>Ga0070731_10000407_pt1 | contig 59784 bp, 56 predicted proteins | sample Coa_R1_2_FD_66448 | JGI IMG/M metagenome (GOLD analysis project Ga0070731, IMG submission 66448) | Surface soil microbial communities from Centralia Pennsylvania, which are recovering from an underground coalmine fire - Coalmine... | ecosystem: Environmental > Terrestrial > Soil > Unclassified ... | reverse complement strand
GCCTTGACCACGGCGGGAGCTTTTCTGGCCATGGTCTTCACCCACTTCCGGGGCATCCAGGAAATGGGCCTCATTTGCGGCGGCGGTTTGCTGCTCTGTTTCGTGCCGATGATGACCATGTTGCCGGCTTTGCTGTTGCGCGGCCGTCAAAATGTCATTGACCACCGGACCAGCGAAGACGAAACCCGCGCGCGCATTGAGAACATCTGGCTGCAGCGTCCCATGTTGGTGACGACGATCACCGTCGCCTTCTGCGTGTTGGCGCTGGTGCTGGCCCGGAAGGTCTATTTCGATTACAATTTGCAGAAATTGCAGAGCATCGGATTGTCGTCGGTCGTCTTTGAGGACAAGCTGTTCGCCGCGGCTGATAAATCCCTGCTGTATGGCGCCGTCGCCGCCGATTCATTGACCAATGCCATCGACCTGGAGGAAAAACTGAGAAAGTTGCCGACGGTGGCCGATGTGGAACCCCCGGTCAGCCTGCTTGCAGATTTTCTAAACTCCAGCAACGCGGAAAAGCTGAGGTTGATCGGTGCGATCAAGCAGGAGCTGGCACCGTTGAAGTTCGGCACCCCGGACACCAGTCCCGTGGATGTGCAGGCGTTCAGCCGGACGCTCTATTCACTGTACGGCTATCTGGGTGCAGCCCTGGATGCCGTCGGGAACAGCGACCCCGAACTGACGAAACAGTTTATTTCCCTGCGCCAGGCGATCGAAGAACTGCGCAAGACGATGTTGCAAGGCAACCGTCAGGCATTGGCGGAGCACGCGGACAAATTGGCTCAGTTCCAGCAGGCGCTCTTCACCGACATGCGTGCGACGTTCCAGTTGCTGCAAAACCAGGATGATCATACGCGGTTGCATGTGGATGATTTGCCCCCGGCCTTTCGCGATCAATTTGTGGGCGTGACCGGGAAATTTTTGCTGCAGGTATTTCCCAAAAACGACGTCTGGCAGCGCGAGAATCAGGAAAAATTCATCGCCGACCTGCGGAAGGTGGATCCGAATGTGACCGGCACGCCGGTTCAACTGTACGAATTTGAAGAACTGCTCAAGAACAGTTACATCCAGGCGGCCTGGTATTCCCTGGCGGCCATCGCGCTGTTGGTTTTATTTCACTTCCGAAGCATCGGTTCGGTGGTTCTGGCGCTGTTGCCGGTCGGCATCGGCACGCTTTGGCTGGTGGGGACGATGGGATGGCTCGGTATTCCGTTCAACCCGGCGAACATCATGACGTTGCCGCTGGTGATCGGGATTGGGGTGACGAACGGGATTCATGTTCTGAATCGTTTTGCGGAAGAGCGCACTCCGGGCATTCTTGCCCGCAGTACGGGCAAGGCGGTGTTGGTGTCCGGGTTGACGGCCATCGCCGGTTTCGGCAGTTTGATCCTTGCCAAAGATCGCGGCATCCACAGCCTTGGCTGCATCATGTCCATCGGCATCGCCACTTGTATGATTGCGGGATTAACTTTTTTGCCGGCCTTGCTGAATTTACTGGGTCGCTGGCGTCCGTTGATAGAAACAAATCAACCCAGTGCCGACAATTCAACGCCGACACTGGGTCAGGAGGAACCGAGGTCAAAAACCTCAAGTGGAAGGCAAAATTAAAGCAATTCGTCTAAATGTCAACATCAATGTTAAAAATAGCTTTAAAATGAATAAAATTTGGAAAATTGAACAACGGATAACGTTAACGTAAAATAATTTCATGTTATCCGGTTCTTCAAAGTCTATAAAATTCCTGGCCTGCCTGTGGATTTATTCATGGCTATGGGCCGTGAGCTTTCCCCTCGATGTCTTCGCTACGGATAATTTTGTTGCTGGGCCGCTCTTTAGTCAATTTACGCTGACCCTCGACACCGGGCGTCGGACCGAAATCATGGGCCCGTTTTTTTACACCCAAGAGCGGGATTCGGAAAAGACCTGGGCCGTTCCGCCGCTGTTTTCACACGATTCCGACCCTTCCGTTGATTCGGAAGCAGACGATTTACTCTATCCGGTGCTCACCTACCGGCGTTTTGGGACGGAGTATCGCTGGCAACTCGTCCAGTTGTTGAGTTTTGCCGGCGGGGAAGGCCCGCAGAATCTTCCCCAAAAGCGTTTTACACTTTTCCCGCTCTACTTCCAGCAACGTTCGCCCATTGAGGGTGAAAACTATACGGCGTTGGTCCCCTTTTACGGCCATCTTCAGAACCGATTGTATCGTGATGAAATTTTCTTCTTGATGTTCCCGATTTACAGCCAAACCCGCAAAAAGGACGTGATTACGGACAATTACTTGTTTCCCTTCTTCGATTTGCGGCATGGTGACGGGATGCACGGCTGGCAATTCTGGCCCCTGGTGGGCATCGAACACAAGGAGGTAACCACCCAGACCAATGGCTTTGGAGAAATTGAAACCATCGGCGGTTACGATAAATTTTTCGCGGTCTGGCCGGTTCATTTCAGCCAGGACACCGGCATTGGCACCGCCGACCCGGTGAAATTTCGGGCCGATCTCCCATTTTATGCCCGGCTGCGTTCCCCTCAGCGCGATTCGACCTCCGTGCTCTGGCCGTTCTTTACCTGGGTGGACGATCGCGAGGAAAAATATCATGAATGGGAGGGGCCGTATCCGTTTGTGGTGGTCGCGCGTGGTGCGGGCAAAACGGTTACCCGTTGCTGGCCGCTGTTCAGCCGGGGTCACAATGACACGCTGGAGAGCGATTATTACCTGTGGCCGCTCTACGTGCACAATCATCTTCACGCGGGCGCCCTGGATGACCAGAGCACGCGCATCCTGTTCTATTTATTTGCGAATGTGACGGAAAAGAACCTGGATGCCGGAACCGGTCGCCGGCGGGTGGATTTGTGGCCGTTGTTTACTTATCACCGGGATTTCAACGGAGAACAGCGGTTGCAAATACTCGCGCCCATTGAGCCCATGCTCCCCAATAACCCGGGTGTGGAACGCAACTGGTCGCCGTTATGGTCATTGTGGCGCTCGGAAAACAATCCTCAAACCGGAACTGCCAGCCAGTCGCTGCTTTGGAATTTTTACCGGCATGAGACGGCCCCCGCTGCCAAAAAATCCTCGCTCATTTTCGGTCTTTTTCAGTATCAATCCGATGTGGGAGGAAAATCCGTGCGGTTATTCTACATTCCCGTCATCAAAACCAAATCCGCGATCAGCCGCCAATGAAACCGGAACAATACAGAATGTCGTCAAGCCGGCAGTCAAGGCCATCCGCGACTGGTAATTCTTCCGGCACCGTTCTACCCTCTGCCTTCGTGAAACGTTATGTTTGAAAACATCGGCGAGATTATTCTGTTGTTCTGGCGTACGATGCTGGCTCTGCCGCTGGCCTGGCGGCAGCGCCAGAAGGTCTTCGAGCAGTTTTTCGAAATCGGCAATGCCAGCCTGCTGATGGTCTGTGTGCTGTCGTTTTTCATCGGCGCCGTCATCGCGCTGCAGACCGGCCCGGTGCTGGTGGAGCGCAGTCTTTCCAGCGCCGTGGGCGGCGTGGTGGGCATCTCCATCGCCAAGGAACTGGCGCCGGTAATGATGGCGATCCTGATCGCCGGCCGCATCGGCTCGGCCATGGCGGCGGAGATCGGTTCCATGCGCGTGTACCAGGAAATTGACGCCTTGCGAACCATGAATATCGACCCGATCCACTATCTGGTGTTGCCGCGCCTGGTGGCCATCGCGCTTGGGCTGCCGATGCTGGTGGTCATTTCCATTCTCGTAGGCTGGTTTGGCGGTGCAGTCGTCGCCGACATGAACAGCCACATGAACATTCCCTTCCAGGTGTTTTTCTCCGACCTGCGGGACATTGTCCAGCCCAAGGACGTGGCCAACGGCGTGTTCAAGAGTTTTTGTTTCGCGCTGATCATCGGTGCGGTCTCCTGCCACCAGGGTTTGGCGACCATCGGCGGACCGCGTGGTATCGGGCGTTCGGTGACCAAGGCGGTGGTTAATTCCATCATCCTGATCGTGATTTTCGACTACGTGCTGACCCGTATTCTTTTGAAATGATGAACGACGCGACGAACGATCATTCCGGGGTGAGCCTTCAGGTGCGCCAATTGCGAAAAAGCTTCAATGGCGAGGAGGTGCTCCGGGGCATTGATTTCCAGGTTCAGCCCGGCGAAATTTTTGTCATCATGGGGCCGAGTGGCAGTGGCAAGAGCGTTTTGCTTAAGCACCTCATCGGCCTGGAGGCGCCGGACGAGGGGGAAATTCTCATCAACGGCGAATCCATCCAATCCTCCGAAGTCGCCGGCAAATACCGGATGGCGCTGGTCTTTCAATCCGGCGCGTTGCTCAGTTCGCTGACGGTGGGTGAGAACGTCGGCCTTTATCTGAGTGAACATCGCCTCAAGCCGCCCGAGGAAATCGCGCGCATCGTCGCCGAAAAACTTGAAGCCGTTGGTCTTAAGGATACCGCCGACAAAATGCCCAACGAACTTTCCGGCGGGATGAAAAAACGCGCTGCCATCGCGCGCGCGCTGGTCATCGATCCGCAACTGATTCTTTACGACGAGCCGACCAGCGAACTCGACCCGCTTTCCGCGGCGGTCATCGGGCGGGAAATTGTGAAGCTTAAGCAGCGCATCCACGTCACCTCGCTCGTGGTATCACATGACCGTGACCTGGCTTTTGGCATTGCCGACCGCATCGCGGTCATCAACGAAGGCCGCATTCTCACCATCGGTACGCCGGAGGAGGTGAGACAGTTCAACGACCCGACCCTTCAGAAATTTTTGCACGCAGACTTTCAACACGAATCCCCATCAAGCTTATGAAAAATTCACTCGAAACCCGTCTTGGCGTTTTTGTCGTCTTTGTGGTCATTGCCGCCGTGGTCGTCGTCGAAACGCTCAACGGCTGGCAATTTTACCAGCACGGCTACCGGGTCAGCGCCCTGTTTGACGCCGTGCAGGAATTAAAAGTTGGTGACAGCGTAAAAATGGCCGGCGTGGAAGTGGGGCGGGTTGAAAAAATCGCCCTCGAAAACAACAAGGTCCGCGTCACGATGAAGCTGAACAGCGGGACCGTGGTGAAGACGGACAGCCAGGCCACCATCCGGTTCACCGGATTGATGGGACAGAATTTTGTCGCCATTGATTTCGGTTCGCTGGACGCTCCGAAGGCCGTGGATGGCGCCGTGCTCGCCACGATGGAACAACCGGATCTGAATGCCATCATGTCCAAGCTCAATGATGCCGCCACCGGTATTCAAAACCTGACCAAAAGTTTCACCGGCGACACCATCAATAATTTGCTGGGTCCCTTGACCGATTTCATCAGGCAAAACAGCGGCCATCTGGGCGGCTCCATCTCGAACATTGATGCCATTTCCGGTCAGATTGCCAGCGGACAGGGGACCGTTGGCAAACTGATTTATACGGACACGCTTTACAATTCCGCGCTGGCCACGGTCACCAATTTGCAGGATACCGTGGCTGCGGCGCAGCAGGTCATCAACGGGGTCAACGAGGGCCGGGGCACCCTCGGCAAACTGGTGACGGACGAGACCCTTTATCATGCCACCACGGCTTCCATGACGAACCTGAATCAAATTCTGCAGAAGATCAATCAAGGGCAGGGTTCGATTGGGAAACTCGTCAACGACAAGGAATTCTACAACAACGCGAAATTGACCCTGCAGAAGGTGGACAAGGCCGCCGACAGTCTGGAAGACCAGGGACCGTTAAGCGTTCTTGGCATTGTGGCGAGCAATTTGGGTTTGTAAGAGAATTTACGATATGTGATTTACGGTTTACGGGCGGCTCCTAATGCTCGGCCGTCGCGTAAATCGGACATCGTAAATCGAAAATGGTCAGGCCAGGCCGAGATTTTTCACGACTTGCACGGTCGAGTGCGATTTGTTCAGCGTGTAGAAATGCAGCCCGGGTACGCCGGCGCGGAGCAACTCGGCGCACTGGCGGGTCGCGTATTCGATGCCAAACCCGGTGGCCGCCGGGTCATCCTGGCCCAGCCGGTCCAGTTGCGTCCGCAACGACGGTGGAATCCTGGCGCCGCAAAGTCGCGTGAATTTGGTGATTTGGGTGGCGCTTAAAATCGGGATGATCCCCGGTACGAGCGGAACGTTCACGCCCAGCTTGCCGGCCACATAATCCCGGAATTCAAAATAATCGGCATTGTCAAAAAACAACTGGGTAAGGACGAAATCCGCGCCCGCCTCCACTTTTTCCTGCAAGTGCCGCCAGTCGGCATGCTTGCCTTCCTTGCAGGCCATGTGGCCTTCGGGGAAACCGGCAACGCCGACGGAAAAATCGCCGGCTTCCCGGATGAATTTGACCAGTTGCGAGGAGAACTCGAAGCCACCGGGTGTGGGCCTGAACTCGCCGCCATCGGGCGGGTCGCCGCGCAAGGCGAGGATGTTTTTACAGCCGAGGCTGCGGATACGTCCGAGCAGCTCCCCCACTTGTTCGCGCGTGTGATTTACGCAGGTGAGATGTGCCAGTGCCGTCAGGTCGTGCTGACGTTGGATGCGGTCCACGATCATCAATGTCTTGTCACGTGTGCCGCCGCCCGCACCGTAGGTCACGGAACAGAAATCCGGTTTGGCTTGTAGCAGTGCGGGAATGTGCTTTTCAAGGAGGGCCGAATCACCTTCGTCCGTCCGGGGCGGGAAGAATTCAAAAGAGATGACCGGCTGCCGGAGCGCCCGTTTTGACGCATAAATGTCGCGGATGAATTGCATCTGGCGGAGAATTATGAAGAAGACGCCGGCGAATCCAAGTTTTGTCCTGACTGTTTTTTACGTCTTCGGAGACGGGGGCTGATCGCAGCTTATCCGTAACCGAAGGCTTTTACAAACGGTTCGAGTTTTTCCAGATGAGGTTCAAAATACTTCTGGTAATGTCGCCAGCGTCCAATGGCCCCCCTGGAAATCGGTTTTTTCACGTCTCCATACGTCGGTGAGCGGACGAGTTTGCGGGTATGTTGTTGAAAGGTTAAAACCCGTTTGTCCCATGGCACGCCGAGGAATTCCAGGGTGCGCCGCGCGACCGGTTCCAAATTGTTCGTTACCTCCTCATAGCGCACTTCCAGGAAGGGACAGGGCATGTGCGGTTTGAGAGCCTGCCACAACCCCATGATGGAGGTGTATTCGGCCGCCGCTGCCTCCAGGCTTGAGTAAGTCGAGCTTGACGGGGTGGTCGGAAACAGGGGTTGCATGAAACAGCTCAGACACACGTCGCGCGGGTCGCGGATGGCGATTAAGAATCTGGCTTCGGGAAAAACCCGGATAAAGGCCGGGAGAAGCGAGGTCAGTGATGGGTTCTTATCAATCAACAGGCGTGCGCCCACGGCCTGGCCGATGAATCGTTCGATACAGCCAAAATAATCTTCCCGGGCCCGACGCAGCCGTTCCGGGGAAACGGACTCCAAAATCGGCATGAGGGAGATGGATTCCGGCGACAGGCCGCGAGTGAAGGGAACAAATGCCTCTTCATAGAAAATTTGCGTTTCTTCCGCGGAGACGATTTCCGGGTGTGAATCCAGTACCTGCTCCAGCAAGGTCGTGCCGGAACGCGGATGGCCGCACAACAACGCCAGCCGTCGTTGCGGAGAAGCGCCGTCAGGTTCGCGCCAGTGCTGCATGGCGCCGGTCGACAGGAAATCAACCATTTGCTTCATGCCGGCTTCCGCGGTCCGGGAGTTGATGCCGGGCGGTGCGGTCACCGGCAGTTTCACCGACTTGGCTTCCAGAAACGCCTTCATGGCCTCGTCGTAACGGCCCTGGCGGTCGAGCGTCGAGCCCAGTTCATACCAGCCTTCGGCCCGGACCCACCCGTTCGCTTCGGGCCGGGTCACAAATGAGCGAAGAATCTTTTCGGCTTCCTCCAGCTGCCCGGCCAGCCGATGCAGGCGCGCCCGGACCAGCAGCATCGGCGTAAAATCATGGTTTAACTGTGACGCGCGATCCAACAGTCCGGTGGCGTCGTGGAGACGGCCCTGCCGCAGGTAAATGCGCGCCAGTTCCACCAGGATTTCATTCGCCTTTTCGTCCCGCTTCAGGGCGCGTTCGAAAAGGCGGGCCGCCATTTCGTACCCGCGGAATGAAAGACAGTAACGGCCTGCTTTCAGGAAGGATTCGGTTTTCCAACCCTCGACGCGGACGGCCTTTTCGAAATACCGTTCCGCCGCAACGTAATCATAACGCATACCGTGGCAGCGCCCCAGATAGAGCCAGATATGCGGCTCATTTGGAGCCAGCCGTCCGGCCTGCTCCAGAATTTCAATCGCCTGCTCATAATTATGGCGCGCCCAGGCCGCCTCTGAATTCCTGATCATTTGCGGCAGCAAATTTTGACGGAGCGACAGCGGTTTGTTCACGGTTGCACTGAAAAATAATGGCCGTCGCGATTTACGCAAGGGCCTTTATGGAAACCTCTTCGTCCGGATTTTCAAAACACCAGCGTTGTTAAAGTGCTGACCGACGGAATAAAAAACCCCTTCCGGTTTCCCGGAAGGGGTTTGAAAGTTCCAGCTTTAATTAGAACTGGTAGATCAGGTTCAAAGCCAGCAGGAAGTCGTTGCCCCTGAAGGCAGCACCAGTGCTTGAACTAGAACCAAAGGCGTTTCCATGTTCAACATGGTCCCAACGGAATTCCACGCGGCTGATGACGTTCGCCCACAGGTTATACTGGGCCGTGGCCGTGAGTTCTTCCGCAGTATTTAGAGGGTAAACACTCGTGAACGCACCGGCACCGGCGTCCTGGTCATCAAGGTACTCAGCGCGCAGGTCGAAGGACAACTTGTCGGTTGCCTGGAACGTGCTGTAGAGCGCAATGTTCCAGATGCTGTCGTTGCCGTTGTTGCCGGCAACTTTGCCGTTGTGCTCGTCAAGCCAGTCAAAGCATGCACCGACCTTGAGGGCTGACATCGGGGTCGGAATGGTGGCACCCGCATAGAAGCTGGTGGAGCCGGGTCCCGAACTGCCATTACCGGCGGCATCAATCACCGCCACGGTCATGGTCGCACCTTTCATAAAGCCGGCGCTATCCGGCGCCGTAAACTGAATGTCGCCCATGTAGGCCTTTTGAGACTCAATCGAGGAAGTTCCATTAAGGCCAGCCGGGCCTCCCGCCACATTGGAACCGTCAGCGATACCGGCCTGAACAGTGACCATGTCATTGATCTTGTAGGTGGCCAGAATACCCGTGTGAGTGGTTGGCTCAATGGTATAGCCGTAGGAGCGGGTGTAGTTGGGATTGAGCGGGTCGCTGTTCGACTCGTAGCCAACAATGGTGTCCCAAACGCCGATTTTCCAGTCAATGCCGTTGCCGACGGGCGTGCGCAAAGTCAGATAGGCCTGACGAATCTCGTTAAGGCCGATGGCGTTGACATACGAGATACCGACCGGATTATCGGGGCCGAACATCATTTCCACATGATAACCGGCAGCCCAGGGGCTTTCGTCTTCCGGTTTGTCGATGGCGATATCGACCGCATTCAGGCTGAACCCGTCGTTTTTCGCGAAGGAATAGCCAGGAAGGTTTGGTCCGACGGTGCCGAAGGGACCAGGTCTTTGATCTGTTCCCGGCCGCCAGGTTGCCGCCGTATCCACGTAACCACTGATGGTGGTGTTTGAGAGCGCCGTTTGCAGGGGCGTTATTTTCTCGTCTGCGCGAGCGGCCGATGCGAGGCTGACCACCCCGACCGCCGCCAGACCTACTGTCCATTTATTAAACTTCATCTGGTTCCTCCGATGTTGTTTGTTAATGTTTTTTTGCTTTGTGCCTGTGCACTTCAGGGCAAAAACTGTTTGCCCCGGCACCGCAAGGTGCGATTAGCGGTGAAAATAGGGAAATTCTGGACATTTGACAACATTTTTTTTGGGGAATTGCATCCATGCAACATTCTGAAAAAGAGTCAGTTACGATTTGGCCCCGTTTTTTTATCCCATTCTGGTGCACGAATTGGACGAACTTGAGGCACCCAATGGACGCCATTTTCGGGTACAAGTTTGGAATAAAGGATGCTTTGGTAGGGCCACGGCTAAAGCTGTAAAACACAAGCCGGAAGGCGAACGAAACAACAATACGGGTCGGTCGGTAAAACATTTTAATATCAAACACATATGCCATCTTATTCTTATGTAGCCCGCGAGACGGCCAGCGGTCGTGAAATTCGCAGCACGGTAGAGGCCACGACCGAACAGGCCGCCGTGGCGGCGTTGCTCAATCGAAGCCTGCTGGTGGTGTCCATCGAGGAAAAGGTCTCCAAAAAAGGCAAAACCAAGGGCGGCCGGGTTTCCCTGGCGGACCTGGTGGTGTTCACGCGCCAGTTGGCGACGATGATTGATGCCGGTATTGCGATCGTGCAATCCCTCCAGGCGCTGTCCGACCAGTCTCCCAACAAGGTCATGCGCGATGTGATTCGGGACATCACCACGCGGGTGGAAAGCGGCGAGAGTTTCTCGGAAGCATTGCAGAAGCATCCCAAGGCTTTCAGCCGGCTCTACATTTCGATGGTGGCGGCAGGTGAAAAAGGCGGTCTCCTGGCGGAAATTCTCGCGCGACTGGCGACGTATCTTGAAAACAGTGCCCGTCTCCGCCAGAAGGTCAAGACGACCATGATGTATCCCATTGTCGTCAGTACGGTGGCCATCGGCATCACGGTATTTCTATTGGTGAAAGTCGTCCCGGTTTTCAAAGACGTTTACTCAAGTTTTGGCGCGAAATTGCCGGCGCCGACCCAATTCCTGATCACCTTGAGCGACCTGATGGGCCACTATTTGTGGGTCTTTCTGATCGGCCTGGCGGCAATCGTTTATGGCTGGCTTCACTTCATCAAGACCAAGAATGGACGCGATTTTTGGGACCGACACCGCATTAAGCTGCCGATTTTCGGTCCCATTGCCCACAAAATCTGCCTGGCCCGCTTTACCCGCACCCTGGCATCGCTCATCCGCAGTGGTGTGCCGATTCTGGAAGTTTTGCAGATTGTTTCCCAGACCGTCGATAACACCGTCATGGAGAAAGCCATCAAGGCCGCTTCCAGTGATATCGAACGTGGTGAAGGAATTGCCACGGCGCTGGGCAAACACCCCGTTTTCCCCAGTATGATTGTCCGGATGATCAGCGCCGGCGAGCAGACCGGTAACATTGATAACATGCTGGAGCGTGTCTCCAATTTTCTCGATGAGGAAATTGAAACCATGCTTTCGGGCCTGATGTCGTTGCTGGAACCGCTCCTCATCGTTTTCCTGGGCGTGCTCGTCGGGGGAATGGTCATCTGCATGTACCTGCCGATTTTCAACCTCGGCAACATCGTCAGCGGAAATAACGGCTAAAATTTGCGGCTGCTCCCGCGACCGCCGGTGAATTCAATTCGCCGGCGGTTCTCTTTTACACCGTCACCGGGTTGCCCGGTTGGGGTTGGATGATTTTAACCTTCGGGTGGCGCGACCGGATCTGCTCCTCGAACCACGCGCGCGAATCGTCGCTGCCGTGACCGAGCAAAATCGCGCGCGGCGAAACCTGGCCGACAAAATCCAGCAAATCCTCCCGGTTCGCGTGGGCCGTTAGATCAAAATCCTGCACCTCACACTCGCGCGTGACGCGGCCCGCACTGGGGCTGAACACAAACGTCTCACCCGGCTTGGCCGCCTTCAATCGTCCGCCCGGCGTGTCCGGGTCAGCGTAGCCGACAAAGAAGATGGATTGCCGTTCATCCCCGATCATGCGCGCGGCGAGGTCGTGCGCTGCCGTGTTCTCGCTCATCATGCCGGCGGTAATGACAAAAATCCGTCCGCCGCTGAGCTTCATTTTCTCCGCCTGGCCTTTTTCCAGCACGATCAACTCCAGCGCCTCATGCAATTGCAGATTCGTGTGCTGGCGATGCGTGCGGTGCGCCTCCAAATCGTAGATTTCCGTGAATACGCGGCCCAGGCCGCCGATATAGATGGGCTGCGGTTTCAATCTCCCCGAGCGCATCAGCAGCGCCAGCAAGGCCAGCAGCTCCTGGGTGCGGCCCAGGGCGAACGCCGGAATCAGCACGCAGCCTTTGCGCTTGAGCACGCGCTGAATGGCCGCGACCAGCCGTTCGATTTCGTTTTCGCGCGAAAATCCCGCGGGCGCGGCGCGGTTGCCACGGGTGGTTTCCATGATGAGCACGTCCGCTTTCACATCTTCAAACCGCGCCGCCCGCAGAATGGTCTGGTCATGGAAACACACGTCGCCGGTGTAAAACAGGGTTTCCTTCCGGCCGCGAATCAGGATGCCGGCCGAACCCAGCGTGTGGCCGGCGTCAAAAAATTCCAAGGTAGGCGAAGGCAGACCCGCACGCGATTTGTGAAACGCCGCCCATTCGACTTCACGGTTATATTTAAAGCCCTGGAATTGCGGCGCCAGGTCATCCACCTCGTCGTGCGTGTAGAGCGGATATTCGCGGATACCCAGTTCATCGCGCTGACGCGTCATCACGTTTACCGAGTTGTGCAGCACGCGTTCGACGATGAAATAACTCAGCTCCGTCATCAGCACATGCGCCTTGGAAAAGTGCCGCGCCGCGACCGGCAGCGCGCCCACATGGTCGTGATGGCAGTGCGAGACCGCAATGGCGTCGAGGTCGGCGTTGCCCGCCTTGTTGAACATCGGCAAGCCGGCGCGTCCTTCACGTTTGGGATGCATCCCGGCATCGAGCAGGATACGATGCTCGTCCACCTCGATGAGCCATCCGCTGGCGCCGATGTCGGTGTCCGGGTTCAGATTCGTGATTTTCACGCGCGTGGAGAAACAAAACAGCTTGGGCGCCAGGCCGCAATGAAAATTGACGTTAAACTGTTTGGAAAGACGGATTTCCGCCGGATGACAGGCCCTCCCTCCGGGCGGTCAAATTCGAGTGGGCAAACGGTTGGTGGGCCTGCTCGGACTTGAACCGAGAACCAAAGCATTATGAGTGCTCTGCTCTAACCAATTGAGCTACAGGCCCACTGAAGAATGATTCCAGAAGCCATCGCAACTTTCAATAGCAGAGCGGAAAAGTTGAGGGCACATCACCGTTCCTCACCCGCTTGGCGCACGCATTGGCCGGGGATCTTTGCCTCCAACGCGGGCGCGGATGGTCTTCGACACCGCCGCGTTCCGGGACGCATTTTGCAGACACGCCGCTTATTCCTTCGCCCGGACGGCAGTCATGGCCAGCCAAAGCCAGCCGGCCAGAAAACTGATTCCGCCGACCGGCGTGATGGCGCCCAGCCAGCGCGCCCCGGTGGCGGCCAGCAGATAAAGCGAGCCGGAAAAAATCACGATGCCCGCCAGAAAGCACCACCACGGTCCGGCGGCCGGTGGCTTCCGTCCGGCCAGCACAAACAGCATGACGGCATGAAGCAAATGGTACGAAGCCGCTGTCTCCCAAATCGCCGCCGTTCCATTTTGCGCCAGGATTTTATTCAGGCCGTGCGCGCCAAACGCGCCGAGCGCCACGGCCAGAAAGCCGGCGATGGCTGCAACCCGGGTGGCATTGGCGCTGGTCACAATGGAAGCCAGAATGGCAGACAGGCCCGGCCGGTGAAATTCAATAATTGGTGTTCATTCGCGTTTATTCATGTTTAATTTCGTTCGTGAAAATCATCACCGACGAACGCTGCGCCGGTTACGTGCGTTATGGTCATCCCGAAAATCCCCGGCGGGTGGTGGCGACCATTGCCCATCTGAAACAGCAGCGGGAACTGCCGCTCGACTGGGCGGCTCCGGGCGAAGTGAGTGACGAACAGATTTTGCGCGCGCATGCGCCGGAACTGCTCGCGCGCCTGAGAATTCCGGAGGATTTCGACGGGGACACTCCATTTTACGAAGACATTGCCGATTATGCCCGCGCGTCCGCAGCTGCGGCGCTGGGCGCCCTGAACGCCGCGCGCCGCGGTGAAAACGTGTTCAGCCTCATGCGCCCGCCCGGCCATCACGCCACCCGGGACCAGGCGATGGGTTTTTGTTATTTGAACAATATTGCGATCGCCGCGCTGGAAGCCACTGCGACCGGTGCGAAACGCGTTGCCGTATATGATTTCGATGTGCATCACGGAAACGGCACGGAAGCCATCCTGCTGGACCAGCCCGGCGTCGCTTTTTTTTCCATCCACTTGCATCCCTTTTATCCCGGTACCGGCGTCGCGAATGTCGGCAAGAATTGTTTCAATTATCCCATCACGCCGTCCACGTTGCGTGAAACTTACCGTGCCACCCTGATCCGCTCGCTGGACGATTTGAAGAAATTCAAGCCTGACCTCATTGCCGTGTCCGCCGGATTCGATGCTTATATCCGCGACCCGATTGGCGACGGTGTGCTGGAAGTTGATGATTTTCAATGGCTTGGGTCGTCACTGCGGGCATTCGGCGTGCCAATGTTCAGCGTGCTGGAAGGTGGTTACAGCCGCGATTTACCCGAACTCATCTTTGCCTATCTCCAGGGCGTGCAGGGAAAATGATCCTCCTTCCAAAGCGATGACTGGCTTTGGCCGGGTTTGCCGGAATCGACTTCGTTCAAAAAAATGCGAGCCCATCGGTGCGCGGGTTTATCGGGCCAACCCTGCCACCAATGCCAGTCTGGTCCCCCACAAAAAAGCCATTGATCTGAAGGCAGTCCTGCGATCTCCGGCTGCCGGCCCGACGTAGTCATGGCAAAAAGGCGTTGACTCAAACGAAGACGGAAGTTTAAGGTCCGAACCATGGACCTCAAACGGATTTCCCTCGGGCTTTTGCTGGGACTCTTTTGCACGGCGGTTCCAACGCTTTTCGCGGATGACACAATGTCATCCGCCATCAAGCCGGTCACGCCGAACGCCTCGCCGGAGGCGGTGCAATTGCTGCAATATCTTTACAGCATTTCCGGCAATCATACGCTGGCCGGCCAGCATGCCGTGCCGCTGTTGCGTTCCGCGCGGCTGGTCGAGGCGCAACGCGCCGGCGGGCATCCCCCGGCGGTTTTTGGCATGGATTTCGGTTTCGATTCGCCCGGCACCTGGGACGGCATCAACTTCCGCCAGCAAATTGTGGACGAAGCGATCCAGAAATATCACGAAGGCTACGTGATTGTGCTCATGTGGCATGCAGTGCGGCCGATCGACGATGAGCCGGTGAAATTCAAGGATTCCATTCAGGGCCGGTTGACCGATGAACAGTGGCACGACTTGATCACGCCGGGAACGGAAATCAACGAACGCTGGAAATCACAGGTGGATGTCATCGCGTGGTTTCTCAAGCAATTGCGGGACGCGCACGTGCCGGTGCTCTGGCGGCCTTATCATGAGATGAACGGCGGCTGGTTCTGGTGGGGCAAAAAACCCGGGGACGACGGTTATAAAAAACTGTATCGGATGCTGTTTGACCGGCTGGTGAACTTTCACCAGCTGAATAATTTGATCTGGGTCTACGGTGCCAACGAAGTGACACCGCCGAATGTGGATCCCTACGACACCTATTATCCGGGAGATGACGTCGTGGATGTTCTCGGCACGGACATTTACCACACGGGCTTTGCCCGGAACCAATACGACCAGTTGCTGGCCCTGGCCAAAAACAAACCGATTGCCCTGGCGGAGGTGGGGGCCGCCCCGTCGCCGGAAATTTTAAAGGAACAACCGCGCTGGACCTGGTTCATGGTTTGGGACGATCCCACCGAAGGCGGAGCCACGGCGCGGGGAATACGCGCCACCTACAACTGCGACCAGGCCATTACGCTGGACCGGCTGCCCTGGGTGGAGGCGGGACATCCGGCCGACCACGCGTTCACCCAGCCGTAGCGGCATTGGAATCGATCGGCAGCAGGATGCGCACGGTACCGTGTTGGCCGGCCTGCGGCGGAACAATTTCAAGTTTGCCGTGGTGCGTCTCGATGATCTTCCGGCTTACGGTCAGACCCAGGCCCAGTCCGACATTGCGGGTGGTGAAAAAGGGCGAGGGAACCTTCTGCGCGGTTTCCGAAGTGAAGCCCGTGCCGTTGTCCTGCACTTCAATCTCCAGTTCGCGCCGGCCGGCGTGGCTGGGATTGGTGTGCAGGCGCACGCCGATTTTGGGCTCCTTGGGATTGGCCTGCAACGCGTTGAGCATGATTTCCGCCAGCGCATGTTTGAGGGCGGCCCGGTCGCCGGTGATGACGATGGGTTTGCCGCTGTCCTCGCACTGCAACTGGGCTTTTTCGGTGGGTTGATGCCTGCGTGCCTCCTGGTAAGCCTCTTCGATCAGGGGTTCGACCGGAAACGCCTGCGATTCCGGTTCGTTTTCCCGCGCCAGAAAACGCATCTGATTGAGCAAACGCGAGACGCGCTTGACGCCGTCGGCGAGCGCAAAGTCGAGCGACTTGCGGAACTCTGCGTCCCGGAATTTTTCCCCCAGCAACTGCTGGTGGGTGGAGAGCGGCACCATGGCGTTGCCGATTTCGTGTGCCAGCCGGTCGGCCATGGCCTTGATGAGGCGGAGATTGGCGGCTTCGACTTCCAAATGGCGCAACTGCTCGGTTTGGGTGAGGTCTTCCGCGGTGAGCAGGGCGGAAACCGGCACGGTGGAATTCCCCCGCTGAAACGGCACGACATTGACGCTATAAACGGAGCCCGGGGAGCTCTCGGGTTCGTAACGGAACGGGCCCATGGCCGCGCCGGTGTGCAGGACCTGGTAGATCTTCGCGCCCAGCACCTGCGGCAAATCGCTGAACTCGAGTTCGCCGGTGCGCCGGTTTTTGTGGCCGAAATGCCGGCGCGCGGCTTTGTTGGCATGGAGCACCCGGAGGTCGCGCCCGACGACGACGCACGCGCTGCTGAGTTCGCGCAGCACGTCCGTCATCATTTCATGGTTGCCGGCGAGCTGGTCATGCAACCAGATGTTGCGCAGGGCCAGGCCGACCTGTTCGAGCAATCGAAAGATCAGCTCCAACTCGGTGTTGACCAGCGGCTCGCCGGTGACCCGGCCGTCAAAAACGGCGACGCCCACGACGGTTTCGCGATCGAGCACCGGCACGGCGACCTGGGCGCCGAGCAATTCAAATTCCTTCTGGGCCTCGGCATCGGCCCGGGCTTCGTCGCTGTCGCGGCGGAGGATTCGGCCCAACCGGACCAGTTGCCCGCCGATGCCGGCCTCGAGTGACAGTTCAAAATGTTCGAGCAACCCCGAGGAAAGCCCAATGGCGGCGGTGGCATGCAGCCCGCGGTTCTGGCCCGGAGACAGGGTTTGGCCGAGCGGCAGCGCGGGACGGTTCACGAAAATGGCGGCGCGATTGACGCTGAAGATTTCACGCAGAAACAGCAGGAATTGTTTGAGCATGGCCTCGGCATTCAGGGAATGCGTGAGGATGGATGAAAAATCGCGCAGGACCCCCAATGTTTGCGCCGCGTTGACCGAGCGGGCGGAAGACGGTTCCACCGGACGCGAAAAGGCGGACGATGGCATCAAGGGGGTATGGATGGCCGGTTGACCGGTACGAGCCTGTTCGTATTTGGGGGTCGCCCACAGGCGTTCCAGCAGGGAACCCAGCAGGCGGGCGCGAACGGGCTTGGTCAGCACATGAGTGACACCGTGCAGAAAAGCTTCCTCCTCCCATTCGGACTGGCTTTCGGCGGTGTAGGCGATGATGGGACATTGGTTGTCGCGCCGACGAAGCCGTTCGATGATCCAGATTCCCTGAACCCCGATGAGGTCCATATCCAGAATGCACGCGCTAATCAGCCCGTGAACCAGCAGGGGCTCGGCTTCCTCCACGCCGATCCGATGAACAACCCGATACTCCTCCCGGTTCAGACCCGCCTCAATCACTTCGGCGAAGTCTGGATGAGGAGACAACACCAAAATGGTTTTCATTGTACTCTGAGCCAGTGACGGCGATACTCAATTCCAGTCACTGCCGACGATAGTCCACAAATTGACCCAAAAGGTCAATCTAATCTTGCCGGAAACGGGGGAATTTTCCCTCCCGGTTGCTAAAAATCACGCGGAAGTTAGCAGTTTTTCCCACAAATTATCATTCAACAACGCTTTTTTGAGGAAATCCGTGTCGCTGGATGAAATGACAACCGGCTCCGGTTGAAGCGGCAGGTGAAGCGTGAAGGTGGTGCCTTTGCCGGGCTGGGTCCGGGCCTCAATCTTGCCGCCATGGTGATGCACAATGAAAAAGCAGGCCATCAAATGGATGCCATATTCGGACGGTTTGTGATCGTGCACCACAAACGGGTCGAAAACCGCGCGCAACGCGTCCTCCGGCAGTCCCGGACCGTTATCGTTGATGCTGGCGACGATTTCCGGCGTCGGGCCGTCCCGGAATTCCGCCGTGAGCGTGACGCGGCTGCCGGCCGGGAGCATCGCGAGTTCCTCCTTCAACAACAATTCAAACAGCCGGCTGAATTTCAACTTGTCCACCCGCAACAAGGGGAGCGTGTCCGCAATCTGGCTGTCCACCTGAATCCGCCGCGCCGCAAACGGCTCGTGCAGCAATTTTACCGCGTCGCCAACAATTTGATGCAGCGAGACCTGGTCGGTGAACGGCGCCGAGGGATTGGACGACGCGGTCCAAAGGTCTTTGAGCAGCGAGTTGATTCGTTCGATCTGCGACTGGACGTTCTTGTGGTAATCCTTCCAGAAATCGGGATTGCGCAGGCCCTGTAAATCCGTCTTTTCCTCGCTCATTTTCACCGGCGCGAGGTCGAGGAAAGTTTTCACGGCCACCAGCGAATTGCGGATGTGATGGCTCAAGCCGGCGGCCAGCAGTCCCAGGCTGACAATCCGGTCGGCGATCAGCATGTTGTGCAGGACGGACATCTTTTCGCGGAGCAACTGGTCGCGCTCGGCCTGCACGATGAAAAATTCCAGGCCGCGTTTCAGGGTTTGTTCCAGTTGCGGGGGATCCCACGGTTTGGAAACGTATTTGTAAATGGCGCCGGTGTTGACGGCGGCAATGGCCGCGTCCATGTCGGCATAGGCGGTGACCAGCACCCGGATGACGCGCGGCCGGAACTGGCGTGCGCGTTCCAGAAGCCACACGCCTTTTTCGCCGGGCATCCGCTGGTCGGTCATGAGCAGGCCGATTTCATCGGCGTGGTCTTCCAACAGCTTGAGGCCCTGCTGGGCGGTCGTCGCCGTCATGATGCGGAATTGCTCCCCGAACGCGCGCGTGAAGTTGGTCAATGACTTCTCTTCGTCGTCCACGTAAAGGACCGCGAATTTTTTATAGTCGTACAGGTTCTCCATGTTCCATTTCCAGTTCGCTAATTGGTTTGGCTTGGGTGGGGAAATCCAGGGTAAATTCGCAGAATCGGCCGACCTCGGTCTGCACCGAGATGTGTCCGCCGAATCCCCGCACAATCCGATGGCAAATACTCAAGCCCAGCCCCATGCCCTCGCCCACTTCCTTGGTGGTAAAAAACGGATCAAAAATCTTGTCCAGGTTCTTTCGCTCGATGCCCGGACCGTTGTCGCGAATGACGAGGAGACTCCGCTCGCCTTCCATCCGGCCCTCGATCGAAATGGCCGGCGGCTCGTTCCCAAATTTCTTTTCCCGCATCGCGTCGAGTGAATTCTGCAACAAATTTACCAAAACGTGAATCAATTTATTGCGGCTGGCCAGGATGATCTGGCCCGGAACGATTTTCAGTTCGACCGCCACCTTGTCCTTCCATTCGCCGGCCAGAAACCGCAGTGAGGTATTCACCGCTTCGGCCACGTCCACCAGTTCGGCCGGTCCGGCTTCGGGGTGCGTGAACATGCGCAAATCGGACACGATATTGCGCACGCGCTTCATGCCTTCCTCGATGTCACTCAGGATTTCCTCGTACTCCTGGCGTTCCTCCGGCGTGAAGTGTTTGCACTTGTTGCGCAGGGCGAAGAGGCCCGTCGTGGCGAAATTGAGCGGATTGTTGATTTCGTGGATGATGCCCGCGCTCATGCGGCCGAGCGAGGCGAGCTTCTCGGACTGCACCAGCTGGAGTTCCGTTTCCTTGAGTTGATCGATGGTGGTGGACAGCGCCTGGTTTTGCTTGGAGAGTTTGCGCCGGGAATCGTAGGATTCAACGAGGTTTTTGATGCGCGCGTGCAGTTCGGTGGACGAAAAAGGCTTGGCCAGAAAATCATTGGCCCCCAATTCCAGCGCGTTGAATTTGGTTTCCTCGTCCGCGCGCGCCGTCAGCAAAATGATCGGCACGGCGGCAGTCTCCTCGCGTTTGCGCAACTCCCGGCACACAGCCAGACCATCCATCTCCGGCATCATCATGTCCAGCAAAATGATGTCCGGCAGAAATTGGGTGGCCTTTTCCATGGCCTGGATGCCGTCCGCCGCCTCCAACACGTCGTAATCCTGGTCGAGTTGCGAACGCAAAAAGCGCCGCATGTCCGGTTCGTCGTCGGCCACCAGGGCCACGGGCCGCCGGCCGCGCTTGCCCAGTTCCACCGGTTTGGCCGCGCCGCGCAGGGACGCCATGGCCGGAAACAGTTCCGCGCGCCGGTACAAATTGGCCAGCCATTCCTCCGAGGCGACCACGCCGGTTTCCGCCGCCGCGCCCGGTTGGGTTTTGGGCGGCAATTCCGCCTTTTGATATGGCAACTGCACGGTGAAGGTCGTGCCTTTGCCTTCCTGGCTTTCCACGACCACGCGGCCGTGCATCATCTCGGTCAATTCCTTGACCAGCGCCAGCCCGATGCCGACGCCCTGATATCGGCGTTGGGCCGAACTGTCCGCCTGCCAGAAACGGTCGAACACAAACGGCAGGTTTTTTTCGGCGATGCCGATCCCGGTGTCGCTGACGACAAAAACGAGTTCTTCGCCGCGTTTTTCCGCCCGCAACTCCACACGCCCGTCGGCCGGCGTGAATTTCAGCGCGTTGAACAAGAGATTGAGCACGATTTTTTCCAGTTTATCGGCGTCGGTGGCCGCCACGCCCAGGCGCAGGTCGGTGTAGGTTTCCAGCTTGATGTGTTTGTCCTCCGCCACCTGCCGGGCCGCGCTGGCCAGGCCCTTGATGAAGTCGGCGACCTCCATCGGTTCGTTTTTGATTTCCATCCGGCCGGCTTCAAGGCGGATAAGGTCGAGCAGATCATTGATCAATTTCAACAGCCGCATGCCGTTGGAGTGCATCGTGAGGAGCAAATCATGAACGCTGTCGTCGACCTTGCCGGCAAAGCGCTGGAGCAGCGTTTCCAGCGGTGAGAGCAGCAACGTGAGGGGCGTGCGCAATTCATGGCTGATGTTGGCGAAGAACCGGCTTTTGAGCCGGTCCAGTTCCACCAGTTTCCGGTTGGTTTCCTCCAGTTCCTGCCGGTTTTTGTTCAGCTCATAGCGCAGGGTGAATTCACGGAAACGCAACTGGTTGAACAGGCGATTACCGCAAATCACGATGATTCCCGTCAGCACGAGGAAATAAAGATTGTTAAAAATCGACCCGAACCTTTCGGTCTCCAGCCCTTTGATGACACAGGACGCCAGGTACATGGCGATGACAAAGCCCACCGCGAGAAACGTTTCCAGCATGCTCCAGTGGCCCACGGCGCTGACGGCCAGCAGGATGAGATTCAAACCGGCATAGTAGGGGGAGGCGGAACCGGTCTCATAAACCATCCACGTGATGAAAAACGCGGGGAGAATCACAATAAACAATCCCACCACCGGATAATGTTTGCGGGCGATGGCGGTGGAGTGCAGCGACCAGATGACAATCACCAGCAGCGAGCACAGGAGTCGCAGCTCCAGGAACTCCACCAGGTGTTCGGGATAAACAAAATAATCGAGTACGATTCCCAGCGGCATCAATACAAATACGAGGGCACAGGCGAGCCGGCCGGTGCTGATGCGCACCTCCCGTTCGTTGGCCAAAAAGGCCTCCCAAAATTCAGGCTCTTTCAAATTTTGATTATTGGCCATGGTTCGATTTCCGGGCTTCCAGGAATATGTTAATCCCGGTTTTGTCGCTGCGAATCCGAACTTCGTCCTCGGGAATGATGTCGACACACACCTGCTTCAGCTGGGCGGCGTCGCGATAGATCAAATGCCAGTCCAGGATGAGTTCCAGACTGCCCCGATTGGAAGTGAGGGGGGTTACATTGGTGACGACCAACAATCCGCCGGGCGCCAGCCATTGGTAAAAGATGCTCATCATCTGTTTGCAGGCGTGGTCGGTCAAATAATCAAACAGGCCGGCGCAATAAATGAAATCGTACTCATTTTCTGTTTTATCGCCGGGCGCAACCGGCCGGTGCCCCTCTTTGAGCAGTTGGAAAACGCTCTTCTTCAGGTACTGGACGGAGGTGCGCCACCCGAACCGTTCCTTGATGCTGTTGATTGCCTTTTGAGTGTGGGCCAGGGTTTCACTGTCGAAATCCACCAGCGTGAATTCGACCTGGTCGCTCAAGGGGGAGTAATCGAGAAATTGCTGCACCTCGACCGCCGGGCCGCAGGCGAAGTTGAAGATCCGGGCCTTTCGCTTTTCGCGCCCGACCCGCAGCGTTTCCATCTCAATGCATTTGGTGAGATACGTCAGCCGGTTGCGATGCGCCGCCGCCGAGCCTTGTTGCACCAGCCAGACGTTGAAAATTTTGGCGAACAGGGAGGCGCCTTCCTGGGCATTTCGGGTCATCATGTTGACCATCTCATAATCCCCGGCGTAGCCCAGGGGTTTTTGATAGGCGCGATGGGCGAACGGCGCACAGAGCACAATCGGATGCAGATGCCTTTGGATGTAATTGCGATGGGCGGGCCGCGCTCCTTCCTCCAGTTTTTTGGCGATCAATTCAAACCGTTCGAACAAGCCGTTGATCATGGCGATGATGCCCGGGCTTGTTTTTTTGATGACCGCCTGCTCCAGGGGCGCACGCTTGTGTTCCGGCAGGGAATGAATGCCCAATTCGACCTGCTCCAGCCAGATCCGCAGGTCGGTCAAAAACATCTCGATGTCCGTCACCGCTTCCTTGAATTCCGGAAGCACCCGGTAGAGTTTTTGCCATTCCTTGACAAACTTGTTGAATTCCTCCACGAGTTGGTCGTCGCATTTCACAACCAAATCAGCGCTCAGGTCGAGCCACCGGGCATCATCCAGGGTGGCTTGGCACACCATTTTTGACCCGGCATCCACCACGCTGCTGACGACGGCGCGTCCCGAATAAACCTTTCGGGTCTGGAGAATAATGTTGAATTCATCAATGGCTTCGGAGACCCGGGGGGCGGTACCGGGGTTGTACAGTTCAAAGACGGCGTGGTGGCGTGTCACCCGTACCGGCACCCCTTGCAATTCCAGACCGTCATGGGTTTGAAACATGACCCGGCTTTCCTTGAGTTCGGATGCCGGCACGTCGGCGGGCGGGGGCGGCGCGGTCCGTTTTTTGGATGACTGCAACAGGCCGCCGGCCCCGTTCCCATTTCCGTTGCCTTGAGGAACCTTTCTCATTTCACGGGTAGAATGGAACATTTTTTGAGCCAAAACAAAGCGATTCTCGCAGGTCATAACTGGCACCACCATTGCTATGTCCTGTCCACGCCGTTCGCAGGTGGATCTCCGGCCAGACTTATCGGATCGGAACAGGTAAAACGGGTGCTTGTCTTGTTACGGGACAGGAATCGTATGGGATGTCGCAACACAATTACACTATGAAAAATAAATCGAGCCGGTGGATTAAGTCAGGCTGGGACTGCCAGCCCGTCGGATTGACATTTTTGCTGGGATTGAGCTTCATTTTTTTGACCCCGACCAACTCGCCGGCGGGCGCGTTCCGTTTGCCGAACCAGGATCCCGAAGCGATTGCCCGCGGTGATGCCGAGGCGGCCACCGCCGACAATCCGTCCGCCATTTATTACAATCCCGCCGGCATCACGCAATTAACCGGACAAAATGTTCGCGTGGGGCTTTACGTGATTTCCCCCGGTGAAAAATACACGTCCCCCTCCGGCGTCACGGCCACGGCCAAGTCGGACCCGGAACCGGTTCCCCAGGTGTACTACGTGAATACCTTCACCAATATGCCGATTTCCGTGGGCGTGGGGATGTATTGTCCGTACGGCCTGTCGCTGGACTGGGGAGACAACACGCCTTTTAACACCGTCGCTGAAAAGGGCAGTCTCTTATATCTGTCGTTCAATCCCGTCATCGCCTGGAAGGTTTGTCCCACGCTTTCCATCGGTGTTGGCCCCACCATCAATTATTCCAAGGCGACCGTGGAACAGGCGATTCCTCTCGGCAGCGGTCAATTAAAGTTCGACGGCGACGGTGTCGATTACGGATTCAATGCCGGCATTTTATGGCAACCGCATCCGATGTGGTCGTTCGGTGTCAATTATCGTTCGGCCACGGACATCCATTATCAAGGCACCGCCTCCCAGACCTTCGGCCCGCCTTTCCCGGCTTCAACCCAGACCAAGGCCTCGGTCAAGTTCCCGCAATTTGTCGTGGGCGGCATCTCATTCCGCCCGACCCCCGACTGGAATTTTGAATTTGACCTGGATTGGGCGGATTGGAGCAGCGTCAAGCAAATCGATTTTGAGAACACCCCGTTTGGCACCATTCCCCTGACCCTGGATTTCAAGTCCAGCTTCATGTATGAATTTGGCATTACCCGCCAGTTGGGCAGGGGCTACTTCGCCAGCGTCGGATATATTTACAACGAGAATTCAAGCCCGGACGCCAATTTCACCCCCCTGATTCCGGATGCCGCCTTGCAACTGGGCAGCCTTGGGTTCGGCCGCCATGGCAAAAACTGGGACTGGGCGATTGCGTATCACTTCGGCTACAACGGCGGGCGTACCATCAACAACCCGCCCACCGCTCCTGATTTTCCGGCAAATGGGACGTACAAGACGTTCAACAACGCCGTCGACGTGGCCGCGACCTTCAAATTTTAGACCGGCATCTTTCGCCAGAAAAACGTGGTGGGATCGGCCAGCCCGCTCGCCAGGTCCATTTCAATTTCCTTGACCCAATTCTGCACCCAGGCCCGGGCCACCACGGGATTGGTGGTCAGTTCCGGGTGCGCCTGCATCGTCACGCTTAACCGGTTCTGGAAGGTGATGCATCCGGCGCCCACCATCTGGCAGCGCAACACCGGCGGACAAAAAAGCCAGCTGCCCAGCGACTCCGGCCGGGTGATTTCCTTTTGGGCGTCCCAGTCGCCCAGGTTCGAAAAACTGCCCAGGTTCCACTGCGACGTGGCCCGTTCCCGGGTGATTAAAAACTTCCGCATCCCCTGCGTCATCACCCGGCTGACATAGCTGGCGTACCAATTGGCCCAATGCTCGCGCCGCCGCAACGCCGCGTAAATGTTCCGGTGAATGTCGTGCGGAGTTTCATAGGACCTGACTTTGACGCCGACGTAACTTGAATAGTTGGCCGTGTCCCGGTCCCGCACCAGTTTGCCGCGCAGATTCACCGGGATCATCCAGGGCACCACCGACGATTGATCCTCCAAAAAGGGCCGGATGGCCTTGGTCAGATGTTTCAGCAGAAAGGAATTGATCGTGATGCCGGCCATGCGGCAGACGCGCCGCATCTGCATCGTCGCCAGTTCGTCGAAGACGTGCCAGGCCACCGCCGGGGGCGGTTGCGGGCTGAGTTTGCTGACGGCATCCAGGGGCAGCCATTTGACGTGCCGCCGGGGCCCCAAAAATCCCGGCGCCAGCTTCAGCACGGAAAGCATGGACGGCTCCGCCGGGTATCGGATTTGCGGCAGCCGGCCGAGGGTGACTCCCTGTTGCCGGAGAATGTGCGCCAGACCGCCAATCCCGTCGAAGTCGGTATGACGCAAAAAGGTCCATTGCGGTTCGGTCGCCCCGGACGGAATCTGGCCGAAGCGAATGCCGATGTATTCGCCCAGTTCCTCCGCGGCGAGAAACCACAGGTTGATGCTGTCAACATCTTGCTGGCTCATGGCGGCGTGAATAGACCATTTTTCGCGCCAAAACAAAGCGTTTTTTGCCGGAATTTAGAAATGCATCCCCACTGTCACCAACACCGCATGGCTGATAAATTTGTAGGTGCCATCGGCTGACTGGCCGGCATTCAATGCGGGTTGGGATGATGGAGTACTGCCGGTCACCGTATGCGCCGGGCCGTAGCCAAATTGATAGGTGACATCGAAATCAAATCGTTTGCCATTGTATCCGGTGCCGGCGCTGAAGAAATGCCGGTCCAGGTCCGCCGCCAAAGGAGTATAATAAGCATCCGGCACCGAGTTCTGATTGAAAACATAGCCGGCGCTCACATGCCAGCCATTGTCAAAATACCGCGTGACCCCGAATTCGTACATCCAGCTCGGTTGCCAATCGAGTATTACAGGAATGTCCTGCAGTACGACTGCCGCGACGTCCGGAGGAAGTGTTCCTTGGTGAAGAGTTACCGTTCCAAAACTGCTCCAGTCCGTATAGTCGGCATCAAACTCGAGATTCCATTTCGGTGTGGGTCGGTACGAAATGCCAAACACCGCAGTCAAAGGAAATGTAAAATCCGCCTGCGCCGGAAAACTCACCGGCGAGTTGAGCGCGGGAATTGGTTGTTGCTGAAATTCGGTATGGCCATCCATGGTAATGGTCGTCGCGCTGCGAAAGGTCGCACCGAGCGAAATCGTTTCGTACGGTTGCCAGAGCACGCCCAGATTGTAGCCCACGGTCCAGCCGTCGCCCTGGAAACGGAAAAAATTGGCGAAGGGCTGTTGATTGGCAAGCAGCCCCTGCTCCATGTCAATTTTCCCATAATCCACCATCACACCACCGCCGATGGAAAGGTTGGGCGCCAGCTTGAACGCGATCACGGGATTGGCTCGAAGGTATTTGAGTGAACCTTCCGTGGCGACCGAGCGAAAGCCGGTGTTCTGGGGCCAGTCCATGTTTCCCCCATAAGGCGCATAAATTCCCAGTCCCACGCTGACCGGAGCATTTTCAAACGAGTGGACGAGAAAAACCTGCGGGATGAAATTGTAATGCCTGCCGACGTCGTAGGTTTGGCCGGCATTCGGCTGCGTGTCCGGCGGCTGGAAGGTGGGGTCCACATAAATGCTGTAAAGTCCCGAGCGCAAATCATTGCCGGTGATCTGCGTGATGCCGGCTGGATTGTAATAAATGGCGGACGCGTTGTCCGCCGTGGCGGCAAAGGCTTCGCCGCGGGCGGTCGCAAAGCCATCCTGGCTCGCCAGCCGAAAACCGTTTGCCGAAACGTTCAAGACGAAAGCGCTCCAAAAGATTGGCGCCAGCAGCCTTGAAATATTGCTTCGGTTCATGTTTACCGGTTTGTCGGTTCAACTCCTGAACGGGCACCGCAGGAGCGCATGATTGATGCGCCCGGGTCAGCAGGTTACCTGTCGCTTTGAGTCACGCCAGCAAATTTGGCAGTGTCACGATTTGTAGGAGACGAGGTAACGAGTCATTTGGGGCGGCACTCCTTACGTCGTGCCCTACAGCCAAATTGGGACGCTACCGCAAATTTCCCGGGAGGACGAGCCATGCGAACCCCTGAAGCTGGCTTGCCAATAGTACGCCGTCTTTACTTTGGCGTGGTTTGAAGTAAGCTCTGGAAATGTGAAAAGCCTTATTCGATTCACAGGCTATCTCTTGTTGTTCGGATTTGTCGTTTTTCCAGCACGAGCCGCGTTCACGTCCCTTTACATTTTCGGAGACGGCGTTTCCACCACGACCAACAACATACAAACTGGCACGCTGGCCGCATATTATTATGGCTACCGTTTTTGTAACGGCCGGGTCTGGGTTGAACTGCTGGCGCAGCAACTCAATCTGACCAATAACTACTGGTACGCCACCAACAGCTCAAACCAGTTGTCCTACACCAACCTATCCGCTTCCAGTACCAACTGGTCCTACTCCAGCAACAACAACTCCTACTTCGCTCATTCCAGTACCATTGTCGTGGCGGATGTCAGCAATTTTGTTGCGCCGGTGGATGTGTCGAACGACCTGTTCATCGTCTGGGTCAATGACGCTGACTTTGTTTATGACATGCAACATTACACTCCCTATGCCTCGAACAACATAGCCGTATGGACCAATGCCATCAACCAATCCATCTCCAATCATTTTACCATCATTACGAACCTCTACGCCAAAGGCGTTCGCACCTTGGTTATGCCCGACGCGGTGGATATTACCGAGGTTCCGGACTATTCCGGTCGGACCGCTCCTGAAAAGACCTTCGTTCGCCAAAGGACCATTGATTTCAATACCGCTTTCACTGCTACATTAAGCAACGCGATGGTCTTGCACCCCGACCTAAAAATTTATCAGCCGGACTTTTTCTCCCTGCTCGACAACATACTGACGAATGCCGCCTCGTATGGGTTAACCAATGCCCTCACTGGCGGACATACCACCGATGCGCTGGATGATGGCACGCTAGCGAACAAGTCCCTGAATGGTCCGGGAGCAAATTATATCTTCTGGGATTATTTGGATCCATCCGCGAAGGCCCAGGCCATCATGGTTGATGTGGTCCAACAACTCATCGCGCCGCCGCAAATCCGACAAATCACATCGCAGAACGGCACCAATCAGTTGAACCTGACCAACGTGCCGGTTGGTTTGAATGGGGTCGTGAATGGCAGCACCGATTTCGTGGGTTGGACTTCCGTGACCAATTTCAACAGCACCAACTCCGTGCAACCGGTTTTTATCCCGATTACCGGGCCGTTATGGTTTTACCGGCTGAATTTCCCCTTTGCCTGGACCTGGCCCTGATTGGCAGGTAGGGACGCGCGGCTCGCGCGTCCGTTTCACGAAGCGCCTCTTAATCGTACTGCATTACGCCGTTGAAGCGGTCATTTCCCGCAATTTCCCCAGCGTTTCGTAACCCCAGCGCAGCATGCGTTCGGTGGTTTCCCAGCCGATGCACGAGTCGGTGAGCGACACGCCGTAACGCAGCTCCTTCAGGTTGGTCGGAATGGGCTGGTTGCCTTCGTGGAGGTTGCTTTCGACCATCAGGCCGATGAGCGGGCGCGAACCTTCGACGCGCTGCTGGATGACGCTGCGCCACACGTCCTCCTGCTTCGCGAATTGTTTGCTGGAGTTCGCGTGGCTGCAATCCACCATCAGCACCGGCGGCAGCTTCTCCGCCTTCAATTTTTCCTCCGCCGCGCGGATGCTTTCGGCGTCGTAATTGGTCTTGGCGCGGCCGCCGCGCAACACGATGTGCACGTGCGGATTGCCCGACGTGCGCACGATGCTCGTGACGCCGTCCTGGTCGATGCCCAGAAAACTGTGCGGATGCTGCGTGGCGCCCATCGCGTCGATCGCCGTTTGCAGGCTGCCGTCCGTGCTGTTTTTCAGGCCGACGGGCATGGACAGGCCGCTGGCCATTTCGCGGTGCGTCTGCGATTCCGTGGTGCGCGCGCCAATCGCCGCCCACGTCACCAGGTCCGCGGTGTATTGCGGCACAATCGGGTCGAGAAATTCCGTCGCCGTCGGCAAGCCCAGGCCGGTGATGTCGAGCAACAGCCGGCGCGCGATTTTCAGGCCGGTTTCGATGTCCTGCGACCCGTCCAGATGCGGGTCATTGATCAATCCCTTCCAGCCGATGGTGGTGCGCGGCTTTTCAAAATAGACGCGCATGACGATTTCCAGACGGCTGGCAAATTCCTGGCGCAAGGCGTTGAGGCGCGTCGCGTATTCCAGCGCGCCTTTTTCGTCGTGGATCGAGCAGGGCCCGACGACGACCAGCAGGCGCGGGTCTTCCTGCCGCAAAATGCGGATGATCCGCTCGCGGCTGCGGGCCACGGTGGCATTCGCGGCGTCGGTCGTCGGCAACTGCGCCTTCAATTCACGGGGCGTGAGCAGCCGGACGATCTCTTTGACGTGCAGGTCCTGGGTCCGATACATGCGAACGAGTATAGCACGTTTTTGCGGTGCGGGAAGCTGAAAGCAACTGGTGTTGGACACGCCGCCATTTTTGTGTATTTTGGCCCGCGAAGGGGTCGAAGCCCATGGCTATGAACGAATCGAAGTTGAGCACTGCGCAAAAGGCACTGCAAATCAATCTGGATGCCGCCAAATATGGCGCGTTTGCCGAGATCGGCGCCGGGCAGGAGGTGGCGCGCTGGTTCTTCCACGTGGGTGGCGCCGCGGGCACGGTGGCCAAAACCATGTCCGCCTATGACATGGCGGTAAGCGACGCGATTTACGGCCCGTCGGACCGCTACGTCAGCCGCAAGCGCCTGCAGGCGATGCTCGATTACGAATTCGACCTGCTGTTGCACCGTCTCGACCGGACGCGCGGCGACAAAAGCGCTTTTTTTGTTTTCGCCGATACGGTGGCGACACACAGTTTCTCCCACCAGACCGACGGCCAGGGCTGGCTGGGCATCAAATTCCAGGCCGAGCCGCACGGGCCGCCGTCGGAAATCATCATCCATGTACGGATGCTGGACCGGGAAAATGTCCGCGAACAGGAGGCGCTGGGCATCATCGGCGTGAATTTGATCCACGGCGCGTTTTATCATCATCACGAACCGGAGGCCTTGATCGGCCGGCTCATGGACGATCTGTCCCGCGACCGGATGGAGGTGGACATGATCAAATTCTCCGGGCCGTGCTTTACCGACGTGGACAACCGGCTGATGGCGTTGCAACTGGTGGAGCAGGAACTCACGGACACCGCCATGTTCACCGCCGACGGCGAAACGGTCGTGGCGGGCGAGGTGCTCTACAAGAAGCCGGTGCTGGTCGAACGCGGCAGTTTCCGGCCCCTCACCAATCCCATGCTCGACATGCTGGAGCGCGCGCAGGAACAGTTCCTCAAGGAGGAATCGCTCAAAGGCGAAACGCCGGTGGTCATCACGGAAATGACCCTGCGCCAGTTGCAGGTGGACGATGTGATTGATCACCGCGATTTTCTGGACCGCGTGGACACCTTGAGTGCGCTGGGCAAGACCGTGCTCATTTCCAGTTTCCTGCGTTACCACCGCCTGGTCATGTATCTCTCGAAATATACGCAAAAAACCATCGGCCTGCCGCTGGGCCTGGTCCGGTTGCGCGACGTGATGGACGAAAGTTTTTATACCGACCTCGAGGGCGGACTGATGGAATCGCTCGGCCAGTTGTTCAAGAACAGCGCCAAACTGTACGTTTACCCGTCCCTCGACCGCAAAACCGGGAAGTTGACCACCGTGGAAAACATGGAAGTCGCGCCGAACCTGCGCCATCTCTACGCGCACCTGGTCGAAAACCGGTTTGTGGAAAACATCCGCAATTACAACCCCGATTATTTGAAGATTTATTCCAGCGACGTGCTGGTCAGGATCAAGGCCGGCGACGCTTCCTGGGAAAAGCTCGTCCCGCCGCCCATTGCCCAGGTCATCAAGGCCAAGCGATTGTTCGGCTGGAGCGAAAAAGCCGCCGCAGTGACGGCTTGAAAATGGCGGAGGAACGGCATGCCGCCGTTCCGGAAACCGGTCAGACCACAACCCCCCGTTTCGGCGACACGCCCATCTGGTAACGCCCCGTCCGGATTCGCAGCCGTGTCCGGGCATTGAACGCCCGCGACAAGATTCTGGTTTTGAGCATTTTTAATTTTTCCCCGGCGGCGAGTACCCGGCCGTTTTTCAAAATCAGCACGTGCGAAAACACCGGCATGATTTCCTCAACGTGATGCGTCACCAGCACGAGCGTCGGCGCATTCCGGTCCCGGCCCAGCCGCTGGAGAAATTGCAGGAAATGTTCGCGGGCGGCGGGATCCAGCCCGGCGCAGGGTTCGTCGAGAATCAACACCCGTGGCCGGGCCATCAGCGCCCGGCCGATCAATACCCGCTGCCGTTCGCCTTGCGAGAGCACCCGCCAGGGGCGTTCCGCCAGGAGGAGGCAGTCAATTTGCCGGAGAATCCGCCGCGCGCGGATCTTGTCGGGCCGCGTCAGGCGGCCCCAGAAATCAATCATCGCGTATTTGCCGCTGGCGACGGTTTCGAGCGCCGGTTCGTCGTCGGCCATCATCTGCCGGACGGCGGAGCTGACCAGGCCGATGTGTTGGCGCAGTTCGCGCCAGTCCGCCTGGCCGTAGCTTTTGCCGAGCAGCGAAATTTCCCCCGCCGTCGGCGTCAGGTAACCCGTCAAGGCGCTCAGCAACGAGGTCTTGCCCGAACCATTCGCGCCCAGAATCACCCAATGTTGCCCGCGTTCCACGCGCCAGGACACGCCGTCGAGGATGGCGATGCCGCCGCGCTCGACGCGCAATTCATTCACCGCCAGAATGGTCTTTGCAATCCTCAAGTAACGGGAGGATTGTATGCCAGGAGCGGGTGATGGGGAAATTTTTCCGCCGCCGCCGGCGACCGGGCCGGGAGGGGACGGAATGCGCTATTGTGGACCGGCGGTGTTGCCGGTAGGCTTGCATGTCCCGATGAGAGAGATATCGCTGGAACAACTCAGCCTCGCGGATTTTGCCGGCTTGAGGCATTCGCGGTTTCGCGTGCAGGCGGATGCCAGGAACACCGTGGAACTGGAATTGGTCGAGGCCACACCCGCCGCCTCCGGTTCCTCCCCGCCCTCCGGAAACTTTTCGTTGCTGTTCCATGGCCCCCTCCGCCCGATTCTGGCGCAGCGCATTCACCGCTTCGAGCATGACCAGCTTGGCCGTTTCGATCTGTTCATTGTACCGGTCGGGCAGACCGACGCCGGAACGCAGTATCAGGCGGTTTTCAACCGCCTGATCCGGCCGGAGTGAATCCGGTCGGTCGCCATTCCATTTCTTCGTAAAAGCCCGCTTCGCCGGCGGTGGCGAAGCCCAGCCGCCGGTACCACCCGACGGGCCGCGTGTTTTTCAACACGGAGAGCGTCACGGTTTTGCCCGCCCGCGCCGCCTCCGCACACACACGTTGCATCAGGAACGTGCCGATTTTTTGGTTTCGGAATCCGGGCCGCAACGCCAGATCCACCACGCGAATCTCCCGGTCCAGCCGGAGAATGATCATCCGCCCGATTCGCTCCGGGCCGCGCAGGATGATGGAGAAGTCCGCGGTCGGAAACATGGTGCGGTATCCCTGGCGCATGGCTTTGAATTGCATATCCAAAAAGGCCGCGCGGGTCGGGGCATCCCAATCGGTCAAATCCAGCTCCTCCTGTCGCGTACCGGCGTAAACCTCAAACAAAAAGATTTCGTCTGCCGCTGCTTCGGGCCTTAGCACAATGTCCTCAAATCCCGATTTAATCCGGTCGCCCAAGTCATTCATTCGCAATACCCTATAATTAAGAAATTGAACGTTGTGATTAGTTGGATTACTATTATAACCGCAATGCCCACACGCCGACAATTTTTAATCAATTGTTCCACCCTGACGCTGGCGGCGGGATTTGTGCCGGCGGCATTTTTTTCAAAATCAGTCCGGGCGGACGGGCTTTCCAGGAACCGGATTGGGTTCGATGTTTTCCGGGATAATACCGGGTCGATTTTCACCGTCCACGCTGAAACCGCGGCGGCGACCCGATTGAAACTGATGGTGGCCGAACGGTATCAGGCCGCCGATCCCGGCGCCCACATCGCGCCCGACGCCCGAAACGAAAATTTTTCCGTGCTCTTTCGCCGCACCGCCGGACCCATGTTGCCGCAAAATACTTATGTCTTCGAGCATTCCGATCTCGGGCGGTTTCCCCTGTTTATCGTGCCGGTCCGCGTCGGGCAGGATCCGGGGCACGATTGTTATGAGGCGGTTTTCAACCGGTTACCCTGTTGAACGATGAGCAATCCCTACATTGGTGAAATCAGGATCTTTGCGGGCATTTTTGCGCCGGTGGGTTGGGCGTTTTGCGACGGGTCGTTACAGTCGATTTCGCAATATACGGCGCTTTTCCAGCTCATCGGCACGACTTATGGCGGTGACGGACAAACGACTTTTGCCCTGCCCAATTTGCTGGGCCGTCTTCCCTTGCATCAAGGCACCGATTCACAGGGCAATCGCTATGTCCTGGGTGAGAGTGGTGGCGCGGAAACCGTGGCCTTGGGTCCGACCCAGATCCCGGTTCATGCCCATGGAGTGCAGGCCAGTTCGGGCAGCGGCAGCGTCAACAACCCGGCGTATCGCATCGATTTTCCCGTGAACAATGTGTGGGCAAACTGGACCGGCAGCCAATATAGCGACCAGCCGCCAAACGCCCAGATGAACGCCGGCGCATTGACGACGGCCGGCAGCAATCTGGCGCATGACAACCGGATGCCCTATCTGGCGGTCAATTTCATCATTTCCCTGTTCGGGGTCTTTCCGTCACAAACTTGAGCCATGTCATCGCCCTACCTGTCAGAAATCCGGATTATTTCCTTCAACTTCCCCCCCAAGGGTTGGGCGTTTTGCAACGGTCAGATTTTGCCGATCAACCAGAATCAGGCGCTCTTTTCGCTCTTGGGCACGACCTACGGAGGCGATGGACGAACCACGTTTGCCCTGCCCAATTTGCAGGGTCGGGTGCCGATGCATATGGGCAATAATTTCATTCTGGGTCAGACCGGCGGCGAAACGGCGCATCTCCTCACCCTGTCGGAAATGCCGGGTCATACGCATCCGCCGGTGGTCAGTTCGAACCCGGCCAACCAGGGCAGTCCGCAAAATAATTTTTTTGCGAATGGAAATCAGCCCGGTTTCAATTCCACACCGACCGGGACCCTGAATTCCGCCACCGTTGGTTCCGCCGGCGGCGGCCAGGCGCACACCAACCTGCAACCCTTTCTGGTGCTGAATTTTGTCATCGCCTTGCAGGGAATTTTTCCGTCACAAAGCTGAACAATATTTATGTCCGATCAATTCGTTGCCGAAATCAGGATTGTTCCGTTCAATTTCGCGCCGCTCGGCTGGGCGTTGTGCAACGGACAGGTGATGCCCATCAGCCAGAACACCGCGCTCTTTTCACTGTTGGGCACAACGTACGGTGGCGACGGAAAAAGCAACTTCGCGCTGCCCAATTTGCAGGGCGCCGCCCCTCTGGACGCCGGAAATGGGGCCGGCCTGTCCAATTACGTCGAGGGCCAGTCCGGAGGGGAGACGGCGGTCACTTTGGTTTCGGCGCAGTTGCCGTCACACACTCATGGCGTGTCCGTCAGCAGCATCGGTGGCGATGTGAACAGTCCGATTGGCGCTGTTTTTTCAACGGCGCACATGGGCAAGACCCCGACCAACATGTATGCCGCCGCCGCGGGCGGCGCTCCGGGGATCATGAGTCCGCAGGCAGTGCTGTCCGCGGGCGGTGGTCTGCCGCACAACAACCTGCAGCCCTATCTGGTGCTGAATTTTATCATCGCGTTGCAGGGAATTTTTCCGGCGAGATCGTAAATGATACGGATCCGAAACATTTTTCCGGTGCTGGTGGCGTTTGCGTCATTGGTTTCGCAATCGCTGCTCGCGTCCGGGCCGTTCACCGTCAACACGGCCACGGACACCCATGCTGCCAGCCCCGCCACGTCGCCGCGGGACGCCAGCGGGCATGTTTCCCTGCGTTCGGCGATTGAAGCCGCCAATGCGCAGGCCGGCGCGACGACTATTTTGCTCCCGCCCGGGACCTATAATCTGACGCTCGGAGAGCTGGACATGGCCCCCGGCGGCGGTGAGACCAACACCATTCTGGCCACGGGCAGCGCGCTGAACACCATCGTCAACCAGACCGACGGCTCCAACCGCGTATTCAACCTTGACGCCAGTTCCGCCGGTGGCGCGGCCGTCGGATTGATTGGCATCACCATTCAAGGCGGCCATGACCGGGCTGACCTGCTGGGAGGCGCGGGGATTCTGGCCGGCGGCCTGACCAACCAACCGCTCGACACGCTCACACTGGCGGATTGTATCATCGCCAACAATTCCTGCACGCCACCCAACACGAATTATACCGCGCAACCGGGCGGCGGTGTGCAAATGGCCGGTGGAAATTTAAACGTCACGGGCTGCCTGTTTTCAAATAATGTTTCGGCCGCCAGCCCCGGCGGAGCCATCGCCTTCATTGCCTCCACGATGGCGGGCGGCGGCAGTGGCGGCACGCTGGAGATTGACACATCCGTTTTCGTGAACAATGGACTCACCAACACGAGCGCCAGCGGACCGGATGGCGCCGGCGCCATCTACATCAACAGCACCAGCAATGCCGTGCACAGCCTCAGCGACTCGACGTTCTCCGGCAATTCGGTGATCGGCCTGTACACCGGCAATGTTGTCGGCGGTGCCATCGACTTGAACACCGGTACGCTGAATGTGGACAGCACCAGCTTCACCAGCAATTCGGTCAGCGGAGCGTTGCAGGAGGGCGGCGCGATTTATGTGGACTCGGGCACGTTAAACGTCAGTTTTTCGCGATTCGAGGGCAACACGGCGCCGGGTGGTGGCAGCGCCATTTTTAATCATACGAGCAACGGAGCCGCTACGAGTGCCGAGAACAACTGGTGGGCGTCCAACGCCGGTCCCGGCCCGGCGGTCTCCGGCGCCAGCGTGGCGGCCTGGCTGGAACTGAATCTGTTCGCCAGTCCCAACCCGGTTTTGATTAACAATATCGCCGTGCTGGACGCGACGTTTGAAATCAATTCCGTTGGCGACGTCATCGCGCCGGCGAACCTGAGCCTGCTGGTGGGAATGCCCGTGACGTTTGGCAATGCCGTGGGCGGAATCATCTCCGGTGCGCAGACGACCATTCAAAGTTCCGGGACGGCCACCGCCCTCTTCACTGCGGGCAATGTTGTCGGCCCGGGCAGCGCGGGCGCCACCGTGGATGGAGCAACCGCCACCACCCCGATTGACATTGTGGCCACCAACCTCAGTGTTTTAAACACCAACGACAGCGGTCCCGGATCGTTGCGGCAGGCCATCACGGACATTTATCCGGGCGGAACGATTACCTTCGATCCGGGTCTCGCCGGCCGGACCATTTACCTGACCAGCGGCGAATTGTTGCTGGCTCAAAATCTGAACATTAATGGTCCGGGCGCGAACCTGTTGACGGTCAGCGGCAATCAATTGAGCCGCGTCTTCGATATTCCGCCGGGAGTGATCGTCGCCATTTCCGGATTGAGCGTTGCGGACGGGCTGGCGGGTGGGTCCGTTCCGAACCCCAATCTGGGAGGCGGCATTTACAATGCCGGCGCTTTGACTCTGATGAATTGCGCCGTTTACGGCAATTCCGCTCCCAACAGCGGTCTGGGCTGGGGAGGCGGCATTTACAGCACCAATATCTTGAACCTGACGGGCTGCACCGTCGGGCCAACCAATGAGGCCGGCGAAGTCGGCGGCGGAATTTATGTTCACTTCGGCAGTCAGTTGCAAATGCTCAACTGCACGGTCGCCAGCAACAGCTCGCCGTTTCAAGTCGGTGGAATCGCTGCCAACACCGGAGCCACCGTCTCGCTGACGAATTGTACCATTACCGGAAATTCGGACGCGGCCTACGGCGGCGGCTACGGCGGCCAGCCACCTCAGCTTAAAAACACGATCATTGCCGGAAACAGCGATTCCGGCAGCGCGGTCATTGATGATCTTCAAACATTCAACGGCGCGGTTCTGTCCCTGGGCCACAATCTGATCGGCATTACCAACAGCACCACCGGCTGGCTGACCTCGGATCTGACCGGCAGCACCAGTTCTCCGCTGAACGCGCGACTTGGTCCGCTTGCCAACAACGGCGGTCCGACCCTGACCTGCGCCCTGTTGACCGGTTCGAACAGCCCCGCCATCAACGCCGGCGACAACTCCGACGCCCCGCCGTTTGACCAGCGTGGCCCCGGTTTTCCACGCATTGTCGGCGGCACGATTGATATCGGCGCGTATGAACTGATCCCGCCAACGTTGAACATCGCTCACCTGCCTGCCCAGGTGATTTTGTCGTGGCCGACCAATGCCGTCGGGTACGTGCTGGAATCGGCGCCAGCGCTCAATCCGCCGGTCACCTGGACGCCCGCCGGAGCGCCCGGCATCGTGGGAAGTCAATACTACGTCACTAACGGGATCACCCCCGGCGGGAAACAATTTTTCCGCCTGGACGCCCACTGAGTTCGCGCCGGGTTGTTGGTCCGCTTTTATCGCGGCATAAACGGGCTCGTTGCCGCCGGGTTTCCAAATGGCCGGGGGCGGCAGTCTGAAGGTTGCCTGTGTTTGAGGATGGCGAGGCTTTCCCAGGTTATAATTCCCGGATTTCCGTCCACAGCGGTTGCAAATCGTCATCGGCCAGGGCCATTTGTTTGAGGGCATCCGGGTCGCCGGCTTTCATCGCCCGCTGCAACCATTCTCGCGCAACGTCGGGTTGTTGCAGCTGGCAGGCGTAGCACGCCAGATTGTAGGCGATGACCGGTTCGTGGGGAAATTTCTCCGCCGCCGGCGACAGCGCTTCCCAGGCTTGCGGCAACCCGCCGTCCGGCACGCGGCGCAACGCATAGGCACGATGCAGCCAGCCGGCGCAATCGTCCGGTGCCGCCGTCAGTTCGGCCTGCGCAATTTTCAGCGCGTCGGCCCAGCGTTGTTCGCGGGCGCAAATGGTCCAGCGCGCCTCCAGCACGGCGGGATGTTTTTGTTGGATCGCCGAAATCAAATCCAGTTCGGCCTGCGCCTCGGCGACACAACCCAGCCCCAGCCACCCGACGGCGGCGTCAAGGTGGTGCGAATCCGGCGGTCCCAGTGGTTGCACCGGCACAGGAAGCCTGCCGGACATGGTGTGTGTCAAGCTGTTGGCAATTTGGCCGGAAACGGTTATCGTAACGCCATGAAAAAGATCCTGTCCGCTGCCATGGCCGCTGTCTGCGCGGTTTCGGTTCAGGCCGCCATCCAGACGAAGACGATTGAATACAAACAGGGCGACACAACCTTGGAAGGTTTCGTTGCCTGGGACGACGCCCTTCCGGGCGTGCGGCCCGGTGTGCTGGTGGTGCATCAATGGATGGGGCTCACCGATTACGAAAAGCACCGCGCGGAGATGCTCGCCCGGCTCGGCTATGTTGCCTTTTGCGCGGATATTTATGGCAAGGGCGTCCGTCCGAAAAACACGCAGGAAGCCGGCGCCCTGGTGGGCAAGTACAAGGGAGGCGACCGGCAGTTGTTGCGGGCGCGGGTCAATGCCGGGCTGGACGCGTTGCGCCGGCAGCCGCTGGTGGATCCCGGGCACATTGCCGCCATCGGTTATTGTTTCGGCGGCACCACCGTGTTGGAACTGGCGCGCAGCGGCGCGCCGTTGAACGGCGTCGTCAGCTTTCACGGCGGACTGGATGCGCCCAATCCGGATGACGGCAAAAACATCAAATGCAAGGTGCTGGTGCTGCATGGCGCGGATGACCCTTTTTCATCGCCGCAGGACATTGCCGCACTGGAAAATGAAATGCGCCGGGGCGGGGTGGACTGGCAGCTCGTCAAATTCGGCGGGGCGGTCCATGCCTTCACCCAGCCGATGGCGGGTAATGACAATTCCAAAGGGGTGGCCTACAACGAAAAGGCGGACCAACGCTCTTGGGAATACATGAAATTGTTTTTTAACGAGATTTTTAAATAATTTTTCGGGAGGGACGGCGGGTCGCCGTCCCTGAATTTGGGTCGTCGGCACGGCGACCCTCCCAAATAAACTCATGCGCATCACCGGTGGCAACGCAGCGCGGCGGATCCTCAAGGTTCCCAAGGGATTCGATGTTCGTCCCACGCCCGACCTGGTCAAACAGGCGGTTTTCAACAGCTTGGGCGCGCGGGTGGTCGGCGCGCGGGTGCTGGAATTATTTGCCGGCACCGGGGCGTTGAGTCTGGATTGCCTGAGCCGCGGCGCCGTCTCGGCACTATGCCTCGAGAAGTCGCACCGGCACGCGGAATTCATCCGCGCCAACGCGCGCTCGGCGAATTTTGACGCCGCGCTGGAGGTCCGCATCCAGGACGTGTTTCCGGCCGTCCATCAACTGGCGGAAGGCGGCCGGCAGTTCGATTTGATCCTGGCCGACCCGCCTTACGGCGAGAAAAACGTCGGACACCGTTCGACTTCGGTTGCCCAACAATTGCTGGACGATGCGAATCTGCCGAAATTGCTGGCGCCCGGCGGGCGGTTCATCCTTGGCCACGCCCGGCGCGACACGCTCAGTCTGGCCCGGCCCTGGCACGAAGTGAAGGCGCTCAAGCACGGCGACAGCGTGATGCGGTTTTTGGAATTGGAAGGAAGCGTGCCGTCGCTTTCCTGAAATGAGCAGGGCGCGGTCTCCGCGCCCGGAGCGCGAACCCGGCCAACCATTCAATCCTTCGTTGCCTCGGCCACGGCTTCGCGGATCCGTTTCTTGAATTTATCGACGCCCTGGTCGAACGCGGCGGAAATCGGCAGCGGCGAAACTTTTTTTACCTTGGTTTTGAACTGCTTCAGGTTTTTTTCCGCGACGGTTTCGTCCATTTTGTTCGCGACGACCAGGCGCGGCTTGTCGAGCAGCGCGGGATCGTACAGTTCCAGTTCGCACAGGAGGCTTTTGTAATCGTTCCAGGGCGCGCGATTGTCGGTGCCGGCCATGTCCAGCAGCAGCACCAGGATTTTACAGCGCTCGATATGGCGCAGAAAGGCATGGCCCAGGCCGACATTCTGGTGCGCGCCTTCAATCAAACCCGGCACGTCGCAAACCGTGAGCCGGTGAAAGTCCTCGTATTCCACGATGCCGATTTGCGGGTGCAGGGTGGTGAACGGGTACGGCGCGACTTTCGGGCGCGCCTTGGAAATGGCCGTGAGCAGCGTGGATTTGCCGGCATTGGGATAACCGACCAGGCCGACCTCGGCGATGATGCGCAGCTCGAACAGAAAATCGCCTTCCTCGCCCGGCTCGCCCGGCTGCGCGAAACGCGGGGTCTGGCGCGCGGCCGTGGCAAAATTACGGTTACCCAGGCCGCCGCGACCGCCCTGGCACAGAACAAATTGCTGGCCGTGCTGGGTCAGGTCGGCGACCCGTTCGCCTTTGGGCGATGAACCGGCGGGGGCTTGCCCCGCTCCTTCCCTGCTTAAATCAATTTCCACCGCCAGGTCGCCGCCCGCCCGGCGAAACAGCGGGCGTTTGCCCGTGCTGGTTTGCAACACCGGTTTGCTGCCCGGGGCTTCATCCTCGTCCTCCGGAACTTCCTTGGCCCCGCCCGCCAACCGCCAGACGAGTGTGCCGCACGGGACTTTGATCACGAGGTCTTTGCCGGCGTGGCCGTCCATGCCCTTGCCCAGGCCGCCTTCGCCTTCCTCGGCGATCAGGCGCGGCTGATAATATTGCGCGATGAGATTGTTGAGGTCGTGGTCGGCCTGCAAAATCACGCTGCCGCCCCGTCCGCCGTTGCCGCCGCTGGGACCGCCCTTGGCGATATAGGCCTCGCGATGGAACGCGACACAGCCTTTGCCACCGTGCCCGGCCCGCGCGTAAATTTTAATTTCGTCAACAAACATGCGTCAGCCGTCTTAATCCCGCTTTTAATCGTAATCTTAATCCCCGCCGCCCAATGAGATTAGGATCAAGTTTAAGGCCAGCGGAAATAAAAAAGGCGAGGCGCCAGGCCTCGCCTTAAAATTCAATTGCGCCGTTTAGTTCTTCGCGGCGGGTTCGGCCTTTACATTCACGCGCCGTCCGTTCTTGTCGAAGGCGATTTTGCCGTCCACGAGCGCAAAGAGCGTCCAGTCCCGACCGGTGCCGACATTCTGGCCCGCTTCAAATTTCGTGCCGCGCTGGCGGATGATAATGCTGCCGGCGGTGACAAATTCGCCGCCGAACGTTTTTACGCCGAGCCGTTTGCTCGCGCTGTCGCGGCCGTTGCGGACGCTGCCTTGACCTTTCTTATGTGCCATAAATTTTTTTGGGGGCTGGGGTTCTGGCGTCCGGGTTCCGGGAAGCCGGACGCCGGGCCCGAGGCCCGATGTTACGCTTTGATTTCCTTGATCTTCACCACCGTCAGTTCCTGGCGATGGCCGATTGTTTTGTGATACCCTTTGCGGCGTTTCATTTTGAACGTGAGCGTCTTCTCACCACGCTTGTGTTCCACCACATCGGCCACGACGCTCGCTCCGCTGACCGTGGGCGCGCCCACGCTCACCTTGCCGTCGCGGTTGACCAGCAGCACGCGGTCGAACGTGACGGGCTGGCCGGCCTCGATGGCCAGGCGTTCAATTTCCACCGTGTCGCCTGCGGCCACACGATACTGTTTGCTTCCGGTTTCCAATACGGCGTACATAAAATTTCCCGCAAAAGGGGTATGAGAAGACCAGAAAAGCGCCGGGCTGTCAACGCCGGATTTCCGGAAATTTGGCCGGATATGGCGGGTTTTTTTGACGTTTTCCGGGCGGGTACGGGCGTGGCCCAGGGATTCAGCGCCGATTTTCTGTCACCTCATTGACTTGGCGAGGGACATATTAAACGATATGACAACCAATGGAAACGTGACTGCGGTACAAGAGAGTGATGCCGAGCTGGTTTCGCGCGCCCTGGCCGGCGACCGGGACGCCTTCAGCCGCATTGTGTCGCGCTATCAGATCCTGATCTGTTCGCTGGCCTACAGTCGCATCGGCCATCTTGGCCTGAGCGAGGACGTGGCCCAGGAAACGTTCATCACCGCCTGGAAACATCTCCGGCTCCTGCGCGAACCCGACAAACTTCGCGCCTGGCTGTGCGGCATTGTCCGCAACCGGATCCGCAAAAACCTTCAGCGGGAGGGGCGCGAGCCGGTGCATACGGCCGGGCCATTGACGGAGGTGGATGACTCGCCGGCGCGCGAGGCGCTGCCTTCGGAACAAACCATTGGCCGGGAGGAGGAGGCGATTTTATGGCGTTCCCTCGAACGAATCCCGGAGCTTTATCGCGAACCGCTCATCCTGTTTTATCGCGAACACCGGTCCATCGAACAGGTGGCGGCGGAACTGGAATTGTCCGAAGACGCCGTCAAGCAACGACTGTCGCGCGGGCGCAAATTATTGCAGGAGGAGGTCCAGGCGTTTGTGGAAAACACGCTGAGCCGGACGTCGCCGGGCCGGGCTTTTTCCGGGGCGGTGCTCGCGGCATTACCGGCCGCCCCGATGGCCGCAGCGGGTGCCGGTCTGGCCGGCAAAGGCACGGTGGCGGCCAAGTCGGGTCTGCTGGGAGCGTGGCTGGCCCCGATGATCGGGGTGGTGGGCGGCATGCTGGCGCACTGGCTGATTGTCCGGGCCGCTCCCACCGCCGCGGAACGCCGGGTCAAGAAGTTTGCGTTCATCAGTCTGTGGATTTTTGTGCTGGCCTGGTGCATCCCCGGACAGCTCGGTATGCGGGCCTTGAGCCGGCAACTGGAGTGGAGCGATCGCACCTTTTTTGCCGCCATGGCGGGTTTTTGGTGGTTGTATGCGTTCGTCATCGTCACGTTCTGTGCCGTGATGTTCCGGCGCATCGTGGCCATCCGCCGTCAGAATGACGAAACCGCTGGCGCGCCGGCCCATCGACCGCTGGGCCTGGGCCGGAGCATCGCCGTCACTGTTGGTGTGTACGTGGCGTGTTTCTCGGGGTTGATCGAAAGCGCGTGGCGGGCAAATGATCTGTTATGGGCCGCCATCATCGCGGCCACGATGATGGCTCTGGGGGGCGCGCATTTCATGCGGCTTCAGTGCAAAACCGGTGTGGCGGCGACGCGAAACGTGGCCGGCCGCCTGGCCCTGGTTTGGGGAGTGATTCTGTTGATATTGAACTGCCGCCTGGACATTTGGATGGCGGCCGATCGTGGAGTCAGTCTGACCGAAATCCACCACCTGCTGCCGCCGTGGATCATTCCTTTGCTCACTCTGGCGCTGGTTGCCTGGCTCGGAATTTTGGTGGCGATGACGAGGCCCAAACGCAGCGTCTAGGCCGCTTTGTCCCCGTCTCCGGAAATGCCGGCTGGCTCAACTGCTGGCCGGCGGGTTTACGCCAGTCCTTCGGCCATGGTGCGCATTTGCACTTCAATGATGCGCGACTTGGGGGATTGCTTGCAGGCCATCAACACCACACCCGCCACGTCCCCCGCGTCGAGCATGTCGGAAGCCTTGACCGATTGTTCGGTGCGCCCCTTGCCGAGGGCGAATTCCGTCTTCACGCCGCCGGGACAAATGGCGCCGACCTTGATGCCGCTCTCACGCAACTCGCGGTCGAGCGCCTGCGCGAAACCGACCTGGGCGAACTTCGTCATGCAATACACCGCCTCGCCGCCAAAACCGTAAACACCGGCCATCGAGGAAATCATGAGAATCGTCCCTGACTTTTGTTTCAACATCACGGGCACCGTGTGCCGCGTGAACAGGAACGTGGACCGGACATTGGTGTCCATCATTTCGTCATATTCGGCGGCGCTGGTGTTCACGAGGTTCTTGTAGTTTCCCACGCCCGTGTTGTTGATCAGGATGTCAATACGGCCGAACGCATCGATGGCGGCCTTGACGGTCTCGACCGCCGTCGCTTCCTCGCGGGCGTCGCCGGTGACCGTCACCGTCCTGGCGCCGGTGGCTTCGACCTCCTGCTTCAATTGATCCAGCCGCTCCCGGCGGCGGGCGGTCAGGGCGAGATGGGCGCCTTCACCGGCGAGGGCGCGCGCGCAGGCTTGTCCAATGCCGGCGCTGGCGCCGGTGATGAGTGCTACTTTTCCCTGAAGCTGGTTGCTCATAATGGAATTGGTTTTGCGCTCACCTTTAAATGAAACCGTGCGCGTTGTCAGCGGCTTTTTCGGTTTTAGCGCTGTTTTTTTTGAAAGCCGGTGTCGGGCGGCTCCCGTAACGTCCGGGCCCTTGCGCCCCTCGCGCACGGTCCGCTGCGAAAACGGCTCCTTAATCTTCCAGAGCCATGGCGGCTTCAACCAGATTTTCGCAAGTGACCACCCGCGGACGGTGGGGATAATGAAAAACCGTCAGGATGTTCATCCCGATGTCCTTGCTCGGATCGGGAATGACCCGAACCACCAAATCCACACCCGCCCGACCGATCAATTCCATCATCCGGCCCAGCTCCGCCTCGCAATCCAACTGCATGGACTCCAACTGGCTGAAATCCGCCAGCAACCGGAAACCCGAAGTCAGCTCCCCCAGTTGTGTGGTCAGGTCTTCCCGGCTGCGTTGAAATTCCGCCGGTTGTACCCGTCCGATATAGCGGATATACAAAAGGCGTCGGGACTTGTTCGACGTGACCAATAACATGAAGATTACCCTAGCCCGGCGGGGACAGGAACACGAGTGAATAACCGCCGGACCGTCTGGCGGCGGCAAAATCAGGCCGGTGCAGGTTTACCTTTTCACCGCGGTGAGGTTGCGATACGTCACCGCCACCTGCCAGTCGGTATAATTCGGATTGAAGGTTTTCATGGCGTTGACCATCTGCTGCCGGAACGTCGTCTCAATCAGCCCGCCCTGCCCCGGCCAGATTTTGAAATGGACGCGGACAAAATCCCAGTTGCCGCCCCGGGCCGTTTCCACCGGGCCAATCTCCGGTTCGCTCAAAATAATCGCGGCAAATTGCGCCCACATGCCCCGGGCCACGTTCCGAATGGCCCCCACCGCCCGGTCCCGATCCGCCTCTGCCGGAATCTGGATGTCTGCATACGCATAGACGCCGCCGTGCGGAAACCGGCTTACATTGGCGATGGTGCGATTGGGAATGAACACCACCTGGTTGTAAAAATTCCGGAGCACGGTGAAGCGCAACCCGATTTCCTCCACCCGCCCGATGACGGTCGTCGAGCAGTAGATTTCCACCATGTCGCCGATGTCCATCGCATCCGAAAAAATCAACGTCAGGCCGATGACCACGTCCTGCACCAGGCCCTGTGAGCCGAAGCTGATGGCCAGGCCGACGACCGACGCGCTCGCCAGATAGGCCGTCAGGTTGACGCCGAATTCCTGCAGGATGAGACCGATGGCAAAAAAGTAGATGACAAAGGTGATGCCGCTGACAATGAGCCGGGTGAGGGTGATGAATTTTGGTTGTTGCGTCACGAAACCGAGCGGATTTTTTTGCGCCTGGCTTTTATGGATGAGCCATTCACTGAGGTGCCGGGTGATTTTCACCAGCACATGCACGATGATGGCAAGGACAACAATCAGCAGGATGCGTGTTCCCGTGGAGGATTCGTGATGGGAAAAATGGCTGTAAATGCGTCCGACAATGGTGTCATGCACCAGTTCCCACGGCGAATCGGGCGGCGGATTGGTCGTGTTCATCAAAATTCCTTCGGCCACTGGAGCGGCGTGCCTGCGGCTTTCCATTTGAGCCAACGCAGGGGGACGCCGGTCGGGGAAAGATTAAACACGATCTGGCAAATGACGCAAGCGGGCGGGAGGCGGAGACGGAGTGAACCGGTCCCTCAATATCCTGGGGGAAGGCTGGTTCAAGCCCGCTTGACCGTGGCGGCGGCCGGCATCCGGAAAGGCCGGTTTCCCTTCGGCTGGACGTTGGGGACGGAAGGGCCCTGGGCCTGGGGAAAGGCGATCTTTGAGCGCAACAGCAACGTTCCCAGGCACAGGTCCGCCAAGGGCAGGACGACATTGAAATTCTTGTGCATGTAGCGATGGTGCAACAGGTGATGGCCGTTCAGGCGGAAGAAGATTCCTGAACGTTCCACGTGCCGTCTCTTCGGCAGGTGCATGCACCAGTGCATGTATTCGTAGGCGGTGAAGTACAGCGTGCTGGCCACCGCCGCGCCGCACAGAACCCCCCACTTTTCCGAAAGCAGCGCCCAGGCCAGAAACGGCAGCAGGCCCAGCGCCACGAGGACCGGTCCGTTCCACCACGCCATGGGGATCGTCTTTTTGTCCGGCTCGTGCACCAGATGATACGTATGGTCAGCCTTGAAAATGTGATGGTGCACGAGGGCGTGCCGTTCAAAGGGATAACGGAAAAACTTCACCAGGAAGGATCGGTGCATCAAATAACGGTGCAACAGCCATTCGAACAGGGAGCCGAAAACGGTTCCGGCCACAATTCCAATGGCGCACCAAAAAAGGAACGTCATCATAAAACAAATCTCAACTTTCTCTTTTGAAGACAGAAGGAGAACTTTTCCTCACTCCCCAGCCAGCCTGAACTCAAATCGGTCTTGCTTGTTGCCTCAAAGTCCACCCGGATCCGGGTGAACGCAAGTTTTATTTCAGCCGCCTGTGCCTCAGTGCGCGGACTTCAGCGCCGCCCAAAGCCCGAAGATCCGGAGTGAGACTGCCTCCGGGCCCGACGTTTAATAATTTAATAAGTATCCCAGACCATCCGGCCTTTTAAATGACTTCCGGCGCGTTTGAACCCGAGCGAACCGGTGATCAGATAACCGGCTGGCCGGCCTTGGGCATGTTCCCGCCGGGCATCGTTCCGGACATATTTCAGGATCGAGGGCAGGGACGGCAAATCCGCCGCGACCAAATCATTATCCCGGTAAATGGAATACTTTTGTCTTAAGTGGCTCATACGTTTGCTCCGGGAATTTCTATTCGCCAACGGCTCCGCGCAGAATCATCACTGCCGCCAGGGCACCGCCGGCGACCAGGCCAAACACGATGGAAGCAACGATGATTTTGAACTTCAATTCGTACTGTGAAGGCTGCAAGTGCGGATACAGCCATTTACCAAAATAATCTATCAACATGAACGCCTTTGGTTGACACTAATCCATTGGAACGGTTATATCCCTCAATGTCCACACATTCTTTGGTAAATATCTTCCATCGGCGGATGATTACCCGATTTCAGGGCCAACGGTGCTAGGGCAAAGGCTCCGCCTCGGGTGAGTTTTCGGCAGATGCTGGGGTGCCGGGGGTGGGAAGCCCCTTGCCGCGTCCGTGGTCCAGGTTGATGAACTGATCCGTCTGGGGAATGTGGCAGACGATGTTGAATTTGCCGATGGCCTCGTGCTTCGCGGCCTGAAACGCAATTTTCGTCGCCGGAAAACTTCTGCCGTCGCGCGGATTTTTTGTCCATTGTCCTTCACCCGACAGATATTCGAGCGTGTCCTGGTTTTCGATAAGTATGTTCATGGGCGGACAGGATAACAGGCCCCGGGGCACAACCACGACAAATCTCAAAGATATTTGCCCCTCCGCGCTTCCGGCGTTCCGGCGGTAAAATCCGATGGTCGGCCAACACCGCCATCATCACCGGGTTCGAATTGGAAAATCAAAAAAAGCCGGACCAAAATCTGGTCCGGCTCGGAACGGATCCCCACCAAATTGTTTTCAGATTCAGCCCTTACGGTGATGTTTCCCGTGATGAGGTTTGGCGTGATGTCTGGCGTGGGCGTGTTTACCCTGTCCCGCGTCCGCCGGCGACACCATCAACGGCGAAAAGGCGAAAGCCGCCACCGCCAGAATCAACATTAGCTTTTTCATATATTGGCAAAGGATCGTGATTTCCACCCGCAACTTCACCGGTGGCTGGCTGGATAGACCGAATCCCCTGCCTGCGGGTTACACTTTTTTACAATCGCGGATGACGGCCTGGGAATTTTCGATCGGCTTGCGGGATTCGGGCAACGGGGCCAGGTCCGGCGGGACGAATGCGGCCTTGGCTTCCGGTGAGGTAAACCGCTCCTTTGAATAGAAGAACCGCAGCGCCTGTTTTTGCGACAATTGCGGGTGCTGCTCAAAAAAGGCATCGGCATTCTCTGCGGGCCCGTATTCGCACAGGGTGAAATGCACCAACCGCAGCCACGCCTGCGTCATGGTATCGTGATAGCCGTTCAACAGGGTGTCTTCCACATTGTGGGCGGCGTTGTAAGCCTTGATGTTTTCCCGGATTTTGATCGCCGCCGTCTCCAGCGAATACCGGCGCACATACAGGTAAGCCACCTTGATGTGCTGGCGATGGTGCCATTCGGCCTTTGGCCAGGCCGTCGATTCGAATTGTCTGAGAAACGTTTCGTCGTCCATTATGGGGAACAGATTGATCCCGGCCCCCCGTAACAATCAACCCGCAATTATCAATCGCACCCCTCCGCCGCGGCCTATGCCGGTCCTGCCATCCGGAGGAGCAACGCGTTCAGCGCTTCCAGGTGCGGCGGTTTGTTCACGACGACGTCCACGGACGCCGACAAAGCCCCGGAGTCCCTTATGGTGTTGCCCGCGCCCGTCATCAGGATGACGGGTGTGTGGGGGGATTCGGTCTTGATCATCTGGGCCACCGCGTAGCCACTGACCTCCGGCATGTTCATGTCGGTGATGACCACATCGAAAGGCTTGCCCTTTTGAATGGCCGTGCAGAACATTTCTATCCCGCACTTTCCACCGGGGGCCACTTCCACCAGATGCCCGAAAAACGCCAGCAGATCTCTCATGCTTTGCAGGATCGGCTCGTCATCGTCAATGCACAGCAGATACAGCGAACGTTTCGGCGGGACCGGGCGGGTGTCCACCGGTTGGGCGCCGGGCGGGCATGGCCGGGAACCGTTCTGCAGGTCCGGCTGCGCATCTTTCACCGGCGCCATAATGGCTATTTGTGGAAACGTTTTCATTTTAAAAAAAGTTTTGAGGGTTCAGGGTTGCGGTTGTGATGAAGCGCCGCTGTCGGTGGGGTCGGCGTTGCCCCGCAGCCACGCGGACGGGCCGGACCACCAGGCTGTCAACGGCCCTGCCGACAAAAAACCATATCCATGTTCTTTTCATAATTGCTTCCGTTCAACCCTAATATTGTCCATCTGGTCAGCCACCCGACTGACTGCCCAAATTTAACACAAACTGGCTGAAATTTAAGGAATATGGGACGGTTTGCGGGGTTTCCGGGGTCAAATACCTCTGCGGAGGGGTGGAATTTCAAGAAAAAATGACACCCGGCTTCAGATAGTATGATGGAGCCGGCCGGTGTTGCGATGGGATTGATTTCACCGGTGCGGGCAATGATATTATCAATGCGTTATTTTTAATGTTGTAAAGTAAGATTGCCTCATGAAAATAAAATCCAACCCGCCAAACCTCAAATCGCAAAATACCTTGCCTCATTTCCTGGGGCTGTGCTTGATTTCAGTTTTCCTGGTGCTGGCCGGGACCGGGTGCAAAAATGAAGCCGGCGGCAACGCTAGCCTCGATCCCACCGGGGTTTATGCGCTGGTCAGCGTGGATGGAAAAAGCCTGCCTTGCAGCCTGTTCCATGAAGGGGAGTCGCCGACCATCAAATCCGGGGTCTTCACCATTACGGCTGACAGTCATTGCCGCAGTCAAATCATCTTCGCTTTGCCGCCGGGGCAGGACATGACCCGCGAGGTGAAAACCAGCTATACCCGCCAGGGAGCAGAACTCACCATGCACTGGGAGGGAGCGGGCGTGACGATGGGCCACGTCAATGGAAACACCTTCACCATGACCAATGAGGGAACAGTCTTCGTCTATCAAAAATAAAAAACTGTCCGATGCGGGGTTTTAACCGCTCGACGGGAAGGTATCCGTGGGTCACGCAGATTTGCACCGATTCAATTTTATCTGCGTTCACCTGCGCCATCGGCGGAAGGATTCTGCCGTTTATCGCGTCGAAGCCCCGCATTGCAAAACAAAGGCGGGCAATTGTCAACAGTTCGATTAATTTTACAATTGATATTAGACTTGATTTGCTAATGTGACTTCGTTCCAATTCTTCGGCTGTAAACTCAGCATTCGGACCATGAAATCCTTCTGCTTAAAATACTTGTTGCCCACGTGGCTGTTTGCGATGGCGGGAACCACCCAGGCGCAGCTGGTCAACGGAAATTTTGAAACCGGCGATCTTACCGGCTGGACCCTGTTCAATACGGTCGGATCGAATACGCCCTACGGGGTTGAGCAGGGCGGAACGGCGGTGGCCCGGGCGGTCCAGTTCGATACGGCGAACACCGGCGTGCCTTCGTACAGCGCGGAATTCGAAGTTGGTGAAACCGCCGGCATTGTCCGCGGCGGCCTGGGACAGGGGGCCGGCATTTACCAATATGTGCCGCTGGATGCGGGCCAACTGGACATTTCCGTTGATATTGCTGTGACCAGTTCGGGCGACAACGCGGATGCCGGGACCTTCGAACTGCTGCTGGATGGAACTCTGGTCGCCAGTGACGCCTTCGGCGGCATCAGCGTCTCACAAATATTGCATTCGACGTTAAGCTACTCCGGAACCGTTGCGGCGGGAACGCATCAAATCGCTATCGACATGCGGCGCGGGTATGGCATGGGATACGGCAACACCCCTTGTCAGTTTCTTGACAACGTTGTGTTGACCGGCACGGCCGTCCCCGAACCCGCGACCGCATTGTTTCCGGGTCTGGCCGCACTCGCAGTTGGAATCCGGCGCAAACTGGCGAACGGACAGCCTCCGGCGCGATCGTTTATAAATTTTCATAAAGGTTGGAATTGAGCGGTCGACCGGAACCCGCCAGACTGCCCCGAACGATGCGAAAACCCCGAACCCGTGTGGATTTCGGGGAAATTCACATATCAACCCAAGCCCACTCAATATTATGTTCTACCCCATGATGCTCGGTTCCGATCTGTCCGGCAGTTATGCCTCCGCCACGGCCACCGCGGCGGAAAATGACGCCCGGGAGGTACGGACGGATGTTGAATTGTTCAAACATGACCTTGACCGTCTGCTGATGCTCACCGAGGCGTTATGGACGTTGATGAAGCAGGAACATGGCTATACGGACGACGTTTTGAACGGACTGATTCAGAAAATTGATCAGCGGAAGATGGCCGCGGACGGAGTCGCCGCCAAAGATCCGCCGGTGACCTGCCCCTCCTGCGGGAGACCCAATCTGGCCAAACGCACCTTTTGCATTTATTGCGGGAAACCCCTGTCGGGAAATCCTTTTGCGCGCTAAACGGCGCCGCCCTTTGACCGGATGCACCGGACCTGTGCATGCCTGGCGCCATGGCGGTAAGACTTTAATTTGGATTCGTAGCCGGTGGCAGTGGCGATAACGAGGGTGCCAATGCGTTCGTTGGGCTGGGATTACCCACATTACCCGGAGTGGCCGCGGGCTGGGATGGCTGATTCGCGTTCTGATCGGAATCCTGAACTTTCTCCTGATACAAAATCCAACCATATACGGCAAACAGGAGAACGCTGATAATTAATATCATAACGGACACGCTAATCCAAAACTTCGTTTTTTTGGCAGACCAAAACTGATATTCTTCCAACATAATAATAGGGCCGGTTCCTTTCAGCCATCCCGCGAAAACGTATCAAATCCGTCAAACCTTTGAAGTTCAAATTATCCGGACGACCGGGGCCAGCCATCCCGGTCTCGCTGACTCACCACGACGACGCTCAACTTTCCTGAAAGATTTCGCTTTGGCATCCGTATCAGTAGTTGGGAGCAAGTATAATCCCATAATTATGTCACGCGTATTGGTCATGGATGACGAGGCGGATACGAGGAGTCTCATCGAAGAGATCCTTGAATCAGCCGGTCACGAAGTGGTTTTGGCCGTCGACGGGCTGGAAGGCCTGCAGTTGTGCCATTCCACGCCGGTGGATCTGGCGCTGGTCGATCTGTTCATGCCCCGACAGGAAGGGTTGGAAACGATAAAAAAGCTCAGGCAACAATTTCCCGATTTTCCGATTATTGCGATGTCCGGAGATTCGCTGGCCCTGCCGCTCCTGTCGATTGCCCAGCGGCTCGGGGCAACGGAGGTGCTGCCAAAACCATTTTTACCCGAGGAGTTGCTGGAGGCGATAAAACACGCGTTGCAACCCAAACCCCGGCAAACGGCCGATAAATGACGGTCACGATCGATAGGGCGGATTGTAAGGATAATTGGATGGAAATCGTGTCTGACAATCTCAAGTCGGGAAATACGGTTGCCTTGGAGAATTTCAATTATTCCACCGACCTCGATAAATGCTACCTCCTGGCGCGCCAGTTCCATGTTAAGATGTTTATCGATGCCGATTTGACGATTTGTCATTTTTTGACGTCACTTTCAAATTAGACACATCGCGCCGCCTCGCATCCGGGCGTAACGGAATCGTAACAAATCCATTCTTGTCCAATTGGTTTCGTCTTTGCGAAGTTTCCAGCGATGAGTGGACGCGAATTTCCTTTGCGCGCGCTGCTCGCCGTATGAAACACTATCTACCCACCATCCTCGCCCTGGCTTGCGCCGCGTTGGTCGTCTCGCTCATCGTGATCAAACGGGCTGATAACACACAGCATGAAAATGATGCCGGCGCGCTTGCCGGTTGTTCGAACCAGTTGGCGCTGGCGCAGGCCCAAATCACCGGTTGCAATGAAATCATGCTCACCTTGTCGAACCGTCTCGACTCCAGCCAGTCCGCGTCATTGACATTTTCCAACCAGTTGATGGAAGCCCAATCCACCCTTGACCTCGCCGCGGAACAGGTCACCAACCTGCTCCACCAGGTCGCGGAGGCGCAGTCGGAAAGCCAGACTTTCAGCCAACACGTCATGGATTTGACCAACCAGCTGGCCGGTCTCACGAGCCAGATCACTTCGAACCAGGTCGATCTGACCCGGGCAAACAAAGATTATGCGCTCCTGGAAAATCGTCTGCGCCAGGACGTCGCCGGGCGGGTGGTGGTGGAACGAAAATTTAACAACCCTTCGGAACTGCAGGCGCAAATGAAGTATTTAAAGCAGCATCCCGCCGAGGCGGTTTCTGCCGACAGCATCTATGCCGGTTTGGACGTGGAGGTGAAATCGAACACCTTCCATGTGATTGCCCCGAATTGATTCGGACCGCTGCTTCCGTCACGAGCTTTACGGCGGCTGCCAGTGGCCGCAAAGGTTTCGAAGCCGGAATCTTTTTTCCTCCCTTCGCTTGCTTCGCGTTCTTCGCGCGAGGACTCTGCATCCGCCCGTCCCATTCTTTTTTATTTCCACCGCGGTGCATTCTTTATGAAAGATCGGGCCCCTGGTTGCGTAGCGTTACTGATTGGCGCGGAGCGGACACCACAATGTGAAAGGAAACCAACTATGCGGGGGTACCTCAAGATTTACGCGAAATGGATTGTCGTTCTTCCATTGATCGGGCTTTGCGGCTGCACCAGCGCGGTCCTTCAACATGATTATGCGGATTATTCCGCGGTGTATGCCGATTCAAGTAACAAGCAGTTATTGCTGAACCTCGCGCGGCTGTCTCAGGATGACCCGGTTTATTTTATCCAATTGGGTTCGATTAGTTCCCAATATCAAATCAGTTCCGGGGTCGGGTTTACGCCTTCCTCCACGAGAACGGACCCGGCCAGCATCGGTTCAGTGGGCATGGTTCAACATGCCCTGACCTTCGGAGGCAATCTGACCGCGGGATTCACGGAAACCCCGCAATTTCAATTTCTACCCCTCACGGGCAGTAATTTTGTCGGGGCGATCCTGGCCCCGATCACGGACAAGGTCTATTTGACATTTTATGACCAAGGCTACCCGGCGGACTTGATCATTCGAACCATGGTTTCGTCAATCCAATATGAAAAGGACATTCCGATCGGCACAAATCTGACAACCGTCCTGGCCACAAATCAGTTGACCATCATCAGTACGAATCAAGTGGCAGTGATTAAGTACCAAACCAATTATGAATACTGGGTCAACGACCCACATGATCCAACCTACCCGAGGTTCCTGGAGTTTTGCGCCGATTTGCGCAATGCGCAGCTTTGTCATGCCCTGACCATCGATCCCTCCAGCAGCGACCCCGTCCCGGTTTATACCAGCACGAACGCCCGGTTGAACGACGTTATCGGTGCCATCCAGGCTGGGTTGACGGTGAAATGCACGGACACCAACAGTGGTCGCATCGTGGTCACGCATGCGCAGTCGAACCTTCAACTGGCGGCGGACAACTTTTCGGATCCCGCCAATTTTTTCATATACACCAACCTGCTGACCTTCGAGTCTGAAACCAATTTGATGTTCGATAACGAAACGGCGCGCGCGAAAATCACCCATGCGTTGACGGTCGTGAATGATATCCTGGGCAAGAAAATAAAACTCAAAGTCCGGACCTTCGAGGCGGCCATGTATTGCGTTGCCAAACAGGAAGCCTATTTTGAGGAATTACGGGAGAGCCAGACGAATCAGCCGCCATTCCCTCCCACAAACGACATCGTCTATGGCACCGATGCATACGGTCCCTATGCCGTCGTCACGCGGACCAATGATGACAGCATGTTCAAAGTCAGGCCGACCATGACGCTCACGTATAAATACTCCGACGTGGGGACCAATCATTTTTCGCGATCCCCGGCCACCTGGCAGCGCGGGAACGCGACCTCCGGCGACATGGCCTTTGGCTGTGAACCACCCGATTTCTCCGAACAGGTTCACGTTGAGTACAACGATGTTCCGTACGTGGTCGGCGACGCGAAAGGAACCGGCCAAAACCGGACGGTTTTTACCATGCTCTGCTATCTGTTTGCGCAGACGGCCATCAGCACCCAGAACCTGCCCGTCCAGCAACTGATTCAGGTGCAATGACGGGTGTGCCCGCTGCGCTCTTGTGTAGAATAAACTTACGGCAATTCCCATTCGCCACGACCGGCGTGCAGCAATAATCCCAGGTCGCGCACGATTTGAAACGTTCGTTCAGGAGAAAAACCACAGGCGCACGGTCTGGAACAGGACGAACGCCAGTTGGGCCGCGGCCATCACAAATAGAATGGCCGCCACGAACTTCAAACCCATCCGGCACCAGCGCCGAACGATGGCACGGCGACCGGCTCTTCCACCGCCACCCGGCTCTCCGAGCCCGCCGGCGAAATTCCCATTCCCCGGCGGGCGTGGTGGCGACGAAAGCGTCGCGGTCTTCATGGGGAAACGCAACGCGCCCGACACGACGAAATCAAATCGCTTTCAGGCAAACGTCAGACACCGCGCTCGGGTCGCGACGAATCCCGCACCGCGGAAGAAGACGAACGGTATGAAACGGCAGGCTGGTCTTGACATAACCGGGCCGGCGGCAAAGCATCGTCACGTTTTCTCCGATGAAAACGTGTGCTTGCTGCGGGAAAAAATACCCGGACGACGCCGTAATTTGTGACGTTGATCGAACTCCGCTTGGTACCGGGATTTCAGAGTACAACGGTCCGGTCAGTTCCCAACCAGCCTCCAAACGGGCTGCGGTTTGCCCGGCTTGTGGCGCGTATGACTGTTACAAACCGGCGATTGAACTCAGGGGCTCCTTTAACGTGTTTGTTTTTCTGGCGGGCGGCCTGTTTGCCGTTCTCTTCCACAACGCCGGCCGGCCCAGGAGGGTTCAGTGCAACCAGTGCGGAGCACTTTTCAACATTCGCACCCGATCTGCCAGAGTTTCCCGGGTCATTTTCTGGTTGCTGGTCGCACCCACGGTGATCAGCATTATTATCCTTCTGCTCCTCCTGTTGTGCACATTCTTTGCGCGTTGATGGGCTCGCGGATGGGTGGGTGCTGGCTTTGGAATTGAAACCGGAACCCGCCTGGTCATGCCGGCCGGCGCGCCGTATAATTAGGGCGGGGTTTCGACGCGGTAGAAGCGTTGTGGTTCGTCTCGTGTGACCGGGTCGGTAACCAGCAGCGCACTGCCCGTGGCGGGAGTGTTGGTGACGACCAGAGTGTTCCAGTTGTCCGCCGGCAGATTGCTGGTCCATTGCACGCGGTAAGCACCCAGCGGGAGCCCTGCAAAACCCAGGGTTACCTGCTGGCTGCCCAGTTGGATGTCGGTGAACGCGGGCGTGGCCAAGCCTTGCTTGATGGATTGCAGCAAGGGCTGACGTTGACCCGCCGGCAGGGTCACAAAATAGTCCTGGGCCAGTTCCCAGATCATCACTCCGCCCAGTCGTTGATTTCGGGCATAACTGATTTTCGCCTGGCAGGTGTGTTGATCGTCGTAGGAAATAAACAGATCATTGGTCGGGACCACGTTGGTGATGCCGAGATAAGCCGCTTGAGCGTTGGTGTCCCAGTGATAAAGATTTGATTGGTAATAGCCGCTCATGATCGCCTGATAACTCTGCTGTGATGCGGTCGGTACATTGGTGGTGGGCCATGATTGGCGCGGCTGCCAGACGCCGCTGCCACCCGTCCAAACGTCCCCGTAGAAAGCCATGCCGATGCCGAGTTTGTCCGGAGCGACCCCGTTGCTCAGATAATTGCCCACCGCCCCGTCCACGGATGGGACCAGGGGACCGGAAGGTGGGAAGTGGTAACCGCCATCGAAAATGGGCGAATTGAACCAGGTCACCCAGCCGGGCCAGGGACCGGCCAAATCGTAAGTCATGATGTTCAACTGGTTGAACTGGTTTTGGATCGCCGCGAACATGGCGTACTGGGCCGTGGGCGAATCGCCGTAAGGCGGGTATGCCCCCACCGCCGCCGTCAGCAGTTTGGCCGGCGGAAAAGTATTCAAGGCGGCCCGCAGTGCGTTCACGAAATTCGTAAACTGTGGAATATCGGACGCGTAAAACGGTTCCCAGTCGATATCCACTCCGTCATAGCCGCGGCTGGCCATGAAGTTCGTCAGATTGTTGATGAACCCGGGGAGGTTGGTGCTGCTGGTGGCGCCGAGGAAACCGGGTTCACTGCCCGCGCTGGTGGCCGCGCCCCCGACCGAAATGAGCACCGGCCGGCCGGCGGCATGCGCCCGGGAAACGAGGTCGGCGGAATTGGCAACAGTGACGCCATTGCCGGTGGCATCCAGCGAACCATCGGGATTGACCGTGAGCACGGCGTGAATGACCAGCGTCACGACGGTGAAATCGATATTGGAAGCCGGCATGCCCGACTGTTCCCATCCGGGGTAATAGCCGGTGACCCAGAGATCGGCCCGGGCGGGGAGGCAAAACGCGGATAAAATGCCAATCAGAACCATCGGCCACAGTCTCGCGGGCAGGGGTGGAGGCCGCTTTACTTTCATCGCTAATCTGAAATTACGTGGCCGGCCGGAGCGTGTCAAATTCCGCTTTGGCAGATGAAAGTTCTGCCGGAACCCACAGAAGCAAACGAAGAGAACGAAGCATCTTGAAAGGTAGGGCTGGCCACTCGGGCAATTCGGCGGCACGACATTTTCCAGCGGGCTTGGGATACCCGGTGATTCAAGGAGAAACATTTCCCTGCCAAACCGCCGTCTCAAACGCGCCGAGGTCGGGCGCGGAACCGTTGAACGGACTGCCCAGAGCCACTCCCTGGTCCACCAGCCGCCCCGCGGGCACCGGGCGCAGGAACGGGGTTTCCGGCAGGCTCCCATCGTCACGGCGCGGAGCCATCGCCCATGTATAATCAGTGCTGAGAAAGTCGTTGGTGTTCACGTCCGGCAGCACCTGCCAGGTGTTGGCCATCTGAATGGCGGGATGGTTGGTCGTGCCGCCGATGGCGACGGAACCGATGGCGACGTTGTTGCGCACGACATGGCTGCTTTGGAGCGCTCCATATTGGGAACCGAGGTGGTCCAGATTGATGGCGCCGCTGCCGTTGTTCCAGGCGGTGTTTTGATCCACCGTCTGGCCGGCGGCGTTGTTGTTTTGGTCAACCCCCCACGCCGAGTTGCCGAAGGTCAGGCAATTCACCAGCCGATGCGGCGTCGCCGTGCCGTTGCCGCCGAGTTTGAATCCGTTGCCATTGCCGTTGAACTGCGTGTTGTTCGGGTCCCAGACATTGGTGGCCGCGCGAAACGCCCAGCAGTTGGTGATGAGCACCGGCTGCGTGCCCATCCACAAATCCCAGTTGTCGTCGGAGTTTTCCCAGGCCCGGCAGCCGCTGAACACGTTGCCGGGCCCCAGGCTCCATTTTGCGGTAAAACCGTCGGCGTTGCCGCCGACCGGTGGATCGTAACTGCGGATGGAGTCACAGTTCAGAAAGAGGTTGCTGCTGGGCGTCGCGGTGCCGCCGTTCCCGCCGGTGATGTGGAACCCGGTGTTGCGGGCGCCCAGGCTGACACAAAGTTCGACAATATTGTTGCTGCCGGAAATCACGATGGAATTGTGGCCGGCATTGGTCATGACCAGGCCGTAAAGCTGATAGCCGTTGCCGCTGATGGAAATGCCGTCCGTTCCGGTGCCTTCGCCGGAACAATCCAGCACCGGTTTTTCACCGGGATAAGCCCGGATGCGAATGGGTTGGCTGGCGGTGCCGATCTTCGTCAACGAAACCTTCGAAGCCACGGCATAAGTTCCACCCCGCAGGTACACCAGGTTGCCGGGGACCGCCAGGCCCGCCGCCTTGCCCAACGTGGCCAGGGGCTGGGCGATATTGGTGCCCGCATTGCTGTCGCTGCCGTTGGTGGCCACATAATACGTCGCCGCCTCCGCGCCGCCTTCGATCAATCGCACCGACGGCCGGACAAACCAGACGTTGGTTCCCGGCAATGGAGTGCTGAACCATTCCCGGATGGAACCGGACGGGTCGGAAGGCAGGGAATTGGTCGTTGTCCGCAGCCACCACGGACGAAACCAATTGGTCAGGTCGGCGGACAGATACAGATCAATCTGTGCGCCGGGCTGATGTCCTTCCCGCTCCAGAATTTCCACGGCGAACGTGGCATTCGTCCCGCCCGTTCCCCCGGAAACCGGCTGCACCGCGCCCGTGATGCCGCCGGGCACCCGCGGGTCGGTGCCGAAGGCGAACTCGACCAGATTCAAATCCCCGTCCTGGTCGGGGTCGCTGAGTGGACCGCTCTGCGCCGGAATATCGCTGAAGTGGGCGGCCGCCCAGTTGGTGTAATATTGAACGCCGTTAAGGGGTAATTGCGTCAGTGCCAGTGCGCCCAGGACCAGACTGCACGCGGGAAAGCGGATACGAATTGCCTTCATGAGATGATTCAGTCTCGCACATTGCCCGCTTCCGTTCAAGGATTTACACCGTCCCGGAAGATTTGCAACGGCCACACCCGCCGCCGCTACCGCGTTAAGCACGGCCAATCCCGGAAGGTGCCGTCCACTCCCGCAGAAATCATTTCAGTCCCAGCCACAGCAGAATCACCAAATCGATCGCAAAGAAAATCACGATGATGATTTCCAGCCATAACATCCT
>Ga0070731_10000406_pt1 | contig 60044 bp, 55 predicted proteins | sample Coa_R1_2_FD_66448 | JGI IMG/M metagenome (GOLD analysis project Ga0070731, IMG submission 66448) | Surface soil microbial communities from Centralia Pennsylvania, which are recovering from an underground coalmine fire - Coalmine... | ecosystem: Environmental > Terrestrial > Soil > Unclassified ... | reverse complement strand
CATGTCGCTGTCGATCTCGGATCTGTCCGTCCGCTGGAAGGCACCCATCTCCAGGTTCTCGAGAACCTGGAGATGGGTGCCTTCCAGCGGACGGACAGATCCGAGATCGACAGCGACATGGACCGCGTGTTCCAGCTGTTCCCCCGGCTCGCCGAGCGGCGCACGCAGAAGGCGGGGACGCTCTCCGGAGGCGAGCAGCAGATGTGCGCGATCGGGCGCGCCCTCCTCGCGCGGCCGCGGCTCCTGATGCTCGACGAGCCGTCGATGGGCCTGGCCCCGCTGCTCGTGGAACGGATCTTCGAGGTGATCGTCGACATCAACAAGCAAGGCACGACCGTCCTCCTGGTCGAGCAGAACGCCGCGATGGCGCTCGAGATCGCCCACCACGGCTATGTGCTCGAGACCGGCCGCATCGCGCTTTCCGACGACGCCGAGTCACTACGGTCGAACGAGCGCGTGCGCGCGTCCTATCTCGGCGAGGCATGACCTTCACCAACCGCCGGCGTCGTGCAATTGCGACGCCCGGCGTGACGTGGCGCCGGCTCCGGGCACGCCCCGGCCGGGCGCTCCTCGTCGGCCTGGGCGTCGCGCTCGCGCTCGCGTTCGTCGTCGACGTCGCCGCGGGCAGCGTCGTCTCGGACGACCTCGCGCTCAGGCATGCCCTCTCGGGGCTCTCCCCTGCGGACCGCGTCCTGCGCGTCTCGTGGTCGGGCCAGGTCGCGAGGTTCCGCTCGCTCGACCAGGACGCGCACAGCGCGCTGCGCTCGCTCACCACGGAGCCGATCGCAACGACCGCGGAGCTCGCGGACGTGCAGCTCGGACGCGGGCTCGTCAAGCTCGGCGCGGCCGACTCGCTCGGCGGCGTCGTCCACGTGAGCCGCGGGCGGCTGCCCACCACGTGCCGCCCGGCGCTCTGCGAGGTCGTCCAGATTCGCGGGGCGCCCGTCCGTCGCATCGACGCGGATGGACTGCACTTCCTCGTCGTCGGCCAGGGCACGCTGACCTCGACCGTCCCGTTCGGCGAGGGCGGCCTCGCCACCCAGAACGCGACGGGAGGCGAGCGGCCCGAGCCCGTCCTGCTCGCGAACGGAGTCGGGTCGTTCCTGAGCCTCACCCAGCTCGAGCAGCTGAACAGGAACTACTCGTGGAGCGCCGAGCTCGAGCCGAGCGCGGTTCACGTATGGAGCGTCGACCGGCTGTTCACGGCCGAAGGCCGGGCCGCCGCGCGGCTCGCCGGCGAGGATCCGCAGTTCTCGTTCAGCGGCCCGGACGACGCACTGTCGGCGTCCCGCGACCAGAGCACGACCGCATCGCACCGCATCCTGCTGATCGGCAGCTCGGCCGCGCTCTTGCTGCTCGCATTCCTGAGCGTCACTGCCGGCGGACTCCGCCGCGACGCCCGCGCGGAGCTCCGCCGGCTCGCGACCCGCGGCGCGACGCAGACGCAACAGCGCCTGTTCCTGCTGGCCGAAGCGGCCGCGGCCGTGATCCCCGGAGCCGTCGTGGGAATCGCGCTCGCGACCGCGGTCGACGCCCTCCTCGCGCATCGGCTCGGCGTGCCGATCGGATCCGCTCTTCGGCACGGGCTGCTCACGACGACGACCGTGCTCGTCGCGTGCGCCGGCATCCTCGGCGCGCTCGTCGTCGTCCTCGTGGCGCTCGGCCGCGGGGAGGAGCAAGCGAGACGCGGCATCGAGCCGGCCGACATGGCGGCCGTTGGCGCAGTGGTCGCGCTCGCCCTCGTCGTGGTCGGCGAGCGAAGCGGGAACGGCACGCTCGGCGGAGGCTCCGCGGTCGCACTCGCCGCAACTCCTCTCCTCGCGAGCTTCGCGTTCACCGTGCTCCTGTCGCGGGTGCTCGAACCGTCCGTCCGTCTCGCCTTGCGCGTGGTGCGGGGCGGCCCGTCGAGCCTCCTGCTCGCGCTCCTTACGCTCTACCGGGCTCCGCGACGCACGGCGGGCGTCGTCGGGTTCCTCGCCGTCTCGACCGGTCTGGCCGCCTTCGCGCTCTCCTATCGCGCGACGCTCGCACGCTCCAGTGCCGAGACCGCCGCCTATCAGGTGCCGCTCGACTACACGCTCGACGCCGGGCAGGCCCTCCTCTCACCGACCGACGTCGCATCCCTCGGCCGATATCGGTCTCTGGCATCCGGAGTTCGCACGTGGCCTGTCCTGCGGCAGACGGCCGAGGTGGCAGGCTCGGGGACGACGCCTGCGACCCCCGACCTGATCGGAGTCCCGGCCGGGGCCTTCCCGCTGCTCCACGGCTGGCGGAGCGACTACTCCTCCGACAGCCCGGCGACGCTGGGACGGCTGCTGCAGCCGGTAAAGCCTGTGGCCCTCACAGGCGCCCGCATCCCGCTCTCTGCGACGAGCCTCGAGCTTCGCGCCCGCTCGTCGCGGGCAGCGGTGCAGCCCGTGCTCACGGTGCTGACGCGGTCGGGCGGCGCCGACCAGCTGCGCCCGCCGCTCGCCGATGCGAAGGAGCGCATGCTGCGCGTCGCCGTTCCGCCGGCCGATCGCGGCGGCCGGATCATCGCGTTGCAGCTCGATCTCCCGTCAGCCGCTCAGAAGTCGGCGGCGCACCACACCGCCGAGGGGCCGAGCGCCTCCGCCGGCTATCTCGGCGTTCTGCATCTGGGCCCGGTCACGGCGGACGCGCACGGCCGCCGCCTCCCGATGCCGTCCTTCGCCGGCTGGATCGGGCTGAACGGCGTGACGCCGGCGCGTCGTCGAACTGGTCTCGACCTCCAGTTCCAGATCACGACCTCCGAGCAGGCGATGCTTCGTCCGCGGCAGCCGTTCGACGACCGCCTCCTGCCCGTGATCGCGAGCCCCGACGTCGCGTCCGCGGCAGCCCCGGACGGGACGATCGAGCTCAACCTCGGCAACCAGGTCGTCGCCGCGCGCCTCGTCGCCGTCGCGCACCGCTTCCCGACGACCCAGGACAACGGCGAGAGCTTCGTCGTCGCGGACGAGTCCTCGCTCGCGTCGGCGATCGGAGCGGACGATCTTCCCTCCGCGATCCCGGGCGAGCTCTGGCTGTCGGTTCCGCCGCAGTCTTCGGCGCGACTCGCCGCGGCGTTGCGCGCGCCGCCGTTCTCGTCGCTGGCGGTCTCCTCGCGGGCCGAGATCGCCGCCGGCCTTCGCGATGCGCCGCTGGCGAGGGGGATCGTCGTCTCGCTCCTCGCCGCGGCCGCAGTGGCGCTCGCCCTCGCTCTCGTCGGGCTGGCTCTCGTCACCGCCGGGTTCGTCCGCGACGAGCGGGACGCGTTGTTCGACCTCGAGTCGCAGGGAGTCGGTCCTCGCGCGCTCCGCTCGAGCATCCGCTGGCGCGCGTTCGGGCTCACCGGCCTCAGCGTCCCCGCCGGCGTCGCACTCGGCGTCGTGATGGTCGTCGTGACCGAACGGCTGCTCGCCCTCGACGCCACGCTGACCGTCCCGGATCCGCCGCTGGAGCAGGTGACGCCGTGGACGGCGATCGGCGCCTCGATCGTCGCGTTCGCCATCGTCGCGGCGCTGTTGATCGAGCTCGTCCTCCGCGTAGCGCACCGGGACGCGACCGCCGGACGCGGCGCAACCGGCGAGGGCTGGGCGACGTGACGGACGGCGTCGCGGTCGAGATGCGGGATGTGTTCCGCATCCACGACGCCGGCGGGGAAGGCTCCGTCGCGCTGCGGGGCCTGACGCTCGACGTGCGAGAGTCGGAGCGCTGCGTCGTGCTCGGACCGAGCGGTTCCGGGAAGAGCACGCTGCTCCGTCTCGCGGCGGGCTTCGACCGGCCCTCGGCCGGCATCGTGCGCATTCTGGGCGCCGACCTCGGACGGCTGCCCGCGCGCCGCGCTTCGGCGTTCCGCGCGCGCCGTCTCGGCTTCCTCGACCAGCACTACGCGCGGTCGCTGTCCCCTGCCCTGACGTGCGCCGAGAACGTCGAGCTCACGCTTCGCCTGGCGGGAACGACACCCGCCGAGCGGCGGCGCCGCGCACTCGACCTGCTCGGGCGGGTCGGCCTCGAGGATCGCGCGGACGACACCCCCGAAGCCCTCTCCGGCGGAGAGCAGCAGCGCGTCGCGGTGTGCGCCTCGCTCGCGCACCGCCCGGCGATCCTCTTCGCGGACGAGCCCGCCGGTGAGCTCGATGCCGCAACGGCGGCCACGGTCTACCAGCTGCTGGCGGAGCTCGCGGCGGCCGAGAGAACCACGCTCGTCGTGGTGAGTCACGACGAGCAGGCGGTTCACCTGGCCGATCGCGTCATCCACGTGCGCGACGGCCGCGTGACGGCCTCCGCCGAACGCGGTGAGGAGGCGCGGCTCGTGGTGGCGCGGGGCGGGTGGATCCACGTCCCTGCAGAAGCCCGCCGGCGGGCGGGCATCGACCGCCACGCCGTGCTCCGCGTCGCCGGAACGGAGCTCCGGCTCTCGGGCGACGTGGACCCGGAGAGCGCGCCTCGCACCGACACGTCCGCCGCGGCCGAGGGCGAGGTCGCGGTCGAGCTCAAGGACATCCACAAGGCGTACGGCCGCCGCACCGTGCTCGCCGGCTTCGCGGCCAACCTTGCGCGCGGGGCGCTCGTCGCGCTGGAGGGCCGCTCGGGCTCCGGGAAGACGACGATCCTGCATCTCGTGGCCGGTCTCGAGCGGCCGGACGCGGGGTCGGTGGTCGTCGCCGGCCGCGATCTCGGGACGTTGGACCGAGAAGAGCTCGCCGCCCACAGACGGGCGCTGATCGGCTGGGTCGGGCAGGAGCCCGGCCTCATCCCGTTCGCGACGGCATTCGAGAACACGACCCTCGCGCTCCGGATCCGCGACGGCGGCCCGCGGCCGGAGCACGCCGGCGCAGCGAACGAGTGGCTGGAACGGCTCGGGCTCGCAGACTGTGCCGAGCGAATTGCGGACCGGCTCTCCGCCGGCGAGCGCCAGCGCGTCGCGATCGCCCGGACGCTCGCCCGTGCCCCTGAGGTGATCCTCCTCGACGAGCCGACCGCACGGCTCGACGAGGAGAACGCTGCCCTCGTCGCCGACCTGCTGGTCGCCTCCGCGCGGGCGTCACACGCCCTCGTCGTCTGCGCGACCCACGACCGGGCTGTCGCCGAGCGTGCGGACGTCGCGATCTCCCTGGAGCGCGGCTAGTTACCATCAGTCGGTGCGCCGAAGTGGCGGAATTGGCAGACGCGATGGACTCAAAATCCATTGCCCTTCGGGGCGTGTGGGTTCGACTCCCACCTTCGGCACTTTCTAGACTGAAGTGATGCGGATCGGCGTGCTGACGGGCGGAGGCGACTGCCCCGGACTGAACGCGGTCATCCGGGCAGTCGCGCGCAGGTCCTGGTCGCGCGGCCACGAGGTGATCGGCGTCCGCGAAGGCTGGCGCGGCATGGTCGAGCAGCTGTTCCAGCCGCTCGGACCGGAGCAGATCTCCGGGATCCTGCCCCGCGGCGGCACGATCATCGGCACGACCCGTACGAACCCGTACAAGCTCGACGGCGGAGTCGAGGCCGTGCGGAGGTCGTTCGACGAGATCGACGCGCTCGTCGCGATCGGCGGCGAGGACACGCTCGGCGTCGCCGCGCGGCTCCACGCGGAGATCGGCGCGAAGGTGGTCGGCGTCCCGAAGACGATCGACAACGACCTCGCCGGCACCGACTACACCTTCGGGTTCGACACGGCGGTCGCGATCTGCACCGAGGCGATCGACCGCCTCCACACGACCGCGGAGTCGCACAACCGCGTGATGGTCGTCGAGGTGATGGGCCGGCACGCCGGCTGGATCGCGGTGATGAGCGGCATCGCCGGCGGTGCGGACGCGATTCTCATCCCGGAGCGTCCCGTCGACATCGACGACGTCTGCAGTGAGATCAAACGCCGTCACGCACGCGGCAAGAACTTCTCGATCGTCGTCGTCAGCGAAGGCTGCGAGCTTCCCGGCGCCGAGGACAAGGGAGAAGTCGACCAGTTCGGGCACCGCCTACTTGCGAGGCGCGGCGTCGGGGAGCGCCTCGGCCAGGAGATCGAGCAGATCACCGGGTTCGAGACGCGCGTCACCGTGCTCGGCCACATCCAGCGCGGCGGCACGCCTACCGCGAGAGACCGCGTGCTCGCGACGCGTTTCGGGCTGAAGGCGGCGGATCTCGTCGAGGAGGGGAAGTTCGGCCGGATGGCCGCCTTGAAGGGCGACGACGTCGTCGACGTCTCGCTCGAGGAGGCGACGGCCGAGCTCAAGACCGTGCCCGACGACTGGTACGACGTCGGCCGCGCGTTCTTCGGCTGAAACTGTTTCGCCGCTTCGCGAGCGAAACAGTTTCTACTCCCGCTCGGGGCCGGAGCCGGGCTCTGCCCGGCGAGAGGCCATCTCCGATCACGCGATGCCGCGCGTCCTTCGGCTGAAACTGTTTCGCCGCTCCGCGGCCGAAACAGTTTCTAGACCTCGAGGGGGCGTCGGCGACACGGCCGGCGGGGACGAGCACAGCGTCGATGCCGCGCGTTCTTCGGTTGAAACTGTTTCGCCGCTTCGCGGCCGAAACAGTTTCTAGACCTCGAGGGGGGCGTCCCCGACGAGGTCGGCGACGCGGCCGGCGGGGACGAGCACCGCGTCGATGCCGCGCGTTCTTCGGCAGAAACTGTTTCGCCGCTTCGCGGCCGAAACAGTTTCTAGACCTCGAGGGGAGCGTCCCCGACGAGGTCGGCGACGCGGCCGGCGGAGACGAGCACCGCGTCGATGCCCGCCCGCTCGAGCGCGAGCACCTCGTCTCTCGTCGAGACATCGACGTGCGCGATCGCGAGCTTGCCGGCCGGCACGTCGGGAAGCAGCTCGAGCACCGCATCGAGTGGATCGAGCTCGTCGTCCTCGTCCTGGCCGACGAGGAGGAACACCTCCGGATCGAACCGTTCGAGCGCCTCTTCGAGCTCCTCCTCGTCCCTCACCTCGGCCACGGTCTCGAGGGACGGATCGGACGGCTCGTCCTCGGGTCGAAGCGTGCACGCGTCCGCGTCCCTCGGCCGGCCCCGGCCGATCCACAGCAACGGCAGCGTCGTCGCGTCCCGGATGCCGTGAACGGGCGCCGCGACGGCCACCGCCTTCGCCCCCTGCTCCTCGGCGACTCGAGCAGCGTCGGCGGTGTCGACGTGGACGATGATCGCGATCCCGTCGCCCTCCGAGATGCGCTGGCTCAGATGTCGAGAGCCGGGCAAGGCTAGGGCCCCTTCAACGGGCGCGGCTCGAGGCGCTCGCGATCGGCCCAGTCGTGCCGCGGCGGCGCGAACAGCTCGATCAGCACCGCGCCCTCGGAGCCCGACCGCACCGAGTGCGGGACGTGCGCAGGGATGACCCAGCCTTCACCCGGCGAGATCTCGCGCGTCTCCTCGCCGATGTGAAAGGTCAGCGATCCGCCGGTGAGGATCCCGATCTGCTCGTTCACATGCGAGTGCTCGGGCACGTCGACGTTCGGCTCGAGCTCGATCTGCGCGAGCGTCGCCTCCCGGCCGTGCAGCGGCCGGCCGATCAGACCCGGCCAGATCACCTGTGGCGCAAGCGCCCGAAGATCGTGGAATGCCGTCAAGTTCCGATCGGGTGCCAGACGGTCTTGAGCTCGAGGAACGAGGAGATCTCGGACAGGGACTGGGAGTCCGGCGTGCCGTGGACGACGCGCTTCACGTTCTCGGCCGCGGCACGCTCGAGATCCGGCCCGAGCCCGTCGGCGCCGGTGACGTCGATCGCGTTCACGTCCATGTGCGACGCGAGCCACGGTGCGAGCTCCGCGCGGTACCCGGTCAGCAGGTTCACGACGCCGCCAGGTACGTCGCTCGTCGCCAGCACCTCCGCGAGCTCGACCGCCGCGAGCGGATGCTTCTCCGACGCGACCGCGACCACGGCATTGCCGCCGGTGAGCGCGGGCGCGATGCGGGACACGAGCCCGAGGAGCGCCGGCTCGTCGGGCGCGATCGTCGCGACGATTCCGGTCGGCTCCGGGATCGTGAAGTTGAAGTACGGCCCCGCGACGGGGTTCGACGAGCCGATCACCTGCGCGAGCTTGTCGGCGAAACCCGCGTACCAGACCCAACGGTCGATCGCGCGGTGCACCTCGTCCACGCCGGAGCAGAGCTCGGCGAACTCGGGCACGCGCGACTCGATCATCTCGGCGATTCGATAGAGCACCTGGCCTCGGTTGTAGGCGGTCGCGCCCGCCCACTTCGGCTGCGCGGCCCTCGCCGCCGACACGGAGTCGCGCACGTCCTTGCGCGATGCCCGTGCGACGTTCTGCCCCTCCGCCTCGTAGGTCCGCCCCGACTCGCTGCGCGGGAACGCGCCGCCGATGAACAGCTTGTACGTCTTCTTGATGGGCAGCCGTGCGCTCACGAGAGGGAGAGGTAGGGCTCCATCCCGTGGAGGCCGCCCTCGCGTCCGAAGCCGGACTCCTTGTAGCCCCCGAACGGGCTGGTCGGATCGAAGCGGTTGTAGGTGTTGGCCCAGACGACGCCCGCACGCAGCCGCTCCGCCATCCACAGGATGCGCGAGCCCTTCTCGGTCCAGACGCCCGCGGACAGCCCATATGGCGTGTTGTTCGCCTTCTCGACCGCCTCGTCGGGTGTGCGGAACGTCAGCACCGACAGGACGGGACCGAAGATCTCCTCCTGCGCGATGCGGTAACTCTGGGCCACGTTGGTGAACACCGTCGGCGCGAACCAGTACCCCTTCTCGGGCAGGCGGCACGGCGGTTGGTAGATCTCGGCGCCTTCGGCGCGGCCTGCTTCGACCAGCTCCTCGATCTTCTCGAGCTGCATGCGCGAGTTGATCGCGCCGACGTCGGTGTTCTTGTCCAGCGGGTCGCCGACGCGGAGCGTGGCCATGCGCCGCTTCAGCTTCTCGACCAGCGGCTCGGCGATCGACTCCTGAACGAATAGCCGCGAGCCGGCGCAGCAGACGTGCCCCTGGTTGAAGTAGATGCCGTTGACGATGCCCTCGACCGCCTGGTCGAGCGCGGCGTCGTCGAAGATGATGTTCGCGGCCTTGCCGCCGAGCTCGAGCGTCACCCTCTTGCCGCTCCCCGCGAGCCGGCGTTGGATCGCCTTGCCGACCTCGGTCGAGCCGGTGAACGCGATCTTGTCGACCTCGGCGTCGACGATTGCGGCCCCGGTCGACCCGTCGCCGGTGAGGATGTTGACGACCCCCGGCGGCAGCTCGGCCTGGCGCAGGACGTCGCAGAAGAGCAGGGCGGTGAGCGGCGTCGTCTCGGCCGGCTTCAGGACGACCGTGTTGCCGCCGGCGAGCGCGGGCGCAACCTTCCAGGCGAGCATCAGAAGCGGGAAGTTCCACGGGATGATCTGCCCGGCGACGCCGAGCGGACGCGGTGTGCGATTCGGAAACGCGTACTCGAGCTTGTCGGCCCAGCCTGCGTAGTAGAAGAAGTGCGCGGCGGCAAGCGGCACGTCGACGTCGCGCGACTCCTTGATCGGCTTCCCGCCGTTCAGCGACTCGAGCACCGCGAACTCGCGCGAGCGCTCCTGCAGGATGCGGGCGATCCGGAAGAGGTACTTGGCGCGTTCCGAGCCGGGCAGCGCCGACCAGGCACCGAACGCCTCCCGCGCAGTCCCGACCGCGCGGGTGACGTCCTCAGGCCCCGCCTGCGCCACCTCGGCGAGGGGCTCCTCGTCGCGCGGCGCGATCGTCTTGAACCGCTCGCCCGCCTTCGGCTCCACCCACTCCCCGCCGATGAACAGCCCGTACTGATCGCGCAGCCGGACGATGTCGCGCGTCTCGGGCGCGGGGGCGTACGTCCAGTCCTGCGGGACGGGCGCGCGGTCGCGACGTTTCTCGACATTGCTCATCAGTCGTTCGTGAAGTAGTCGCGGGATTGGTAGGCGCCCGTCTTCTCCTTGCGCAGCTGCATGAGGATGTCGTTGACGAGGCTCGACGCGCCGATGCGATACAGGTCGGGGGTCAGCCACTCCGGGCCGAGTGTCTCGTGCACCTGAACCAGGTACTGGACGGCGTTCTTGGAGGTGCGGATGCCGCCGGCCGGCTTCATCCCGACGCGGCGACCGGTCTCCTCGTAGACGTCGCGGATCGCCTCGAGCATGACGAGATGCACCGGCAGCGTGGCCGCGCCGGGAAGCTTGCCGGTGGACGTCTTGATGAAGTCCGCCCCGGCGGCCATCGCGAGCAGGGACGCGCGGCGGACGTTGTCGTACGTCCCGAGCTCCGCCACCTCGAGGATGACCTTCAGGTGGGCGTCGCCGCAGGCCTGCTTCACCTGGACGATCTCTTCGTACACATCGGCGTAGCGTCCCGAGAGAAAGGCGCCGCGGTCGATCACCATGTCGATCTCGTCCGCGCCGAGCGCGACCGTGTCCACGACCTCGCGTAGCTTCACGTCGAGCGGGCTCTGGCCGCTCGGGAACGACGTCGCGACCGACGCGACCTTCACGCCGCTTCCCCGCAGTCTCTCGACCGCCGTCGGCACGAGGTTCGGGTACACGCAGACGGCGGCGACCGAGGGCACGCTCGCATCCGTCGGGTCGGGCCGGATCGCTTTCGAGCAGAGCGCGGCGACCTTGCCCGGCGTGTCCTGACCTTCCAGGGTCGTCAGGTCGCAGCAGCGGATCGCGAGCTCGAGCGCCCACACCTTCGCGTCCTTCTTGATCGAGCGCTTCGCGAGCTCGCCCGCGCGCGCCTCGACCGCGACCTGGTCGATCGACCCGATCCGCGGCAGCCGTTGCTTGAGCGGGAGCTCGAACCCCCGCGGCAGTGCTGGCGCCTGCGCCATGGGCTGAGTGTAGACGCCCCCTGGAGCGCTAACGCGGGTCTGCGCGGTCGATGTGCCAGACGCGTCCGGCGGTGAGCATGTAGTCGCCGTCGGGGCGGGGAATCATCAGGAACCTGGTGATCGTCCGCTGGCCGCCCTCGAGGTCGCCGTACATGACCTCGACGGTCAGCTCGGCCCGCTCCTCCACGGCCCGCCGCGCCTCGATGAAGGCGGGTTCCGACGCGTTGCGGAACGACCCCTGCCAGAAGCCCACGTCTCCTGCCGGGACGTAGATGTCGCGCGTGAGACGGGTCATGTCCTCCGGCGCGGAGGGCTGGGTCGGCACCGACCGCCCGGGCTCGAAGCGCCAGCCGTGCAGCACGGCGATTCCCGATCCGACGTTGCGGAGGGACATTGCGAGGTAGACCGCCTGGTCGGTGGCCTCGGCCGCGCCGCGGCCGCCGCGGACGAGCAGCCACTTGGCGTCGAGGAACCCGACCTTCTGATCCTGGTCGTCCAGGCGCGACGGCATCAACAACGGCCGCAGCCCGGACATCACGGAGATCTCGGCGACCCGCGCGGCGCGGTTGGCCGACCGCACCGACGCGAAGGTCGCGACGGCGAGCACGAGCGTCCCGCCTGCGGTTGCCAGCGAGGAGATCGTGACCCAGTCGGCCATCAGAGCCCGAGTCTCTCCAGCATCGTCGCGTTCCGCCGCCACTTCGGCGCGGTCTTGACCTGCAGCTGCAGATAGACGGGGTGGCCGACGACCTGCTCGACGAACGGCCTCGCGGTGCGTCCGATCTCGCGCACCATCGAGCCGCCCCTGCCGATCAGGATCTGCTTCTGGCTCTCCGTCTCCGTGTAGAGCCTCACATGGATGCGTTTCTCGTCGACCTCGACGACCTCGGCCGTAAGCGCATGCGGCACCTCCTCGCGCGTCAAGCGCAGTGCCTGCTCGCGCACGAGCTCGGCGATCCGCGCTTCGAGCGGCATGTCGGTGTCGGTGTCGGGAGGGAAGTAGAGCGGTCCTTCCGGCAGCAGCGAGATCAGGTCGTCGCGGAGCTCGACGATCCCGTCGCCGGTCTTGGCGCTGACGGGATGGAGCGCGTGGAAGTCGCCGAGCTCGGCTGCCTGCTTCATCTGTGACGCGATGTGCCCGGGCTTGAGCCGGTCGATCTTGTTCACCGCGATCACGACCGGCACGCCGAGCGAGAACACGCTCCTCGCGACGTACCTGTCCCCCGCTCCGATCCGGTCGCGCGCGCTGACGACCAGCAGCACCGTGTCCAGCCCGTCCGCCATCGTCTCTTCGACCCGCTCCTGCATGCGCTCCGTCAGCGTGTCGATCGGCCGCTGCCAGCCGGGCAGGTCGACGAGCACGAGCTGCGCGTCCTCCGTCGTGTGGACGCCGCGGATGCGATGCCGCGTCGTGTGCGGCTTGTCCGACACGATCGCGACCTTCGCGCCGGTAAGGGCGTTGACGAGGGTCGACTTGCCGACGTTCGGCCGCCCGGCGACGGCCACGAAGCCCGATCTCACACGAGCTCGATTCGCATGACCGGCAGTTGCCGCCCCCAGGAGCTCTCGACCGCGGGGCGCGTCCGCCGCGGCCGCCTCCCGCACGGTGACGACTTCACGCGGGCAGGTCCCACGTGTCCGGCAGCAGCTCGTCGGCGGCGTAGGTGACGATCGTCCCGTCGGCGCGCCGGAAGCTCACGCTCGGGATCCGCCACTCATGGAGCCACTGCCGGCAGCCGCCGCAGGGCGAGGCCGTGATGCCGATCGCGGCGATGTCACCCGGGCGGTACCCGGCGGTTGCCGCCGCGACGATCGCCGACTTCTCCGCACAGACCCCGAGCGGGTAGGCGGCGTTCTCGACGTTCACCCCGGCGAACTCGGTGCCGTCCGTCGTCCACACGACCGCACCCACGCGGTAGCTCGAGTACGGCGCGTATGCCTTCGCGGCCACCCCGTCCGCCCGTTTCACCAGGTCTTCGCTCATGCGAACGGTTGGGTTCTCGCCGTCCGAGCCGAGGCCGGTCGTCCCGGTGCTCGCGGCTGTGGCGTCGTCGCCATGGGCCGAATTGTCGCCTGTACGGCAGTGCGTGTGCATTGGCAGTCGTCTGCACGGCGCTCTGCTGCGGTGTTTTTCCGGCACCATGTGCGGCAATCCGAGCTTCAGCGCCGGCGGCAAGCGGCCGGCTCGGGGATGGGTACAGGCTGTTGAGGATCTTCGTCACCGGTGCCACGGGGTTCGTAGGCCGTCACGTTGCCTCGGCCCTCGCGGACGCCGGTGCAGACGTGCGGGCAACGCGCGTCGACATTCTCGACGAAGATCAGCTGGAACACGCCGTCGCCGGGTGCCAGGCCGTTGTGCACGTCGCCGCGCTGTACTCGTACGACGCACCTGCAGCGGAAATTGCGCGGGTCAACGTGCAGGGAACGGCAAACGTCGTCCGGGCTTGCTTGCGCACCGGTGTGCGCCGGCTGGTGCACACGAGCACCGCGGGAACATGCGGCCCAGTCCCAGGTCGCCCGGCGACCGAGGCCGACGCTCCGCCCGCTTGGGATTTGCAGGTGCCGTACAAGCGGACGAAGCTGGCTGCGGAGCGACTCGTGCTTGCGGCCGCCGCAGAGCTGGATGTCGTTGTCGTCAACCCGACGACGCCGGTCGGCCCAGGCGACCTCAAGCCCACACCGACGGGCCGGATGATCGCGGGCGTCGCACGCGGCCGCATCCGCGCCTACCTCGCATCCTGCGGTCTCAACGTCGTGGACGTCGCCGACGTCGCACGCGGCCACGTGCTGGCGCTCGAGTACGGCGCCCGCGGGCAGCGTTATCTCCTCGGCGGGGTCGACCTGCCGCTGCGTGACCTCTTCGCGCTGATCGCCCATGCCGCCGGACGGTCTCCACCGCGGCTGCGCGTCCCGTACGGCGCCGTCGCTCTCGCCGCGCGCCTCGGACTCGCCAACCGGCACGAGGTCCGCCTCGCCCGGCTGCCGATGTTCTACAGCTGCGAAAAGGCGATCCGCGAACTCGGCTACCAGCCGGGACCGATTCGGAACGCGATCAGCATCGCGACCGCCGAAGCCCTGTCGGCGTCGGCCGTATCGCCCTTGCCCGGGGCATCGCCGGCACACGCCGCCTGACGGAGCACACTCGCTCGCTCATGCGAACAGCTGGAAGACGACGAGTGTCGCCAGGGCGCCGAGGAGGGCGCCGTACGTGACCTCGAGGGCGGAGTGGATACCGGACTCGACGCGCGTCTGCGCAACGAGCAACGCCATGATCAGCGCGATGGTCGAGATCAGGAAACGGTGCGAGTCGCCGGCGGCGTAGGTCGCGGCCATCCAGCCGGCGAACGCAAGCGCTGCGTGGCCGGACGGCAGACCGCCGCGGAGCGGCGTGCCGCGCCCGGTGTAGGCCTTCGTCGCGAGCACGATGATCACGGTCAGCAGCAGGGCGACGAGCGTGACCTCGGCCGGCGCCTGCCGCAGCCGGTCGAGCAGCTCTGCGGAGCGATCGGCGACCTTGCCGGAGAACACGAGATAGCCGACGGCGACGGCGTTGACAGACGCGATGAGCACCGCTCCGGCCGAGATGTCCTTGGCGAGCTTCGCCATCGGGTCGAACGACGTCGTCGCGATGTCGATTGCGGACTCGACAGCGGTGTTGAGCATCTCTGCGATCAGGACAAAAGTGATCGAGATCAGCAGCGCGATCAGCTCGAGCTTGGTGACGTCCTCGACCAGCGCGACGATGATCACGATGAACGCGATCGCAAAATGGATCCGCAGGTTCCGCTGCGTCCGTAGCACATGGATGATCCCCTCGAACGCGTAGTTGAAGGAATCGATCAGCGTCGGCGCCCGCCTTGCGCTCATCACCGCTCCAGGGCGAGTTGCAGGTAGGCATCCTCCCGCCGCGCCATCTCGTCGCCGTGGTCGTAGCCGAGCAGGTGCAGCAGACCGTGTGCAAGCGGACGGCGCCACTCGTCGCCGACGACCTGCGGGCACAGGACGACGTCGCCGAGCGCGCGCGGCATCCCGTCGGGCAGCTCGTCGCGGCCGTCGAGCGGAAACGACAGCACGTCCGTCGCCTCGTCGACCCCGAGATGCTCGTGCTTCAGCGCCCGCATCTCCTCCGGGCCCACGAACGCGAGCCCGAGCTCTCCCTCCCTGACTCCCTCCGCGGCGAGCACCTTCTCGGCGAGCCGGGCGGCGGCGGTCTCATCGGCGGCGACGCCGCTCCGGTTCTCGAGCTCGATCGTGATCACTGGTTGCGCTCTTCGGTGTGCTCGCGATACGCCTCGACGATCCGCTGCACGAGCTTGTGCCGGACGACGTCCTTGTGCCCGAACTGGATGAACGCGATGTCGTCGATGCCCGTCAGGACATCCTGCACGTGCAGCAACCCCGAGCGCTGGTCGCGAGGCAGGTCGATCTGCGTCACGTCGCCGGTCACCACGACCTTCGAGCCGAACCCGAGCCGCGTCAGAAACATCTGCATCTGCTCGGGCGACGTGTTCTGCGCCTCGTCGAGGATGATGAAACTGTCATTGAGAGTGCGGCCGCGCATGAAGGCCAGCGGCGCGACCTCGATCGTCCCGCGCTCCATCAGGTTGTTCGCGCGGTCCGGATCCAGCATGTCGTAGAGCGCGTCGAAGAGCGGTCGCAGATACGGATCGACCTTCGCCAGCATGTCGCCGGGCAGGAAGCCGAGCCGTTCCCCCGCCTCGACGGCCGGCCGCGTCAGGATGATCCGCGCAACCTCGCGCTCGTGGAGCGCGGCGACGGCGAGCGCCATCGCCAGGTACGTCTTGCCGGTGCCCGCCGGCCCGATCCCGAACGTCACGGTCGAACGCCGGATCGCGTCGACATAGTGCTTCTGCGTAACGGTCTTCGGGGCGATCTTCTTGCCCCGGTGGCGCCAGACGACCGCCTCGAAGACGTCTCGCACGTCCTGCCCGGCTTCGAGCGTGCCGAGCACGGCGTCGACCGTGTGTGCGCCGATCTGATGGCCGCCTTCGACGAGGTCGACGAGCTCGTCGACCACGGCCCGCGCCTCCGCGACGTGCTGCTCGTCCCCCTCCAGGGTCAGCTGGTTCCCGCGGAGCCGGATCGTGCAGCGAAGCCGCTCCCGGAGCGCGTCGAGGACGCCGTCCGAGATCCCGGCGAGCTCGGCGGCGACGGCGTTCGAGACGTCAAGGGTTTCCTGCATCGGGCTACGACCAGTGTAGGTCGGCCCTCAGCTGGGCGATCGCAAGCGGTAGAGCACGTGCCGGCGGAGCGGATGGCCCGGAGGGAGCAACGGGTGGTCGAAGTCCTCGGTCGGATCCCACGACATCCCGATCCGCTGCATCACACGGCGTGAGCGCTCGTTGGCGGTCGTGGTGAACGAGACGATTTCGTCGAGCCCGATCTCGTCGAACGCGTAGTCGGCCGCACCGCCCGCAGCCTCCGTCGCATACCCGTGTCCCCATGCGCCGCGTCTGAGCCGCCACCCGATCTCGACGGCCGGCATGAAGTGGGCCTCGAAGCGCGGCACCGCCAGCCCGACGAAGCCGATGAAGCCGACGCCGGAGTCGGCCTCAACGGCCCAGAGGCCCCAACCGCGCTCCGCCAGCAGATTGCGCTGCAGCTCGACGAAGGCGTCGCTCTGCTCCCGGGTCAGCATCCCCGGAAAATGGCGCATCACCTCGGGATCCGCGTTGAGCTCGGCGAACGGCTCGAGATCCTCGTCCTGCCACTGCCGCAGGACGAGCCGTCGGGTACGGATCTGCGTCAAAGGCGAGCGGCGAACGCGACGACCGCGTCGACGATCTGCTGCAGATGCTCGATGCGCGCGAGGCCGTGGTCGGCGCCTTCGAGCTCGACGACGTCGTCGCCGAGCTCGCGCGCGAGCGAAGCATCCCACGACTCGTCCTCGGTCGCTCCGACGAGCAGCGCCGGCGCGGTGCGTGCGCGCAGTCCCGCGGCGCACGCCGACTCCTGGAAGAGCGGCGTCAGCCAGATGCCCGCAAGCCGGCGCTCCGCGGCGATGCCGGCGGCGAGCGTCCCAGCCGACTTCCCCGCGAGAATGCGCGCCTCGCCCGCAAAGTCGAGTGCGGCCTCCGCCCGGCTCGTCGGCCACGCAACTCTGTCGCCGCCCGGGTACTCGTCCCAGACCTGGATGACGCGCCAGCCCGCGTCGTTGAGCGCGTGCGCGGTGTAGTAACACGACGGAGTGCCGCCGAGCTTCGCGCCGGGAAGCACCACGGCCGTGCGCGTCGCATCGCCCTCCCACTCGTAGCCGCGGCAGACGCCGAGGTCGACCGGCTCGATCACGCGAGCTTCTCGCGCACGAGCTGGCTGACGGCCGACCCGTCCGCGCGCCCGGCTACTTGGGGCATCACGTCGGCCATCACGCGCCCCATGTCGCGCAGGCTCGTCGCCCCGTTCTCGGCGATCGCGTCGTCGACGATCAGCTCGAGCTCATCTTCCGAGAGCGGTGACGGCATGAACTCCTCGAGCACGGCCAGCTCACCTTCTTCCTTCTGCGCCTGCTCCTCGCGGCCGCCGCCGCGGAACGCTTCCGCTGCCTCGTGGCGGCGTTTCCGCTCGCGCTGCAGGACCTGCAGCTCCTCCTCGTCGGAGAGTGGCCGCTGAAGATCCTTCTCCGCCGATCGGAGGCTCGCGAGGATCAGCCGCAACGCGTCGCGGCGCGCGTTGTCACGAGCGAGCATCGCTTCGCGCAGCTCGTCCTCGAGGCGGCCGATCAGGCTCATCCGCCGACCTCTTCGTGCGCGAAGGTTCGGCCGCCGAGGATGTGCCAGTGCAGGTGGAAGATCGTCTGCCCGCCTCCGGGCCCCACGTTGACCATGACGCGATAGTCCGTCAGCCCGACCTGTTTCGCAGTGTCCGCCACGAACTCGAGCATCCGCTTCGACTCGTCGGCGGGAAACTCCCCGATCTCACGGAACGTCTCGACATGGCCCTCCGGGATCACGAGCACGTGGACGGGCGCAAGCGGGTTGATGTCGTTCACGGCGACGAAACCGTCCGCGTGGTTCACCCATTCGCCTTCGCGCGCGAGCCGGCAGAAGAGGCAGTCATCACGCTGCTGCGGCAAGGATGCCCTCCTCCGTCACGGCGACGCCGCGCACGTCCACGAACTCGCCGACCGGCGCATCGACCAGCCAGGGCGTGTAGTCGTCGCCGTAGCCGCGGCCCGGCCGGTCCACGAGAACGGCGTCGCGGGTGCCGACCTTGGCGCGCCAGCGGCGCAGGCACAGCTCGTGCGACAGCTCGCGCAGGCGGGCTCCACGGTCCTTCTTCGCGTGCGGCGAGACGGGATCGTCGCCGGCGGTGGCGGTACCGGGCCTCGGCGAGTACGGAAAGACGTGCACCTTGGTGATCCCGGCGCTCTCGACGACACGAAGCGTGCGTTCGAACGCCGCGTCGTCTTCGGTGGGGAAACCGACGATGACGTCCGTCGTCAGGTTGAACTCGTCCGCGAGCGGCTCGAGCCGGCGGAGATACGTCGCGGCGGTGTAGCGGCGCTTCATCGCGCGCAGCACCCCGTCGTCGCCCGACTGGAGCGGCACGTGGAGGTGGTTCGACGCCGCCTGCGTCTCTCGCAACGCGGCGACGAGCGCATCGTTCACGTGGTTGATCTCGATCGAGCTCAGCCGCAGGCGCTCGAGGCCGGGCGTCGCGCCGGCCTGCCGGACGAGGAGGGGCAGGTCGAAGCCGGCGGCCCGGTCGCGGAAGCAGCCCAGGTTGATGCCGGTCAGCACCACTTCCTTGTGTCCCTGCGCGACGCGGCGGCGCACTTCGTGCAGCACGGCCGCAGCGGTCCGGCTGCGCGAGGTGCCCCGCACCAGCGGGATGACGCAGAAGTTGCAGGAGAACGAGCAGCCGTCCTGGATCTTCACGAATGCGCGCACGCGGTCGACCCGTGCGTCCGCCTGGACGCAGCCGATCGCGCCGACGTCGGCGGCAACGAACTCCGCCGTCTCCTCACTGCGCCGGTCGACGACGGTCACGTGGGCGGGGAGGCCGCGGAATGCGTCACCGAGGTTCGCCGCGCAGCCGGTCAGATAGACGCGACCGTGCGTGCGCGCGGCGCGCGCGGCCGCTTTTCTGCTCTTCGCAACGGCCTCGCTCGTCACGCAGCACGTGCTTATCACCGCCACGTCGGCCCCACCCTGCCGCTCTTGGTGGCCGTCGCGCAGCAGCCGCTCGCGCACCTCGTGCGCGTCGACGTGGGAGACCTTGCAGCCGAGAAAATCGACATCGAACGTCGCCACGGGCGGGATCGTACGCGGTCGACTCCGCGTCCGCGTCAGGCGCGACGGTGTAGATCGGCGGCCCAGCCGTCCGAAACCAGGCGTTCGACGTGCTCGTAGCCGCCGAATGCGAGCGAACGATCGGCGAGGTAGCCGGACGTCAAGAGCTCGTCCGCCGACACGCGAGAGGTCACGTCGGAGTCGGCCTCGAACGAGATGTTCGCAACGACCACCGACGTGTCCGGCAGCTTCGAATCGGGCTCGACCAGCCGTACCGAGAGATCGACCCCGTTTGCACGGGCGTTGGCCTCGGTCGCCTCGACGGCGGCCTGTTCGGTGTCCACGGCGACGACGGGCGCGAAGCCGAGCAACGCCGCGGCGACGGAGAGCACGCCGGAGCCGCAGCCGACGTCGAGCAGCGAGCGCGGCTCGAGCTTCTGGAGCAGCTCGAGGCAGAGGCGCGTCGTCGGATGCGCGCCGGTGCCGAAGGCGCGCCCGGGGTCGACGACGACGGCGAGCAGATCGTCGTCCGGCCGTTCCCACGGTGGGCCGATCCAGAGGCGGCCGATGCGCACCGGACGGTGGAAGCTGCGCCAGCGATCAGCCCAGCCGTCGGCCACGTCCTCGCCCGACGCGGCGCCGAAGATGTGCCAGAGTCGCTCCTCACCCTGGGCGTCGGTGTACGCCGCAAGCTCGACGCCGCCGGGGCGGTCGATCTCCTCGAAGCCTTCGGGAAAGAGCTCGATCATCGCGGCGCGGGCCTCCTCGATCCGGTCGACCGAGACCTCGACGGCGACTCTCCGAAGGCCGGTCAGCGGAACGCGCTCTTCAGCTTCTCGAAGAAGCTCTCGTCGGCCTCGTACGTCTCGGGCGTGCTCGCCTGGTCGAACGACTCCAGGAGCCGCCGCTGCTCGTCGGTGAGCCGACGCGGCACGAGGACGTTGACGAGGACGCGGTGGTCGCCGTGACCGAATCCCTGTAGCACGGGCATGCCTCTCCCCTTGAGGACGCGCACCTCGCCCGGCTGTACCCCGGCCGGGAGATCGAGATCCGTCGGCCCTTCGAGCGTCTCGACCGTGACCCGTGTCCCGAGCGCCGCCTGCGCGATCGTCAGGTCGACCTGGGAGAAGATGTCGTTGCCCTCGCGGACGAACCGCGGGTCGGGCAGAACGTGCACGAGCACGTAGACGTCGCCGGCGCGACCCCCGAGCACTCCCGCGTGGCCTTCGCCGGAGAGCCGGATGCGCTGGCCGTTGTGGATGCCGGCGGGTACGTCGACCTTGAGCTCCCGGGACTCGAGGATCCGGCCGGCGCCGTCGCACGCCTGGCATGGATGCTCGACGATCGTGCCGCGGCCGCCGCAGTCGGGGCACGTCTGCGCACGCACGAACTCGCCGAACAGGCTTCGCGAGACCTGGTGCAGCCGTCCGGCGCCGCCGCAGCGCGCACACGGCACCGGCCGGGTGCCGGGCTCGACGCCGTCGCCGCCGCAGGTCGCGCACGGGACCGCAACCTCGAACGGCACGGGAACGCTGACCCCCGTCGCGGCGTCGACGAGCTCGATCTCCACCTCCGCCGCGATGTCCGCGCCGCGCGCACGACGCGTGCGCATCGCCGCGCCGAAGAGATCGTCTCCGAAGAACGCAGAGAAGAGGTCGCTGAGCCCGCCGACGTCGAAGTGCGTCGGCGTGAACCCGCCCGAGCGCAGCCCTTCGTGCCCGTATCGGTCGTACAACGCGCGCGTCTCGGAGTTCGACAGCACCTCGTACGCCTCGGTGACCTCACGGAACCGCTCTTCCGCATCGGGCGCGTCGGAGACGTCCGGATGGAGCTGCCGGGCGAGCCGCCGGAACGCTTTCTTGATCGCCGCGTCGTCCGCGTCGCGCGAAATCTCCAGGACCTCGTAGTAGTCGCGGTTGGTCGTCGCCATCAGTCGTCCTCGTACGCCTCGGCGACGAAGCGCGACAGCTCGTGCGCCGCAGAGCGCACCGTGCGCAGCGCCTTTTCGTAGTCCATCCGCAGCGGACCGACGAGGCTCACCGCGCCGAGCGTCTGGTGGGCCAGCCCGTAGGTCGCTCCGACGAGCGCGAGGTCGCGCAGGCTCGGCTGCTCGAGCTCCTCACCGACGCGCGCGAACGACCGACGTGGGTCGAGTTGCTGGGCGAGGACGTCCAGCAGCGCGACGCGCTTCTCGAGCGCCTCCATCAGGCTGCGATATGCGCCGATCTCCTCGGCTCGCAACTCGTCGAGCAGTCCCGCGGTACCGCCGACGAACAGCTGGCGTTCGTCGGCCGACGCCTCGTCGAACACGCTGCGGATCGCGCCGAGGAACGCCCGCTCGCGGTCGCCGAGCGCCGGGTCGTCGAAGACGCGCCTCAGTGCGCGCGAGCCGAGCCGCAGCCCGACGAGCTGATCCTCGCCGTACTCCGCCGCCCACGCGACGATGCCCGGGTCGACGGGCTCCTCGAAGGTGTAGCGGAGCTTCGTCACGGCGCCGGTCGAGAGGATCACCACCACCATCACCACGTTCGGCTGCAGGAGCAGGACCTCGACATGCCTGATCGTCGCCGCCTCGAGGCGCGGCGCCGAGACGAGCGCGAGGAGCCGCGTGACCTGCGACAGCATCTCCGAGGTCGCCTGGAGCGCCCCTTCGATCTCGGTCCGCGCCTCGCCGAGGTCGAGCGGGAAGCTCGCGGGCCGAACCTCGGGCCGGCTCAGCAGCTCGTCGACGTAGACGCGGTAGCCGCGCTCCGTCGGCACCCGTCCCGCCGACGTGTGCGGGTGCGTGAGCAGCCCCGCCCGCTCGAGCTCCGCCAGCTCGCTCCGGACCGTCGAGGGCGAGACAGCAAGCGCGGCCCGCTCGACGAGCGTCCGCGAGCCGACCGGCTGGCCGGTCGAGACGTACTCTTCGACGACGCGCCGGAGCAGACCCAGCTGCCGGTCGGAAAGCATCGGTGGCACGCCTCCATGGTAGGCCGCGACGCCGCGGGCCGACGCAGGCCGGCCGCCCTCGCATGCGCCCTCAGGCCAGCAGGCGGGCCGTCACCGCGTCGCCGAGGAAGCGGCCGCGAGTGCTGAGTGCCACGCTGCCGTGGCCCGAACGCGCCAGCCCGAGCTGCTCGAGCCGGTCGAGCTCGCCGATGTCGAGCACGTCCGCCAGCCCCGCGAGGGAGAGAGGCTCGTCGAGTCGCAGTCCGAGCAGCACGCGCTCGGACGCCCGCGTCGACCCCGGGAGCTCCTCGTACTCGCGCGGCGGCCGTGCGCCCCGGCCCAGGGCAGCCCGGTAGCGGGGAAGCGACGGCGCGTTGCGCCAGCGCCGGTTCTCGATTGTGCTGACCGCTCCCACGCCGAGGCCGAGGTAGTCGTGCCCGAGCCAGTAGCCGAGGTTGTGGCGGGATCGCAGGTCGCGACCGTCGGCACGCTCCGGCGGGCGGCAGAAGTTCGCCGTCTCGTACCAGCGGTAGCCGGCAGCCGTCAGCGTCTCGACGACCTGCTCGAAGTACCCCTCCATCGACTCGGCCCGGCGCTCCAGCTCGAAACCGTACGCGTGCGCGAAGCGAGTGCCCGGCTTCGCCTCCAGCTCGTACGCGGAGATGTGCTCGGGCTCGAGAGCGAGCGCCTCGGCGAGGTCGCGCTCGAGATCGGCGGGCTCCTGGCCCGGGATCCCGTAGATGAGATCGAGCGAGATGTTGTCGATTCCGGCATCACGGACACGGTGCACGGCACGGCGGACGTCATCAGGCCCCGCACGACGTTCGAGCACGTCCAAAAGGTGCATGTTGAAGCTTTGTGCGCCGATTGACACACGATCGACACGGTTCCGTGCGAGAAGCGCGGCGAGCTCGACCGTCACCGTCTCGGGATTCGCCTCGACCGTCAGCTCGTCGGCGCGAGGGAGCGAACGGAGCAGCCTGTCGAGCTCGCGCGGGTCGGTGAACGTCGGCGTGCCGCCGCCGACGTAGACGGTCTCCACGCGGTCCGTGAGGAGCCCGCCTTCGAGCTGGAGCTCCGCGAGCACCGCGTCGACGTACGCGCCGTGACCCTCGCGGCGGCCGACGACGGTGACGAAATCGCAGTATCCGCACCGCGACGAGCAGAACGGGACATGCACGTAGAGGTGCCGCGCCCCTGCCACCGCTACCGCTTGCCCGAGTCGTTCAGGTTGAGCACCGCGAGGAACGCCTCCTGCGGGACTTCGACCGCGCCGACCTGCTTCATCCGCTTCTTCCCTGCCTTCTGCTTCTCGAGGAGCTTCCGCTTGCGCGTGATGTCGCCGCCGTAGCACTTGGCGAGCACGTCCTTGCGGCGGGCCTTGACCGTCTCGCGCGCGATCACGCGCGAGCCGATGGCCGCCTGAATCGCGACGTCGAACATCTGCCGCGGAATCTCCTCGCGCAGCCGCTCGACGAGCGCCTTGCCGCGTTCGTACGCGAGGTCGCGGTGGACGATCAGGGACAGCGCGTCGACAGGCTCGCCGCCGACGAGAACGTCCACGCGCACGAGGTTTCCCTGCAGGAACCCCGAGAGGTCGTAGTCGAAGCTTGCGTATCCACGTGTACGCGACTTCAGCTGGTCGTAGTAGTCGAGGACGATCTCCGCCAGCGGCAGCTCGTAGACGAGGTGCACGCGCTGCTCGGAGAGGTACTCGAGGTGGTCGAAGCGTCCGCGGCGCTCGTTGTTCAGCTCCATCACCGTTCCGACGAACTCTTTCGGGACGATGATCGACGCCTTGATGTACGGCTCTTCGACCTCGTCGAACGCATCCGGGAGATCCGCCGGCGTGTGCACCTCCCGCCACTCCGGCTCGTTGAGACCGCGCACGCGGTACGCGACGTTCGGCGCCGTCACGAGCAGATCGAGGTCGAACTCGCGCTCGAGACGCTCGCGCACGATCTCCATGTGCAGAAGGCCGAGGAAGCCGCAGCGAAAGCCGAAGCCAAGGGCGCGCGACGTCTCCGGCTCGTAGAAGAGCGCGGCGTCGTTCAGCTTCAGGCGGTCGAGCGCGTCCCGGAGCTCGGGATAGTCGTCGGAATCGGTCGGGAAGAGCCCCGCGAACACCATCGGCTTGACGTCCTTGTAGCCCGGGAGGGGCAACTCGGCGCCGTCCGCGACCGTGGTGAGCGTGTCGCCCACTCGCAGCTCGCTCACGTCCTTCAGCCCGGTGATGACGTAGCCGACCTCTCCTGCCTGGAGCGAGTCCACGGGGCGCATGGACGGCGACATGAACCCGATCTCCTGCGCTTCGAAGCGCGTCGCGAGCGCCATCGCCTTCAGGTGGGTGCGGGGACGGAGCACGCCGTCGACCAGACGCACGAACGCGACGACACCGCGGTACTGGTCGTAGGAGGAGTCGAAGATCAGCGCCCGCGCAGGTGCGTCCAAACGCCCGGCGGGCGCCGGGATGCGGGCGACGAGCGCGTCGAGCACCTCGCCGACCCCCTCGCCCGTCTTCGCCGAGATGCGGAGCACGCGCTCCGGCTCCTCGCCGATCAGCTCGGCGATCTGCGCCGCCGTGCCCTCGATGTCGGCCTGCGGCAGGTCGATCTTGTTCACGACGGGGACGATCTCGAGATCGTTCTCGATCGCGAGGTACGCGTTCGCGAGCGTCTGCGCCTCGATGCCCTGGGCCGCGTCGACGACGAGCAGCGCGCCCTCGCACGCCTGCAGCGAGCGCGACACCTCGTAGGTGAAGTCCACGTGCCCAGGCGTGTCGATCAGGTTCAGCTCGTGGCCCTTCCACTCGACCCGCACGGCCTGCGCCTTGATCGTGATCCCACGCTCGCGCTCGAGCTCCATCGAGTCGAGTACCTGCGCGCGCATCTCGCGGGCAGAGACCGCGTGCGTGAGCTCGAGGATGCGGTCGGCCAGCGTCGACTTGCCGTGGTCGATGTGCGCGATGATCGAGAAGTTGCGGATGCGGTCCTGGTCCATGCGGCGTCACGCCCTGCGAAGGCGGTCTCGCAGTGAGAGTAGCGTCTGCATCTCTCCCACTCCGACCACGCGGCAGGACACCAGGTAGGCCCCGACCGATGCGGCCAGGGCGGTTCCGAGCGAGACGAGCTGCGCGGGGAACGAGCGCCCGAGCGCGGAGTCGAGCGGCAGCCACACGAGGTACGACACGACCGCGACGACGCCGCAGGCCGCCGCGATCTTGGTCGTGCTCGCGGCGATCCGCACGCCGTCGAGCCGGCCGAGCCGCCGGCGCATGAAGATCAGGAGCGCGATCGTCCCACCGATGTTGACGACCGCGGTCGAGAGCGGGATCCCCCAGGTGCCGAAGCGGTAGAAGGCGAGATCGAGCAGCGCGTTCAGGAAGAGGTTGCCGAGCGCGACAACCGTCGGGATCCAGTTCTCCTGAAGGCTGAAGAACGCGCGGTTCAGCATCAGCATCGCGCCGTTGAAGACAAGGCCGGCGCTGAAGGCGGCCAGGGCGGCGGCAACGACGGGGGTCTGCGCCGGATGCCAATGCCCGCGCTGGTAGAGGATGCGGATGATCGGCTCCGCGAGGACGGCGCTGACGACCGCTGTCGGGGCGAGCAGGAAGACGATCTGGCGCAACCCGTTCGAGAGGGCGATGCCGAACCCGGCGAGGTCGCCGCGCGAGGCGAGACGCGAGAGCGTCGGGAAGAGCACCGTCGCGATCGCCACCGAGAACATGCCCTGGGGGAGCATGTAGACGAGGAACGCCTTTTGGATCGCCGTCGGCGCGAGGTTCGCGTCGATCAGCCGCGATGCGAAGAACGTGTCGATGACCGCGTTGACGTTGATGAGCCCGAGCCCGAGCGTGACCGGGACCATCAGCCTGAACACGCGGCGCACGGCCGGGTCGCGCCAGTCGAGCACGACGCGGAGCCGCTCCTCACCGCGGTCGAGCGTTCGCAGCCACGGCATCGGCAGGAAGACCTGAATGAACGTCGCGACGAGAATCGAGAACGCGTAGACGTACAGCTTCGCGTTCGGCGTTCCCGCCTGCGGCACACCGAGCGCGAGGCCGACGATGATCGCGACGTTCCAGAAGACGGGCGACAGCGCGGGCACCGTGAAGTGGTCGTACGAGTTGAGGATCCCGACGACGACGCCCGAGACTCCGAGCAGCGCGACGATCGGGAAGAGCACCCGCGAAAGTCCGACCGCCAGCACGCGGTCGCGGCCGGGATTGCCGAACAGCTCGATGACCCAGGGCGCCACGAGCACGAACAGGGCGGTCAGGCCGGCGAGCCCGAGGAGCATCAGCCAGAACAGGCTCGACGCGACGCGCCAGGCGCGGCGACGCTCGCCTCTCTCGAGCAGGTCGCTGAAGACGGGCACGAACGCAGAGGACAGTGCGGCATCGGCGACGAGCGCGCGAACGAGATTCGGGACCTGGAACGCGACCGTGAACGCGTTGATGCGGCCGGCGGCGCCGAAGTAGTAGGCCGCCACCATCTCCCGGACGAGCCCTAGCACGCGGGAGAGGCCGGTCGCGACGCCGAAGATCGCCGTCGAGACGGCCAGCCGGCGCCGCTGGGGTTCGCCCGCCTCCGGCTCCGCGAGGAGCCGTCGGCCGACGACCATCGTCGGCTGGTCCGGGTCCACGAGCGCCAGGGTGTCCGGCCCCGTCCCGTATCCGGGCGGGTACTCGTCGAAGTCCCAGGTCGGCTTGCCGCGCGCGCGCCTGCGCTCGTTCCGTTCGCGCAGGCGGGCCATGCGCTCGCGCGCCAGCTCGCTCTCGTCCACGCCCGCAGCATAGGGAGCGGCGCCGTCGGCACCGCTCCGGGCGGCTGCTACGATCAGCGCGCCCGCCGACGCGGGCGTTTTTCCGTAGACCATGGCGAACATCAAGCAGCAGAAGAAGCGTGTCCGGATCGCGACCGAGGAGCGGCTCGAGAACCTGCGCTACCGCTCGACGATCAAGACACTCACCCGCCGTCTCGCCAGTGCCGTCCAGGACGGCGACGCCGAGGTCGCGGAACAGGAGCACCGCAATCTCGTGCGCCTGATCGACCGCGCCGTCTCGCGGGGTGCGCTGCACCGCAACACCGCGTCTCGCAAGAAGTCGCAGGCGGCACGGCTCTTGTCGGGCAGCGGCTCCTAGCCGGCGCGCTGCGTCACGTCGACCAGCGCCCGCTCGAGCTCGAGGTCGTTCGGCAGGCGTGACCCGCCCTTGACCGCGTGGTCGAGCGCAGCGAGGCGCACGGTCACGTCCTGGAGCTCCACCTCGCTGTAGTTCCGCGCCTGCGCGTACAGCTTCTGCACGTAGAAGGGGTGCATCTTCAGCCGCGTGGCCGCATCCTTCGGCGCGACACCTTCGGTGTCAAGATGCTGAATCGTGCGGATTCGCGCGACGTGGTTCGTCAGTGACCCGACGACCCGTGGGATCGTGCGGGAGCGAGGCTCGCCGCTCCGCTCGAGCATCCGCTCCGCGGCGCGCAGGACGCCGGCCACGTCGCGCGCGCCCCACGCGTCGGTGAGGACGAATCCCGGTGATTCGGCCCGCGGCGCTACGAGGGTCTCGATCTCCGCTTCGGCCACCCGCTGTCCGTTCGCCCAGGTCGCGATCTTCTCGACCTCGTTCGCAAGGTCGTACAGGTCGTCGCCGACGAGCTCGATCAGCAGCCGGGCCGCCTCCGTGTCCGCGGTCGCGCCGTGCAGCTTGAACTGCTCGGCGACCCAGCCCTGCAGTCCGCGCGTCGAGACGTCCCAGACCAGGACGTCGCCGGCAGCTGCGACGGCCTTGGCGATCGCGGCGTCCTTCTTCAGCTCTCCTCCGACCAGCCCCAGCGTGGTACCCGGCGCAGGAGCCTTCAGGTAGGCGGCCACGGCCTTCGCATCGTCGGCTTTCCACGCCTCGACGCCGTCGACCAGCACGAGCCGGCTGCCGCCGCCGAACAGGCCGAGCGCGTTGCAGGCGGCGACTGCGTCCTCGCCCGTCGTCTCGGCCGCCTCGAGGTGCTCGACCGCGTCGGCGTCGAAGCGCCCCCGCAGCCGCTCGACGGCCCTGTCCACCTTCGGTCGATCGCCCCCGGCGATCAGGTACGCGGGTTTCAGGTCGTCCGCCATCGCCGCCAAGCATAGGCCGCCGCCGCGAGCATCAGCCCGGCTGCGGCCGCCGCAGCCCGGCCGTCGACCTGCGCGAAGGGCGCCGCCGAGACGAGCCGCGCGCACGCGGCGATGTACGCCGCGACCCAACCGTTTGCGTACGCGAGTGCCCCCGCTGCCGACGGTGCGACCGGGTCGACGACGGCCGCTGCGAAGGCGAGACCGAGAAGCGGCGCCATCGCCGCCTCCGCGAGCGCGTTGGCGACGACGCCCAGCAGCGGTACGCGTCCGAACTGCAGCCAGAGCAGCGGCGCCGTCACCACCGAGCATGAAACGGAGACTGCGAGCGCCGTCCGAAGCTTGGGATGTCCTGGGTACCCCTCGAGCATCCGTGCGAGCGGCGGCGAGAAGACGAAGATCGCAATCACGGCGGCGAACGAGAGCTGGAAACCCGGGTCGAAGAACGAGTACGGGTTCCAGGCGAGCAGGACGACGGCCGCGAGCAGCAGGACGTGCCACGAGTCGCGCTGCCGGCCCGCGAGCCACGCAAGCGAGACCGCGCCTCCGGCGACCGCGGCCCGGATCACCGAGGGCTGAGGCCCGACCGCGAGCACGTACGCTCCGATCGCCGCCAGGGCGCACACGTGGCCGCCCGTCCGCGCGATGCCGAGCAGCCAGGCGAGCTCGAGCACACCGCCGGCGAGCAGCACGACGTTCTGGCCGGATACCGCGAGCAAGTGGTACAGGCCCGAACGCTGGAAGCTGGTCTTGAGCCCCTGCGACAGCTGCGCGCCGTCACCCAGCACGATCCCTTCGAGGACCGCGCGCCGTTCTCCGGTCACGCCCGGTGCAGACGCCCGCGCGAGCCAGCGCCGCAGAGCGTCGGCGACCCCGCCGAAGCCGCCTCGCCTGCCGACCACGGCCCATTCGTCGACCTTGAGGACGACGTGGATCCCTTGGCGGCGCAGCCAGGTGCGTTCGTCGAAGCCGTGCGACGGACCCCGAGGCGCGCGGACGACCGCGAGCAGGCTCACGAGCGCGCCCTGGGGCGGCGAACGCCCGAGCGGGAGCTCGAGTTGAACGCGTTCGCCGTTGACGGCGATGCCGTCGAACGTCGTCACCCGGGCGGGAAGCCGCTGTGCGAACGCGCCCTTGCGTGCCTCGCCCGTGACCGTGACGAGCGCTCGGCCTGCCCGCCCGATCTGGGGAGCCAACACGCTGCGGTCGAGCGCATCGAGCCGCGCGCTTCCGAACCACCAGCCGCCCAGCGCGACCAGCACTGCGCCGACCGCGACGCGCGCGGCCGGTGGGACGGCGGGCAACGAGGCCGCGACGATCGCTGCGAGACCGGCGCCGACCAGCGGCTTCTCCAGTCGCACCGCGTTCGCGGACGCAAGGCCGACGACCGCGCCGAACGCGAGCAGGTGGGCGGGCAAAAGCCGCGTCACGGCACCACCAGCCCTTGCAGGTCGTGCAGGCGCGAAGGCCCGATGCCGGGAATCGCGTCGAGCTCGTCGACCGACGTGAACGCGCCGTGCTGCTGGCGGTACTCGACGATCTTCTGCGCCGTGACGGGTCCGACACCGGGCAGTGCGTCGAGCTGCTCCGCGGTCGCGCTGCTGAGGGACACGGGTGCGCCCGGTGCGCCGCCGCCGGCAGCGGCAACAGCACCCGCGCCGCCCGGGCCGCGCGCCGCGACGACGATCTGCTCCCCGTCGGCGACCGGAGCCGCCAGGTTCACCGCGGCCGGGTCGGCGCGCCGCGTCAGACCGCCGGCGCGCGCGACCGCGTCCTCGACCCGGTCGCCGTGCGCGAGCCGGTAGACGCCCGGATGCCGGACCGCGCCGACGACGTCCACGACGACCTGGCCCGCCCCAGCCGCGCCCGACCCCGACGGCGACTGCGGGCCGCCGCCCGAACCCGACGTCCCCGCGAGCGGCGCGACCTGGAGCGTCGCCGGCGTTCCACCCCCGGCGCCGTGGGCCGCGTGACGCCACACGACGACGAGCAGGACGACTGCCAGCAGACCGGCGGCGATCAGCCGCCGCTGCCCGACCGAGACCGAAAGCGAGCCCATCTCGCCACGGTGCCGGAGAAGTCGTCACGTGTCTGTGACCGAGTGCGCCGAATGTGTGCCGAGCTCTCGCGGCCGATCCCGCGGCACCCGTCCCCCGGCCCGGGCCGGCCCCGGCCCCGCCCGACCCGAGCTCAGACCACCAGGTTGACGAGCTTGTCCGGCACGACGAACACGCGCGGCTCCTTGCCGTCGATGTGCGCCTGCACCTTCTCGGACGCCTTCGCCAACGCGACCAGCTCCTCCTCGGGCAGGCCTGCAGGCACCTGGATCCGGTCGCGCACCCTTCCATTGACCTGCAGCACCAGTTCGACCGTGTCGCGCCGGAGCAGCGTCTCGTCGTACGCCGGCCAGGGCGTCTCCAGGAGGCGCTCGTGGCCGAGCACTCCCCACAGCTCCTCGCAGACGTGCGGCGTGTACGGCTGCAGCAGCGACACGATCGTCTCCGCGGCGAAGCGCGCCGCTGGATCGTGGGGCGTGCGGGACAGCTCGTTCACCAGCTCCATCACGGCCGCGATCGGCGTGTTGAAGACGAAGCGTCGCCCGATGTCGTCGGTGACGCGCGCGATCGTCTCGTGCGCCTTCGCCGCGAGCGGCGTGTCGACGCCGTCGGGCGAGGCGGGCCGCTCGGCGGCCTCGTGGACGACGCGCCACAGGCGGCGGACGAAACGAACGGTCGCCTCGATGCCGTCCGGGCTCCAGTCGATGTCCTGATCCGCCGGGCCCTGGAAGAGGATGTAGATCCGGATCGGATCCGCGCCGAACTGGTCGATCAGCTCGTCCGGTGACACGCCGCCCTGCGACTTCGACATCCGCTTCCCGGCCAGCTTGACCCAGCCCTGGTGGAACAGGCGTGCGAAGGGCTCGCGGAAGCCGAGCATCCCCATGTCGTTCATCGCCTTGACGAAGAAGCGCGAATACAGCAGATGGCCCTTCGCGTGGTCGATGCCGCCGATGTACTGGTCGATCGGCATCCAGTAGTCGACGAGCCTCCGCTCGAACGGCGCCCCCTCGTCGTGCGGGTCGCAGTAGCGCAGGAAGTACCAGGACGAGTCGACGAACGTGTCCATCGTCTCCGCCTCGCGGCGGCCGTGCCCGCCGCACGCGGGACACGGCACGTTGATCCACTCCTCGTTGGACGCGAGCGGCGGCTGCCCCTTCGGACGGTAGTCGGACACCTCGGGCAGCAACACCGGGAGCTGGTCGTCGGGCACCGGCACGATCCCGCACCCGTCGCAGTACACGACCGGAATCGGAGCGCCCCAGTACCGCTGACGCGAGAAGCTCCAGTCGCGCAGACGGAAGTTGATCGCCGACTTGCCTCGCCCCCGCTCGTCGAGCCACGAGACGATCGCGCGCGCGCCTTCGCGCCACGGCATGCCGTCGAACTGCGCCGAGTTGATGAGGCGACCGTCGTCGTCGACGACCGGCACGACCGGGAGCGAGAACGTCTCTGCGAAGTCGGCGTCGCGCTCGTCGTGCGCGGGCACGCACATGATCGCGCCGGTGCCGTACTCCATCAGCACGTAGTCGGCGACCCAGATCGGGATCTTCTCGCCCGTCGCCGGGTTGGTCGCGTGGCGGCCCGTGAAGACGCCGCTCTTCTCGCGCGTCGCGCGCTCCTCGGTCGAGCGGGCGGCGGCGACGCGCGCGTACGCGCGCACCTCCTCGGCCTGCTCCGTCCCGTCGACGAGCAGATCGACGAGCGGCGACTCCGGAGCGACGACGAAGAACGTCGCGCCGAACACCGTGTCCGGACGGGTCGTGAAGACGGGAATGTCGCGATCGACGTCCTCGACGCGGAACAGCAGCTCGGCTCCTTCCGAGCGGCCGATGTGCTGGCGCTGAATCTTCTTCGTGCGCTCCGGCCAGTCGATCGTGTCGAGGTCCGCGAGCAACTGGTCGGCGTAATCCGTGATCTTGAAGAACCACTGCTCCATGTAGCGGATCTCGACCACCCAGCCGCAGCGCCAGCAGCGCCCGTCGACGACGTGCTCGTTCGAGAGCACCGTCTGGTCGTTCGGGCACCAGTTGACGGGCGCGGCCTTGCGGTACGCGAGCCCTTTCTCGAGGAAGCGCAGGAAGAGCCACTGTGTCCAGTGGTAGTACGTCGGCTCGTGCGCGGAGACCTCTCGGTCCCAGTCGATCGCCCACCCCATGCGCCGCATCTGGCGGCGGATCGACGCGATGTTCCGCTCGGTGATCTCGCGCGGGTGGCCGCCCTCGCGGATCGCCGCGTTCTCCGCCGGCAGCCCGAACGAGTCGAACCCCATCGGCCGCAGGACGTGGTACCCGTTGCGCCGCCGGAAGTGCGTGACGACGTCACCCAGCGTGTAGTTGAGGACGTGGCCCATGTGCAGATGGCCGGAGGGGTACGGCAGCATCTCGAGCATGTAGAAGCGGTTCTCGTACCCGGGCTCGCCCGGGGCGGGATTGTCGACCGCGAACGCGCGCTCGTCGGCCCACCGGCGCTGCCACTTCTCCTCGATCGCGTGTGCGTCGTACGTTTCCATCAAGCTTCCGCAGACACGGTAACGATCGATCCTCCTTGCAGCCAGCGACCGAGACCCCTTTGACCGACCTTCTCCCCGACGATGCAGCCGTCGAGGGAGGCCGCCTCGTGCTGGGCGGGGTCGACACCGTCGAGCTCGCGACGCAGTTCGGGACACCACTCGTCGTCTACGACGCGGCGACCCTCCGAGCGCAGGCCGCCGCCTACCGCAACGCCTCGGCAGGAGCACTCGTCGTCTACGGGACGAAGGCTTTCCCGAACGTCGCCGTCCTCCGACTGCTGGCCGACGAAGGGCTCGGCGCCGACGTCTCGACCACGGGCGAACTGGCCTTCGCGTCGCGGGCGGGGATTCCCGGCGACCGCCTGGTCGTCCACGGGAACAACAAGGAGGACGAGCTGCTGCGTGGAGCGGCCGCGACGGGCGCCCTCGTCGTCATCGACTCCATGGAGGAAATCGAGCGCGCCCGGGCTGCCGGGACGACGCGGTTCCTCGTCCGCGTCACGCCCGGGATCGAGGCGGACACGCACGAGGCGGTCAAGACCGCGCATCACGGCTCGAAGTTCGGGCTGCCGCCCGACGACGCGATCGAGGCACTTCGGCGCGTGCCCGAGGCGGAGGGACTGCACGTGCACGTCGGCTCGCAGCTCCTGCACTTCGGCGCGTCGCTGATGACCGTCGACTGGCTCGCCGGGTTCGCCGTGCGCGCCCGGGCGGAGCTCGGCTGGACGCCGCGGCTCGTCGACCTCGGCGGCGGCCTCGGCGTGCGTCACGTGACCGAGGAGCCGGCGTTCACCATCGCCGAGTACGTGACGGGTCTGACGGCCGAGGTCCAGCGGGCGTGGCATCTGCAGGGACTGCCCCGGCCTCGGCTCGTGCTCGAGCCGGGCCGCTCGCTCGTCTCGCGGGCCGGGGTGACGCTGTACACGGTCGGCGGGCTGAAGCGGGCGAGCGCGGCGACGACGTACGTGACCGTCGACGGCGGGATGTCCGACAATCCGCGGCCGGCGATGTACAACGCCCGCTACGCCGCGTTGCTCGCGAACCGCGCGGACGAGCCGGCCGCGGCGGCCTACGCGGTCGCGGGAAAGCACTGCGAGTCGGGCGACGTGCTGATCGAGCGCGTGGAGCTGCCGGAGCCGCAGCGGGGTGACATCCTCGCCGTGCCCGTCACGGGTGCGTACACGCTCGCGATGAGCTCGACCTACAACGCCGTGCCCAGGCCGGCGGCGGTGCTCGTCGACGGCGGCGAGGCAAAGCTGATCCGGCGCCGCGAGACGGTCGACGACCTGCTCTCGCTCGAGGCCTAGGCGACCGGCCGGAGCAGGCGCTCGCGCCGCGGCAGACGCGACTCGCCGACCGCTGGGTTCCACGGCTCCGCGAGCGGCGCGGCTCCGAACGACGCGCGGACGCGCTCGGCCGGCGGGTCCCCGTACAGGGTCGTCCGCTGCCGCGGGACGCGCCCCGCCGAACGGATCAGCTCTTCCATCCGCTCGGGCGGCAGCTCCTGCCCCCACGCCGCCCCGGCCGCGCGAGAGATCGACTCGTTCATCAGCGTTCCGCCGAGGTCGTTCGCACCGGCGTGCAGCGCCTCGACGACGCCCTTCGGGCCCGCCTTCACCCACGAGACCTGCACGTTCTCGAACCACGGATGCAGCGCGATCCGGGCGACGGCGTGCATCAGCAGAACCTCGCCGAACGTCGGTCCCCGGCGGGCGCGGCCCTTCAGGTACATCGGCGCCTCCATGTGCACGAACGGCAGCGGCACGAACTCGGTGAAGCCTCCCGTTCGCTGCTGCAGCTCGCGCGCCGCGAGCAAATGGCGCGCCCAGCTGCGAGGCGACTCGACGTGACCGAACATGATCGTGACGTTCGAGCGCAGCCCTGTGCGATGGGCCGTCTCGTGCACGTCGAGCCACTGTGCGGTCGTGATCTTGTCCGGGCAGATCACGGCGCGCACCTCGTCGTCGAGGATCTCCGCGGCCGTGCCCGGAAGCGATGCGAGCCCCTCGTCGCGCAGCCGCGCCAGGTAATCCGGGAGCGAGACGCCGAGCGTCGCGGCGCCCTGCCACACCTCGAGCGCGCTGAACGCGTGCACGTGCAGGTCGGGCACCGCATCCTTGATCGCCCGCACGACGGAGGCGTAGTAGTCGCCGTCGAACCCGGGATGGATCCCGCCTTGCAGGCAGATCTCGGTCGCGCCGCGATCCCAGGCCTCGACCGCTCGCCTCACGATCTCGTGATGCGGCACGAGATACGGCTCGCCGCGCAGATTCGCGGCGAGCTTCCCTTTCGAGAACGCACAGAAGCCGCAGCGGAAGTAGCAGACGTTCGTGTACTGGACGTTGCGCGTGACGACGTAGGTGACGACGTCGCCGCTCACGTCACGGCGCAGCGCATCGGCGCGGGCGAAGACTCGCTGCCGCTCCTCGCCGCGGACGGAGAACAGCCGCACGATCTCGTCTTCGCCGGGCTCGTGGCTGCTGTCGACCGGCAGCGCGTCGCGGCGCGCGACGAACGGGATGCCGCGTGTGTCGCCGGGCGACCATTCGTCCTCGCGCGCGAGGCCGAGCGAATCCGCGAGACGCAGGGCCTGGGGCAGCACGGTCGGCGCCAGCCAGGCACCGGAGAGGAAGCGCGGATAGACGGTGAGCCGCGGCGCGAGCTCGAGCCCGCGCGAGCGGCAGGCGGCGCGCAGCAGCTCGACCTCGGGCCACGGCGCCTCCGGATTGACGTGGTCGATCGTCACCGGCGAGACGCCGCCCCAGTCGTCGATGCCCGCATCGAGCAGCCGGGAGAAGTCCTGCGTCAGGTTGGGCGGCGCCTGCACCGCGATCTCCGGAGGGAGCAGGTTGCGCGCGGAAGCGATCGTCCAGAGCAGCTCGTCGAGATCGGGCTCCGGAAAGCCGGCCATCTTCGTGTCGGGCTTCGCGCGGAAGTTCTGAACGATCACTTCCTGCACGTGGCCGTACCGTTCGTGCAGCGCCGCGACCGCGCGCAATGCGTCGAGCCGTTCGACCCTCGTCTCGCCGATCCCGATCAGGATCCCGGTCGTGAACGGCACGCGCGCCTCGCCCGCGAGCCGCAACGTCTCGAGCCGCCGAGCCGGCACCTTGTCGGGCGACCCGAAATGCGGGCCGCCGCGCTGCGACAAGCGGTCGGACGTCGTCTCGAGCATCAACCCCATCGACGCCGCGACCGGCCGCAGCCGCTCGAAGTCCGAAGCCGTGAGGAGACCGGGGTTGAGGTGCGGAAGCAGACCCGTCTCCTCGAGCACGGCGCCCGCCGCACGCTCCAGGTACTCGAGCGTCGTCTCGCAGCCCAGCTGCGCGAGCTCCTCGCGCGCCGCGCGATAGCGCAGCTCCGGCTTGTCGCCGAGCGTGAAGAGCGCCTCGCGGCAGCCGGCCCGCGCACCGGCCCGCGCGATCTCCAGCACTTCGTCGAGCGACATGAACGCGCGCTCGCCGCGCCGCGGGGGCCGCGCGAACGTGCAGTAATGGCAGACGTCGCGACAGAGCTTCGTCAGCGGGATGAAGACCTTCGGGCTGTAGGTGATCAGTCCGCCCGGCCGTGCGAGCAGCTCCACCTGCCCAGACTACATACGCGCCTTGAGGGCGAGCACGTCCGACACGAACGGCTTCGTGACCGCGTAGACCCCACTCGTGCGCACCGCCCGCTCACCCTGGTACCACGCCGCGAGCGCGAGCTGCTCGTTCCCGTTGAAGGCGCCGAGCAGGTGCTTGAGGAGGAGCACTCCGGCCTCGACGTCGCCGCTCACTCCCGGCTGCAGCGGCTTCCCGAGGATGACGGTCGCGACGTACTGCTTCGTCTGCGGCAGGAGCTGCAGGACGCCCCGCGCGCCGGCCGACGACACCAGCTTCGGTTGGTACCCGGACTCCATCCACGCGAGCGCGCGGACGAGGTGGTCGTCGACTCCGAATTGGGCCGACCACGAATCGAGCAAGGACCGGACCTCCTGCGGGGACGCGTCGGGCAGGCTCGCCGGCGGCGCCGCACCGGGCACGCGCAGATGCGCGCCGATGAGCAAAACCCTGCTCGGATCGAGCTCGTTCATGCGCGCCAATGCGCGCACGCTCGTGTGGTAGCGGCGCGCGATCGCGGTCAGCGAATCGCCGGAGCGGACGACGTACACGGCAGTCATCGGCGTCGCCGCGGGAGCGCTCGACGCCGGTCGGGGTCGGACCGGAACGCGGGCGTGGTAGGCGATCGAGGCGAGCGTGCGCGGACCGGCGATGCCGTCCACCGTCAGATGGACGGTCCGCTGGTAGTTCCGCAGTGCGGCCGCGGTGGTCCCGTCGAGGTAACCGTCCAGCGCCCCGTCGTAGAGCCCTGCCCGCGCGAGGACGAACTGCAGCACCGAGACGTCCCAGCCGAAATCGCCGCGGTGGAGATTGCGCGACCCGAAGAGGGGGCGGCCGAGCGGACCGAGTCTCGCCCGCGTGCGCGCGTCGGCGACGCCGGCCGGGATCCCCATCTTCCGCTGGAACCGGTGCAGCCCTGCCGCCGTCCTGGGCCCTGCGATTCCGTCGATCGCGCCGGCGTACATCCCCCACGCGCGCAGCGCGACCTGCAACCCCGCGATCTGGGGGTTGACCATGCCTGCAGCCGCGTTCGCGGAAGGCACGAGCACGGCGGCGGCGACGGCGGCTACGGCGAGCATCCGACGCACGAGCCCGGACCCTTCGCCGCGGACACGGCTGTTCCTACCACGAGGGGGTCCGACCCCCGGCCGGGGGTCGGGCCCCCTCAGCGGGGCAGCCGCTCGCGGACGCGTTCGAGCTCGTCGTCCGTCACGCCGCAGGCGCGCAGGTAGCCGGCGGCGCTGCCGTATCGCCGCTCGAGCTCCTCGAGGACGCTCTTCATCGCACGTGCCGGCGCGGGCAGGAGCAGTTCGCGCCGGCGACGCTCGGCTTCGTCCGGAGCGGCGGCGACCCAGGCGTCGTGCTCCGGCTGCAGATTCGCCTCAGTGAGGGCGTAGTCGGCCGCTACGTCGTCGAGCGGCACACCGGCCAGCCGGAGTGCAAGCGCGATGACGAGACCCGTGCGGTCCTTTCCGCCGACGCAGTGGACGAGAACCGGCCCCGGCGGCGCGTCCGCGATCGCCTGGAAGACGCGACCGAACCGCTCTCGGTAACGCTCGAGAAACTCGAGGTACGACCAGACGAGGTACTCCTCCGCGGTCTGCGCGCTGTCCATCGCGGCGTTGAACTCCGCCTGCCACTCGGAGGTCCGGTTGTCGCCGAGCAGCGAAACGTGGACGACCTCGACCGGAACGTCACGCGGCACGTCCTCGGCGAGCTCCTCCGGGAAGCGAAGGTCGATGACACGGCCGACGCCGTGCGCCACGAGCGCGCGCCACCCGTCGTCGGACAGGCGGCGGATGTTGTCGGCGCGCACAAGCCCGCCCACGTCGCGCACGTTCAGACAGCCTTCCCAGAAAAGGGCGGTCACGTCTCCGCGCCGAGGTACGCCTCGATGACCGCCTGGTTCTGCTGCACCTCGGCCGGCGTCCCCTCGGCGATCTTTCTGCCGAAGTCGAGCACGTGGATTCGGTCGGCGATGCTCATCACGAGCCCCATGTGGTGCTCGACGAGGAGCACCGTCAGATCGAAGTCCCTGCGCAGCTTGCGGATGAACTCGCCGAGCTCGGAAACCTCTTCGTGATTCAGGCCGCCCGCGGGCTCGTCGAGCAGCAGCAGGTCCGGCTCGGCGACGAGAGCGCGCGCGAGCTCGATGCGCTTCAGCGTGCCGAACGGCAGCCCGGCCACGGGGCGCCGCGCGACTCCGGTCAGCCCGACGTAGTCGAGGATCTCCTCCGCACGCGCGACCGCCTGCCGCCCGCCGAACGGACGAGTGCGCGTGTGGGCGCCGACGAGGACGTTGTCGAGCACCGTCATCGTCTGAAACAGCTCGACGTTCTGGAACGTGCGCGCAATGCCTCGGCGCACGATCCGGTGTGGCGGCGTCCTGAGCAGGCTGCGCCCCGCGAACTCGAGCTCACCGGCGTCCGGCCGGTAGAGCCGCGTGATCACGTTGAACAGCGTCGTCTTCCCGGCGCCGTTCGGCCCGATCAGGCCGACGATCTGGCCCGGGTCGACGTCGAGCGACACGGCGTCGATGGCGACGATTCCCCCGAACCTGCGCGTGACGTTCCGGATACGCAATAGCGCCACGGAGCGAATCTAGCGGGCGCCCAGCGCCGTTGAATACCTGACCACTCCAAAGTGAGGGATCAACCATGACTGGATGGAATAGAGCCGTGTCGACGCTGGTCGGTACGGGCGTGGCGGGCTTCCTCTTGTGGCTCGCCGCGCAGATCCACCGGCACTCCACCGGCGGCTACTGGGCCGCCTACGGGATCGTCGCCGGGGCGGGTCTCGTGCTCGCGGTCTCGCAGCTGCGGGGGCGCGGGGGCCATCCGCCGGGCATGTTCCTGTTCGCGTTCCTGCCCGTGCTGATCTGCGCTGGTTGGGTGCTGCTCGGCATGCAGCCGCACGCGAACTGGTTCCGCAACCACGTGCTCGCCTGGTCGGGGGACATCGGCATTCGTGACGTCGTCCACGACCTCGGGACGTGGCTCGGCGTGCTGGCGATGGGCATCGGGTTCGTCTTCGGTCTCGTCCTCGAACCGGGGATGATCGGCCGGCGGCGAGAGGCGGTCGCGCCTGCGCCGATTCCCGGGCGGCGCCCCGCCTACGAGCCCGCGGCGGCGAACGAGCCGACGGCGGCCGAGCGGACGGAGGTCGCGAATCGCCCTGGGCCGGCGCAGCGCCCGGTCACGCGAACGCCTGCGGGTCCGTAACGGGCACGCGGCAGGCGAAGCGTTCGCAGACGTACACCGCGGGGCGCCCCTCCACGAGGGTGCGCCCCGCAACCAGTGGAATGCCGTCGGCGGGGCCGAACGCGACGACGTCGGTCGCGCTTGCGCCGGCGAGCGCTGCCCGCGCGACCGGCGCATCGCGTAGGCCGACGATCGCAAGCTCGCGATACGGCGCGAGGTGTTGGTCGAGCGCGACGAGCATCCAGCCGAACGCGGTCGGCGCCCTCGTCAGCCGGTCTCTGACGAGCCGCAGCACCGACACGGCGCGCCGTTCCGCCTCGTCGTCGCCCCAGATCCGCGCCAGGCGCAGCAGGACGTAGGCGAGCATCGCGTTCCCGCTCGGCGTCGGATGGTCGTCGAGCTCCTTCTTGCGCGCGACAAGCTGCTCGCCGTCGCGCGGTGACTGGAAGAAGCCGCCGTCCTCGTCGCCGGCGAAGAGGTCGACCGCGAGCATCGCCAGCCGGTGCGCTTCGAGGAGCCACACCGCCTCGCCGCTCGCAGTGTGCAACTCCATCAGGCCGTGGACGACGTCGGCGTAGTCCTCGAGGTAGCCGGTGCCCTTCGCGATCCCGTTCCGCCAGGTGCGCCTCAGCCGCCCGTCCTCGGTCGAGAGCGGGCCGAGCAGGAAGCCCGCGAGGGCGGTCGCGGGCTCCACGCGCCCCGCCTGCGCAAGCGCCGCCAGCAGCAGGCCGTTCCAGGATGCGATCGCCTTGTCGTCTCGAGCCGGCTTGGGCCTGCGCTCGCGAAGCTCGAAGAGGCGTGCGCGTGTCGCGTCGTCGATCTCGCCGCGGACGACGAATCGTCCGTCTTCGAACGGTTGAAGCAACCCGTCGGGCGCGCCTTCGCCGGACGCCCAGGTGTACGTCAGGCCCTCGACGCCGTTCGTGTCCGCGTCCTGTGCGCTGGCGTAGCCGCCGCCGTCGAGCGCGAGCTCGCGTTGCACGTAGTCGAGTGTCTGCTCGGCGATGCGCAGGTAGTGCTCGCTGTCGAACCGCCGCGCAGCGCGAAGGTACACGGACGCGAGCAGCGCGTTGTCGTACAGCATCTTCTCGAAGTGCGGCACGAGCCAGCGCCGGTCGACCGAGTAGCGGTGAAACCCGCCCCCGACGAGGTCGTACATCCCGCCGAGCGTCATGCCGTCGAGCGTCCGCCGAGTCATGGTGGTTTCGCTGCGGCGCAGCAGGAACTCGAGCACGGCCGCCGGCGGGAACTTCGGCGCGGTTCCCCATCCTCCGCACTCGGCGTCGAAGCCGTCTGCGAGATGCCGTTCCGCCGTTTCGAGGAGCTCCCCCGTCAGCGGATCCCTCGACGGCGCGAGGCGGCTGCCGGTGCGGATGTGCTCGGCGAGGTTGCCGGCGGACGCGACGGCCTCGGCCCGGCGGTCGCGCCAGGCCTCCGCGACGGCGAGGAGCACCTGGCGGAAGGCGGGCAGGCCGTGACGCGGCTCGGGCGGGAAGTAGGTGCCGCCGAAGAACGGCTCGCCGGCGGGCGTGAGGAACACGGTCATCGGCCAGCCCCCCTGCCCGGTGAGCGTGACGACGGCGTCCATGTAGATCGAGTCGAGGTCGGGCCGCTCCTCCCGGTCGACCTTGACGGCGACGAAGTGGTCGTTCATCAGCGCCGCGACGGTGCGGTCCTCGAACGACTCGTGCTCCATGACGTGGCACCAGTGGCAGGCCGCGTAGCCGATCGAGAGGAGGATCGGCTTGTCCTCATCGCGCGCACGGCCGAGCGCTTCGTCTCCCCACGGGTACCAGTCGACGGGATTGGTCGCGTGCTGCAAGAGGTACGGCGACGTCTCTTGGGCGAGGCGGTTCACCCCGATACGGTAGTTCCGTGAGGCGTTACGAGGACTTCGAGATCGGCGACGTCTACCGGTCGGCGGTCGGGCGCACGGTGACGGAGGCGGACAACCTGCTCTTCACCATGCTCTCCATGAACACGAACGAGCTGCATTTCAACGAGGAGGCGGCGCGCGCGAGTGAGTGGGGCCGCCCACTCGTCAACTCGACGTTCACCCTCGCGCTGGTGCTCGGGCTCTCGGTGCGCGACACGACCGAGACGGGCGGCGTCAACCTCGGCTGGAAGGAGATCCGCCTGCCGCATCCCGTGTTCGTCGGCGACACGATCTGGTCGGAGACGGAGGTGCTCGAGGCGCGGGAATCGAAGTCGCGCCCGTCGCACGGGATCGTCGGGGTGCGTACGCGGGGCGTGAATCAGCGCGACGAAACCGTCTGCGACTTCGAGCGCTCGTTCCTCATTCCGAAGCGCGGCGCCTGAGCTCGGGCGTGATCCCGGGGGTCTGGCACGGGCCTGACCCCGACGGGTGTCTTCCCACGGATGTCCGCTTCCGGACTCGCCCGTTCCGGCCGGTACGGAAAGTCCCTGCAAATCGGCCCGCCGTTACTCGGCAGCGTGCCTTCCGATGCGGTTTTGTAACGCGGGGGGTCAGGTACGTGCCAGACCCCGGGCTTTCGCCTACGGCCACCGTGCGGCCCGGTAGACGTACCCCTCGAGGCGCCGGCCGAGGATGCCCTCCAGCCAGCGTGACGTATCGACGAGCACGTCGAGGTCGATTCCCGTCTCGACCCCGTCGCGCTCGAGCTGCCAGACGAGATCCTCCGTCGCGATGTTTCCGGTCGCCTGCGGCGAGAACGGGCAGCCGCCGAGCCCTCCGACCGAGGCGTCGAGCTCAACCGCGCCCGCCTCGAGCGCGGCCCACGCGCACGCGTATCCCGTGTTCCGTGTGTTGTGCAGATGCACGCCGAGCGGCCGGGCGAGGATCGACACGCGCTCGACGAGCCGCCGCACCCGCCGCGGCGTCGCCACGCCGATCGTGTCCGCGAGCACCAGCTCGTCGGCGCCCGCGAGACGCTCGCAGAGATCTGCGACGACCGCCGGATCGACCTCGCCTTCGAACGGGCAGCCCCACGCGCAGGAGATCGTCACCGTCACCGGCTTCGCTTCCAACAGTCCGTTCCTTGCGAGGATCGCCTCGACCCTCCCCACCGCCTCGCCGAGAGACGCGTTGCCGTTCCGCCGGTTGAACGACTCGGTCGCCGCAAGCGTGCAGTTCACGCGGTCGAGGGAGGTGCCCGCGAACCGCTCGTAGCCGAGCTCGTTGAGGACGAGTCCCGCGAGCTCGACGCCGTCGCGGTGCTCGACGAGCCCGACGACCTCCTCGGCGCCGGCCATCTGCGGCACGCGATCCTCGCGGACGAACGAGACCGCTTCGATGCGCGGCATGCCGGCAGCGAGGAGTCGCGAGACCAGCTCGGCGCGAACGGAAGGGGCGAGTACGTCCGGCTCGTTCTGCAACCCGTCGCGCGGGCCGACGTCGCAGATAGTGACGTCCGTCATGCCGCGAGACGCGGCGCGCGCAGCACCCGCACGGTGACCAGCGACGCTGCGAGCAGCCCGACCACGATCAGCAGAAGCGACAGGTCGGCGTGCCACCACGGCACGTCGAGCGACTCGCCGATGAAGAAGCAGCCGAAGCTCGTGAGCATGACGCCCACGGCGAACTTCATCGCATTCTCGGGCACGCGCGTCAACGGCCGCCGCGCCGCGATGCCCACCGCCACGACGAGCGCGAGCGCCGCAACCGCGCCCGCCGCGGCCGCCGCGGTGTTCGCGACACCTCCGAGCGCGACCGCGATGAACACCACCTCGACGCCCTCCAAAACCACACCGGTGAACGACGTCGCGAACGCCGCCCGATCCTCGCGCCGAGCGCGCAGCGAGTCGGCGGTCTCGGCGAACTCCTTCGCCTCGTCGTGCAGCGCCTTCCGGCCCGAAGCCCGGAGCACCGCCTTCCGCAGCCACCGAAGCCCGAACGCGAGGAGCAGCACGCCGATGACGCCCTGCGCCCACTCGAGCGGCACGACCGACACTGCCGTCCCGAACCCCGCCACGATCCCGAGCAGGACGACACCAGCCGCGCCCGCTCCGCCGAGCGCCGGCCGCCACCCGCGCACGACCGCGACCGCGAGGACGATCGTCAGCGCCTCCACCCACTCCACGCCCGAAGCCAAGAACGTCGAGACGACGACGAAGAAGCTCAAAGCAACGGCACCGTAGTCGATGCCGCCGGCGCGGCGTCCGCCAGGATCTCCCGCCACCGGCTGAACAACAACTGGTGCGTGTCGTCGACCAGCCGAAGCGTCGCGTTCGGGAGCAGCCGCTCGAAGTCGCGTGCAATCGACGGCGGGGTGACGTAGTCGCGCTCTCCCCACCAGAGCGTCACGGGCGCCGCAATCGACGCGACATCGAACCCCCACGGCCGCCCGAGATACGCGAGCTCGCGCGCGAGCCACATCCCGCCGTGCGCAAAGGACTCGACACGGCCGCGCGCGTACGCCTCGTCCGTGTGCGGCGCGCCGGTCGGCTCCGGCACGATCCGACCCCACCGCTCGAGGCCCCGCGAAGCCAGACGAGGAGCGAACCGCGCCAGCCGCATCACCCGACGCACGTCCTTCGGCATGACGCGGACGCCTTCCGGGACCGGCATCGAGGCGACGAGAACGACGCGGTCGACACGATCCGAGCACGCGGCCGCGACCGCCAGCGCGTGCGGGCCGCCCGCCGACCAGCCGACGACACCGAACCGTTCGACGCCGAGCCGATCGAGAAGACCGACGATGTCGGCCGCGCAGGAGAGCAGCGTCCGGCGGCGGTCGGCCGGGCCGCAGCGGTCGACGGCGATCAGTCGGATGCCGAGCTCGGCCGCGATCGAATCGTCGGGGTGCCGCGACAACCGCGAGTCCCCTCCCCCGTGCAGGTAGACGACGACCGAGCCGGCAGGATCGCCGACGTCGTCGTGGTTCAGGGGCTGAGCACGATCAGCCGGGCGTGCATGCCGAGCTGGCGATGATTCGCGATCGAGCACCAGAACGAGTATCGCCCGGGACGCAGCTTCACCGTCAGGTCGGCATGACCGCCGGGCGCGACGACCGGCAGCCCGGCGACGTGCCGGGACCCGCGACGCTGCACCCGCAGATCGTGAAGATCCTGGCCGAGGTTGACGAGCTCGATCGTCGCCGTCCCGGCGCGGACCTGCTGGCGCGAGAGCGTGTACGAGAACTCCTGGGCCGTCACCTGCACGCGTGTCTGTCCGCCGCCCGTCGTGGCAAAGAGCAGGGCAGCCGCGACAAGCGCGATCTTCACGCCACGAGCTTCGGCCGCTGGAAGCTCGAGCCGTCGGGCACGACGCGCTCTGCGTCGAAGCCGAACCACTGCTCCAGGAGGGCGCAGTAGACGCCGCGGAAGTCGGTGGTGGCCTTGACGTTGCCGTCGTCGTCGAGCGACGAGAGGCCCGGGAACTCGCCGACCTGGCCGCCGCTGACGCGCGACCCGATCAGGAACGCGGCGCCCGCCGCTCCGTGGTCGGTGCCGCCCGACCCGTTCTCCTCGGCGCGCCGGCCGAACTCCGACCACACGAGCGTCAGCACGCGGTCGGCGATGCCGCGCGCCTCGAGATCGCGCTGGAACGCATAGAGCGACGCGGCGGTCATGCTCAGCGCCGACGTCAGCGCAGCCTTTTGCCCTGCGTGCGTGTCGTACTCGCCCGACGCCCCCAGCGCGACGCAGTGCAGCGGCAGGCCGGCGGCGATCATGGCGGCGAGACCCTGCAGCTGCGCCGGGAACGAATCGTCTCCGGAGGGATACTGCACCGGCGAGCTGATTCCCTTGTCCGACGCGAAGGGCAGCAGCTGACGGCGGAGCGTCGCCGACTGGAGCGTGACGTTCGCGGCCGTCGCGAAGGCCGCGTCGTCGGAGCGGATGCGGCCCAACGCGTCCATGCCGTCGAGCATGCGGCCCTCGACCTCGCCCCAGACGCCGGGCACCCAGAAGTCGTACTGGTTCGGACCGTCGATCGACGCGACGGGCAGGTGTGCGGTTGCGAGCGACGGCTGCAGCGCGCCGCCCAGCGAGAGCCCCTGCAGCGGGTTGTCGGGACGACCGGCGGCGTCGAGGTACCTGCCCAGCCAGCCGGTCAGCAGCTGGGGGTCGGTGGCGCCGACTTCCCAGAAGTGGCGCGACGTGAAGTGCGACTGGTCCGGGTGGTCGTATCCGACGGCCGGGAAGACCGCCACCTTGCCCTCGCCGTCGAGCTGAGCCAGCGGCGCGAGCGACGGGTGCCACGCGAGCGCCGTATCGGCGGTGTACGGGGTACCGCCCGTGACGGCGAGGCTGGGCCGCAACTTCCGGTAGAGCGGATCGCCTACGGGCGCCAGCAGCGAGAGGGCGTCCGCCCCGCCCTCGAGGAACACCGTGACGAGGATCGGCCCCTGCGGTGCGGCGGCCGCTTCGGCGATGCCGCCCTCGAAGAGCGAGAGCTTCCCTGCGCCGTAGACGCCGAGCGCGAGCCCGAGCGAGCGCGCGACGAACGTGCGCCGTGTGAGCCCGGTCCCGGCGGGCACCGGCATGCCGGGCTCGATCGCCGGCAGCCCTCGGCCGGCCACCGCGCGCACCATGGCGGCGCGCGTGCACTCGTCGCAGACCACTCCGTTCATGAGGTCTGCACGTCCGGTGAGACGGCGATCAGCTCGCGCAGCGCGTTGCCGAGCAGCACGGGGTACTGCCGGGTCTTCCAGTCCTCGTTGCCCGCGTCTGCGATCGCGAGCCGTGCAACGTGCCTCAGCGTCGCTTTCGTCTCTGCCGACAGCTGCGGCGCGTTCCAGAAGGCCATCGATCTGGCGAAGACGCCGTCGGCCGTCCGCGGAAACCCTTTCGGCGGTTTGCCCGGATCGTGCTGGTGCCCGCGCAGCAGGCGCTCCACCGCGATCCAGCGGCCGCGGAAGGTCGCAGTGTCGAGCCAGCGCGTGTCGTCCCAGCCCGCGACGTTCGGCGGATAGAAGAGCTGCTGTCCGCACAGCGATCCGATCCAGGCCCAGTCGGTGGTCGTGATCCCGGCGCCGATGCGGCGCAGGAGCCCTGCGGTGAAGACGACCGGCGGCTTGACCATGCGCGGCCCGTCGTAGATCGCGGGATGGCCGAGGATCGCCTGCACGACCGGCTTCACCTGCCGGCCGCGCCTGTAGATCTCCTCGAGGCCCAGCAGTGTCGCCCGGTCGGGGGGTACCGGGACGAAGTAGCTCCAGAGCTTCGTGACGAAGAACGAGGGATGCAGTGGGTGCCCGACGCACAGGCGGCACGCGTCGCGCCAGTCGAAGCGGCCGCTCTTCCCGAACACGCGCTTGACGCCGGTGTCGTGACGGCGGCGGTCGAAGTGGAAGTAGTAGTCCCCGCGACCGGATGACCAGCGGTTCCGCCAGCCGGTGAGCGATCGCGCCTGTTCGCGCACGTCGTGCTCGGTGTACGCGCCGCGGTCGGCGCCGAGCGTGAACAGCTCCATCATCTCGCGCGCGTAGTTCTCGTTCGGCGCGTCCTTGTCGTTCTCGTTCCCGTTGAGCCAGATGAGCATCGCGGGGTCGTGCGTCACGTCGAGCAGCAGCTGGGAGAACGAACCGAGGGCGTGGGACCGGAAGAGCTGGTTCTGGCGGAGCATGAGACGCTGGCTGCCGACGCCTTCGTTCGACGTCGCGAACCAGTCGTGCCAGACGAGCGTCATGCGCTCGACCAGCGGCCGAGACGTGCGGACCATGCGGTCGAGCCACCAGCAGTGGTCCTCACCCCATGCATCGGCGGGGGCAAGCCGCCTCCCCTTGTCGTCGTGGGGCCGCGGCCCGACGAGCTTCTCGGGGCCCGGATCGACGAGCGACCTGACCGCCCCGTCGAGCCCGAGCTTCGCGAGTGCCTGCGCCTCGCCCTCGCGCGGCCCGAAGCCCGCGCGCCAGAGCAGCCGCTCGGCCTGCGGCAAGCCGAATCTCCCGCGGTACACGGGAACCCCCACGAAGCCATCGTCGGGGTCGAGGACGGCGTTGCCAATCCCCGCAACGAGGGAATCGGCGATTGCCGTCCGACGCAGGTCCTATCGTTCGCCGCATGATGGAGCGCGATTACTTCCGTCGCGGCGTGGCCGAGTTCGTCGGCACGTTCGCCCTGATCTTCGTCGCCGCAGGTGCGGCGGTGTTCGCCCTGACACCGACCGACGCGGCGCTCGCCAACGGCCTCGTGATCGCCGTGATGGTGTCGGCAGTCGGCTTCATCTCGGGCGGCCACATCAACCCGGCCGTCACGCTTGGCTTCCTCGTCACGCGGCGGATCGCCCCCAAGCTCGCGGTCTGGTACTGGATCGCGCAGTTCGGCGGCGCGGCGCTGGCAGCGCTGCTCCTCAAGTTCCTGCTGCCGACCGCCGTCGAGAACGCGGGCAGCCTCGGCGTGCCGCGGCTCGCGACGTCCGCCGTGACACAGGGCCAGTTCTCGATCTCGAGCGGCGCCGGCGTCGTGATCGAGGCGGTGCTGACCTTCTTCCTCGTGTGGGTGGTCTTCGCGACCGCCGTCGACGAGCGCGGCGCCTTCAAGCAGATCGCCGGCCTCGCGATCGGCCTGACGATCTGCTTCGACGTGCTCATGGGCGGCAGGCTGACCGGCGCCGCGATGAACCCGGCGCGCGCGTTCGGCCCGCAGCTCGTCGGCGACCACTGGGCGAACGCCTGGATCTGGTACGTCGGCCCGTTCGCCGGCGGCGTGATCGCAGCGACGCTCTACGAGCTGCTGTACCTCCGCCCGTCGGAGCCGGAGCCGGTCGGCCCGCCCGAGACGGGCGTGATCGAGGCAGCGCCCGGCGAAGCCGCAGCCGAGTAGCGACCGATCCGATAGGTTCCGCCGGGGATGCTCTCGACGATCGCGCTCGTCGTCGCCGGCCTGTCCACGGGTCACGAGATCGGCCTCGCCGCCGTGGGCGCAGCGTTCATCGGGTTCGCGCTGATCTCGTCCTTCGTCCTGCCTGTGGTCAACCCGAACTTCCCGGGCCGGAGCGTGGGCTGGTACGTCACTCTCTGCGTTCTCTTCTTCGCGGCGATGATCTCGGCCGTGATCGTCTTCGGGCGGGAGAAGAAGGAAGCGGCCGCGGCCACCGAATCTGCGTCGACGTCGGCCTCGCCCGGATCGAGCACGAGCTCTTCGGGCCCGCCGGTGCAGGGCAACGCGACGGCCGGGAAGCAGGTGTTCGAGACCGCCGGTTGCAAGGGCTGCCACACGCTGAAGGCCGCGGGCGCGACGGGCACGGTCGGCCCCAACCTCGACCAGCTCAAGCCGGCCTATGCACGGATCGTCCTCCAGGTGACGAACGGCGGGAAGATCATGCCGCCCTTCAAGAGCAGCCTGTCGACGACGCAGATCCAGGACGTCGCGGCGTTCGTCTACACGTCGACGCACTCGTAGCGCACCGACGCTTCGAAGGGGTCGTCAGGACCCGGGCTGCGCCGCGAGCTCTGCCGTGAACTGGGTCGCGACTTCCCGTCGAGGCGCTCGGGAGGCTGAGCGGGGCCGCGCGCACGTGCACACCGGCGAGACGGAGAAGGAGGGATTCGAACCCTCGAGGCAGGGATTCTCCCCACCTAACGCCTTAGCAGGGCGCCGCCTTCAGCCACTCGGCCACTTCTCCGGGCGCGCGCATCGTACCCAAGGGTCCGGCGCGCGAAATCACCCGCTCTCGCGGGCGACGTCGCGCCGGACGGAGAGGGAGGGATTTGAACCCTCGACGCACCTTTCAGCACGTACGCGATTTCCAGTCGCGCTCCTTAGACCGCTCGGACACCTCTCCGAGCGTCGGCAGCCTAGCCAACCGCCCGCGTTTGGTTACCAAACTCGAACGCCCCGGTGATGGATTGCAGATGAAGGGGGCACGATCCGAGATCCGGTCCACTCCGTCGACCATCAGGGCGTCGGCGGCGCGGTCGCGCCGTACGCGACGCTGAATCCGGTCGCCGAGGGGACGGAGGGCGTGGCCACGATCTTGCCTGCCTGCCGCATGACGAGCTCGGTGAGCGCGTTCTCAGGACCGGTGAACGCGAGATTCGTGAACGTGACGGCCGGGCTGAACACCGCGAGCGGGTACTGGAGGTCGACGCCCGCGCTCGGCGCTTCGACGATCCATTCGGCAGATGTCCCGGGCCCGGCGTACGGCTGGTCCGTGGCGAAGGTCTGCGTGGTGCTGTCGTCGGTCACCGCGATGTGCCAGGTCGTGCCGGCCGTCTGGGAGATGGAGACGGTGACCTCGTCGCCGGCCGTAACGGGGATCGGAATCGACGTCGGCGGATCGGGGAGGATCTCCCACCAGGCAAATGCCGTCTTGCCTCCTTCCGCGACACCGGCCTGGATCAGCGACGTGTTCTTCAGCCCGTCGACGCCGATCCACTCGCTCGCCAGGCCCTCGGGATCGCCCGGCGCAAGCGCGGGCACGTTGAACGTGCCGCTGACCGCCGTGTACGGCCCGACTGTGACGGCATAGCCGGACCAGTTGCTGGAGCCCTCGATCGCCGAGGTGACGCCGCCCGGCGTCGGCGGCGGCGGCGGCGAGGGCAGTGGAGGCAGTGGGGATTCCTTGATGGTCCCGGCGGCGGTGATCCTGAACGTCCTCACCGCCGTTCCCCCGGCGCCCTGCGCTCGGACGCGGTACAGCAGCTTCGCAGCGTGCTCGTACGGGTTCTTGACGACCGGCATCGTCACGCGCGCGCGGCCCGAGCCGCACGCCACGGTCCGCACCGGGTAGAGGCGCGAGAACGGCGCGTGCTGAGCGAAGAACGAGCACCTGGTCGCCCCGCGCACGCGCAGCACGACGTCCACCCGGTCGCCGACGGCCACGATCCGCGCGCCGGGAAGAAAGCCGACAGACAGGATGGCCGGGCGCGGCAGGCGTCCGGCGAGCGCGGTAGCCGGGACAACGATTTCGCCGACCATCAGCACCGCACCGGCCGAAAGCGCGCATGCCGCGCCGGTCCTCAGGGCTGATCGAGACAAGGACTCCAACGGTCCCCGCCCCGGGCGGCGTCAAACCCGCGAACTGCTACGCCACGAGGGTCGCGAGCCGCTCGCGAACGCGCCGGGCGAGCGGGACGATCTCCTTGCGTTCGTAGAGAGCGAGCGCCTCACGCAGCGCTGCGACCGCGTCCTCGCGCCGGCCGGCGGCTTCGAGCACCTGCGCGAGGTCGTAGTGGCAGTCGCCCTGGATCTCGAGCATGTCGGAGTCGGCCGAGATCTCGACCGCCTCGCGCGCCAGCCGTTCCGCCTCGGGATGGTCGCCTCGAAAGGAGAGGACGAGCGCCTGGACCTCCCTCCAGAGCGCCTGCGTATACACATCCTGCGCGCTGCCGAGCTCCCGGCCCTGCTCGGCCAGTACTTCGGCTTCCTCGTAGCGGCCGAGTGCGCATAGCGCACGACCTCGCATCGGCAGGTACGTCGACAGAACAGCGAGATCACCACGCGTCTCGACCTCGTCGCAGAACGTTGCCAGGTGATGCTCTTCGCCGGTGGAGTCGCCGACGAGCTTCGCGAGCTCCGCAAGCTGCGCCTCGCCGCCGTAGCCGATCTCGCGTGCGCGTTCGGCCGCGGACAGCGCGACCGGCCACGCCTCGTCGAATCGATCGAGCATCGCCAGCAGCTGCGCACGGCAGAGAAGCGTGCCGGGCCTCTGCGAGTCGCCGAGCGACCTGTCGAGCGACGCCAGTGCATTCGAGGCAGGGCGAGAGCCCATCACGACAGCCGTCGCGAACCCGAAGTCGCTGATGGGCTCGTGTCCCGCAAGACGCGCGTACCGCAGGGCTTGCTCCGCGGCCTTGGCGTACTCCTCAAAGCGACAGCGCATGTTCGCAGCACCCGCGCCGAGCGCGTGCCATACCCAGGACATGCCCGCGTGGTCGCCCTCCGCCTCGAGCCTCGGGAGAGCCTTCTCCGCGACCTCCTCGAGCTCAGCCGGCAGCGTTCCCACACCGAGCCGCACCCATGTGACGATCGTCAGAGCAAGCAGCTCGCCGGCCTCGTCGCCCGCGGCGCGGGCACGCTCGGCCGCCGCGGCGAGAATGGGATCGGCACGTCGAACGTCCTGTGTCGCCCAGACGAACTCGATCTCGAGGTGCACGTCGAGACGATGCGGGCGCGTCAACTCGAGCGACCGCTCCAGCAGTCCGGACGCGGCGCGCATGTCGGCGCGGGCGAGTGCCCGGCGCCCCGCAGTAGCGAGTCGACCTCCCGCCGCCAGCGCGAGCTCGGTGTCCGCCTGTCCCAGCTCGGCGAGGTAGCGTGCGGCCTGCTCGAGGTGGTACCCGAGGATCTCGTCCAGCTCGACCAGTTCCCGGCCGTGCTGCTCGAGCCAGGTCGCGAACCGCCGGTGCAGCTCGGCGCGGCTCGCCTTCGGCAGGGCGTCGTACGCAGCGTCGCGGATGAGCAGATGGCGGAACCTGTACGCGTCGTCGCCGGGCAGCTGCGCGCGGTCGGGCCGGACAAGCTCCTTGCGCACGAGCGAGACGAGCCGCTGGTCGACTCCTCCGTCGCCGTCGGCGAGCGCGGCCACCGCACCGCGGTGAAACGTCCGGCCCTCGATCGACCCGCGTTCGAGCACCGAGCGCTCTGCGGGGTCGAGCTGGTCGAGCCGCGCCGCGAGGAGAGCCTGGATCGTCGGGGGCACTTCGACCCGGCCGCCTGCACTGTCACGGACGAGCGCCAGCATCTCCTCGAGCAAGAGCGGATTGCCCTCGGCGGCCTGCACGATCCGCTCCCGCAACTCGTCGGGCACGCCGCCCAACTCGCCGATGAGCTGCTCCGTGTCCGCTGCGTCGAGGGGCTCGAGCAACACCGTCGTCGCGTTCCACTTGCCGCCTCCCCACGACGGCCGAAGCTCCAGCAATTCGGGCCTCGCCATACAGAGCAACAGCAGCGGCGCGTCGCGCGAGAGGTCGGCGACGTGTTCGACGAGGTCGAGGAGCGTCTCCTCCGCCCAGTGCAGATCGTCGAGCACGCAGACGAGGGGTTGCAGCTGGGCCTCCTGCTCGAGCAGCTTGCGAAAGCCCCAGGCGATCTCGTCCGCCGATGCCAACTCGTCCGTCTCTCCGAGCAGCGCGCGCAGCGGTCGCGCAGCGTCTCCCATCGGAAGCGCGTCGATCTGCTTCAGGATCTCCACGACCGGCCAGTAGGTGATGCCCTCGCCGTACGAGAGGCAGCGGCCGCGCACGACGCGCGTGTCTTCCGAGCCCAGGAACTCGGAAACGAGTCGGGATTTCCCGACGCCGGCCGAGCCGAGGATTGTGAAGAGCTGGCAGGAGCGGTCGTGGTCCGCCTGCTCGAAAGCGGCACGGAGGCGTGTCAGCTCGCGCCCGCGTCCGACAAGCGGCGTTGCGAAGCGGCGCTCGAGCTCCCCGGTCACCGCAACGAGCGGCCACGAGGCAACCGCCTCGGCCTTTCCTTTCAGCTCAAGTGCGCGCTCGTCGCCGACCTCGACCGCCGCGCGAACGAGACGCAGTGTTTCCGCGCCGACCAGCACCTCGCCGGGTTGCGCAGCCTGCTCGAGCCGCGCGGCGACGTTGACTGCATCGCCGGTCGCAAGCCGCTCCTCGGTCCCGGTCACCACCTCGCCGGTGTTGACGCCGATCCGCCCGTTGATCCCGAGCTCCGGAAACGCACCGCGCATCTCGACCGCCGCACGGCAGGCTCGGAGCGCATCGTCCTCGTGCGCAGTCGGCACGCCGAACACCGCCATGACCGCGTCGCCGATGAACTTCTCCACGCTCCCGCCGTGGGACTCCACGATCGCCTTCATACGCTCGAAGTAGCGCGCCAGCAGCGCGCGCAGCGCCTCCGGATCGGTCGACTCACCGAGTGCTGTCGAGCCGGTGACGTCGCAGAAGACGATGGTGACGGTCTTGCGGACTTCTCGCGGCGCGGGAGGAGCAGCGAGGGGCGCCCCGCACTTCGGGCAGAAGTTCGCCTCTTCGGCCGTTTCGTGGCCGCAGCTCGCGCAGACCGGCACGAACCGAGGCTAGAGCATCCGTTGCCGAAGCTAAAGCGAAGTCAGGCGCGGGCTTCGGCGGCGCGCTTCCGCGCGGTCGCCTCCAGGCTCCGAATCGTCGGCAGGCCGGCGAGAGCCGGGATCATCGGCAGCCAGAGGTTGATCAGCCGGTAGGCGAACACGGCGAGCAGGGCCGGCAGGAGCGCGATCTTGAGCCAGCCGAGGGCGAACGGCAGCAGCGCCTCGACGATCCCCGCTCCGCCGAGCGGAAGCGCACGCCTCGTCAACGCGTACCCGGTCGCGTAGCCGACGACCAGCTGCGCGACCGGTGGCGTGTGGGCCGAGAAGGCGTGCAGCGTGCACCAGAGGCAGAAGATGTCGCCGGCCCAGTACACGAGCGCCCCGAGAAGCGCGAGCCCGTGCCGCAGCGGCGAGCGCAGCAGCGTCAGGACGAGAGCAAGGGCGTGCAGGCTGCGCGCGAGCGGACGTCCGATCAGCGGCCAGCCACCGATCGCGTCCTGGAACCGCAGGCCCGTGAGCGCAAGGGCTGCGCCGACCGGAACGCCGATGATCCAGGGCAACGTGAGGCTGGCACTGATGGTCGGGTGGAGCACGACCACCACGACCGCCGCGACCAGCGTCGCGGGAGCGAGCACGGCGTACTCGAGCATCCCGAGTCCCAGCACGCGCCGCCGAGCCTCACGCTCGGACAGGCCCGCCCGCCGCAGGGCGGTGCGGTCGAGGGCGAAGCCTCCGCCGTGCACGAAGACGCCGAATCCGGCGACGACCAGGGCCGCCGCCTTCGGAACCTCGAGCTCGGCGCCGTCCTCCACCCGTGCGACCTCCCGATATGCGGCGATGTACCCGGCGTAGGCGATCACCTCGCCGCCGACGGCGATGCCGAGCCACAGCCAGTGCGGATGGACGAGGGCCGTCAGCGTCCTGCGCAACCCCTGCGTCCAGGCGAGGCCGACGAGCGCACCCGCGGCGAGCCCGGCGGCGAGCGTCACGACGAGCGCCAGGCGATGCAGGGGCCACGGGTTCCACTTGCGCGAGCGCGGCATGCCCCGCCTCCTTCCCTCCGCCGCCGTCCTCATACCTCCGGTTCGGCAGCGGCGGCATCGGGAACGCTGCCGTTCGATGCGTCTCGGCGGTCTGACAGCCCGCCCGCGTTCGCTCGCGCTGACTGCCGGGGCGGCCGTGGTCCTCTTTGTGCTCGCCCTGGCGGTGATGTCGACGATCGCCGGGTGGAGCAGCGTCACCGGCCGGTTTCACCCGACGCTGTCGTTCTGGTTCGCAGTTGCGTTCGCCGCGGAGACGATCGCGTTCGCCGGCTACGTCTTCGCGTACCGCTCGGTCGCCGCGGTCGAGGACGGCCCTCGCCTCACTCTGCGCGAATCGGCCGCGCTGGTCGCATTCGGATTCGGCGCATTCCTCGCAAAAGGCGGAGCGGCGCTCGACAGCAAGGCGCTCCGGACTCGCAGCGGCGGCGAGCACGAGGGTGAGCTGCGGGTGCTCGCCCTCGATGCGCTCGAGCATGCTCCCCTCGCCCCCGCCGCGTGCGCGGCCGCGATCACGCTGCTCGTCGAGGGCCGTCGCAAGCCCGGTCTCGATTTCACGATCCCCTGGGCGACCCTCGTCCCGATCGGCGCGATACTGGCCGTCATCGGCGTTCGCCACCGCGACCGGTTCGTCGGCAAGGACGGCTGGCGCGAGAAGCTCGGCGACGTGCTGGAGGGCATCCGCATCCTGTTCCGCCTCGCGCGCGAGTGGACCCGTCACTGGCCTGCCTTCGCGGGCGCCGCCCTCTACTGGGCCGGGGACGTCGTCTGCCTCTTTGCCTCACTGCAGCCGTTCCACGCTGCGCCGAGGTTCGCCGGCGTCGTGTTGGCGCACGCCGTCGGCTACGTGCTCACGCGGCGCACGCTGCCGCTTGCAGGCGCGGGTGTCGTCGAGGTTCTGATGCCTCTGACGCTCGTGGCGGCGGGTGCGCCGTTCGCCGGCGCGATCCTCGGTGTCCTCGTCTATCGGATCTTCAACCTGTGGCTGCCCCTGGTTCCGGCGGCCGCCGCGTTGCCCTACCTGCGCCGGCGCTTCGGACGCACCTTCCAGGCGCTCCCGGAACGCGCGTAAGCTGGGCGCGTGCCGAACCGCGCCCTGATCGTCATCGACGTCCAGAACGAGTACTTCGAAGGAGCGCTGCCGATCAGCGACCCGCCGCCGGACGTCAGCCTCGCGAACATCGGCCGGGCGATGGATGCGGCGGCTGCAGCCGACATTCCCGTGATCGTCGTCCAGCACGGCGAGACCGACCCGGACGCGGACAGCTTCGTCAAGGGCTCTCCGAACTGGGAGCTGCGTCCCGAGGTCGGGGAGCGCAGGCGAACACACCTCGTCGAGAAGACGATGCCCGGCTCGTTCACCGGCACCGCGCTCGACGAGATCCTCGAGTCCGAGGGCATCGAAACGGTCTCGATCACGGGTTATATGACGCACATGTGCGTCGACGCGACCTCCCGCGAGGCGGCGCACCGGGGGTACGGGGTAGAGATCCTCAGCGATGCGACCGGCACGCTCGCGGTCGAGTCGAGCGGCGGGTCGGCGACCGGCGAAGAGCTGCATCGCGCGACGCTCGTCGCGCAGGGGCACGGCTTCGCCGAGGTCCTCACCACCGACGCGTGGCTCGAGCGCGTCACGCCGGCAGATTCTTGATTCCGCCGGCACGGCGGCCGTACGGCAACGGCCCGGATCAGTACGCCGATCTGTACGGCGCCGATCCGTCGACGCTTGTGCTGCACGGCGGCTTCTGGCGCGCGCGCTACACGGCCGAGATCATGGACGGCTTCTGCGCCGACCTCGCCGAGCGCGGAGTCGCCACCTGGAACGCCGAGTACCGGCGGGTCGGCGTCGGCGGCGGGTACCCGGAGACGCTCGACGACGTCGCCGCGGCCTGCCGGGAGTTACGCCCCAGATTCGCGGTCGGCCACTCGGCAGGCGGTCATCTCGCGCTCTGGGCCGCGGCCGAGGGCCTGGTGGAGGGCGCGGTGTCGCTCGGAGGCGTCTGCGATCTCGTCGCGGGGGCAGCCGACCGGCTCGGCAACGGGGCGGTGTTCGAGTTCCTGGGCGCGCCGCCCTCGGCACACCCGGACGCCGACCCGGCCGCGCGCCTTCCCCTGCGTGCCCGCGTGCTCCTGATCCACGGCTCCGAGGACGACACGGTTCCGGTCGAGCATGCGCGCAGCTTCAGCGAACGGGCCGGCTGCAAGCTCCTCGAGCTCGACGGCGGGGGGCACCTCGACGTCATCGAGCCGGACGGCCCGTTCTGGCCCGACGTCGCCGACGCACTGGTGGCGTTCGTTGGCTGAACCGCCCCTTTCCGGGCTCCAGGTCCTCGACCTGTCTCGCGTGCTCGCCGGACCGTACTGCACGATGCTGCTCGCCGACCTCGGGGCGGAGGTCGTGAAGGTCGAGCGGCCCGGGACCGGCGACGAGACGCGCAGCTGGGGCCCGCCGTTCGCCGGCGGCGAGTCGGCGTACTACCTCGCGCTGAACCGCAACAAGCGCAGCGTCGCACTCGAGCTGAGCGATCCACGCGACCGGCATGCGTTTCTCCGCCTGGCGACAAAGGCGGACGTCGTCGTCGAGAACTTCCGGCCGGGCGGCGCGGACGCACTCGGGGTCGGCCATGTGGATGTCGCGCGCGTGAATCCGCGAATCGTCTACTGCTCGATCACCGGCTTCGGCGACCGTGAGCCGCGCGGGCGGCCGGGCTACGACTTCGTCGTCCAGGCCGAGTCGGGGCTGATGAGCATCACCGGCGAGGCCGACGGCGCGCCGACGAAGGTCGGCGTCGCGATGGTCGACGTCGTGGCCGGGCTGAACGCGGCCGTCGCGATCCTCGCCGCGCTGAGGCGGCGCGACCAGACGGGCGACGGCGAGCACGTCCGGATCTCGCTGCTCGACTCCGCGTTGAGCGCCCTCGTCAACGTCGCCGAGAGCACGCTCGTCACCGGTGACGAAGCCGGCAGGCACGGGAACGCGCATCCGAACATCGCGCCGTACCAGTTGCTCCAGGCGGCGGACGGGCCGATCGCGGTCGCGGCGGCGAACGACGGTCTTTTCGCCAAGCTGTGCGCTGCGCTCGGGCGTGGCGAGCTGCTCGACGATCCCCGCTTCGCGACCAACGCCGACCGCGTGCGGAACCGGGCCGAGCTCGTCGCGCTGCTCGAGCAGACGCTCGCGGAGCGTCCGGCCGCGGAATGGATCGACGTGCTGACCGCTGCGGGCGTCCCGGTCGGGAAGGTCCGCGGCGTGCTGGAGGCGCTGGAGGCGGCGGGCGGCACGACATTCACGGTCGAGCATCCGACGATCGGCGAGCTGCGGCTGGTGCGCACCGCGCCGCGTTTCGCGTCGGCAGGAACCGTCGAGCCCACGCCGCCGCCGCTGCTCGGCGAGCACACGGACGAGGTACTCGAATCGGGCTGAGCGGTCGAACCAGAATGAGCGATTGCGCCGGGCGACGAGAAGCGGGCGCGCACCGCCTCGACGTTCACGGCGTCTCGCCCACGAGGATCCGGGCGAGCACCGCGGGGTCGATGTTTCCGCCCGACACGATGCAGACGATCTTGCGGGCGCCGGCGACCCTCCCCGACATCACAGCGGCGACCGGCAACGCGCCCGCTCCTTCCGCGATCACGCGGGCCCGTTCCGCGAGCGTGCGCACCGCACCGGCGGCCTCTGTCAACGACAACGCGAACGATCCTTCGATGAACCGCGACCCGAGCTCCCAGACGCGGGGGATGAGCGCCTTGCCGCCCGACCCGTCGACGAACGACGCTGTGTACTCGACCTCGACCGGCTTGCCGGCGGCGAGCGACGCCGTCACGGGGGCGCCGGTCTCCGGTTCGGCGACGTAGAACTTCACCTCCGGCCGTGCGGCCTTGACCGCCGTCGCGATCCCGGTGAACAGCCCGCCTCCGCCCCAGGGGGTGACGACCGCGTCGAAGTCCGGCGACTGCTCCAGCAGCTCGAGCCCGATGGTCCCGTTGCCCGCCATCACCTGGTCGTTGTCGACGGGGTGTACGAACAGCCCGTCGACGTCCTCGTAGCGGCCGTCGATCATGACCTGCCACCACTCGTCCACCGGCACTTTGATCACGTGCCCGCCGTAACGCTCGACGGCGTCGATCTTCGTCTGCGGTGCATGGTCGGGGACGACGATGGTGGCGGGCACGCCGCGCAGCTTCGCCGTCCACGCGACACCCTGCGCCATGTTGCCGGCACTCGCGGTGACCACTCCGTTCGCGAGCTGCGCGTCCGATGCCGAGAGCACCGCGTTCCCGGCGCCGCGGATCTTGAACGAGCGCACCGGCTGCAGCAGCTCCAGCTTCAGCCAGATCTCCGCGTCGGATTCGACGTCCAGCCGCACGAGCGGGGTGCGAATCGCGTAGCCCTCGATCACACGCCGCGCCTGCTCGATCTGCTGGACGGAGATCACAGCGAGACCACGGTGCCCGCGCTCTCCGCTTCGGCGCGGGCGAGCACGTACTCCGCGGCTGCGAGATCCTCCACGGCGAGTCCCAGCGACTTGAAGACCGTCGTCTCCTCGGGTGAGGTGCGGCCCGGCGCGGTACCGAGCACCAGCTCGCCGATCTCGGCGCGGATGTGTTCCGGCCCAATCGCCCCCTCCCGTTGCGCAAACAGGAAGTCACCCGACTCGTTCAGCGTCGACTCGCGGCGGTCGACGAAGAGGGCGGCGTCCCGCATCGTCGCCGTGTCGAGCTCCCGCGTCGTCGGGACGCTCGAACCGACGGCGTTGATGTGCACGCCGGGCTTCAGCCACTCGCGCTGCACGACCGGCCCGGCCAGCGAGGTGACCGTGCAGATCACGTCCGCGTCGCAAACGGCTTCCTCGGCGGACGCGACGCTCTCGGCGCCGTCGAGCGACCGGCCGCTCGCGCTCCAGACGACAACGCGGTCGAACGACCGCACCGCCTGCATGGCTTCGAGGTGCGATCGTCCCTGCGTGCCGGTGCCGAGGATCGCGAGCGTCTTCGCGTCCTCACGCGCGAGCAGTCGGGTCGCCACCGCGGACACGGCAGCCGTCCGAACGGCGGTGATGCCGGCTGCGTTCACGATCGCCGTCGGCGCGCCCGTGTCGCCGTCGAAGAGGGCGACGAAACCCTGATGCGACTCGAGCCCACGCGCGCTGTTCCCCGGGAAGATCGTCAGCGCCTTCAGCGACCACAGCTTGGCATCGCCGCCGCGGTGCGCCGGCATCAGCCCCATGAGGCTCGGGTCTCCCGGCGGACGGAAGATCGGACGCAGTGGGTTGAGCACCTCGTCGCGCGCGAGGGCCGCGAGTGCGTCCGCCATCAGGTCGATGCAGTCCGCCATCGGCAGGAGCCTCCGGACGTCGTGCTCGTCGATCACGCGTACGTCAGACAAAGAATCCTCCGATCCGTTCGACGTCGTCTTGTGACAGCTCGAGCTCGCGCGCGGCGAGAATCGGGTCGAGGTGCTCGGCTCGCATCGGCCCGCAGACCGCACCGTCGACGCGCGCGAGCACCCAGGCGAACGCGAGCGTCGTCATGTCGGTGCCGCGCCGCTCGGCTTCCTCGCGCAGCCGGTCGAGCCCGGCGAAGACGCGGTCGTCGACGTACCGCTCGTACGACGACGGGCGCTGGGTCATGCGCGACCCGGCCGGGAAGGCCTCTCCGCCCCGGTACTTGCCCGTCAGCCAGCC
>Ga0070731_10000405_pt1 | contig 60102 bp, 58 predicted proteins | sample Coa_R1_2_FD_66448 | JGI IMG/M metagenome (GOLD analysis project Ga0070731, IMG submission 66448) | Surface soil microbial communities from Centralia Pennsylvania, which are recovering from an underground coalmine fire - Coalmine... | ecosystem: Environmental > Terrestrial > Soil > Unclassified ... | reverse complement strand
TCCTGACAATGTTCGATGACCGCACCAACCTAGCACAGCAGGTGACGGCGGAACTGAGCCGATATTTCGGCAACAAGCTGTGCCGAACCACTATCCCGCGAAACGTGCGCCTCGCCGAAGCGCCGAGCCATGGCAAGCCAGCCCTGATCTATGACCCTCGATCCCGTGGTGCGGAGAGTTACATCCAGCTCGCGAAAGAGATTCTGGAGCGGAGCGGAATCGTTCATGAGATTCCAGTCGAGACAGCCGAGCCATTGGATGAGAAACAAGTGGTGAATGCGCCTCGGTGGAAGCGCTGGATCGCAGAACGCAACAAGCTGGTCACAATCAATATTCAGAACCGATAGGGCCACAGGCCAATACAAAAAGGGAGAATAAGGATGGAGAACGCAGTCAGCACGGAGAAGGCATCGGAAAAGCGGAGAGCTCTCGGAAGAGGTCTGGATTCGTTGTTACCCAGCAGGCCCGCTGCGGCGTTGGGCACCGTCAGCGCTACAACCGTTCCGCCGTCCGCGGTTGACAGCTCGCGGCAAGTGTTGCGGAATTCGGCCATCCCCGCCGGCGACTCGGTATCGAAAATTGCCTTGGACCAAATTGACGAGAATCCTTACCAGACACGGCGCAACTTCGATCAGAAGGCGCTTGCTGAGCTCGCCGAATCGATCCGCGCCAATGGAATCGTACAACCGATTGTGGTAAGGCCTGCGACCTCCGGCCGGTACGTCCTGATTCTGGGGGAGCGGCGCTGTCGGGCTGCGAAGCTGGCAGGGGAGGCCACGATTCCCGCCATCGTGCGCTACGTTTCGAACGAACAAGCGGCAGAGATGACGGTTGTCGAAAATCTCCAGCGCCAGGATTTGAATTGCCTTGAACAAGCGCAAGCTTTCGCACGCCTGAGCCGCGATTTCGGATTGACGCAGGAGCAGATTGGGCAAAAGACCGGCTGCTCGCGCGAATCAGTTTCGAACTACATGCGTCTTTTGAAACTCCCGCCAGAGGTCCAAGACTTGCTGTCCGCGGGCAAGCTGGGATTCAGCGAGGCGCGGGTACTGCTGCAGCTGGCAAATCCCGAGAGCATTCCGCACTTCGCCAAAGAGGCGGTTGAGAAACAGTTATCGGTGGCGCAATTGAGTGCGTTGATCGACTACGCGAACCTGCCGGGTGATTCGGCGCCTGAAAAAGAGAATGGGACGGCGCGATGGGTGGACCCCAATGTGCGAGCGATCCAAACTGAACTGGAGCAGGTTCTGGGCTGCCGAGTTCGCATCAACGATCGCAAAGGAAAAGGCAAGATTGTGATTGAGTACGGCACGCTGGATGACTTTGATCGAGTGGTGGAAATGCTGAAAGGGAGTAGCGAGTAGATGGTAGCTAGTACCTAGGGCTGACTTCATCCGACGGACCATCCTCGCCAAGAACCAAAGTAGTAAATAGGTGGGAAAGAAAAGCCGATTGGGTGCGGAATCAAAATGTCCAAGCCCTGGTTCGACTTGCAGAGTGGAGCAAAACATCGAAACCACTCTCACGCCTTCATCAACAATGCGGTCTGGCTGTGACGAATCGCTGGATTGCCTACAATTGCGAAGCCGACTTTCTCTGCAGCGCGTAGCTCGGATTCGAACCGGGCGTCTTTCACGTGCCCACTCGGTTCGGCGAGAAGAAGTTGTGCGCCAGGCTTGGCCGCGGCCGCTACCTGCGTGAAAAACTGCAGTGTGTCGGGAAGCTCATGAACTACCGCGAATGCCAGAATAAAATCCACTGAGCGGTCCAGGTCGCTAATGTTCATCGAGTCCGGAGAAGCGAGGCGTGCGCTGAGGCGAGCTGCTAAACCAGTTTTCGTGGCACGATGCTCCAGCTTGGCAAGCATCTTTGGCTGAATATCCACTGCAATTACCTGGCCGGAGGCGCCCACCAATCGCAGCAACTCGAGCGTGAAAAATCCCATACCGGGCCCAGGCTCGAGCACAGTCATGCCGTCCCGAACATAAGGTTCAAGAATCCTTCGCGGGTTCTGTGCTATGCGGCGAAACGGGTTCAGGAGGAAGTACCCCAGCCACCACGGACAGACGCGATGCGACATCAAAGCTCCTTCGGCAGCTATTGCATTCCAACATGGGAAAGATGAGGGAAGCAACCGAACCATCATCGATAAGAACCTCAGGCGTTAACCGTGGGACGCGCGATAATGTCCACACCCGCCCTAGATCCCTTACGGCAGTTCTGCGCCGTGGTTTTTGTGCCCGGAGTGGTAAAAAGTGAGCGATCTTGATGTTGAGATGTTGAAGTCGATTGCCGAGCAGATGTGGGGTGGTGCAAGTGTCAAAATCTCTGGCAAGAACATGGCCGTGAAGCATACTAGTTACCAGCGCCTGAAAACTATCACGTTTGAAATGAATGGCAAGAAATATCAGGCCATAGAACAAAATGCCGAGAAGCCAAGCCGATGGGGCCAACTGGCCCGCGAAGGACACCGAGTAGTGCAGTTTAGAGACGTGCAGACGGGCAGATACGTAGCAGTCGCGGTGGATGGAACGATTAAGCAGTACTGGCGGTGACGGACCTACTTCTCAGTGAATTCTGTAAAGGCGCCAACCTTGCCATAGTAGATGCGAATGCTGCAAACCTTGGGACCGGTGTGAGCAAACGATAGTTGGATCTGCCTAGGAGGCGAGTCTACCTCACCAAGATCCATGGAACCTCGCGCCACATCTTGATGCTCATCGTACGCCGCGCCAGGGGTGACGTTCTTGTTGACGATGAGCGTCCAATCCTTTTTGTTGGGAATAACGTAAAGCGTATACGCGCCGGCCGGGATGGTTGTGTTGTTCAGGCTGACAGTAGCGCCCGTGAACAAGGTCATCGGCTTGCCGCCCGGAATCCACAGCCTGCCATTGCGCGGTTCATCTTTCGAACTGACAGGTGCCGTGGTGTAACGGACACTGATTTCCTGCCCATCCTCGAAATCACAAAAGGCAGTTGCTGAGTTCTGATCAGAATCGTTCTGCTGTGCGAGGCTGCGGGTACTAAAAACGAAGTGGCCAAGGAGAAGGATGCAAACCGCCAAAGCACGCACGTGAATGCCTCCGTCAAAGCGATTTCATGTGCAACATTATAGCGACACAGATAATACATGACTAAAAGAACTCCGCAAGTCCATGTTCGAGCTTGTGAGATGGCGGGTTTTTAGCCCAATTGGGCGTGGACTTCAGTTACATTTTCGGGGCGCTTCAGCATTGCTAGGGTGATAGGGCGGAAAGAAAGGCTGGCTCTATACATGGCAAACGCAACCAAGTCGTCGTCTCAATTGAGAGTTCTGTATTGCGAAGGTGATGAGGACGTACTCGCTTCGCAGGCGCCTGCAATTCAAGCAGCGGGACACGTGGTTGAGACGGCGCAGGGGCGTAAAGGCGCGGAACAATCCCTTCGTCAGGCCACTTATGATCTGGTAGTTCTCGGGCCAACCCTCAGCAAGAATGACCGCCATCATCTTCCTTATATGGTGAAGAAGGCCAATCAAAACACGCGGGTGCTTGTGATGCACACCGATGGTGAGCGTCATCCGGCCGTCGACGCCAATCTCGACACCGGCCGACCCATCCAGGATGTTGTGGCGAAGATCGCGACGATGTGGCCGCAGGGCCAGGCGAAAACGGCCGCTGCGGGGAAATGACGCTTCGCACTTGGACCTGTCTTGCTAAGAACCAGACAAGTAACCCGGTGGGACATGGGTGACTTGGTCAGGTTGAAGGCATCAGCCAAACCTCCAAATTCAGCCTAGAAGTGGCGCCATCTCGCCGCAAGCCCAGTCCGCGACCAACGGAAGGGGTATCTGCCTCAGCAATAATCAGAGTAATAATTTGTGGGCAAATAACGGCTAAAGCCAGCTTGCTGGCTCGGCCGCACTTCAGAAAAATTAGAGTTCGAAAGCTCGAAGTGGGAAGCCTGATTGGATGTTCCGCATTCCTCAGTGATGCTTGAGGTCTTGACGGCTCACCCCAAACTGAGTCCGAGCAGGAGAGCCCCAACCGGGCCTCAGCTGAGCTGCATTCGGACGGGCAGGCGAGGGAGCTTTTTTCATAGTGAGTTTCGGCGAGAGGATACAGAGAATCTGGAACTCCGCCGGGTATAAGTGAGAGAATCTCGGCCGATGACAACCGAAACCAAACCCATCTACGTGACGCTGGCCGGACTTCCCTTGTCTTTTCGCCTCGACTGGCCATTTCACAAATCGACTTCTGGCGCGGATTTTTTTGTGCTGCACGGTGACGTGCGGCTGGAAAGCATGGAAGGACTGCACGCGCCAGTAGCCGTGAATCTTTCTGCAACAGTTCACGAAGTCATGGCTTCGCTCGAACCGAAAGATGCGGAAGCGCCGGTGATTAATGCCTTGCGCAAAGAAGCGGACCGGCGGCAGCTTGAGTTCTTGAAATCGGGCAAGCTGGTGCCCGTAAATTTTTCCAGCCGGCATTACGATTTCAAAAACAAGAACTGGGTATTCGGAAAGGCCAGTGATGAGGAAATTGCTCGCTTGTTGACGCAGAAGGTTTACTGGCAAGCACGACGGAACGGGACGTCAGGTTGGATAAGTGATCCGACAGAAGGGCTCTACGTTGGCAGTTCACCCAGTCAAGTGCTGGAGCTCGCGCGGGGACTACAAAAACAAGGACTGATCAAACTGGAAGGCGAGTTCGCGAGTGCAACTCCGGAGCTGCTGGCGCAGGCAGAAAAATTCGAGTCTGCTGCCCGCACGGCTCTTGAGGAGATCGAGAAGAAACACGCCTTTGAACGAGGCTAATTATAAGCAGCGAGCGTTGGTCGGTCAGATTCCTGCCTAGCTAAATGCGAAAGTGCTAGGTGCCAAATGCCATTATTAATCCGCTTTCATGGCGTCGATCAACTGAAAGAGCTGTGTTCGATCGACTACTTCGACAAACGGCTTGCCCTGAGTACGGCTGCTCACAACGTAGATGGTTGGCGTGTGCTCCAGGTGGATCGACTTCCCTAAATCGCGATCAGCAGTGACTTCAGCTGCCAACTTGCCCTGGGGATCAACCACGAAGGGGAGGGTGGTTTTGTGGTCCGCAGCAAATTTTTGTGAAAACCCGCGCATGTTCTCCGGAGTGATCTCCGGCTGATGCTCGAACATGTAATCGCGGTACTCATGGCCGAGTTGCTTGGATTGTGAGTCGAAATAGCGGGCAATCACCGCTGCCTCGAACGACCACTTGTGGAAGGGCAACGGGAAATCGTGGGTGACGAGTGGAATCTTGTAAGTTTTAGCCGCTTCATCAAGCAGCGGCGCGGCACGGCGACAATCAGGACACTCCAAATCTTCAAAGACCACAATGGCTACTTTGGAGCCTTTGGGCGGTCGAAGCACGGGATTGACCGGCTCTTGCGCGAAAACAGAATTTGGTAGGGCAAGAATCAGCGCCAGAATAAACAATTGAGTTTTCTTCATACTCGGTGACGAAGGGATGGTTTTTCTGCTGGAACTATATTAACCGACGGATTCCCTTGGCATCAAAAGGCGGCCTGGATCAGCAGGAATCCGAGGATCTCGGATCGGCCGATCACAGCAGGCGAAGTTGACCCCGCTCGAGTGCGAGGAGTTTTTCTTTGATCGGCAAGCCGCCACCATAGCCGGTGAGCTTACCGTTACTGCCGATGACTCGATGGCAAGGAATCACGATGGGAATCGGATTTGAGCCGTTTGCCAACCCGACCGCTCTTGAAGCTTTGGAGTTTCCCACGCGACGGGCCAGCTCGCCATAAGACGTTGTCTCGCCGTACGGGATGTCACAAAGACGTTGCCAAACGTTAAGCTGAAAGGAAGTGCCCTGCGGCGCCAGCGGCAAATCGAAGGCTTTCAACTTACCCGCGAAGTAGGACTGCAATTGAGAAACAGTTTCTCTAAAATATTGGCGATCCTCACTCCAGGAAGAATCTGGCCGGACGCGGTCGCGTCCATTTTCGAAATAGATTTTTCGAAGTCCGGCGTTATCCGCCACTAAAAGCAGCGGGCCAACTGGGCTTTCGATGCGAGTGTAGCGAATCAGAGTTGTGGCTTCATCGACGAATGGCATCGATCGTATAACCTCCTCCATCCGTAAACAGAATGAGTAAGTTCATAATCACGAAAATCAACTCATAATGCCAGCCGTAAGTTTTCTCACCCCAGAAGCCAGTGTGCCACACGAAAATCTTCTTCTGAATTGCACCTAGCATGATGAGGATTAAGCCGAATGCCGCGGGTTGAGTTAGTACGCCAAAAGCGACCCCGAGTCCGCCCGCGATTTCAGCCACTCCGAGAAAAACCGTAAAACCCTTGCTCATGCCGATGCTTTTGCTTCGTTCCTCGGCTTTGGTGGTGTGGCTCCAGCCACTGGTGACGAAGACCAAAGCAACCATGAGACGGAGCAGGAGAAGTCCCAGATCGGTGAAGCGGGAAAGTTGAGGGAACATAGGTGATCGTCCTCCTTGTGTTCCTTAGTGACACGTATGATAAAACACGCTGGAGCTGTTTGCCGGATGCAGCATTCTCGAACAGGGCTGCCGCCGTGCAGCCTGAGTTGAGCCTCGATTTTGCGCTGTGTTAGCATCCTAAGTTTCGGCAAGCATTGGACGTTGGCCTAGAGAAGATCCTCGCTGAGTGTTTATGGGCCCGCCGCAGTGAATATCCGAAGAGTTGGTTTTTGTGTGCTGGCGGATACCTAAATCCGCCCGGTTCGGCTTGGCAGTTTTCATTTGAAGGAGTCATCCCGTGAAAGTTTACGAAGGAGCGAATATCCGGAATGTGGCCCTGGTAGGCCACGGCAAGGCTGGCAAGACCTCGATGGTCTCAGCCATGCTTTATACAGCGGGCGCGACACAGCGACTGGGCAGAGTCGATGACGGTTCCGCCACTACGGATTACGACGAAGAAGAGGTCTCGCGCAAGATGTCAATTTCCGGGGCCACCGCATACGTCGAGTGGGGAAAAACCAAAATCAATGTGCTGGATACCCCCGGCTTCAACATGTTTGTGCATGAGGCCAAGATGGTGTTGCCGGTCGTAGATGCCGCGATAGTAGTCGTGGACGGCGTGGCCGGAGTGGAAGTTGTTACCCAGCGAGTGTGGAACTACTGCGAGGAATTCAAGACGCCACGGGTGATTCTTGCCAGCCGCATGGATCGCGAACGGGCCGATGCCGGCCGGGTTTTGGAGTCGTTGACGAAGGTGTTCGGGCGTACTGTGATTCCGCTCGAGTTGCCTATCGGCAGCGAGAAGAATTTCAGCGGAGTGGTTGATCTGGTGAGCATGAAAGCTTACACCTACGAACTCGGGGGAAATGGCAAAGGCAAAGAAGGAGAGATTCCGGCCAACCTGAAGGCTCAGGCACAGGAAGCGCACGAGAAGCTGGTGGAGATCATCGCCGAGGGAAACGATGCGTTGATGGAAGAATTCTTCGAAAAGGGAACCATCCCTGAGGAGCATCTAATTCCAGCGTTGCACAACGCCATTCGCGAGGACAAAATCTTCCCGGTGATCTTCGGATCCGGACTCGGAAACATCGGCGCCGACCATCTCATGGATTTCATCGTGGATTACACTCCGGCCCCGTCGGAACACGAGTGGGTTCAAGGTGAGGCGGCGGCTTCGGGCAACGGGGAACCTTCGCGGCGACACGAGACCGATGCGGAGCCGGTCTCCCTATACGTATTTAAAACCGTCAACGATGTGTTCGCAGGGCGCATTTCTTACTTCAAAGTCTTCTCTGGTGTTCTGAAAAACGACGTGACGGTGCAGAATTTTTCCCGCGGCTCAGCGGAGAAGCTGTCGCATATCTCGATTATGCAGGGCAAGACGGCGGTCCCGATTAATGAGCTACACGCCGGAGACGTTGGTGCGGTGGCAAAGCTGAAAGACACACTGACCGGGGACACGCTCGGTGATAAGAGTGCGCCGATTCAGTATCCGAAAGTTCATTTGCCGGAACCGGCGATTACATTTGCGATTGAACCCAAGAGCCGCTCCGACGAGGACAAGCTGGGTCCGAGCATTCACAAGCTGATGGAAGAGGATGCGATGTTGCGGTTCTTTCGCGATCCGCAGACGAAGGAGTTTCTCATCGCCGGAACCGGGCAACAGCACATTGAAGTCGTTGTGGCGAAGATGAAGAAGCGCTACCACGCGGAAGTTGTTCTAAAGGCGCCGAAGGTTCCTTATCGCGAAACGATTCGGGGTAAAGCTGACGTGCAAGGGCGACATAAAAAGCAGACCGGCGGACACGGGCAGTATGGCGATTGCAAAATCAAGATGGAACCGCTGCCCCGCGGTGGAGAATTCGAGTTCGTCAACGATATCTTCGGCGGCGCGATCCCCAGGAACTTTATTCCGGCGGTGGAAAAAGGAATTAAAGACGCAGCGGCGCGCGGATATTTGGCTGGCTTTCCGGTGGTGGACTTCAAGGTCGTACTGTACGACGGCTCGTATCACGACGTCGATTCCAATGATCTGTCGTTCCAGCTGGCCGGCCGGATTGCCTTCAAGAAGGCAATGGAGCAGGCGAAGCCGACGTTGCTGGAACCGGTGATGTCGGTGGAGATAACGGTTCCGGACGAGTTCGCGGGATCCATCATGGGCGATCTGAATAGTCGACGTGGGCGCATTCAGGGCATGGACAACAAAGGCGGCAACACGCTGGTGAAAGCCGAAGTGCCCATGTCAGAGATGCTGACCTATGGCGCCGATCTGACTTCGATGACCCAGGGTCGCGGCAGCTTCAACATGGAAATGCATCACTACGATGTCGTGCCCGGTCAGCTGCAAGAAAAGATTATTGAGAAAGCAAAGGCGGCAAGAGCTGGGCAAGCAGAAGAAGAGGAGTAGAGCTGAACGGAGTTCGGCAGCTTGCCGCGGTCATCCACTTGCGCGTGGGCTAATAAGAAGTCAACAGTGCCGCTCTTCGTAAAAGATACGGGGTCTAGCAAAACAGGACTCCAAAATGAGAAACCACCCGCGTTGCTGGTCAACAACTGCGGGTGGCTTGCGCGCACGTGAAAAATCGATTAGTCGCCCGACGGGAGCAGCATGTCTTCGGACGCCGGCACGATCGTCGTCAATGCGGGCGTATGTGGGCAGTTGCCCAACACCGGCTGGCAACCTGCATCCGGACCGGTCTTGGGATGGGCAAGCGACTCTACAGTACTGAACTGCTCAGCTTCGGTTGAGCCGGAGAGTGCCGTGACGGATGATGTTCCGCCGGCGATCACCTGCGTGACTGCGTCGAAATATCCCGTTCCGACGAACTGCTGGTGCTTGACGGCTTCGTATCCGTACTCGGCTTCGCGGCTGAATTCTTTCTCCTGAAGCCGGGCGTAGGCGCTCATGCCAGTGAGCTTGTAGCCGCGGGCGAGTTCGAACATGCTGAGGTTCAGGGCGTGGAATCCTGCCAAGGTGATGAACTGGAACTTGTAGCCCATTGCCGCCAGCTCGCGCTGAAATTTGGCGATGGTGGCATCGTCGAGTTTCTTTTTCCAGTTGAATGAGGGCGAGCAGTTGTAGGCAAGCATCTTACCGGGAAACTTCTCGTGCACGCCTTCGGCGAATTCACGTGCCTCGTCGAGGTCCGGATGCGAAGTTTCGCACCAAAGCAGCTCGGCGTAGGGAGCATAGGCGATTGCGCGAGCGATCGCAGCCTTGATACCGCCAGTGACGCGGAAAAAGCCTTCTGAGGTGCGCTCGCCGGTCAGGAATTCGTGATCGCGAGGGTCAATATCGGTGGTAAGCAGCTTGGCGCTGTCGGCATCGGTGCGAGCCATGATCAAGCTAGGAACGCCCATCACATCGGCCGCCAGACGCGCCGCAACCAATTTTTGAACTGCCTCTACCGTTGGTACCAAAACCTTGCCACCAAGATGGCCACACTTCTTGGCGGAGGACAACTGATCTTCAAAATGAACGCAAGCGGCACCAGCTTCAATCATCGCTTTCATTAGTTCGAAAGCGTTCAGGGTGCCACCAAAACCTGCTTCGGCATCGGCGACCAAGGGAGCATACCAATAGACTCCATTTTTGCCATCGGAGTGGTGAATCTGGTCTGCACGCATGAGAGCCTGATTGATGCGACGGCAAAGATTCGGCACACTATTCGCCGGATAGAGACTCTGGTCGGGATACATTTGTCCCGCGTCATTCGCGTCGGCTGCGACTTGCCAGCCACTCACATAGATCGCGTTCAGACCAGCCTTCACCTGTTGCGCCGCCTGGTTACCAGTCATCGCACCCAACGCGGCGACGTATGTATCACTATGGAGCAGACTCCAGAGGCGCTCCGCTCCGAGCTTTGCCAAGGTATATTCGATCGCGACGGATCCGCGCAGACGCAGCACGTCCTGCGATGTATAGGGGCGCGTGATTCCTTCCCAGCGAGGATTGGATTTCCAGTCATTTAGCGGCTTACCATTGCTTGCCATACCTAATCGTCCTTTTGCTTGCAGAGTTGTCTAGCGCGGCGTGCGCTCAGATGGAGAAATTTCCAAAAAGGTACCTCGGCAGGGGTGGAATAAGGGAAATCCGGTAGGTCCCTACAGGCTTCCAGAGGCTTGAAAACGTCCCACATCAGCGGCGATTTTGTTCCACTATGGGAGCTCAGTCAAACGTAACGTTTCTATCGACGTGATAAACATCACTTATCAGCACTTCAAACTGTGATAGAAATACGTTGTGAGTCGCGCTGAGAACAAGATATGGAGCTTGATCAGGTAGAAACTTTCCTGGCCGTAGCAACATTTGGCGGCTTCCATCGGGCTGCGGAGGCTCTACGGATCAGCCAACCCGCCGTTAGCGCCCGAATCAGAGCGCTGGAAGACTCGCTGGGGGTCCGGCTCTTCTCACGGTCGCGCAGCGGCCTGGTTGTCTCTGATGCCGGAAGAACGTTTCGGCCCCATGCTGAGCAACTACTGCGGACGGCATCACTGGCACGGCAAGCCGTTCATGAAGCGCAACCGGCGAGCGGCGTGCCGTTGAGAATTGCGGCCGCCCTTTCTATTTCGGTTTATTTTCTGCCGGACATTCTGAAGAAATTTCAGCGGGCTCATCCCAACGTAATCATCAGCATTCGCCCAGGGCATTCGAAAGAAGTGTTGGAAATGGTGCTAGGCGAGGAAGCAGACATCGGAATGGCCCGGTCGCTGCAGCATCCTGAAGTCGAGACGATAAGTCTGCGAGACGATCCTCTGTTGCTTGTAGCCCATCCGAGCCGAGGGCCAGCACACATCCGACGAGCGCATTTGGAAAAAGTGGCGACTTGGCCGTTGATTTTTTATGATCACGGTTCCAGCGACTGGACCTTGACCCACAGCTTGTTTAGGCGGGCGGGCCTGGTGCCGAACATTGCTTTAGAAGTCGACTCGATCGAAACTGCAAAGCGAATGGTAGAACGAGGGTTGGGACTTTCCTTTCTTCCACAGTTGGCGGTAGGGAGAGAATTGCGAGCACACAAGCTGACAGCAGTGAAGCTTCTCGATGCCGAACCATTGCGGAGGAGTCTGGATGTCATTCATCCGCGACGCCGAGCATTGCGGCCGGAAGCTCGTGTGTTTTTGCAAATGGTGCGGGAAGCCGCGAAGCGAGTTCCATAATCGGCGAACCTGAAAACCGCAGATTTTCGCGGAACGCAGTTCACCTGCCGAGAACGTTTCCGGATTTTCCTCTTTCCTCCACAAGCAGAACCACATTTCGACAAAATGTACACAGCCATTGCTAACTTTGTTATTGCGTGGGATCGGTGTGGTGATGCACTCTGCAAACCGCACCCTCCAATCATGAAAACTAAGCCTCCTGTGACATGCATTCAGGGAGCTTTTCCTTGCTAAAATCTTGCTGGGTCGCGCTATCATAACCGGGCCACCGTATCGAGCCGTTCACCTAGTGTCAACCTCACCTCCTGCTACTGAAGAGTCGCTAAATGAAATGTGATGCGATCGAGTGCGGCAATGAAGGGCATACAAAATGCGATTTCTGCGGTGGTCTATTTTGCTACGACCACATTTCACAGTGTACAAAGTGTGGCCGCGAAGCGTGCCATAGGCAGATCGGTTATGACCATCGTTGCCCAGAATGTACCAATGCCCTTGACGAGAACGACAACTCGTTGTGACGGTATTTTCCTCTGTGCTCCACAGCAAGGACCACATTTCGACAAAATGTACACAGCCGACAAGAATTTTTCTGTTGCGCGAATTGAGTAGTGCGCGCATCCTGCATCCACGTTCTACGAAAATTCTAAAGACAAGCGAACCTTACGTGATGACAGGACTCAAAGAGACTATCCGTAGCGGTCGGAGAGCGAACTTTTATATTACCGAGAACAGCTTCATTGATCACTACGCGGCGAAGGCTGGGCTGGGAGGAATCGCCGTCTACCACGTGCTCGAGCGCTACATGAACTCGGAGACTCGTTCAACATGGGTTGGCACGGCGAAAATCGCCCAGATACTAGACCTCTCTCAGCGAACCGTACAGCGGCATCTCAAAACCCTCGAGGACCTCGGACTCATTCGTGTCATACGGAGCGCCACAATGACTGTTTATGTGGTTCTGCCCGTTCCGCAGCCGCCAAAAACAGCTACTGTTCCACTTTTCGACGGGGTTAGCGAGGAAGACATCCTTCACGTCGGTGCAATTGATGCCGGTTGGGCGACATCTCCGTCGCGCGCCAAGACACCAGAGACGCAGGGGGTGACACTAGAGTCGCATGGAACGACACCGTCGTCGGAGGCAGCGACGATGTTTCCGCGTTTGGACGACATTAGTGACGCCCCTAATAAGGAAGAACAAGAGTCATTTAACAAAACCTATAAACAAGAAGAGCAAATTAAACATTTTCGTTCACTGGGTCATAGCAGCGGGAGAGACACTACTTCTGCGGACGCCTTCACGGCTGCGCTTCCTGCTGCCCGGAGGATTATGTCGGTACTTGCTCTTCCAGGTACGCCTGGGAACTTGACGAAAGTTGCGGCAGCGGTGGCGTCGGAAGCAGACCTCAACAGAAGTACGCCGGTCGCGGCTGCGGAGAGTATTACGAGGCAGGCTATAAGGGATCGTAGTCAGGGTGTGCATATAGATGGGTTCTATTTTGAGGGCGCTAAATGGCGTCGCGGAAAGGTGCCTAATGCCGGGACCAAAGCAGAACAACGAAAATTCGCTAACCTTGAGGTCAACGCAAGAGTCAAGCAAAGGTTCAAAGAACGTTTTGGAAGTTCTTAACTGGATTTCCGATCAACTGACGTTGGTTGCGGAGGCGTTTGGTGAATCCCTGACAGAGGAGCGAATTGACATTTATGCGCGATCGCTTGCGGATATTCCGCAGCGCAGCCTCAAAGACGCGTTCGGAAGAGCCATCCGCGAGCTGAAATGGTTTCCAAAGATAGCTGAATTACGCGAACTCGCTGGAGTGATAGCTGTGGATGAGGAAAAGGTCGAAGCGGACGCGGCTTGGAAGTATGTAAATGAGTACCTCCGAAAGTGGGGAGTGGATCTTTGGCCGATCTATTCCGGAGGGCAAAAAATAACCGCGCCCCCTTTAAAGCCCCGATTAGAATACGCGGTCAGGCGGATTGGCGGACTCTGGCGGTTAAACCAGATGACCGACGAGTCATATCCCTTCATGTATCGGGACTTCTGCGAAGCCTACAAACTAGCGCCATTGGCTGAGTTATCGGCTCCTCGGCTTGCGCAACAGTTTGGAGATCAGGTTACCCAAAATGTGAGGCAGCTAGCCGAAGTTAAGACGATGAATCGACAACTGCCTGACGCGCGTGAAGGGAAGCAGAAGGAGAACAGTCAACCGCGACCCGACGCTCACCGAAGCTAACGGGCGCAATTAGAATAAGGCGGTGCTGTCCAATCGGCTGGAATTTACACCGGAACGCGATGCAGAGATCTTCGCATCTATACCCGCGGCGCCTGCGGTTTTTCTCCTTAGGAATGCGGATTCCCAAGCTGAGCCGTACGTCAGCAAAACCGCAAATCTGAGACGGCGATTGCAACGGTTGCTGGGCGCCCCCAGCGAACAAAGCAAAAAGCTGAACCTGCGGGGTCGAGTTGACGAGATTCAATACACCTCAACCGGTTCTGATTTCGAATCAGGGTTCCTGCTGTACAAGCTTCTGCGGGCTACATTCCCCAAAACATACAGCCAGCGTTTGAGGCTCCGCTATGCTCCGTTAATCAAACTGCATTTGGAAAATGAATATCCGAGAGTGTCGGTTACAACCCGGCTTGGGCGTTTGCGTGGGGGCAACATCTATTACGGCCCGTTTTTCTCCCGTGCAGTTGCAGAAAAATTCGTCAACGACTCTCTCGACTTTTTCAAAATGCGGCGTTGCGCGGAAGATTTGCATCCTGACCCGAAGTTTCCAGGTTGCGTTTATTCGGAGATGAAGATGTGCCTGGCGCCTTGCTTCAAAGGCTGCACGGACGAGGAGTATCAGGTTGAGGTGTCGCGGGTGCAAGCTTACTTCGAGAGTAGCGGCAACTCGCTGGTACGGGAAATTTCAAGTGAGCGCGATGCGGCCTCAGCCAATCTCGATTTCGAGAACGCCGCAGCCATGCACGCACGCCTGGAGAAACTGAAGCCAGCGCTGGGGCAAGCTCCGGAAATTGTGCGCCGCGTCGATCAACTGGCGGGCGTCATTGTCCAACGGAGCGCCGCGGCGGAATCTGTAAATCTGTTCCGTCTGCAAGCCGGGCGAATTTGTGGGCCGCTACCCTTCCCCATTCAGCCGGCAGAACATACGAAATCCCAATCAATGGAAGCGCGGTTGGAGACAGCAATCGATACCCTTTCAACTGTGGACGAGAACACAGCATTAGAAACTATGGAACACCTGGCGATTCTCAGGCGCTGGTATTACCGCGGTAGCCGAGCGGGAGAGATCTTCTTTGCGGATGAGAAGGGCGGATTGCCGTTCCGACGAATCGTGAGAGGCATTTCGCGCGTCTATCGAGGAGAGAAAGTGGAGGACGAGGCAGGGAAGTCCTTGGATCTTTCGCTTCGGTCAGAATGACGTCAGGTAAAAGATGTGATCTTTATCGAGGAGTGAAAATGGACACTGACAAGGATTTGCGCCAGCATTTGGTTGAGCTGCTCCGGGGTGGGCACGCACACGTCAAGTTTGATGATGCGATCGCGGATTTTCCGGCGAACTTGTGCGGCCAGAAGGCGTCGAACCTGCCACATTCGGCGTGGATGCTGCTTGAACACATGCGTATCGCGCAATGGGACATACTGGAGTTCAGCCGCGACCGAAAACATAAATCGCCGAAATGGCCGGAAGGGTATTGGCCGACGACGGACGATCCGCCGAGCACAGCACAGTGGAATGCCTGCGTAAAGCAATTCCGGGCGGACTTGAAGGAGATGGAAGACCTGGTGAAAGATCCAAAAACGGATTTGTTCGCCAAGATCCCATGGGGAGATGGACAAACCATTCTGCGCGAGGTGCTACTGGTTGCCGATCACAATGCGTATCACTTGGCGCAGATTGTGGACGTGCGAAGGTTGCTGGGCGATTGGAAGGGGACGTAGACGCTGGCGATGGTAAAAGCCTGAAGACGAATTCTTCAAGCCAACTTGTCAGCCATTGGGTCGCGCTCGAGGTTGTGTATGCCATTTAGCCGCTGCGAGGTTCGCTTTCGAAAAACGACACGGATTTCCTCACGCCAGTGCTCGTCAATCGCTAACAATTGCCAAGCCACTCGTGGAGAAATGTAGCGCAGCAGAGTATCGGTCGCGGGGTGAATGTGCAGCGCTGGCGCGACAAGAAAAAGCAGAGGCTGATCAGCGCTAAGTTCCCCATCGGGGAAATAGCCGAAGTGCTGAAATTCTCCGCGCGAGTGGTGCCATACCACGCGAGACCAATAATCAACACCCTGCAGGGGAAGGTGGATGTCTTCATCGGCTTTCAATTCGACCACCGCAAGGCGGCTATCGCGGGTGACGCACAGAACGTCGATCATGGCGCGATCGGAAGCGGAAAATGCCGGCACTTGCGAATAGACGCGGGTTGCATTCAAGCGCTCATCGAGGCAGCTGACATTCTTCACAACGAGTGATTCCAACCAACGTTCAGGATGCAGGCGAAACAACGGGTGATCGTGTGGACCTTCCGGGTGGCGTACTTCTCCGATACTCCTCGCGATATGGGTAAACCGGGCGAGGTTGGTTTCTGTGAGGACGGCCTCTTCGGCTCCGAGTCCGAAGACAATTTCGGTCGTGCTATGGAACGAAGCGGAATCGTGCGCAACGCGAGCGCGGGCGAACTCCAAGCCATGACAACGAAACGCAATTTCGGCAGGCGACAAAGTGGCTATTTCCACCTCGCTCATCAGTTTCTGGATTTGAGCGATCGGTTCGGCAAAGCGCTCCCGAACGGCAGATTCATCTGTCGCACGCACAAGCCGGGTTTCGACATTCCCGCGGTCAGACGGGTCGATTTCTCTAACTTCGTCCCCTCTTTCTTCCACTTCATATAGCTGCCATTTGGCTGCATCCGCATTCAAGTGGGCGAAACGTTCGCGGGTGAGAGCAGATTTTCCGCTGGGCACAAATAATTTCAGCCCTTCCACGAGCAGATTTCCGGCGTGGTTCTGCCGGCACGTGTCGAGCCACAGGATCCCGAAGGTCAACGCGGCGTCGATGGAGGATTGAGTCTCCTGGGAGTTGACGCCGAAGACCGCGAAAGCGGACTGGCCTCGCCGCAAAAGGCCACGAGCGTAGATCGGTCCGAAAGAACGCTCCAAGTCTATAGCTGAGCTGAGGGGCGCAGCGTTACAGGCGGGGAATTTTCGCGAAAGTACGCGCTGAAGCAGTCTCTGATAGCTGATCCGGGCGGCACGTTTTGCGGTCGGAGTACGACGATCGCGCTCACGACAGATTTCGAGCTTGGTGGGATTGGATTGTCCGAGGCGCTGCACGGAAATTCGGAGCCTCTCATTTTTAATCTCGGCGTGAAGGACCCGGCGAACAATGTTGCGCTCTGCTGACCAAATATGAAGCAGGCATTTATTGTGCTCTCCCGAAATTGCATACTTGGACTGCGCCAGATCGAAGATGGCGGCTCCATCTTCGAGAACCACTGCATCACTCGCACAGGCGAGAAACTCTTGTAGGTAGCGAACCAGCGAATCAGGATCCACAAGCGGATTTTGGCAATGCAGGCTTGGCTCGTCTGTGACGATTGACCATGTTTGGACCGGACCAGCAGGAGTCTATATTTTTGCAGCCTTTTCGTAGGTGACCAGTTCGCCGCTGCCGCGAAGCTCGTCCGGATGGTAGCGCGGGATCGCCAACTCGGGTTCTTTGAACTCGACGGGGACTACTTTCTTATCGACCAAGCCGAGCGCCACCGCGACACCATAAATGATGGCCTCAGGGCGGGGCGGGCAGCCGGGTATGTAGTAACTGACCGGAATGATCTTCTCGATGGGTCCAATCACCGAGTAGCTGTCAAACCACACTCCTCCGCCGCAGGCACATGATCCGATCGCGAAAACAAGTTTCGGAGCAGGCATGGCGTCGTAGGCTCGCTTGAGTGCCAGTGCGGTAGAGCGCATCGCGGGCCCCTGGCACAGCATGACATCGGCGTGGCGTGGCGAGCCAACCAGCTTGATTCCGAAGCGCTCAGCATCGTAATAGGGAGTCAGCGCATTGAGAACTTCGATGTCGCAGCCGTTGCATCCGCCGCTATTGGCGTGATAGACCCACAGTGACCGTCCGAACATCTTCTGGCACAAGTTCTTCAACATACTCAGTCCAATTCGATCAGCACGTCGTCGACTACGGGATCACCTTCCAAACGGGATTGCGAGCGAAAGATCCAGCGCTCGTTTTCAATGTCATCAAAGCGGTAGCCTTTCATTTTCAGTTCGTCCAAAGCAGATGGCGATTTGAAGCAGCGCCCACAGCGCTGGCACGTGCTCATGAACAACTCCAAGCGTTGACCCAGGTCGCTAATCGTGTTCGTGGCGTTTTCAAAATCGCGGCTCATGGTAATAGCTTTTTCCGGGCAGACCTCAGCGCAACGGCCACAGTAAGTGCAGTGGCGGCCGAGGTATTGAAGAACCCGAATCTCCTGGGAGACGTCGAAGATGAGGATCTCCCTTGCCGGACAGTTGTTTGCGCAGCCGGCGCAACCAATGCACTTCGTAGCATCGAAAATTGGGCGTCCGCGGAACCGCTCTGGCGCGGACTGCGGCTGCGCGGGGTAGGGCAGAGTGACGCGGCCGGCTTTGAGGCAAAGCAGCGTTTCCTGGATTTTGCTCAGCAATGACATTTTGCGCCCATTTTCGCCCACCCTTCTAAAACCGCGAAGGTTGGCGCAGCCGATACGTATTTCTGACTAATGCCCATAACTCGCCAGAATCAATGCTACAAAGGACACGCAGATCAGACCGGTAAACCACCGGATTGCCTGGTCAATGCGATAACGCGCATGCGTGGCCGCGACGACAGTAACCAGCAGCACCAGCACGAAAACCTTCATCCAGAACAGCAGCCAGCCAATGGGGAAAAATGTTCTCGATCCCCAGGGTACGAAGAGCGCTATGAATAAGGCGCTGTAGATGATCAGCTTCGTCATTTGCGCGTACTTGAACAATGCCAGCTTGGGCCCAGAATATTCGATCAGCGGACCTTCCATGATTTCGGTTTCCGCCTCTGAGATATCAAACGGTACACGCTGCACGAAGGCTTGAAAGGACAGCAATATGACCGCAAGCATAAGCACACCAGAAAGAGGAATTCCCGCCGCTTTATAAACCGAGCCGTCGAGGACGGTATTCAGGGCGAGCGAATTGGTATGCACTGCGCCAACGACCAGAGCAATCGCGAACAGCGGTTCCAACGTGATCATGGTCATCATTTCGCGGCTGATCCCAAGCAAGGAGTAGGTGGACCCGGCTGCCAGCCCGGCCAGTAAGGTACAGATTCCGCTCAAGCTCAGCAGATAAACGAGCAAAATCACGTCGCCGGAGCCGCTCGTAGGTACCGCAAAGCCCATAGGAATAAATGAGGCAATACACAGTACAATCGCGAGTGAGAAATAGGCAGCGAAGCGCTGCATGATCGGAAATTCCCCGGATTCGATATCCTCTTTGCCGAGCAATTTCAGCAGGTCGAAGTAGGGCTGCAGCAGGGGTGGGCCTTGGCGTGACTGAATGCGCGCGGCGATCTTGCGCAAGATGCCCTGCGCCAACGGAGCGACAACCAGCACAATCACTACATTTGCCAACGCCCCGAGAATTGTCCAGATCACATGCATCACTTACACCTTCTTCGTCCGCGTCAAGTTCAGCAGCTCCTTTTGCGACCACACCTTCACAGAACCGGAGCGCACATCGATGGTCTCCAGCCGATCCGTACAGGAGAAGCACGGATCGATGCTGCCCAAAGAGATCGTCATGTCGGCAATCTGCTGATCCTTGATCATCGCAGGAACGCCCTGCAAGTTCTGGTAGGTGGGCGCTCGCACTCGCCAGCGCCGTGGCCGATTGTTTTCACCCGTGATCACAAAGTGATGGCTCTCGCCTCGGGGGGCTTCGACCGATGAAAGGCCAATCCGGCCGATGGGCAATTCGTCTTTAATCTCCAAATCCAACGGCCCATCTTCCATCTTCTCGAGACATTGGCGGATGATGCGGATGGATTCGAAGACTTCTTTCATTCGCACCACGATACGGGCCCAAACGTCTCCCTCGGATTCGGTGATGACATCGAATTCGACGCGATCATAGGCTGCATAGGGATGGTCGCGACGGCAATCGATATCGACTCCAGCGGCCCTCGCGACGGGGCCGAGTAGGCCGGCTTGCTTCACAAGAGCGGCATCGGCAACGCCAACACCGCGAGTTCGCTTCTGCAAGTTCTTGTCATGGCTCACGGCAGCGACGAGCGATTGCCACTCGGATTCCAGCTTGTCCAGCATTTGCCGCAATTCAATTTTGATTTCGGGCGTGATGTTCCAGCGAACGCCACCAATCACGCAAAGAGCGTATGTCTTGCGATTCCCGCTGATTTTTTCCGCTATGCGCATGATCGGTTCGCGGATGCGGAAGCTCTGCATAAACAAGGTATCGAAGCCAACGATGTGCCCGGCCAGGCCGACCCAGAGAAGGTGACTGTGCAATCGCTCCAGCTCGAGCATGATGGTGCGGATGTACTCGGCACGGGGTGGCGGTTTCAGACCAGCGGCTTCTTCGACGGACTGCACGTAAGCCACATTGTGAACACAGCCGCAGATGCCGCAAATGCGCTCCGCCAGCACGGGAATATCGTTATAACTCATTACGGATTCGGCGAGCTTCTCGATTCCGCGATGGACCATGAAGCCGCGATACTCACAGCCGCGTACCATCTCGCCCTCGACATAAAGCCGGAAATGCGCCGGCTCATCCAGCGTGGGATGAAACGGTCCAAAGGGAACGACGGTGCAACCCTCCGGAGGGTCGTCGAATTGAAATTCACGCGTATCATCGAAGCCATCCGGAACCTGGTTCCACGGAACATCCTTGCGAAGGGGGTGATTGCCCTCGGGCCAGCCGTCGGGAAGGACCAATCGTTTTAAATAGCGGTGCCCAACGCTCTCGATGCCGATCAAGTCGCGCATCTCTCGTTCGGCCCAACTGGCTGCAGGCACGAAATCGGTGATGCTCTCAATCGTGGGGTTCTCGGGTGGAAGGTAAGCGATGGCGCTGCAGAGCAGATGGTCCTTGTCAAAGGCGAAATTGTGAGCGACCAAGAAATTGCCGGAATAAGGCCGGTCGTCGACTCCAATGCTTGCGACGTAACGAGCATCGAGATCCCGAAAGATGTGCTGACAGACAAATTTGACTGAGGAAGCGTCGATGAAAACGAAAAGACGATTGTCGCCGGGCAAGTCGGCGCGTTTGATCAGAGGGCCAAACCTCTGTTTGAACTGTTCGAACATGTCGCGCGCGATCATGTCAGCTTTCTCACTGCCGGTCGCTTGGTGATGGTGGATGGCGTTCCACCGATCCAGCGAAAGTATCGTTTGATCTCGGAGTAAAAATTGTGCGCAACGTAGCGGTTGCAATCGGCTTCCACCGCGTAGCCGCAAAGCCAAGGCACGGACTCGCGGCGTGGAGCACTCCCTAGCTTTGAAAGCCCGTAAGTCAGGATGAAAATCGCGCCGAGCGTAATTGCGAGCACGATTGGCATGAAGACAGCTGGAGAGTGGGCCGGAGTGAGTCCAACCCATGATCCGCCGAGTTCTGGAGCCGAGGTAGCGAGGAGGCGCCCAAGGCCATCAGCACTGTTCTGCAACGTGTGTCGAATCAGGGCAAATGCAATTGCGGGAATTAAGCCGAGGAGCACACAGCAGAAGGCCAACAGAAGCTGTGGGATCTGCATCAGCCAGGGAACTTCGAGGCAAGCGCGGCTGGCGGCACACTCTTTCACTAAACTGCTGCTGCGCGAAAGAAAGCTGACGCCAAAAAACTTGATGAATGAGGCGAGTGTGAGCGCACTGGTTAGGATCGCGATCGCGGCACAGCCAGGCAGATACTTCGCCAGAGCGGCACCCTGGATCGTTGCTACGTAAATTGTCCACTTGCTGGCAAAGCCGTTGAACAACGGCACTCCGGATATAGAGAACGAGGCAATCAGAGCAGTGATGCCGGTCAGCGGCATGAAGCGCATCAAGCCGCCTAATCTATTCAGGTCCTGTGTCTCCGTGGCATAGAGCATCGACCCGGCATTCAGGAAGAGCAGACCCTTGAACAGGCCATGATTCAGCACATGGAACAGCGCGCCGGCCAGGGCGAGGGTCGCCAGGCTTACCGCAAGGAGGCCGGAATTCGGCAGTAACGCCATGCAGGCACCGATTCCAAGCAGGATGTATCCGATTTGTCCGATGCTGTGGAAGGCAAGCAGGCGCTTTGAGTGCTCCTGTTTGAGCGCTTGCATGGTACCCGTGAAGAGGGTGATGGTTCCCAAAACTGCGACAGCCAAGCCCCATCGCGCCAGCGGGAAGACAGAAACGGCGGTAGCCGGTATCAGCCACAAGAAGGTTCGCAACAGGCCGTAGATTCCGGTCTTGATCATCACACCGGAGAGCAACGCGCTGACCGGAGAAGGAGCGGCGGGATGCGCATCGGGCAGCCATAACTGCCCAAACGGCCACATACCGGCTTTGATCCCGAACCCGATGAGAAAGAGCGCGAATGCCAGCAGTGTTGCCCGCGGCCGGAGGAGCAGCAGAATGGGAAGATTGTCGCTCAGGGTCGAGAGATCGTACTTCCCCGCGAGTGGTCCTGCTTGCGCCGGCGCAGCAAGAATCCAGGCCGCGATCATCACCGCAGCGCAAGCTATTTCCATCATCAGCAAGTACTTGTAAGCGGCACGAATGTTCTGCGTTTTTTTATGCTCGAAGCGAATGAGCATATAGCTGGGCAGGGTCATCAGTTGCCAGAAGAAACAGAAAATCCACATTGCGTCGGATGTACTTAGCAGGCCATACATGCCGGCCACAAAGAGAAGGAAATTCGGGTGGTAACGCGCCAAGCCGTAATCCGGGTAATGGCGCATATACGCGATCGAGTAAAACGAGGCCAATACTGCTATGAATGCAACCAGCACCAGAAAAAATGCAGAGAGGCCGTCGACACGGAAGCGGAGAGTAAAGCCAAGTGACGCAATGGCGCTGGAGGCGGGATGATCGGAAGACGACCCATTGAGCAGAACTTTCTCGGCAGCAGAGAAAATGAAGAGCGCTGAGGTTGTAGTAATGGCAAAAGTGAGCCACCCGGCGAATGTACGGCTGCGCGAGACAAGGAGCGCTAGCAGCGATCCTGCCACGCAGAGCAGAATCGCGAGCAAGACGGCTTGTTCCGGCGCGATCATGGAGTCACTCCCGGTAGCGCGGGCTGGTCGAGGACCGCGGCTGTGGTTCCCTCGGCGGTTACTTCAATCAACTCGCGAAGCGCTTCCAGCGTCTTTTGTACAGGCGAACTCAGTTGCAGAGACTGCAAAGATTCGGGTTGAACCCCCAGCAACCAAGCCTGGGTTTTACCGTTGGCTTCAATCCATTGCGCCAGGCCTCCCAGAGAGATTTTGTGAGTGGAGATTTGCGGGAAGCGGGCTGCCATTTCGGCTGAATCCAGGAAGACCACATCGCCGGCAACAGCGCCGCATTCGACGGCGTCGAGAAAGACGACATGATCGAAGCTAGACAACTGAGTGATCCAGCGATCGGGCGTGACTCCTGCCACGACCACGTTCGGCACACCTGCATCGATCAGCTTTTCGGCCAAGCGCACGCCAAAACCATCGTCGCCGTAGTCAGGGTTTCCGAGGCCCATCAAGCAGACCCGCCCGCCCAAACTTCGCTCGAGTTGTTGGCGAAGAGTGGGCATCAGATATCCTCCCCAAGGCGCTTGATCTGCTCGTAGGTGAAGACCGGGCCGTCGACGCAAACGTAAGCCACTCCAATGCAGCAGTGGCCGCACTTGCCGACGCCGCACTTCATGTAGCGCTCCAGGGTTGACACGATATTGCGTTCCTGAAATCCCATGCCCAGCAGGTCTTTGATTACGAAGCGGAACATGATGGGCGGCCCGCAGACAAACGCTATGGTGTTTTCAACCGGAATCTGGACATCAGGCTTTTTGAAGAGGCTGCCGACTACGCCCACACTGCCGGTCCAGCCATCGGCGGCCCGATCAACTGTAAGGTGGCACTCGACGCCTGGCGTTCGCTCCCATTGGTGCAGATTGGGAGCGTACATGAGCTCTTTGGGTGTTTTCGCGCCGTGAAAGATTTGTATGCGCCCATACTTGTCGCGATTTTTCAGCGCATAGACGATGCAGGAGCGCAACGGGATGAGGCCGATACCGCCGGCGACAAAAACCAGATTCTTGCCGTGATAGTGCTCCATCGGGAAGCCATTTCCGTAAGGACCGCGGACCGCGAACTTATCACCGGGATGCAGGTGGTGCAGTGCAGACGTGCAGCTGCCGACCTGGCGAACCGTAAAGAACGTTTCGTCTTCCGTTGGGCTGGGAGGCAGCGAGGTTGGAAACTCACCCACACCGAATAGAGACACTTGAGCGAATTGCCCGGGGCGGAAGCGCTTGAACGCACCTTGTTCGGTGGAGTCTTCGAAGTGCCAATAAAAAGTGCTGACTTCGGGGATCTCAGAAACCACACGGTCGAGGACGGCGGTTTTCGGCAGATAAATGTTGTCAGTGGCCGGCATGCTCGACCTCACTTGTGGCGGCGCGGATCATTTCGACAACCGTCGGCATTCCGATGTCGCCGTGGCAAACTGCGGCACAGCGGCCACAGCCGACGCAAGCCATCGAGAGTTCACGCTGAATGAAGTAATGGGCTAGCTTGCGAAAGAAGCGCCGATTGCGGCGATCGTGAACAGCGCGCCGGGGATTGAAACCGCCGGCCATGCGGGTAAATCCGCCGAGAGCGCACGCGTCCCAGGTTCTTACACGTTCGAACTCATTCGGCCCGATTTGGCGATCGCTCACGGTAAAGCAAGTGCACGCGGGGCAAACATAGGTGCAGCCACCACACTCCAGGCAGCGATTGCCAATTTCTTCCCAGGTCTTCTCCAGAATCTTGTCCTGCGAAACATAGCGGACGGTTGCTGAAAACCAGCTGGTCGTATCTTTCTTGAAACTCTTGCGCACTCGATCCAGCAACGCATGCCGCTTCTCCACGTGTTCAACTGTGGCCTTATGGAAAATCGGGTCGGAGAAGAGAGCCTCCCCTGCCGGAGTTCCTGCCACAGCCATGAACTCGTCCCCAAGATCCATAAGCTGCAAGTCGAAGTGATCGCGCGCAGCGGGACCGGTATCGGTGCAAAGGCAGAAGCATTCTTCTCCGATATCTTGATCGGGATCAGTGCAAACGACGTTGACCAGAAACAGGTTCTTGCGGTGGTTCTCGTAATACACATCGCGGAACTCTCGCCCAAGATAAAAGCGGTCGAGATGATAGATACCGGCTACATCGCAGGAGCGGATACCGAAAATGGCGCGCTTGGGCTGTTCGTATGTGGGCTCGATGTGAATGTCGCCATTGGTTCGCTCGAGCTTCATCAAGCGCTCAATATGAGGAAACACGAATCGCTTGGGTGGATAATAAGGATTTGGCAGATGGATCTGAATCTGTTCGCGATTCTGGTCGCTGACTGTATCGAAGTAGGTATCACGGCCACGGCCGAGAAATGGCGCAATGACCTCGTATCCTTGCTGACGCAGAAGATCGACGATCTTGAGCACGTCGCGCCGATCGAGGAGGCGAGCTTTCATGCAGCCTCCTTTTCAACGCGCACGGCGACCAGCGCCGCACCATCTCTGCCACGTCCTAGCACCTTCTGCTCTAGCTCACGCTCAAAATAAGGTACGAACACGGTTCCCTTTCGTACTTCTTCCGTCACGCGCGCGGTGGTAATGCCGAATCCGGCTTTGCTTTCGACGCGAACCTGATCGCCGTCGCGAATCTTTAGCGCTTGAGCATCTTGCGGATGAATTTCGACAAAGCCATGAGGATAATCCGTGAGCAAGATGCTGTATTCACGGCGCAAAGTTTCGCTGTGCCGCACAAGCACATTCTGGTTCCAGTAATACAAAGAACTTCCACAAACCAAGGTGAGGGGAAAAACACTCGATGTAACCGGCGCAAGCCCGGGCTTCGCGACAGCAGCAAATTTGAACGGCCGCTGGTGATCTGGGTTTGCAAAAAGGAATCGAGTTCCCAGGGGATGATCATTCGTGCAGGGCCATTGCCGGCCATACTCCCGGGCAAGATTCTTGTGGCTTGCCCCGCTGTAGAAAGGAACGGCTCGGCGAATTTCTTCCATAACTTCGGCGGCAGACTTGTAGTTCCAATCGACACCTAGCAGACGGGCAATGCTCGCCAGATGTTCCCAGGCGGGGGTTAAGCCCGATGAAGGTTCGACCACTTTTTCCGCGAGCTGAACGCGGCGTTCTGTGTTGGTAAAGGAAACCTGCTCCTCCCCAAAAGCGGTCGTGGGCAGGACGACGTGGGCGTAGTCCCGCGCTGTATCTGTCAGGAAGATATGCTGAACAGCGATGAATTCGAATTCGCGGAGAGAATCAGCAACATCGAACAGCGAACTTCCGGAAGGGTCATAGCGGCATAGCCACAACGCTTTGATTTTGCCCGGCTGAAGATTCGCCAGAATTCTGCGGGAGCCAATTCCCGGGGTTGGTGGGATTTTGGTGTTCCAGAGAGACTCCAATTGGGTGCGGGCAGTTCCATCAGTCACCGGGCGATATCCCGGCAGGCGATCGGGCAACATTCCCATGTCGCAAACGCCCTGCAGATTGTTCTGCTCGGTCAACGCGAACAGGCCCGCTCCCGGTTTGCCGAGATTGCCGGTAAGCAAAACCAGATTGACAACTGCCTGGATGGTGTCTTTGGTGCGCTCTTGCATGCTGGTGGAGTAGAGCAGCGCCGCGGATCTTGCCTTGGCATAGGTGATCGCGGCTTCTTCGATAAGTTCTGCGGATATATCGCAAGCTTCGGAGGATTCGAGGAGATCGTATTGGTGGATCTGTTGGAGAAAAGCGTCATAGTTCTGGCAACGGGATTTGATGAAAGCGCTGTCCCCGAGCCCGCGATCGACAATGACTTTTGCCATCGCACCATAGAACATGTTTTCGGTGTTAGGCCTGATCTGCAGAAAGAGGTCGGCATTTTCAACCAAGCGATGTCGCCGGGTGCCGACGACGATCAACTTCGCGCCTTTCAACTTTGCTCGGAGAACAGCGCCACCAATGGTTGGCATGCGGCGCGTCAGGTCGACGCCGTCCACGAGAATCACATCGCTTTGGGCAAGCTCTGAGATCGAGTTCGTGCTCGCCGCAACCCCAAGCATCTCCAGCAGCACGTTAATGGAGTTATTGCAGTAGACCCCGGTGCCGTGGTGGACATTGTTGGTGCCGACGACCGCGCGCGCAAACTTCTGCAGCAGATATGCTTCCTCATTGGAGCAACGGGGTGAGTTCAGGAAGGCGAGTGCGTCGGGACCATAGCGCTCGCGAATGTCGCGGATATGATCTGCGATGAAGGAAAAGGCTTCGTCCCAGCCGACTTCCTGGAGCTTGCCCGCTTTTCTCAGCAGTGGGGTTTTCAAGCGATCGGGTGAGCTTGCGACCTCGTGACCGTGCCAGCCGCGTAGACAAATCCGTCCGAGGTTGGTTGGATGTGACACGCTGGGGTAGGCCCCGACCACCCGGTTACCGGAAGTTTCCAAATACAGTCCGCATCCGACTCCGCAAAACGTGCACGTGGTCAGAGTATGGGGCATGCCAGCCTTCTTTCCGGAACCCCTAAAATCCGCTGGACAGCGCGGCTCGGCGGAAGAGAACAGGGCATGCAGAAGCGCTTCAGTCTCTGCTGTTCGCGCCTGGTTTTGAATGCCACCACGACTCCCTACTGCGATGGTATTTTTCCGCCGCCGTGCGGGCCGTGACTCGAATCACCCGAAGCGGTGACTCAGAACACTCTTGTACCAATGTGGAACTTTATTTTCATCAGCTTGCGCGATTGAACGACGGAGCGGTTCAGGCAATATTGCAGGCCATTTTGATCGATGCTCGCGAGAAACGAGAAATCGACTACCAACGAAGCCGGGGTTGCGCGGCTGTAGTCAGTGACCAGGGCCGCTTCCATGAGGTATTGTCCAGTCGTAACCTGTTACCTGCTGCATTGTCATTGACCTGCCGTTCGGGACAGGTTACCTTCGCGTTATCTCCCCAATCAGAGAAGGAAGTACGCCTTGGCGCGCAAAGTCCTCCTTGCCGATGACAGTGTGACTGCCCAGAACATGGGCCGCCGCATCCTTGTGGATGCCGGCTATGAAGTGATTACGGTCAACAATGGATCTTCTGCCCTGAAGAAAGTCACTGAATCTAAACCGGATCTGATCATTCTTGATGTTTATATGCCGGGATATGGCGGACTGGAAGTGTGCCAGCGTATCCGAGAGTCGCAAGAAACTGCGCGCATTCCAATATTGCTTACAGTGGGGAAGTTGGAGCCGTTCAAGGCGGATGAGGCGCGACGGGTTCGTGCGGATGCCTACATAGTAAAGCCCTTCGAAGCGAGTGAGCTTCTTACCGCCCTTGCCAAGCTGGAAGATAAGATCGTGCCGCAGCCGAGCGGCCGAAAAACGGGACGCAAGAACTTTGCCGAAGAGGATCCGGGGACCAGCAAAGAGTTCGGAGATGTGGAGAGCGGCTGGAAGAACCGGCTGAAGATTCCGCCACCGCATCATCCGCGAACGCAGGATCGAGTTTCGACGGCAAGCTCCGAAACCGACGTGACGGCTGAGGAGGCGAAAGCTGCCACTGCATCCGTATTTGCTCCGGAACCGGCAACTGGGTCGGCTGTCTCGGCGGAAGCCGTTGCGCCGACCAAAGAAATGCCGTGGGCGGCACAACGTTCTGAGTCTTCCGCGGGCGACACTCAAAACAGTGCCGCTGCACCGGGCATGCCGGATGTCGTTGCCCTAGAAGCTCACAGCGCTCTAGCGACGGCCAGCGAGGTGGTTGACAAGATTCCGGAAGCGATTGAAGCCGCGCCGACGGATGGATCGGTCAATGGAAACAAGTCTCATGAAGAAGAGGTGGCTGCTGCATTGGCATCATTAGCTCCGGCGAATGGACACTCGTCGGCTTCGACCGCCGAAATGCCTGTGACCATGGCGGCGGCAGTAGCCGTGCAGGAGTACAGTGGACCGCGCTGGACGGCTGCGGAGGTTGCGCTCAGCGACGATGAATCTTCGCTAGTTCTGGATCAGGAAATGCAAAAGGCATACGCGGCGTTCGCCGCTGCGGATGCTGCGAGGATGAGTTCGTCGGATGCCAAGGAAGAAGGTCGCGCTGAGATTCCTGAAGCGTCGCAAGCCGCCGTGGCGGTCGAGGCTGAGCCTAGAGAGGACACTTTCGCGTCTTCAGCAGTGGTGAATGAAGAACAAACTCCACTGCCGCCGGCGTCCCCCGAAACAGCCCTTGCCGAAGCTAAGCAGGAAGACACTGAAGCCAGGGCAGCCTATGCAGCAGCGGCTTCTGCAAGTACAACCGTCTCAGTCAGTGAGAGTTCGCAAGCAATTTCAACCCCGGAGGTCGCGCCCGAGGTCGTTTCGCACCCACAGTCGCAGCACGATTCTGAGTTGGCATCAGCCTGGGCAAATTGGAAGCAGGTCCGCGAGTCGGTTACAAGTCCGGAATTCACATCTCAAGTTGCAGATGCGGCGGCGACCAGCTTTAAAGAAATTCGCCATGAAGAACCAGCGCCCGCGCCCGAACCCGAAGCTGCCGCCGACGACAATGGCGCAATCGCCAGCATCGTAGATAGCGTTCTCGCCGAACTTAAGCCCAAGTTGATGGAAGAGATCGCGAAGAAGATGAAAAAAGAGAAGTAAGAGCGGCTTCCCTCCTTACTCGTCGGTACCTGCCTTCCAGTTAGCCACGCAAACCCGACATTTCCATAGTGGCGGTGCCTCGAAATGTAAATGAGCAGTACAATGCAAGGTCGAGGTCTAACTTTGAGGCAACGAATGATCCGGTACACGTTGCTGCTCACAGTGACGATGATTGGCGCGCCATTGTTGGCGCAATCGGTGGTTTCCAATTTGCCGCACGAGGAACGGTATGCCACCGTAACGCTGAGAAGGTATTGCGCAAACGTCGAGAGTCAATCGCATTCTTTGCAAATTCAGATGTTTGCCCAGGTCTATCCCGGTCTTGGAATGTCTTCGGGTTGGAAGAAGTTTGAGAACCGAGAGGTTTGGCGCGAAGCTGGTGAACCGAAGCCGCTTGCTTTGGTTTGGTACAACGAAGGCCAGGTTGTCCGGGTCGCAATTACGAACAGCAGTGACGGAGATTCGTACACCGATTACTGCTATGGTGCGGATGGCAGTCTCGCTCAACTTCGGTTAGTGCCTGCGATAGAAAACAAATGTGATGGATCTTTGTTCCGATGCAACGTCGCGTTCAGAGGAGGGGGCTGGCTATATCCTCCGCGGGGAATTCTCGGTCAAGGGCATGCGCCCACACCGCAGCAAAGTTGGGAGCGAGTTCCGCTTGATTTCTCATTGCTCAGAATGCTGAAGCCAGAAAAATCGACCTTCTCTTTCGCCCCGATGCAATGGCCGGTATTCCGGAATGTTTCGGAACTACCTTTCAATGATCTTCTCTATGTCTGCACAAATGAGTGAGCCGGAATTGGTTAGCTAGAACTTGAAACTCAAGCCGGCGAGTTCTAGCTGAAGACAAGTTATGATGTGCGAGCTCAGTCGCCCACCATTTCAATTTTTAGCTTAGGGGACTTCTCCCGTACGTCGAGATCCTGTCCGACCTTCCGGTCTTCAATCATCCTGCGAATGGCGTCAGAATAGGAACGGAGCTGATCTGCCTCGGCCGAGAGCTGTTTATTCGGTTCTGGCGAGTGTTCTGCAGCGTATCGGGCCATATCGGAACCCTCGCTGAGAGCGACCATTGCCTCATACATCTTTCGTTCCTGCGTATTCGTCCCTTCCTCGAGCAGAGATGGAAGGGAGAATGTGTGTCCCACGCGGCAGCGGAATTCCAGTAATCCGGTATTTTTCTCGTATAACGGCCCCCTGCACTCAGGACAGGTGAAGCCGCTAAACCGCTCCATGCTTGGTTCGTAATTAGAACTCACGTGCGACATGGGCGGTTCCTCCTGCCCAGAAACTATTTTATTTACCATTGGGCCAATGCGAGTGGCAGGCAATGTGTATTGAATCGGCGTGTCCTGAAGAGCGGCGATCGGCATAGAAGGGAACATGGCATCGGCGGGGTCCTGCACAATGGCTACACCACCTTGCTTCACGATTTCCCAAAGACCTGAGGCGCCATCGTCTAACATTCCTGAAAGCAGGACGCCAACAACGCCGTCTTTATAGGACTCCGCAGCGGAGCGAAACGTGACGTTGATGCTGGGGCGATGCAGGCCCTCTTTGGGGCCCTGAGAAAGGTGAAAATGATCTTTTGCCACGATGACGTGGTGGTTGAGGATCGCGACATAAACCTTCCCTTTCTCAATGCGCTGGTGGTCCGCAACAGACAGGACCGGCAAGGGACATGCCAGGCTGAGGGCTTGCGCCAGAAAACTACGTTCCCGAGCGCGAAGATGTATGACGACGATGACTGCCGCGGCAAGATCTGCCGCGAAGTGATTTAGCACAACTTTTATGGCGTCGAGGCTTCCGGCGGACCCGCCAATGACGACGATTTCACGCTTGGGCATAGGAGGAACCGTTATTTTAGGCAATTTTGTGGTCATCCTTGAGTACAGTCTTTTCTGTATAGAATTAAGCAATTCGGACTGATAATCTGCTGAAAGCATGGTTTCGCCAATTCTCCAGCCCGAATATGCAAACGGCAATTCGAAAGAAGTGCTGGATTCATGGAAAGAAATTGCTAGTTTTCTGAATCGCGGTGTACGGACGGTGCAGCGTTGGGAGCAGCAGGAAGGTTTTCCGATTCACCGTCATGATCACAAGAAGCGAGCTACCGTGTTTGCGGTTGCCTCCGAAGTGCAGGAATGGGTGAAAAATCGCTCCAACTCGGAGACTCCAACGGATCCCGTGAATCGTGACAGGTCATATTCCCATCTCGAAGCCCGAGATCTGGAAGCGAGATGCATTGCAGCTCGTGCTCGCGCTCTGAATGCTCGCGCCCATGTCCGTCAGGTATACGAGCACTATCAAGCTGAGATCAATCGCGTTCTCGCGCGCATAAGCGCCGGGGGGAATGCACTTAGAAGTTAAGCTTCTCGATCTGTGACTCAAGTCGTTGGGGGAGACTGCCGAATTTACCAGTTAAGACGCGAGCCATGCGAATTTGGAGTTGTTCGCGCTCGGCATGAGTATTTTGATAAGACGAGTACGCCTTCTCGAACAAAACAATTGCCCGTTCAACAATGGCCGCTAATTCTGCACGTTCATTGTCGGTCATAAGGAACGCCCGAAGTCTTGATGCGAACGGATGTCAAAAGGTTACTTGGGAAGACCGTTGGCGGTAGCATTGGCTTGCTTGAGCGGAATTTTCCTGATGAAGACAAAGATTATTCAGGCTCTACCCAAATGCCTTGAGAGATGGGCGGACGCTCACGATTCCAAGATTTTCTAATCTTCTCCATGCGATCGCGCATTTCGCGAAGGTCAGCGGAAATCTTCTTCCGCAACCGGGCTGCCCTCTCATATGAGGCTCCTGCTTGTTGCATTTGGCGATCGAGTTCGATGTTTTCAGCCACGATAAAATCCTAACATTTGTTTGCACTGATTAAAGTTTTTTAGGGTCACGAGTTACTTGGCCTGGGAACATACTTCTCTGTGACGTTTGACCACGTTTTCCGCCCACCCGTAAAATCAAAACCAGCACTCATGATGGTCAGGCAGCTAAGCGGACTTGTAATCTGTTTTGCTGGCTGAATTGTAACTGCTGCGTGCTGAATGCTCTCCATGCCCCACGATTTACCGAAATCCTATGAGCCGGGCGCGATCGAGGCGCGCTGGGCCGAATACTGGGTCAAAGAGAAGTTGTTCTCGGTACCGACGCCGCCGCCCGGCGAGACGCGTCCGGTTTTTACGCTGTTGCTGCCACCGCCCAACGTGACCGGCCGGTTGCACATGGGCCACATGCTGAACCAGACGCAGATGGACATCATTGTGCGCTGGCATCGCATGCGTGGATTCCTCACCTTATGGCTTCCCGGCACCGATCATGCCGGAATCGCGACGCAGATGATGGTAGAACGCCAGCTTGCGAAAGAAGGCAAGAAGCGGCGCGACATGGGCCGCGAGGCGTTCGTCGAACGCGTTTGGGAGTGGAAGAAGGAATACGGCGGCGCGATTCTCGATCAGATGAAGCGTTTGGGCGCATCGGTCGATTGGAGCCGCGAATATTTCACCATGGATGAAAATCTCTCGCGTGCGGTTCGGGAGGTGTTCGTCCGGCTATATGAAGAAGGATTGATTTATCGCGGGAAATACATCGTCAACTGGTGTCCGCGATGCGAGACGGCGATCTCGGATTTGGAAGTCAAGCACGAAGAGGTTCCGGGCAAGCTGTATGAGATTCGGTATCCGGTGATTGAGAACGGCGATGAAGCTGCGATGCTTCGCACCGCCCGGCAGACGGGGGCGTCTGTCCCTACGGAATTCATTACGGTGGCCACGACCCGGCCGGAGACGATGCTGGGAGACACGGCTGTTGCTGTCAATGAGAAGGACGAACGTTATAAGCATTTGCATGGAAAACGTGTTCGTTTGCCGCTGATGAATCGGGAGATCCCGATTATTACCGATGATTTGGCCCAGCCGGAGTTTGGAACTGGTGCGGTAAAAGTCACACCGGCGCATGATCCAAATGATTTCGAAGCGGGGCTGCGACACAATCTGCCGCAGATTGAAGTCATCGACGAGCACGGCCGGATGAATAAAAATGCCGGCGCGTATGTGGGACTGGATCGCTTTGAGGCGCGCAAGCGCGTTCTCGAAGATTTGCGTGAACAGGGATTTCTGGTGGGCGAAAAAGACTACACGATTGCGCTGGGCAAGTGTGACCGCTGCGGAACCGTGGTTGAGCCGCGGCTTTCGACACAGTGGTTCATCAAGATAGCGCCGCTGGCAGAGCGTGCCGCCGAGGTTGTGGAGAACGGCGAAATCACAATCGTTCCGGAAAATTACAAGACCATTTACCTGAACTGGATGCGCAATATCCATGACTGGTGCATCTCGCGGCAGTTGTGGTGGGGACATCGGATTCCGGCGTGGCATTGCTCGTGTGGTGAAATCATTGTTGCACGGGAGACACCTTCGAAATGCTCGAAGTGCAGCGGGTCCGAACTGAAACAAGACACGGACGTGCTCGACACTTGGTTCTCATCCGGGTTGCTGCCATTTACAACTCTCGGCTGGCCAGAAAAAACCAGAGATCAGGCTGTGTTTTACCCGACGACGCTCTTGATTACCGCGTACGAGATTTTGTTTTTTTGGGTCGCACGCATGATCATGTTTGGCTGCCATTTCATGCAGGGCCATAAGCAGGATGCGGTAATTAAAAAGGCGAGCGGCTGGGGTGAAAAGAAAGATGACAGCGTGCCGTTCCGGCAGGTTTACATTCATGCGCTGGTTAGAGATGCCGAGCGGCAAAAAATGTCCAAGACCAAAGGCAATGTGCTGGATCCTTTGGACATCATTCAGCGCTTTGGGACAGATGCGACCCGATTCACCTTAGCGGCGATGGCGGCGCCGGGCACGGATATCGCGTTCAATGAGAGTCGCACGGAAGGTTACCGCGCGTTTGCTAATAAGATCTGGAATGCTGCGCGCTTCATGTTCATGAACGTGGACAGGATTGAGCCGGGCCTGCGACCCGGAGGTGGACAAGAATGTCTGCCCCGAACGGGTATTGCGGGGTTCAAACCGGCTACTCTCGAAGATCGATGGATTCTGTCGCGCTTCGATCGTGTGGTTGAAAATGTAAATGCAGCTTTGCAAAGTTATCGCTTTCATGAAGCAGCGAATAGCATTTACGATTTTTTCTGGGGAGAGTTTTGCGATTGGTATCTTGAGTTGATCAAGCCGCGTTTGGCGGATGGCGCAGATGATTCGACCAAGCGTAGCGCGTGCAGCAATCTGGTGACGATGTTTGACGCCGCCTTGCGGCTGCTGCATCCCATCATGCCGTTTATCTCGGAAGAAATCTGGCACACACTGTACGGGCATCAAGCTCCTGTAAAATCGATCGCGCTGACGGCGTATCCCGAAGCCGATTCTAAGCAGCTTGATTTGACTGCAGAAACCGAGATGGCAATCCTGCAGGATCTTATTGTCAGCGTGCGCAATTTACGGGCGGAGTTGAAGATTGAACCGAGGCAGGGTATTCCGATTCAGGTCTACGCCCAGGAGCAGGAAGTCCGGACTTTGTTGCAGCAGAATCACGCAGCGGTGGAACGCCTAGCTAACGTCGCAGCAGTGGAGTTTGTCGAGGGGTCGCTAGCGAAACTGCCTGGTACAAGGCATACGGCGCGGTTTGATGTACATGTCGTCTACGAAAGAAAGATTGACGTGACAGCAGAATGCGATCGTCTGAAGAAAGAACTGGAAAGAATTGAGAAAGGCATCGCGGGCGGACAGCGACAGCTCAGTAATGATCAATTCCTGACCAAGGCACCGCCGCAGGTCGTCGAGAACTTGCGTAAGCAACAACAAGAATTGGCGGTGCTTCAGGACAAAACGGAAAGCAAGCTGAAAGAGTTGGGGTGCAGGTGAGAAATTGTCAGCCGAGCTTTGCTCGGCCTGGACGGACGCCGGGTCCGTCCCCACACAAGTATGGACTGGAATAGCCGACGAGTTACCAACATCATCGAGAATGCCTTGCAGGAAGACCGCGCGACACGGGACGCGACCAGCTATGCCTGCATCGATCCGCATCAACGCGCAGCCGCGACAATGATTGCGAAAGAGGAGTGCATTCTTTGCGGGATTGGATCAATCAGCCGGATTCTGGATGTTTACGCCGAACTGGATGGCGCGGTGACTTCGCACTACGAAGTCACTACCCATCCGGAAATTTTTGATGGAGTTCGATTGCGCAAAGGACAATCGGTGGCTGTGATCCGCCATAATGCGCGGGTGATTCTTTCCTGCGAGCGAGTGATTCTGAATTTCGTGCAGCGGTTGAGCGGAATTGCCACGCTGACCCGGAAATTTGTTGACGCTGTCTCGGGCACCAATGCCAGAATTCTCGACACGCGGAAAACCGTCCCGGGAATGCGGATCCTGGACAAAAGTGCGGTGCGGTGTGGCGGCGGCCAGAATCACCGGCTCGATCTTTCCGACGGAATCTTGATTAAGAGCAACCATATTGCGCTGGCTGGAGGGATCGTACCTGCGCTGGAACGGGCGCATCGAAACCGGCGTGGCGAGCAAGTGATCGAAATTGAAGTCAGGAGTCTCCAGGAACTGGATGATGCATTGCAGCACGGCGCGGAAGCTGTCTTGCTGGACCATATGTCCGTGGACGATGTGAAGCGAGCCATCGAGCGTTGTTCGCGGGCTGACCGGCGGGTTCCGCTTGAGGTGTCGGGCGGCATTACTCTGGAAAATGTTCGCGCATATGCGGAAACGGGTGTGAGCTTTATTTCGGTGGGAGCGCTTACGCACTCTGCTGTCGCCGTGGACATGAGCATGCGGGCGGCACCGGCGTAGGGCGGCACGATTCGTTGTTCTTTGCAGGTTTATCGCGCATAATCTCCGCATTACGAATAAGAGCCAAACGCGTCCGCTTAAGAGGGCCAAGCACCCGATACTGACAAGCGGGCTTAGCGACGCTCATCTGGGGCGGATACTAACAGTTCTCATCGATCATGCGACATTCGTGATCAGTGGGACAAAACTGGCTAAGGAAATTGGAACGAGCCGCTCGGAAGTGTGGCGGATTGTGCAGCACCTGCGGAAACTCGGCGTCGAAATTGCGGGACATCCCGCGACAGGGTATAGCCTGAAATCCATGCCGGATCTACTGTTTCCCGACTTGCTGTCGCCCTTAGTGAAGGGCACAATCTTCAGCAAAAACATTCATCATTCTTATAAAACCGCGTCTACCAACAACGCGGCTTTAGAAGCTGCCGCCCTCGGCGCTCCGCAGGGCACGGTTTTCGTGGCGGAAGAACAAACTGCGGGTCGAGGCCGAGGAGATCATGCCTGGCATTCCGAGCGATCCAGCGGAATCTACTGCTCGGTTGTATTACGCCCGAAACTTCCTCCGAGCGACGTTTTGGTCCTCACTTTGGCGGCTGGGCTGGCTGTGCAAGCGGCGGTTCAGGAGATCGATTCCGAGCTTAAGCCGGACCTGAAATGGCCGAATGATCTGCTGCTCGGGCATAAGAAGTTTTGCGGAATTTTGACTGAAATGAATTCGGAAGCGACGCAAGTACGTTACGTGGTGGTTGGAATTGGAATCAATGTCAATCAGACCGCTTTTCCCGCCGAGCTGCACTCGATTGCTACATCGCTGCGGATGTCCACGGGCAAGGCGTATTCCCGCCTGCAGCTCTGTGCCGCTCTGCTAAAATCCCTTGATCGCGAGTACAGGAATTTAGTGGAGCAGCCAGGCGCGCATGACTCTATCTTGCGGCGATTCGCAGAGCGATCCTCGTCAGTGAAAGGTGTGCGGGTCCACGTGGAGGAAAATGGTGGGTTCGAAGGGATTACAGAGGGTCTGGATGCACGCGGATTCCTGCAGGTGCGGACCGCGCAAGGTCTGAGCAGGATCTTAAGCGGAATGGTCACGCCAAAATAAGTTCTGAAAGATTTGTAGGCTCCTTTCTTAGATACGACCCAATGCTTCTTGTTCTCGATGTTGGTAATACGAACACAGTTCTGGGAGTCTTCGCGAGGGTGGCGAAGGTAGACGCGGCAAAGGCTGCTGAGCGCGATGCCTCCGGACGATACGAACTGTTAGTTGCGAACTGGCGCGTGGCCACGATCGCCACGCAAACCGTTGACGAATATGGTGTGCTCTTCCGCAATCTTTTTGCCATGGACAACCTGCAGGTAAAGGGGATTCATGGAATCGTGATCTCGTCGGTTGTTCCTCCGCTTGACTCGACCCTGCGGCAAGTCTGCGAACGCTACTTCGATACCAAACCACTGTTCATTGGGCCGGGAGTCAAGACCGGCATGCCGGTACTGTACGAAAATCCGGCGGAAGTCGGGGCGGACCGCATCGTTAATTCCGTGGCTGCATTCGAGAAATATGGCGGGCCAATCGTTTCGGTGGATTTCGGCACGGCGACTACGTTTGATTGCGTAACCGCGAAAGGGGAATATCAAGGAGGGGTGATCTGCCCGGGAATCGGAATATCCGCCGACGCATTGTTTGAGCGCACGGCACGCTTGCCACGCGTGGATATCCGCAAGCCTGCGAAGATGATCGGCACAAACACGGTCGGAAGCCTGCAATCCGGCCTCTACTATGGGTATCTGGCGCTTGTGGACGGGATCATTGAGCTACTGCTCAAGGAAATGGGAGCTAATACAAACGTGGTTGCAACGGGTGGGTTGGCATCCCTGATTGGTGGCGGGTCGAAATACATCAAGCACATCGACGATTTCCTGACACTGGAGGGCCTGCGAATTATTTGGGAACGGAACAGCGCATCTGCCCGAGAAGCGACCGTCGGCGCTCAAAGCTCTTCCACAAGTGGGTTATCAGGGAAATCTTCTTCCCAGAAGAGATCTCGTTAGTGGTCGTGGAAAACTACTTCACTTACTTCACAGAAATCGAAGAACACTTCCGGCTACGCTTCGGCGGGCCCCTGGTGCGCATCTCGACCATGGATTGGGCGTTAATCGAGGTGTGGAAGGATGCGGGAATTCCACTCGAGGCGGTTTTACGCGGGATTGATGTCACATCCGAGCACTATGATCGTCGTCCGTCTAAGACAAGAAAGGTGAATAGTCTCGGCTTTTGCGCGCAAGAAGTACTAGCTGCGGCTGAAGACATGAAAGAAGCGGCCGTTGGCAGTGAAAGGCCAGAAGAAGCGAGGGACACGGGGTTTCAGAAGGATGAAATTGTTGCGTACCTTGGCCGAGCCACGCGACAGCTAGAGACCGCAAGTCTTCCCGAGAAGGCAGGGATCTCGGTGTCGGTTATAGCGGGACAAACGGCAAGAACCCTTCGCGATATTGCAGGCGAGATCCAAGCAAACAGCCAATTGCCGAGATTAGAAGACCTGGAACGGCGGCTCACGGTCACAGAAGAAAAGCTGTTCGCAGCTTTACTTGCTGCTTCTTCTGACGACGACCTCGTTAGTATGCGGGCTGAGGCCGATCGCGAACTTGCGGCGTACCGCCGCAAGATGCCATTGCCGCAGATCGATCAGCTCCAGAAACAATATCTGCGGAAGCGCTTATTCGAAAAATACGGCCTGCCCAGATTGAGCTTGTTCTACATGTGACACCCCCGACGGTAGAATCCTCTATTGCTCCTCGAAATCGAAAAACTCGTTTATGGCGGCGACGGGCTCGCGCGGCTAGGTGGCGATAGCGCCGGCCCCGGCAAAGCCGTATTCGTGCCTTTCGTCCTGGATGGAGAAAAGATTGAGGCCTCAGTTCTCGAGAAAAATCGGGGGTACGACCGAGCAAAAGTGGACAGGATTCTCGAACCCTCTCCCAATCGTGTTGAACCGCAGTGTTCTTATTATCAGGCTTGCGGGGGCTGTCAGTATCAGCACTCCAGCTACGCGCATCAGTTGGAGACCAAGGCTGCAATTCTTAAGGAGAATCTTCGGCGTATTGCAAAAATGGAGCTCGAAACTGAGCTCGTCACACATGCGTCGCCTCCGTGGAATTATCGAAACCGCACTCGGCTTAAGCTGCGTTTGGAACCGGAATTTGCGCTCGGGTACTACAAATTCGGTTCGCACGAACTGCTTCCAGTGGAGCGGTGCCCCATCAGTTCACCGCTTTTGAATCGGGCTATTGCCCAGCTGTGGCAAGCAGGCCGAGCAGATAAGATCCCGCCAGGCATCGAGGAAGTTGAATTGTTCGCCGATTCCGACGATGAGCATTTGTTGATTGAGATTTATTGCGCTCGAAGCACGACCGGAGAAGCAGCTAATGGAATCGGCGGGGCTGTACGCAGCGCGATCGCCGAATGTACGGGAGCAATTGTGTTCCGTACGCAGAGGGCGGGCACAGAGCCGGATGTTGTCGCGCGAAAAGGTGCTGGAGCGCTTACCTACAACACCGATGGAGGACAATTCCAAGTCAGTGCCGGATCATTTTTTCAGGTGAACCGATTCTTAATTGATGAGCTCGTCAACATCGTGACGGCGCGGCAATCGGGGAAGCTAGCCCTGGATTTGTATTGCGGTGTCGGGCTTTTTTCTTTGGTGCTGGCAAAGACTTTTGCACAAGTGATCTCGGTTGAATCATCACCGACCGCTTACTCCGACCTTCTCTACAATGCAAAAGCGAATATAAGGGCGGTCCACGCTGCAGTGGACCGGTTCCTCAACCAGGGAAGCCGCGAGCTGCAGCCCGATTTGGTTGTGGTGGACCCACCTCGAGGCGGCCTGGGGGAAGTGGTGGTCCGCAGCCTGGGACGGTTGGGAGCGCGTCAGGTTACATACATTTCGTGTGATCCGGCAACCCTCTCGCGTGACCTCGCAGGACTGCTAAATGCTGGATATAGGATTCAGCGAGCCCGTGTGGTGGACCTCTTTCCCCAGACCTTTCATATTGAAAGTGTATTCGAGCTAGTCAGGACAGGTTAGCGGTGACATGCCGTAGATTGCGGCCTCGATGCCGACAGCAAGATTCAGTTCGTGTTAGCACGAGGCCGCTCTTTAACTCAAGGTTAGTTCAGCGCGTCTGAACTCATGCAGTCCGTTCAGCCCGGTCCGAGGGGATCTTCCGGCTTACAACAGCGCCACAACACTCGCAGCCCTCTGCTATGGGCCGTGGCAGTCGATTGTGCCGGCCTCGTTGTTGGCCGATATCTCTGGCGTCCTTTTTCATGGTGGCTTGTGGCGGCACTGATGTTTGCAACTTATGCGGTCTACCTGCGGGGTCGGCGGGTGCGCATGGGATTCGTCTTCAGCTGTTCTGTTCTTTTCCTGGTTGCCTGTTTGAATATCCAGGCCAGTCCTCCGGCTCGAACAATTACAGGCCTTGGGGCGCTCTCCGATGGACAGGAATTGTTCATTACCGGGCATGTGATTCATCAAGGTGAGTTGGTTGAACATGGTAAGGCTGAGGTTCAGCAGAGGCTCGACATTGAAAGCGAGCGGATCGAGGCCGAAGACCAGGTACTGAGCCTCCGGGCTGGCATTCGGGTGAGCATTTATAGCCGCCTTCCAGGCACCGCCGATTCAGTCCACATTTTTCGATATGGCGAGAGGCTGCGTTTTCCCACCAAACTTTCCCGCCCTCGCAACTTCCGCAATCCTGGCAGTTTTGATTATGAGGGTTACCTGGCGGACTCCGGAATCGCAGCTCTCGGATCCACAAAAGCGGAGAACGTTGAAGTACTCTCCGGCTTTTCTGGCAACCACATCGAGCTGCTGCGAACGAGAGCTTATACAGAGATTCGGAATCGGATTCAGCAGTTATGGACCGGGAAAGATGCCGCGCTGATGCAAGCCATGCTCATCGGGGACAATGCATTTGTGGGGCGAAGTCTGCTAACGGATTTTCAGCGTACGGGCACTTATCACGTGTTGGTCATCTCCGGACTGAAAGTCAGCATTCTGGCATTGGTGACATTTTGGTTATTGCGACGATGTCGGGTCAATGCGCTGGCTTCATCCGCAGTTACGATTTTGCTGACGGTTGCGTACGCGGCGTTGACTGATGTTGGCGCTCCCGTATGGCGAGCCACTCTGATGCTCATTATCTATTTCTGTGCAAAGGCGTTCTATCGTGACAGATCGGTGTTGAACACGATCGCCGCGGCTGCGCTGATTCTGTTGTTGATCAGTCCGAGTGCATTGTTTGGGGCCAGCTTCCAGCTCAGCTTTTTGTGCGTACTTATCATCGCGGGGATCGGTGTGCCTCTTGTCGAGCGCACCGTGCAACCGTTCTCGGCCGCTGTCAGGAATCTCAATACCGTGGCTTATGATTTCGCATTGCCTCCTGAACTTGTGCAATTTCGTATCGACTTGCGAATGGTTGCGGGCCGATTGCGGAGGTTCGTCGGGGTGGGCTTCTCAGTCTTCATGCTCGCGGCCGCCGTACGGGGAACTGTTTTGGCCTGTGAGTTTTTGCTGATCTCCATTATTTTGCAGCTTGGATTCACCTTGCCGATGGCCTATTACTTCCATCGGGCGACACTGGTGTCGCTTCCGGCGAATGTGCTTGCCGTGCCCTTAACTGAGATCACGCTTGTGGCGGCGATGGCCGCCATCGCGACCAGTTATCTGTGGTTCGGATTCGCGAGGCTTCCAGCTTTTATTGCGGCACTTTCAATACAGGCGATGGTGGGGTCCGTTCGCTGGTTCGGAGCATTAAAAATTGCGGACATTCGCGTACCTACCCCCAGAGTTTCAATTACCATTTGCAGCGCCGCGTGTCTGCTCATCGCGATGTTCTTCGCGCCTCGGCGCTGGCTTTTAGCAACGTTAGGCGTAGCTGCACTGACCGCAAACGCGCTTTGGATCTGTTTCGTGCCGCCGCGACCCGAGGTCCGGCCAGGCACCTTCGAACTCACCGCCATCGACGTTGGTCAGGGCGATTCGATTCTGCTGGTTTCACCCGAGGGGCGAACATTGCTCATCGACGGAGGCGGTATCCCGCACTGGATGCACTCGGAGTTAGATATAGGGGAAGATGTTGTCTCGCCTTATCTGTGGTCGAGAGGCTTTCATCGTTTGGATGTGGTAGCAGTTACGCATCCACATGCGGATCACATCGGAGGCATGCGGGCAATTCTCGCCAATTTCCATCCGCGAGAGCTTTGGATTGGCGCAGGCCCAACCAACTCCGAATTGGAAGCATTGCTGACCGAAGCGAAAGAGCTTGGAGTGACCGTAATCGTCCATCGCGCCGGCGACCAATTCGGCTACGCCGGTCTGCAATTCCACGTGTTCGCTCCCGCCGCAGACGCATCCAGTGAGGCCCGCAAGACTAACGATGACTCTCTAGTAATGAGTGCCGGATATCGAGAAACGACAGCGCTACTGGAAGGAGATGCAGAAAAGCAAGCCGAACAACGGATCGCGGGAGAGCAAGTGGACGCGGATCTACTGAAGGTTGCTCATCACGGCAGTGCCACATCGACTATCCCAGAACTGCTGGCGGCAGTGCGTCCAAGATTTGCGGTGATCTCGGTGGGTTCGCGAAATGTGTACGGGCACCCGCGGCGTGAGGTTTTAGAGCGGTTGGCCGAAGCCCATGTGCAGACCTACCGGACCGATCTCAATGGAGCTGTGACGTTTTACCTGGATGGCACAAACGTCACTCCTGATCTGGCGGCTCATCGATAACGTTGTACTCGGCGGTCTCGAGTTCGTCCGGCGAGCGTCTATATTCCTCGATGACTCGCCGGGCTTCGGCGGCATCTTCCTGGCGGACCAGAATGATCGTGCCACCCACGCCGGGCAGAATGTCCTGTGGTGCATCCAAGGCAGTCACGTCAGAATCGATTCCCGCCGACTCGAGCAGGCCGCGCACAACCATAGCTTCCGATTCTTGCTCGGTGTCAAAAACACGTACGAGTTTCTCGTTGGGATCGGGACGATTCTTAGGCTGCGCAGAACCGGAATTCGCCATAGAGTTCCTCCGCCTGGTGGTTGGCTCTGCTGATTCTAACTCGCCGCGGGCTTCACGAGTGGAGATTCGGACTATGGCCGATTGGATGGGTACCGAAGTCTTACCCCAGAGATGCCATTGCGTTCGCTTCAGTTAGCCGCCACAATACAGGCATTCTGTGGGCGCAACGCTCGCCTGTAGCGGCTCATCTAATTTCTTAGCCTCAAGTGGGGAAATCATGAGTAATTCGGATCGGGCTGGAGACGGCGGACATTTAAGTGAGACGGAACAAGAGGCCCGGCTAATCAGACGGTTACAAGTGATGATTAGCATGGTGATGTCGGTGATCAGCCAAGACCCCAACCTCACGATTGAGGAAGCATCCGAGCTGGTGGCCGGAGCCAAACGGGCTGCGCTGGCCATGTTTCCCGACAAAGAATTTGCTTACGACATTCTCTACAAGCCCCGGTTGCAGCGTTTGATGAACGAGCGCTTCCGGCTGCAATAACCGTGCGGTTGACCCTCGCCAGCTTAATCGCTAGACTCCGAACTCAGCGGGGTTCCGATGAAAACAATCGCGTTTTTGCTAGCCATTTCTGTACTTTTAGCCATTCCTGCCGTTGCGGATGACGACGCTCATCATCACGAAGAATTGACTGCCGAGCAGTTGGGAACGGTACACTTCCCGACCACCTGCACGGAGAACGTGCAGAAGAATTTTGAACGGGGTGTAGCGCTCCTGCACTCCTTCTGGTACGAGGAAGCGCAGAAACAATTTCAGCAGGTTGCGCAAGACGATCCGCATTGCGCAATGGCACATTGGGGTGCTGCGATGAGCCTCTGGCACCAGCTCTGGAATCATCCCGATGCTAAGACGATCAAAAAGGGCCAAGCCGAAGTAAAGAAAGCCGAATCGCTGCGGTCCCGCGATGATCGGGAACGAGGATATATCGCTGCGATGCGCGCCTTTTATGGAGGCAAGAAGGATCGTAGTTATCAGGACCGGGCAGACGCTTACGCTAAGAGTATGAAGGCGGCTTACGAACACCACCCAGAAGATTCCGAAGCAGCCGTATTTTACGCCCTATCCCTTTTGGCTTCAGCGCCAGACCACGACACAACATTTTCGCATCAGAAAGAAGCGGCGGCGATTCTTGAGAAATTGTTCGCCACAGAACCTGATCATCCGGGAGTGGCGCATTATCTGATTCATAGTTATGACAGCCCGCAGATGGCACAACTTGGGCTACCTGCGGCCCGCCGGTATGCTCAGATTGCACCTGCCTCACCTCACGCTCTGCATATGCCGTCGCACATTTTTGCGCGACTTGGTTTGTGGCAAGACGATATCAATTCCAATCTCGCCTCAGTGGCGGCAACCCGTAAAACCGCAGCCATGCACATGGGCGGCGAAGGCCATCAGTTCCATGCCATGGATTTTCTCGAGTATGCATATCTGCAAAGTGGCCATGAAGCCGATGCCCAAAAGCTGATCGACGAGGTGAGAGCGATGCCCGCAGTGAAGGACATGTATGGAGTGGGCTTCGATGTGCGGGTTTATGCATTAGCCTTGTTTCCGGCCAGGTATGACTTGGAACTTCATCACTGGGCGGACGCGGCTAACTTGAGCGTCCCAGACGGCGCCGATGAAGCGGACAGTGCCATTGTCTATTGGGCGAGGGCGATCGGATCTGCGCGCAGCGGCAATGCTGCACAGACCAGGCAAAACATCGCCGCACTCGCAGCTATTCACAAAGGCTTGCTGGGTAAGACGCGGGGATATGCATCTGTCGTTGATGAGGACCAGAAGGAAGCGCAAGCCTGGTTGGATCATGCCGAAGGCCGGAACGATCAAGCCCTGCAAGCGCTGCGTGCCCTGGCCGAAAGGGAGGAAGCCGAGGGCGATGAGCCGCTAGCCATGCCGGCGCGCGAGATGTTGGGCGACATGCTCCTCGATATGAATCGCCCGCAGGAAGCTTTGGCCGAATACGAGACTGATCTGAAGTTCAATCCCAACCGTTTTGATGCATTGTACGGGGCGGCGCATGCGGCAGAAGTTGCCGGCAAGCACGATCAAGCGAATACCTATTACAGCGAACTCCTGCATGTCTGTGCGGGATCGAATTCCGATCGGCCTGAACTCAGCCATGCGAGACAACTGGTCGCGCAGAAGTAAGAACCTCGATAAAAGGGGAGGAACTTATGAGCAAGAAAATGGTGGCCGTCTGCATATTTCTTATCGCGTCGCTTGGGTTCGCGCAGGATGCACCGAAGAAGATGTCGAAAGGAGGCATGCCTGACAAAGCGTTGATGCAAAAGATCTGGGATGGCTGGTCAACGCTGGATCCTGCGAATACTGCAGCATTCTATGCAAAAGGCCCGCAGGTGTTCTTCGACATCGCGCCACTCAAGTACAACAGTTGGGATGAATATGAAGCAGGCGTAAAGAAAGAACTGGCAGGGTATAAGTCCGCAAAATTCACCGTCAACGATGATGCTCAGATCCACTCGGCTGGCCAGACTGTCTGGGGTACAGCTACGGTGAAATTCGACATGATGGAAAAATCGGGCAAGGACAATCAAGGGGACATGCGTTGGACCGTAATCTGGCAAAAGCAAAAAGGCGAGTGGTTGATCGTGCACGAGCACGTGTCGGTACCGATGCAATAGGCGCACGGTAGCGTGCACCCTGTGATTTAGGTCACAGCCGCGCGTGAGTTAATGCCATAGGCTGTGCTTGTGCGGGCGAGCATGGCAATGGAAGCCCAGAGCGGGACGATTTCCGCGATTCCTTCCAATTCCGGTAGTTCGTGTACACGCGTTCAGCGTGTGCCACCCCGGCACAATTTCGTACGACGCGCGGATCGGGACTATTCACAACAGCTGCGCCGCAGCTTTCAATTTGTTTTCCTGGTGTGGAATGTCTACCTGGGGGGACTTTTCTATCTCTGGGTACGGGGATATGAGACCGGAATCGTTCCCCAACACCTAGGCCGTCCGGCCGGAGTCGAGGGATGGCTGCCGATTGCGGGGCTGATGAATTTCAAGTTTTGGCTGATCACGGGACAAGTGCCGCGGATTCATCCGGCGGCGATGTTTTTGCTGATTTCGTTTCTGGCGATCTCATTTCTGTTTCGGAAGGCATTCTGCAGTTGGCTGTGTCCGATTGGCACACTGTCTGAATATCTAGGGCGCGCCGGACGGAAGGTTTTTAAGCGCAATTTCATGCTTCCGCGTTGGTTGGATATTCCCCTGCGCGGCTGCAAATACCTGCTGCTGGGTTTCTTCTTATGGGCGGTCTTCTCGATGTCGGCAAGTGCGATCGGCGAGTTTATGCGCAGCCCTTATGGGATGATCGCGGACGTAAAAATGCTGAACTTTTTCCGTTATATCGGCGAAACCGGAGTGATCGTACTCTGCGTCTTAGCGGCCGCGTCGGTATTCGTGCAGAATCTCTGGTGTCGCTATCTTTGTCCCTATGGGGCGTTGCTTGGTCTAAGTTCGTTTTTCAGCCCGACGCGAATTCGACGTAACGCCGTTTTGTGCATAGATTGCGCAAAGTGCGCGAAAGCTTGTCCAGCCGCTTTGCCAGTCGACAAATTACAATCCGTGAAATCGGCTGAATGTACGGGCTGCCTGGAATGTGTGGCGGTGTGTCCCGCGGAGAATACGCTGGGCCTTGCTGTGGGACCAGTTCTTAACCATTCCCAGCGACGTCTTCCAGCATGGACCATCGGAGTGGGAATTGCCGCTCTTCTGCTAGGAATTGTGGGCTACGCGAAGAAAGCCGACGTCTGGGAAAGCAAAGTCCCTCGATCGGTTTACATTCAACTCGTACCCCGCGCGGAGCAAGCCAGCCACTGAACTTGAACGCTAAGGCGTGTCAAAGAGCAAGGAGCTTTCACATCGAGGGTTCGATTTTTTTCACATGGATGGTATTTTTGGGGCGATCCAGACTTCCGATAATCTTTACATTTTTTCCCGCGTAACTCCGGACTGCATCGGCGTCGTCAAGCTTATACTCCAGGTCGCCTGCCCTTAGCACGTAGCCGCTACTCTCACGCAACACCCGTCCCATAAATGGCCTGGATTTAGGTTTAGCGGAGTTTATTGCGGCCGTACTGGCTGTGTGCGATTGAACAGGTGGTAGGGTCTGCGCTAACACACAGACCCCAGTCATCGTTAGCACGAAGCCGATCGTGCTGAGAGTTTTCGTTAGGGTTCCGGTTGATTGCGGCGGCCTAGACACCATAGGTGCCGGTCGAGGGTTCCTTTTCGCGAGAAAAACGATCGCGGACTCTATCCGCAAGGTTTTCGCGGGTCTCTTCGCCGCTGGCCGGGGCAAGGAGCATACCAACACCTACGCCGATGCCGACGCCGATCAGGACTGCGGCAGCAGTGCTGAGGCCTCTATGGTCTCTGCCGCGGAGCGCATCGCTGGCCCGGCTGGCACGTTCCTGGGCCGTGTCCATGAAATCCTGAGCACGGCTGCGAGCCTGGTCAGAAATGTCGCTGACATTATCTGTGATGCGATCGCGTAGAGTGTCGAGCAGGTATACGCCGGTTCCAAGGAGAACGTTCGCTAGAATATTTTCTTTTTTTAATCTCATAATCCCTCACAATTTGTGCTTGTATGGAGATGCTGAAAACGGAGCGCGCGTTGCGAGCGCTGCGTACTGTCTTATTGTAAAGCCGAATCGAGGCTCTCGATCTCAGTAGATGCTGTGTACCGATGGAACGGACGGCAACATCGCCTGTGCAAATTTTAGGATGTCAGTGCCGTACGGGACAGTTGGTCGGCGCCGACCGGGCCGCGAATCGATCCTGAATCCAAGCAATTTGAGCGCGGACGGAATCTCCAATTATGTCGCCTGGGTCCGCGACTTCGTACCTGTCGAGTTCGACCCGGTCTCCTTGCGCGCACATGCGGGCAAATATTTTGGAGGCCGGGCCATTTGCATCGGGCTCACTGGTGATCGCGAGTATGGGACCGTATGTCGCTTTCTCGCCTAGCCGGTTTTGGGCGAAATACTCCTGAACGGGATGGTTGTTTTGCCAATCAGCTTTAATCAGGTCGTTGATCTTCGATTGACTTCGTAATCCACCGCATGCGGCCTCAAGTTGCAGCAATAGGGCATGGCCTTCCGCGGTCAGGGTGTCGCTCAGCTTAAAGTCGGGGAAAACTGTTTTGGTCCCATAGACGAGAAATATTAGAGAATCCAAATCCGGTTGCTGATAGCGTTCGTGCAGATCCGCTAGATCCCCGAGAGCGATAGCACCCAGGTAGTCCGGATCTCGCAATTGAAATTCCAGTCGGGCGACTGTGACCACGGCTCGAGTGCCGTCGCCCGTTCCGATTGCGACCCACCTAGAGCCAAGTTGCGGTAAGGCTGCATGCGCTGCCGGAAGAGAATAGATCACGTCCGAGGCATTTGACCCCATGTCGGAAAACGCATTCGGGAACGCCGTTCCAAGGCCTGTGTAGTCGGTTGCAACCACGGCATAGCCCAAGTTGACGTACATGGAAAGCAAGGGACCATGCTGCAGGTTTCTGCTGAGCGAAGGAGCGCATAGCCTCGAAATTCCATTCAGATCGTGTGCCCAGGCAATCACCGGCCAACCACCCGGCGGGGGAGTTCTTTCGGGGTACAGGACAACCCCGGAACTTGCTACGTCATGCCCGTCAGCGGAGCGCGAGTGATACAGGATTCGCATCACCGAAACGCTCGGGGAAAGGTCATATTCGTCGAATTCTTCTTTTCGGATCAGTTCACCGGGCTTACCCGGAGGCAGCGGGTTCGGAGTGTCATAGAAATGACTGAGCGGGAAGGTATGCCGCACCTCGGCTCGCGAGTGGGTGGCAGTCTCAGATTGTCCCATTACGAGCGCCGGAGATGAAATCGCAAATGTGATCGTGACGATTAACAGGGAACGCCTTCGCAAAATACATTCGCCGGTGTTGGAATTTCGGGAGCGCCTATCTGACATGAAAGCACCTGGAATTCCCTGCGACAGTCTCTATACAGTCGTTGCTGTATTTTTGCCTTGGGTTCCTGTGAAATACCTGTGAAAAGTGTGCGATTCTGCAAAGAGGTCCTATTGTCATACCAGTTATAAGCTCGCAACCGAGTTTTGCAACTCTCGGGCAATATCATTTGGGTTAGTTTGCTCGGAAAAATCGATGGGCAAGCCGATCTTTACCCGGATCTGACCGGGCCAAGCAAACTTCTTGCCAGCTTGCTTTCTCTCGAAGAGGCCATCGATACGCATAGGGATAATGGGTAAGCGCAGATTATTAACCAGCAGGCCAATTCCGGCACGAAAATTCCCAAGCTTGCCGTCGGGAGTGTGATGACCCTCCGGAAAAATCAACACGCTGTACCCTCGGTCGACGCATGCGCCCGCGTATTCGAAACTTTGGTGGAAACCGGCTGCACGAGGGAGTGGAAAAAGGTTAAGCAATGAAACGCCAAGTGCCCATTTGGCGCGATCATAGGATCGCGCGAGAAGGGGTCGACTGCGCGGCGGCGTGCGGAGGATTTCCAGCGCTTCCCCACCGGTGGCGATCGCGAGTTTGTGGCGGAAGCGTGCCGGCAAAGCGGTCAGCACGAAACCAGGGTCGACATCCCCGATGTGATTGCAGATCACAAGCGCGGGAGCTTCTAGATCCTGAAGGTGCTCGCGTCCCTCGACATGAGGCCAGCCAAGCAAAAAAACGGCCGGGCGCAAGAAGAGAAAATGCACCGCGAGCCGGATCCAGGTCACCGGCCGACGCAGCACCCATCCTGGATAATGGTAGTGGGAGCGTGGCGGAATCTCGCCCTGCAGCATGCGTTCAAGGTCGCCGACGGTGTGCGCAGCGGTGAACGATGTGTCTGTCAGATCAACCTGATATCGGTCCTCTAGGGCACTCAGCAACTCAACCCGATCAAGCGAGCTGAGGTTCAGGTCAGAGTCCAAATTTGCAACGCTGGAGAGATTGGACGGGCTCCGGCCGGTGATGCGGAAGATCAATTCCGCGAGTGGACGGAACGATTTGTCTGCGGGCACATTCTGCTGAAAATGCTCTTCGACGACCTGCTGAACCAGGTTCCTGCGAGGCTTCTGAGTCGAGGTTCTGGGGAAATCAGTGTCAGGCCAGACAAACCATGAATTCATGCGTTGGTAGTCAGCCAGGGATTCGTTAGCGCGTTTTACGATAAATTCGGGTTTGGATGATGCGCCACGCAAGAGCATTACTGCACAGGGCTCGGCGTTGCCATTGCGCGCAAGTGGAACAACGAGGACATCTTTAATTTCGGGTTGGTTGCGGAGAGCAGTCTCAAGATCCTCTGGATAGACGTTCATGCCTGCAGGCGTGACGATCACATCCTTTTTTCGGCCTTTGAAATAAAGATTGCCCTCGATATCGAGTTCACCAATATCACCGGTGTGGTACCAGCCTCCCGAGCTAGAGAGCGGTTTGAGGTCGTTTCCATTCCAATACCTAGACGCGACTCCGCCACCGCGAACCAGGATCTCTCCGTCGGGAGCGAGTTTCACCTCGCGGCCGTTTAGAACCTTGCCGATGGATCCCTTGCCCAAACGGAAAGGGTGATTGACGCTGATGAGCGAAGTAGTTTCCGTCAGACCATAGCCCTGAATCACTGCATAGCCCAAGCGGTCCCAAAACTGTTCCGTTATTCGATCGAGCGTTGCCCCGCCGGAGATGAAGGCCCAGAACTTCCAGCCGAACTGGCGGCGAATGCGACGGAAAATCCACCAGCGATGCAGGAAGTGCTTGCCTTCGGCGTCGCGAAATGTGCGCTGAAAGTCCTGAAGCTCGCCCCGTTCTTCAAGGTCGCGCTCGATTTTCTCAGTCAACGATTGCAGCACGCGGGGGACGCTCACCAGAACGGAAACCTTTTCGCGGCGAACGGTCGCAATGATCTCCGAAGGTTTCAAGCTGTCCTGAAAGACGACAACACCACCCATCAATGGTGGCAGAAATATTCCTAGAAATTGCCCAAAGACATGACTGAGCGGCAGCAGATTGAGGAAGCGAATGGGATGGACGAAGCGTTGATATTTCAGATACTTGCTTATTTCCACTTCTAACGGCTCGATGTTAGAGAGAACGTTGCCGTGCGTGATGACGACGCCCTTGGGATCGGCTGTTGTGCCTGAGGTAAAGACAATTTCGAGCGCGTCATCGGGGGAAACTGCGGTGGTCTCGTAAAACGAGTTCGAATGGCGGGCGAGCGTTTGAGCCAAATCATCAACAAGAATTGTAGGGATAGAAGGTTGAGTATGGGTTTGCGAGCAGACCAGCAATCTGGCGTTGACTTGCTTGTGCACGCGGAGGACAAATTCGGCGGTGGCAATGTCATCAATCGGTACAGCGACCACGCCGCGGAGTATGCAGCCCAGGAACGCAGAAACCCATTCGGCCGAATTCGGCGCCCAAAGCAGGACGCGTTCGCCCTTAGAAATCCCGCGCATCTCCAGCTCTCGCGCGAACTGGAAGGCCGTTTGAATTACCTTCCTGTAGGACCAACGTACGGTGCGATACCCAACAGGCTGCACGTACGCAGTTTCCTCATCCCACGAAAGAAGATTAGGGATGTACTCGAGTAGCGAAGTGCGCGCCATAACAGAAAGGGTAGCGCAAATTGCGCTTCGATTGACTTACTCTCGTCCCACGCCGAGCGCATCCGCAACCCGATTGATGTAGTTGAACCAGGAGGCAATCAGCGTGATCTGGAGGATCGCTTTGTCGTCGAAGCCGGCATTCCTCAACTGCTCATGGTCCTTTCTGGAAACCTGGGTGGCGTCTTTGGTGAGCTTAACCACATAGTCGACCATTACGCGTTCCTGCGGCGTAATCGGGGCGGTCGTGTAGTCTCGTTTCAATGCGTCGATCAGTTCCTGGTTCAAAGTCACGCGACGCAGAAACTCTGCGTGGGAATCGATTCAATAAACACATCGATTCGTGACGGAAACCATGGTGGCGATCATCTCGTGCTGGCGGCGATTTAGGGGCAATTCCGGGGACATCAGCGCACCAAAGGTCGAGAACGCATGGTACAAGGCTTCGGGGATAAGGCTATGCGAGGCAACAATTTGCGACGACCCGCTGTCGTTCGGATGAACAGGTGTCGCATATTCAACAGGATAGAGCTGTTTCTGTTGCTCCATCGCCGTACGCAGCTTTTCATCGGAAGTTCCAAGTGACACGGTGCGGATCCAGGTCATAAAACGTGGTTGCCTTTCGGGGAAGATTCTGTACAATTTGTGCTGAGTAAAGTACAGGCACAGTATCTCGTGTACCAATACCCGAATTCCACTACTCGGGTACATTCGTTCCGGAAATTCCCGCGCGGAGGACGTTTCAGTGAGCTTTGTTGTGTGGAAGGTTCTGCGTCGGCTTCCCAAACCGGCTGTCCTTCTGCTGTCGCTGTTTCTGCTCACCGCCATGGCGCGGGCGTAAACCGCGCGCGCCGGATCTCGCTTATAGCTTCCCCTATATACTTGATAGCAGTATGCCTGCCAGCCTGGACCAGATTCTGGCCGCGACCCGGCAAAGAGTGCAAGAAGCTCGTCGGTCGGTCGAGCTACGGCAACTGGAGCGCGCGGCGCAAACGCATCTTCCAAGGGGATTTCGGAGGGCCCTGGAGCTACGCTCCAAGGGCGATACCGCAATTATTGCCGAGTTAAAGAAGGCGTCCCCTTCTCGAGGTTTGATTCGCGTTGATTTCTGCCCGGGCGAGCTGGCCACGACACTGGAGCAATCAGGGGCAGCAGCTCTCTCCGTCCTTACGGATGCGGAGTTCTTTCAGGGTTCGCTGCATAATCTTCGACTTGTTTCGGCGAATACGAAGCTGCCTTGCCTACGAAAAGATTTCATAGTGGACGAGATTCAGATTTTGGAAGCGCGAGCCAATTGCGCGGATGCCATCTTGCTGATTGTCGCGGCCGTGTCTGACTCCGAGCTGCGAAAATTGGCGGGGTGCGCGGAGGAGTGGGGACTGGACGTGGTATGTGAGATTCACGATCAGGATGAACTCGCTCGCGCCATCGATGCTGGATGCACCATCATCGGTGTAAACGCTCGTGACCTGCGTACCTTCAAGGTCGATCTGAACACCGCATTCCGGCTGGCAGAGCGGATTCCTAAGGAGGCATTCCGAGTCGCCGAAAGCGGCATTCGCAGCGGGGCAGATATCGCTCGTTTACGAGCAGCTGGTTATCAGGCATTTCTCATCGGAGAATCGCTCATGGCGGCTGAATCGCCGGGTAAAGCGCTTCGAACCTTGATCGCGGAATCGGTAGGGAAATCTGTAGCCTGTTTGGGCTGAAAACTCTCTATCGGCCACCGAGAACCGGCTTATGACCTGGGTCAAAATATGCGGCATTACCAATATTGAAGATGCTGTGACTGCGGTCGAGGCCGGTGCGGATGCGCTCGGGTTCGTGTTTTACCAGAAGAGCCCGCGATATGTGGACCCGTTAGCGGCACGAGCGATTATCGAACAGCTGCCGAAAAACATCGAGAAGGTAGGCGTGTTTGCCAATGCTTCGGCGGAACAGGTCAAAAGTGTCGCCATAGACGCTAATGTAACCGCCGTGCAGGTATATGTCGGTGCATCTCTGCAAACGAGATCGGATCGCGAATGCGGTTTTGAGCGAGTAGCACGCGAGACGCGTCTAAAATTGATACCCGTACTTCCTATGCGGCAAGAGGAGTCAGAGCCACCGGCGATGAGGTGGAAACCAGAAGCAGTTTACGCATTCCTGCTCGACTCAAGTTCATCCGCAAAGCCGGGCGGGACTGGATGCGCTTTCGATTGGACGGCTCATCACGGCTTCGCACGTGCCGTCCAGAGTGTGGCGAAGGTGATCGTTGCCGGTGGTCTCACTCCGACAAACATCGGCGACGCTATGCGTATACTCGAACCGTGGGGAGTGGATGTGGCTTCTGGAGTCGAAGCAAGTCCGGGCAAGAAAGATCCCAAGAAGGTTAAACAGTTCGTCGCCGCAGTTCGGCGAGGTGACGAAGCGATTCAGTGATGGCCAGTGCTACGGTAGCTACGAGAAGGTCTGCGAAACCGGCGGGCCGCTTCGGTCCATATGGCGGTCGCTATGTGCCCGAGACTCTTATGGCGGCGTTGGAGGAACTTGAACGCGTCTACGACAAAGCAAAACGCGACCGCCGATTTCAGCAACGCCTCAACGCGCTGCTAAGGACCTATGCCGGGCGACCCACACCCTTGTTTTTCGCGCAACGCCTCACGCGAAAGCTCGGCGGAGCAAAGATTTATCTCAAGCGTGAAGATTTGCTCCACACTGGGGCGCACAAAATTAATAACTGTCTCGGGCAGGCGTTATTGGCGGAGCGCATGGGAAAGCGGCGGATCATCGCCGAAACCGGGGCGGGGCAGCACGGAGTGGCAACGGCAACGGTCTGTGCTCTGTTCGGCTTCGAGTGCGTTGTCTACATGGGAACTGAGGACATGCGCCGGCAGGAGTTGAACGTGTTCCGCATGCGGCTGCTCGGGGCGGAAGTGCGTGGAGTGGATTCGGGTTCCCGCACGTTGAAAGACGCCATCAGTGAAGCGATGCGAGATTGGGTAACGAATGTTCGCACGACGCATTATCTGCTCGGCAGTGTTCTGGGCGCGCATCCGTATCCCACCATGGTTCGCGACTTTCACAAAGTGATTGGACGAGAAGCCAAAGCGCAAGTGGTTAAGGCTGAGGGGCGACTGCCGACGGCGGTAATCGCATGTGTGGGCGGTGGCTCCAACGCGATCGGAATTTTTCACGAGTTCATCAAGGATAAGCGGGTCAACTTGATTGGCGTCGAAGCTGGTGGATGTGGAGAGCGCCTCGGTGAACATGCCGCGCGTTTTCATGGTGGTTCCCCAGGTGTGCTGCAAGGAACCTATTCATACGTTCTGCAAGATGAAGGCGGGCAAATCGCAAATACCCACTCCGTCTCCGCAGGACTTGATTATCCTTCGATTGGGCCGGAGCACGCGTGGCTGAAGGACTCCGCACGTGCTGAATACATATCAGCGTCGGATTCTGAAGCGCTCGAGGCGTGTATTTTGTTAGCGCGTACGGAGGGAATTATTCCTGCGTTGGAATCAGCGCATGCTGTTGCTGAGGTGATGAAGCGCGCGCCCGGGATGAAGAAATCCGAGATTGTTCTGGTGAATGTGTCAGGACGAGGGGACAAGGACATTGGAATTCTGCGCGAACAACTGAGCCTCGATTGATCCACTCTCATGTCCCTCGCTTTCAAGAAACGGCCCTCGCTGATCGCTTATCTGACCTGCGGCGATCCGGACCTAAACACCACGCGGGAGATCGTGTTAGCAGCAGTTGATGCGGGTGCCAGTGTCATCGAGTTAGGGGTGCCATTTAGCGACCCCGTGGCGGATGGGCCAATCATTCAACGCGCCAGTCAACGGGCCCTACGAAAGGGAGTGAAGTTGGCTGATGTCATAAAATTGGCCAAAGACATTCGTCGACGAACACGGGCGGGAATTATCATTTTTTCTTACTTGAACCCGATCATGCGAATGGGAGTGCCGCAGTTCAGCGCCATGTCACAAGACGCAGGCGTGGATGGTGTGCTCGTCACCGACCTTCCGGTGGAAGAAGCCGGTCCATATTTGCAAGAAATGCGGCGACGAGAATTGGCCACGATCTTTCTGGCAGCACCTACCAGCACCGATGCTCGGCTCAAAGCAATTGCGAAAGCCTGCACGGGATTCCTATACGCTGTGTCTCGAACCGGCGTGACAGGGACACGTCAAGATTTGGCGGAAGATGCTAAAAGCTTGGTCAAACGGCTTCGACAGTGGACTGATCTTCCAATTGCCGTGGGATTCGGAATCTCGACGGATCAGCAGTTTCGGGCCGTCGGGGCTTTTGCTGACGCGGTGGTGGTTGGCAGTGCAATCGTTGAGACGGTTGAACGCAATCCCGGCAAGGAAGCGAAATCTGTGGCAGAATTTGTGAAAAAACTTGTAGTTAGTAGCTAGGGGCTAGTAGGTAGGGTTTTATCTAGCTACTAGCAACTGACTACTAGCTACTGATCTATGGACATCTCAGATTGGCGCAAGAAAATCGACGAACTCGATCGCAAGCTGGTGAAGCTGCTCAACGAGCGGGCACAGGCTGCGCACGAAGTCGGGAAGCTGAAGCGCGGCGTAGGCATGCCCATCTATGAACCCGACCGGGAACAAACCGTGTTCAACAATGTGCGCCGTGACAATACGGGTCCACTTTCGGATGATGATCTGATGAAGATCTATGAACGAATTATGAATATCATGCGCCAGATCCAGAAGGATGAGATTGCTCCAGAGTCATCCACCCGCGTCACAACGCAGAACGATCGCGCCTGAAGTAAAACCATAAACTCTGAGGGCAGACCCATTGAGCGGGTTAAGCCACAGTCTTACAGGGCGGCCCGCTGATAAACTATTAAGTTGCCCGCAAAGAAAAAATCCCTTGATCAGGATGCGATTTCCGGTACCGCGCTTCACATAGCGCCCGCAGCCCAGGAGCGCATTTTTCTGATCGATACCATGTCGTTCATCTTTCGCGCCTATCACGCTATGGCGCGACAGCGTGGGATGTCGACCAAAACCGGGCTACCGACGGCTGCAACGTACGTGTTCGTCAACATGTTACGGAAACTGCGGGACGACTTTTCCCCGAAATACCTGGCTGCGGTATTTGATGTTGCCGCGCCTACATTCCGCGATCAACAGGCTAGGGCAATTACGACAGTTCGGAAATTTGACCTCAAGACGCAGACATTTCAGGAGATCGAATACCGGGGCTATAAGGCCAATCGGGCCGAGATGCCGGGAGATCTGTCGCAGCAACTGCCGTACATTCGGCGAGCATTGCAGGCATATCGGATTCCGATGATCGAACTCGCCGGTTACGAGGCGGACGATGTAATCGGCACGCTGGCGCAGAAGGCGGTGAAACAATCCTATTCGGTGTACGTTGTCTCCAGTGACAAGGACATGCTACAGCTGGTGAACGAGCACATCCAGGTACTAAATCCACCCAAAGACAATCTGATTTGCGACGCGCAGAAGGTTGAAGAGATTCTTGGTGTGCCGCCCGAGCGAGTCATCGACGTGATGGCATTGCGAGGCGATAGCATCGACAACATTCCGGGCGCACCGGGGATTGGCGACAAGGGATCGGTCGAGCTAATCAAGCGGTTTGGAAGCGTAGAGCAAGCGCTTAATCGGGCGGACGAAATTGAAAAGAAAAGCTATCGCGAGTCTTTGCAGAATAACCGCGAAGTCGTGCTGTTAAGCAAGCAGCTGGTGACCATCGACTGCGATGTTCCGATCGACCTTGATGTCGATTCGATGAAAGCAGGGGAGCCGGATATAGAAACTCTGCGGGCTCTCTTTACCGAGCTGGAGTTTACCTCTCTGCTGAAAGAGCTTTTGCCGGTCGTAGAAGTATCGGAAGCACATTATTCCGAAGCGCAATCCGGGCAAGATGTAGAAGTAGTGGTGAACAGTATTCCGGAAGGAGGATTTTTGGCGGTGGCGGTCGAAAGGGAGACTGTAACCTCGGACGAGCGCGAAGGCGAAGAGGCTGAGACCGAGGAGGGTCTGCTGCCGCTGGGTCCGGAAAACACGCGCTCGAGCCAAGTGAGAAATGTCGCGATTTCAGCAACGGCAGGAATTGCTGTGACTGCCTCTGCTGATGGCGGCGCGCTGGAGCGATTGAAATCTGTTTTTTCTGATGCGAAGTTGCCGAAAGCCGTTCACGATCGGAAATCGGCGTCTCGCATTTTGGATCAGCAGGGCATAAGCCTCCAAAATGCAGTCCACGACCCCATGCTTTATTCGTACCTCCTCGACCCGACTTATTCTTCCCACCAGCTGGCGGATATTGCGTTGCGCCGGTTCAATCTGAAGCTCAGTGGGAGCTTACCCGAAAGCGCTGATATCACTGGCAGGCTTGCGACCACACTACGCCGCGAAGTCGAGAGTTCGGGCCTGTTGAAACTCTACGAAGAGATTGATCTGCCGCTGGTACCTGTGCTTGCCCGCATGGAAGACGCAGGAGTAAGCATTGATCGCAAAGCCCTGTCGGAAATGTCGTCGCGGCTGCAGCGTGAGATAGACACAAAGGCCAAGGAGATCTACGAGTGCTGCGGTCAGGAGTTTAACATCAGCTCGCCGAAACAGCTGGGAGATGTGCTGTTCAACAAGCTGAATCTGCCGAAGCCTGTGAAGTACGGAAAGGGCAAAACGATATCGACCGCGGTTGATGTGTTGGAAAACTTAGCCGCAAATCACGACGCGCCTCGGCTGGTGCTGGAATACCGTCAGTTGACGAAACTGAAATCTACTTATGTTGACGCGCTACCGGCGCTGCTCAATCCAACAACTGGCCGACTGCACACAACTTTTTCGCAGACTGGAACCGCTACCGGCCGTCTATCTTCGGCCAATCCAAATCTTCAGAACATTCCGATCCGCACGGAACTTGGACGGGAGATTCGAGCTGCCTTCACAGTTGAGCCGGGTCACGTCTTGCTAGCGGCCGACTACTCGCAGATCGAGTTGCGGCTATTGGCGCATTTCTCGAAGGATCCATTGCTGGTTGAAGCCTATCGGCGTGGCGATGATATTCACACGCTCACCGCGTCCCAGGTGTTCGGAGTTCCGCCGCTGATGGTTACTGCCGACCATCGGCGTCAAGCGAAGGTTGTCAATTTTGGCATTGTCTATGGGTTATCGCCATTTGGACTATCGCAAAATCTCGGAATCGACACCAGCGAAGCGAAGAAATTTATCGATGCATACTTCGAGAAATACCGCGGGGTACGGAAATTCATTGATGCGACTTTGGAAGAAGCCCGGCGGGAACAGAAAGTGAGAACACTATTCGGGCGCGTGCGCCCGATTCCGGACATCAACAGCAAGAATGCTAACCTTCGGGGATTTGCAGAACGTACCGCGGTCAACACACCTCTGCAAGGAACCGCTGCCGACCTGATCAAGCTGGCGATGATCCGCATTGATCGAGAGTTGCAAGACCGACGACTGAAAGCCCGAATGACGTTGCAAGTCCACGACGAACTGGTGTTTGAAGTACCAGAGCGCGAAATTGAGGACATGAAAAGCCTGGTACGTCAGCAGATGGAGCAAGTACATCCGCTCTCGGTGCCGTTGTTGGTAGAAATCGGAGTCGGGCCGAACTGGCGTGACTTGGCGTAAAGGCGTTTTTGCCGCCTGATTGAAGATCAGACTGAAAAGTGGTCACATCCGAGTTTGGCCGGACGCTTCTCGTTCGGCGGCTTCCCGGAGCAACCTGCGCTCGCGGGCATTGGCAATTCTCCTTGCACGTAGGACGCGTCGCAGGGCGAACCCATAGAGGAATCCAAATAGCACAGCCGCCGCTGCAAGCAGCAAGAGCAGATTCCAAAAAGCCGCGAAAGTGTAAAAGAGCCTCGTCACGAATGTTGTTGGCCGGAGTACACCTTGTGTCGACCTTACACACCCAAGGCGGTTTGGATGGCATCGGCAATGTTTTTAGATAGTCTGTGCATCTTCTCCTGCGAGTCGGCCTCGATCATGACACGGGCGAGCGCCTCGGTTCCCGAATAACGGACGACCACGCGACCATTGCCATCGAGTTCGCGTTCCGCGGCCGTGATGGTGTCTCGAATCCCGGGAACTTCGGAGAACGGAATCTTCTCGCGAACTTTCACGTTTTGAATGGATT
>Ga0070731_10000404_pt1 | contig 60199 bp, 59 predicted proteins | sample Coa_R1_2_FD_66448 | JGI IMG/M metagenome (GOLD analysis project Ga0070731, IMG submission 66448) | Surface soil microbial communities from Centralia Pennsylvania, which are recovering from an underground coalmine fire - Coalmine... | ecosystem: Environmental > Terrestrial > Soil > Unclassified ... | reverse complement strand
GACCTGGGCCCCGGACTCACGGAGGCGGGCAAGACGCTCGTGCGCCAGCTGAACAAGCGCAAGGTGATGATCGACCTCTCGCACATCAACGAGCGGGGGTTCTGGGACGTCGCGGCGATCACCGACGCGCCGCTGGTCGCGACCCACTCGAACGCCCACGCGCTCTGCCGCAACCCCCGCAACCTCACCGACAAGCAGCTCGACGCGGTACGCGACACCCGCGGCGTCGCGGGGCTCAATTTCGCCGTCGGGTTCCTGCGCGAAGACGGCGCGCGCAACCCCGATACGCCGATCGTCCGAATGGTCGACCACATCGAGTACATGGTGGAACGCATGGGCATCGACCACGTCGCGCTGGGGTCCGACTTCGACGGGACGACCGTGCCGGCGGAGCTGCGGGACGCCGCGGGGCTCCCGCGGCTCGTCGACGCCGTCCGGGCGCGCGGGTATACGGACGGCGATCTCGGGAAGCTGCTGCAGGGCAACTGGGTCCGCGTGCTCCGGGAGACCTGGGGGGCGTGACGCCGCCGCGCGGGGCGTTTGCGTTCGTGGGCCGTGTGATATACTGAAATCGACAATCGAATAGCACGTGGGGGAGCTTGGGACAACCAGGCTGAGAGGATGGCTGCGACCGACCCTGCCATCGACCCCGGAACCTGATCTGGGTAATGCCAGCGGAGGGAAGGTTGTGACGCGCCGCCCGGGGTTCCGGGCCGGCGCGTTGCGTTTTTTTCGGGAGGACGCAGGACAGGGGCCCATGCCGGCAGCGTTGGAGATCAAGGGTCTTCGGAAGCGGTTCCGGCACGACGGCGAGTGGCTGGACGTGCTGGCCGGCGTGTCGCTCGACGTCGGGCCGCGCGAGTTCGTGACGCTGGTCGGTCCGAGCGGCTGCGGCAAGAGCACGATCTGCAACGTCGTGGCCGGCCTCGTCCGCCCGGACGCCGGCACCGTGGCGATCGACGGACAGGTGGCCTACATGCAGCAAAAGGACCTGCTGCTGCCCTGGCGCACCGTGCTCGACAACGCCATCCTCGGGCTCGAGATTCAGGGCGCGCCCCGCGCGGCCGCGCGCGAGGAAGCGCGCGCGATGCTGCGGCGGTTCGGTCTGGAGGGCTTCGAGCGGGCGTACCCCGCGACGCTCTCCGGCGGAATGCGCCAGCGTGTCGCGCTCGTGCGGACGCTGCTGTGCCGGCGGGATTTGCTCGTGCTCGACGAACCGTTCGGCGCGCTCGACGCGATGACCCGCGCGGCGATGCAGGGCTATCTGCTCCGGCTGCGCGAGGAGTTCGGCCGCACGGTCCTCTTCATCACGCACGACGTGGAGGAGGCGGTGCTGCTCTCCGACCGCGTCTATGTGATGGCCGCGCGGCCCGGCCGCATTCGCGCCGAGCGCCGGCTCGATCTGCCGCGGCCCCGGCGTGCCACGGACCCCGGTATCGTCGCGGAGAAGGCGGCGATCCTCGACCTGCTGCACGCCGAGATGTCGGAGGCGTTCGCGTGAGCGTCCTCCGCGCCGCAGGCCCAGAAACGGCCGGAGGTCCGGCACCGGACAGGGCGGGCTCCGCGGCGCCGGGCCCCGCCCGGGCGTCCGGCGGCGCCGCGGCGGGCGCCCGCCTGCGCGCGTACGCGGCACGGATCGTCCCGCCGCTCGTGCTCCTCGCGATCATCCTGACCGCCTGGGAAGCGGCGGTGCGCGTCTTCGATATCCCGTTCTACATCCTGCCGGCCCCGAGCCGGATCGCCGGTGTGCTCGCCGGCGACCGCGCGCTCTTGCTTGGAGAGGCGGCGGTGACGCTCGGCGAAGTCATGCTCGGCTTTGCGATCGCGTTCGTCGTGGGCGTCGTCCTGGCGCTCGCGATCTTCTCGTCCCGGACCGTGGAGCGCGCCGTCTACCCGCTCGTCATCGCGAGCCAGACGGTGCCGGTGTTCGCGATCGCCCCGCTGCTCGTCGTTTGGTTCGGCTACGGCACGCTCTCGAAGATCGTGATGGCCGCCCTCATCGTCTTCTTTCCGATCGTCGTGAACACGGTGGACGGGCTGCGGGCGGCCGATCCCGACATGGTGAACCTGCTCGTCATTCTCGGCGCCGGGCCGGCGGAGATCGTCCGGCGCGTGCGGGTGCCGGCGGCGCTGCCGTTTGTGTTCTCCGGCACGCGCATCGCGATCGCGACCAGCGTGATCGGCGCCGTGATCGGCGAATGGGTCGGGTCCACCCGCGGCCTCGGCTACCTCATGATCCACGCCAACGCGCAGCTGCACGTCGACCTGGTCTTCGCCGTCATCGTCTATCTCAGCGTGATGGCCACCGCGCTGTTCTGGACGGTGTCGTTCGTCGAGTGGACGGCGCTGCCGTGGCGCCGGGCCGAAGCGGCCGCGCAGGCGGAATGGGAGGCCTAGGAGTGCGGATCGGGCGGAGACACCTGGTGGCCGGAGGCGCGGCGGCGGCCCTCGCCGGTGTGCTCGGCGCGGGCGGACGCACCGAGGCGGCCGCGCCGGGCACGCCGCTCACCTTCATGCTGGACTGGTTTCCCAATCCGGACCACGTCCCGCTGTACGCCGCGCTCGGCGCCGGCTACTTCACGCAGGCCGGCCTCATCATCAACCTCCAAGTCCCGGCGAACGCGGACGATCCGCTCAAGCTCGTCGCCGCGCGCAAGGTCGACGTCGCGGTCAACTACGAGTCCGGCGTCATCTTCGCCCGCGCCCAGGGCCTGCCGGTGCGCAGCATCGGCCTCGTCGTCGCGCAGCCGCTGACGACCGTGATGTTCCTGCGGAGCTCGGGGATCCGCCGGCCGCGCGATCTCGCCGGCCGGCGCGTCGGGTTCGCCGTCTCCGGCCTCGAAGACGCGATGATCGACCAGATCCTCCGCTCGGACGGGGTGACGAAGGCCAACGTCACGCTGGTGAACGTCGGCTTCGATATCGTGCCGGCGCTCTTGTCGCGGAAGGTCGACGCCGTGATCGGGGGCTACCGCAACGTGGAGCGCATCCAGATCGAGATGCAGGGGCAAGCCGTCGGCATGTTCGAGCCGGAGCGCTACGGCGTGCCGCCCTTTTACGAGCTCGTCCTGATCGCGGGCGACGCCGCGGTCGGCTCGCGCCGGGACGTCCTGGCGCGATTTGTCCGCGCGGCCGGCCGCGGGCTCGCGCTCACCGTGGCCCATCCCGAGGAGGCGTTCAAGCACTACATCCGCCTCAACCCGAAGCTCGACGATGCGTTCAACCGCCGGTCGTTCGAGGCGACGCTGCCCGCGTACGCCCGCAGCCAGCGCCAGCTTCGCGAACGCTGGGCGGCCTTCAGCGGGTGGATGGCCGCGCAAAAGGTCATTTCCTCCCCCGTGCCGGCGGATCAGTTGTACGCGAATCTCGCGCCGTGACGGCCCGCAAGGACGGCTGGCCCTGGGGGCCGGCGCTGGACGCGGTGCTCGAGCGCCGGCGCGAGGAGCTGTTCGCGCTCACCGAACGCCTCATCGCCTTCGAAACGCCCTGTCCGCCCGGCCGCAACACCGGGCCGATCCAGGAGTTTCTCGCGCAGCGGCTTCGCGCGCTCGACGCGGAGGTCGGCGTCTTTCCGCTGTATCCGGGCGACCCGCAGCTCGTGGCGCGGCTCTCCGGCCGCGGCGGAGGGCGCTCGCTGGTCCTGAACGGCCACGTCGACGTCGCGTCGACGGCCCCGGATGAGCCGTGGACCACGCCGCCGTTCCGGCCGGTCCGCCGGGAGGGCCGGATCTACGGCCGCGGTGCTGCGGACATGAAGGGCGGCATCGCCGCGGCGCTGGTCGCCCTCGAAACGGTTGTCGCGACCCTCGGCCGGCCGCGCGGCGATATCTTCGTCCAATCGGTGACCGGCGAGGAGATGGGGGAGGCGGGGACGCTGACCGCGATCGAGCACACGCCGCGGGCCGATCTCGCCCTCGTGCTGGAGCCGAGCAGCGGCGAAATCTCGCTCGGCCAGGGCGGGGTCGTGACCGGATGGATCACCATCCAGAGTCCGCAGACCTTCCATGACGCGATGCGCCGGCGGATGATTCACGCGGGCGGCGGCGTGTTCGGCGGGAGCGCGATCGAGAAGATGGTGGTCGTGCTGCAGTCGCTGCAGACGCTCGAACGCCACTGGGCCGTCATGAAGTCCCACCCCGGTTTCCCGCCCGGCACGACGACGATCAATCCTGCGGCGATCGAGGGCGGCCGGCATCCGGCGTTCGTCGCCGGCCGCTGCGCCCTGTGGATCACCGTGCATTTCTATCCCGGCGAGACGATGGAGGGGGTGACCCGCGAGATCGAGGCGGCGGTGCGCGCCGCCGCCGCGGCGGACCCGTGGCTGCGGGAGCATCCGCCGGCCTTCCGCTGGGGCGGATCCTCGATGATCGAGGATCGGGGCGAGGTCTTCCCGGCCTTCGAGACGCCGGCGAAGCATCCCGGGGCGTTGGTGGTGGCGCGGGCCCACGCGGATGTCTGCGGCGCCGCCTCAGGCTACCGGACGTCCGGCGGCGTGTGCGATGCGGGCTGGCTCGCCGAGCGCGGGATCCCGGCGGTCGTCTACGGTCCGGGCGGCTGGGGACAGGCGCACGCGGTGGACGAATACGTGGCGCTCGACGATCTGGTGCGCTGCGCCCGGGTGTACGCCCGCGTGATCGCCGGATGGGCGGGCATCGACGAGACATGAGCCTCTTCGCGCGGCTGCAGGAAGACGCGGCGCCGATCCGCGGGCGGATTCTCGCGCACCCGTTCGTGCGCGGCCTCGGCGACGGCACGCTGCCCGGCGATCAGTACCAGTACTATCTCCGGCAAGACTACGTCTTTCTCATCGAGTACTGCCGGGTGCTGGCGCTCGCGTCCGCGCGCGCCGCCGAGGTCGCGGTCGCCGGACGCTTCTCCGACCTGCTCAACCAGACCCTCAACGTGGAGATGGACCTGCACCGGGAGACGTGCTGGTCCTGCGGCATCTCCCCGGAGGCCCTCGAAGACACGCGCCCCGCGCCGACGACGCTCGCGTACACGAACCACCTGCGCCTCGTGGCGGAGACCTCGGAGCTCCCCGCGATCGTGACGGCGATTCTGCCGTGCGCCCACGGCTACTGGGAGATCGCGAGCACCCTGCGCTCGCGCGGACTGCCGCGCGTCCCGGCCTACGAGAACTGGATCAAAGCCTACACGTCCGACGAATACGCCGCGGCGGCCCGCTGGCTCGCCGGGCAGCTGGACCGCCTCGGGGAAGAGATCTCGGCCGAGGGCGAAGCGGCGCTTCGCGAGATTTTCGTGACGAGCGCCCGGTACGAGTACCTGTTCTTCGATATGGCACAGCGAATGGAGGAGTGGCCGATATGACCGATCAGGGTCTGCATCTCCGGCGTCTCATTCTTGCCGCGATGTTCGCGGCCATCGCAACGGTGCTCGGCCCGCTCAGCATCCCGCTGCCGCTCGGGCCGCGCGTCTTCCCGCTGCAGCACACGGTCAACGCCATCGCGGGCGTTCTTCTTGGGCCGTGGTACGCGGCCGGCGCCGCGCTGGTGGCGGCAATATTACGGAACGCGCTGCACACGGGAACCGTCTTCGCATTCCCCGGCAGTCCGTTCGGCGCCATCGTCGTAGGCTACGCCTACCGCTGGCTCCGCAACGACGCGGCGGCGGTGTTTGAGCCGCTCGGAACGGGCCCCATCGGAGCGACCCTGGCCGTTCTCCTGGTCGGGCCGCTCGTCGGCAAACACCCCGCGTTTTGGGCCTTCCAGGTGGCATTCCTGGAAGCCAGCATTCCGGGCGCCATTCTCGGCTACGTGGCGCTGCGCGTGCTGCGGCCCGCGCTGCACATGGCCAAGGTGGACGCGCGGGCGTGATGGACGGCGGCATCGATCCCGCCACGGCAGCCGCGCTGCTGGCGCGCGTGCGGGAAGCGCGGCCGCTCGTCCATCACATCACCAACACCGTCACGCAGAACGACGTCGCCAACGCGACGCTCGCGATCGGCGCCTCGCCGGTGATGGCGCACGCGCCGGAAGAAGTCGAGGCGATGGTGGCGCAGGCGCGGGCGCTCGTCCTGAACGTGGGGACGCTCACCGTCGCCGCGGTGGACGCGATGGTGCGGGCCGCCCGCCGCGCCAACGCCGGGGGGATCCCCGTCGTGCTGGACCCGGTCGGGGTCGGGGCGACGCCTTTCCGCACGGCCCAGGTCGAGCGGCTGCTCGCCGAGGCGCGCGTGGCCTGCGTGCGAGGCAACACCGGCGAGATCGCGGCGCTGGCCGGCCGGCCGGGGATGGTGCGGGGCGTCGACGCCGTGAGCGACGGCGGCGCGGATTCCGCGGACGACCGCGTTCGCCTTGCCTCGGCGTTGGCGGTCCGGCTGCGCTGCGCCGTCGCCGCGACGGCCGAGGTCGACGTGCTGACGGACGGCGCACGCCTCGTGCTCCTCCCGCTCGGACATCCCTGGCTGGGACAGATCACCGGCAGCGGGTGTATGGCCACCGCGTGCATCGGCGCGTTCGCGGCGATCGAGGAGAATGCGCTCGCCGCGGCGGTGGCGGGACTGGCCTGCTTCGAGATCGCCGCGGAGCAGGCCGCGAAGATCGCCTCGGGACCGGGCTCGTTCCGCGTCGCGCTGTTCGACGCGCTGGCGGCCCTGGATCCCGGCACGGTGGCCGCGCGCGGGACGTGGCGCGTCGAGCGTGTCATACCGGCCGGCGGACCCGCTGCCGGCCACGACGACACGAAAGCGGGCCGGGGGAGCCGATCGTGACCGCGCCGGGCGCGGGGCGGCGGACGCTCCGCGGGGATTGGCGCGTGTACGTGATCACGGCCGGATCGTCGCAGGCCCGCGGGCGCTCGCATCTCGAGATCGCCGAGGCCGCGATCCGGGGCGGCGCGACGGCCGTGCAGTTGCGGATGAAGGACGCGCCGGCCGGTACCATCGTCGAGACGGCCCGTCGGATCGGCGCGCGGTGCCGCGAGGCCGGCGTCGCCTTGATCGTCAACGATCGGGTCGACGTCGCCCTCGCGTCCGAGGCGGACGGCGCGCACGTGGGACAGCAGGATCTGCCGGCGGCGGCCGCGCGCGCGCTGCTCGGCGCCTCCCTGTTTCTCGGTGTGTCGGCCGCCACGGCCGACGAGGCGCGCGCGGCCGCGCGAGACGGCGCCGACTATCTCGGCGTGGGCGCGGTGTACGCCACGGCCACGAAGGCGGACGCCGGCGACGCCGTCGGACTCGCGCGGATCCGCGAAGTCGCCGCAGCCAGCGATCTGCCCGTGGTCGGCATCGGCGGGATCACCGTCGGCAACGCGGCGGCGGTCATCCGCGCGGGGGCGGCCGGCGTGGCGGTCATCACGGCGGTGACGATGGCGGAGGACATGGCCGAGGCGACGCGGCTCCTCAGACAGGAGGTCGACCGCGCTCGTGGCGGCACGGCCTGACGGCGGACCGCGCGGGCCCGCGCCCGTCTCGGGGGCCGCGCGCGCGGAGTGGGCGCCGCGCGGACCGGCGCTCGGCGAGTTTGCGCTGATCGAACGGCTTCGGGCGATCGTCCCGGGCGGCGGGGCAGGGGTGATCCTCGGCATCGGCGACGATACCGCGGTGCTGCGACCCGGCGCCACGATCCTCGCGACCTGCGACGCGCAGGTGGAGGGGATCCACTTTACGCGCGAGACGTGCACGCCGGCCGACGTCGGCTGGCGGGCGCTCGCGGTGAACCTCAGCGACGTCGCAGCGATGGGCGGGGTGCCGCGGTACGCCCTCGTCTCGCTGCTGATTCCGGCCTCCGCGGACTCGGCGGCGCTCGAGGACCTGTACGGAGGGATGGCGGAGCTCGCCGGCCTTCACGGCGTCGCCGTGGTCGGCGGCAACGTCTCGGCGACGCCGGGTCCCCTCGCGGTCGACGTCACAGTGCTCGGCGAGGCGGAACACCCGGTGCGGCGGAGCGGCGCCAGGCCGGGCGACGGGATCTGGATCACGGGGCAGACCGGCAAGGCCGCGGCGGGCCGGTTCCTGCTGGAGCGCCGCGACGCCACCGTGCACGGACGTGAGACGCTCGAGGTGGCCTACCGCCGCCCCGTCCCGCGCGTCGCCGCGGGCCGGACGCTCGGCGCGCTTGCGCGTTCGGGACTCGTGACCGCGATGATCGACACGAGCGACGGCACGGCGAGCGATCTGCTGCATCTCGCGGAGGCCTCGCACGTCGGGGTCCTCCTCGGCGCGGGGCGCCTGCCCGTGCCGCGCGGGCTGCCGGAGGCCGCCCGCGCGGCCGGAGTCCCGATGGAGAGTTGGACGCTCGGCGGTGGCGAAGACTACGAACTGCTCTTCGCCGCCGGGGCGGCGTTTGACGGACGGGCGGACGAGATCGCGAAAACCGCGGGCGTCGACATCACGCGGATCGGCGACGTGCTGCCCGACCTCGAGGGCCGGTGGATGGTCACGGCCACCGGAGAACGGCAGCCCCTCCGGGCCGCCGGCTGGGACCACCTCGCGCGCGGGAGCGCGCCGACATAGAGTTAGGAGGACAGGGATGATGCCGATCCCACGCGCGCTCACGATCGCCGGGTCGGACTCCGGCGGCGGGGCGGGCATTCAAGCCGACCTGAAGACGTTCTCCGCTATGGGCGTATTTGGCATGACGGCCGTCACCGCGGTCACCGCCCAGAACACGCGCGACGTCACCGGCATCGCCGAGATCGCGCCGGAGATGGTGGCGCGGCAGATCGACGCGGTCGTGTCTGACATCGGCGTCGACGCCGCCAAAACGGGCATGCTGAGCAGCGCCGCCATCATCGAGGCCGTCGCCGACCGCATCCGGCACCACCGCCTCGAGCGGCTCGTCGTCGATCCGGTGATGATCGCGAAAGGCGGCGCGGCGCTGCTGCGGCCGGAGGCGGTGGACGCCCTTCGGCGCCACATCCTGCCGCTCGCGCTCGTCGTGACGCCGAACCTCCCGGAGGCGGAGGCGCTGTGCGGCGCGACGATCACGACGCCGGCAGAGATGGACGACGCGGCGCGGCGGATCGCCGCGCTGGGCCCGCGGTACGTCGTCGTGAAGGGCGGCCATCTCGAGGGCCCCGCGGTGGACGCCGTCTACGACGGCGACCGCGTCGAACATCTCGAGGCGCCGCGCGTGGCCACGCGGAACACGCACGGCACGGGCTGCGTGTTCTCGGCGGCGATCGCCGCCGGCCTTGCGCGCGGCGAGGACGTGCCGGCGGCGATTCGCGCCGCGAAGATTTTTGTGACCGGCGCGATCGAAGCGGCGCTGGCCCTCGGCGGGGGGCACGGTCCGGTCAATCCGATGCACCGGCAGGAGGCGCATCTTTGGCCCGCGCCGCGGGCTCAGAAGCGGCCGGAGGTCCCGCGTTAGACGGGGCAGGAGGCGCATCTTTAGCCCGCGCCGCAGGCTCAGAGGCGGCCGGAGGTCCCGCGTTAGACGGGGCAGGAGGCCTAGAGCCCGGCCCGCACCAACAGAACATAGGAGGATCTCGCAACATGGGTGACTACATGGTCCGCGCGACCGTGGCCGGCGAGCGTGTCCGGGCGGTCGCGACGGTCACGACGGAAATGGTGGAGGATGCGCGCATCCGGCACGCGACGTCGGCGACCGCGACCGCGGCGCTCGGCCGCACGCTGACCGCCGCGGCCCTGCTGTCGGCGGCCCTCAAGGACGGACAGTCCGTCACGCTGCGCGTGCTCGGCGACGGTCCCGCCGGCGGCATCATCACGCAGGCCGATGCCGGCGGACGGGTGCGCGGCTACCTCATGAACCCGCAGGCGGATCTCCCGCCGACTCCGGCGCGCAAGCTCGACGTCGGCGGGCTCGTCGGGCGCAACGGCACGCTCCACGTCACGCGCGATCTCGGGATGCGGACGCCGTACTACGGCTCGGCGCCGCTCGTCTCAGGCGAGATCGCCGAGGATCTGGCGGCCTATTTCGCGCGGTCCGAGCAGGTCCCGTCCGCGGTCTCGCTGGGCGTGCTCGTGGGACGGGATCTCCGCGTGCTCGCATCCGGCGGCCTGTGCGTGCAGGCGCTGCCCGGGGCGGACCCCGACGTCGTGGCGCGCCTCGAGGAGCGCGTCCGGGCGCTCCCGCCGATCACGGACCTCGTCGCCGCGGGGCAGACGCCGGAGCAGCTGCTCGGGGCGGCGCTCGACGGTTTCGCGGCGGAGCCCCCGAGCGCGGGCCCCGTCACGTTCACGTGCCGGTGCAGCCGGGAGCGGGTGGAGGGGATGCTGAGCGTGCTCGGCGCCGACGAGCTCGAAGCGCTGCTGGCGCAGGAAGGACAGGCTGAGGTGACGTGCCGCTTCTGCGGGGACCGCTACGTGCTGACCGAGGACGAAGTCCGGGCGTTGATCGACGCGCTCCGGCGCGGGACGGGGACCGGCGAAGCGGTCGTCTAGCGGTACCTAGGCGACGCGCTTCACCTTCCCGCCTTTGAGGCAACGCGTGCAGACCATGATCCGCTTGGCCGAGCCGGACACGAGCGCCCGGACCTTTTGGAGATTTGGATTGAACCGGCGCTTGGTCTTGTGATGCGAGTGGCTCACTCTGTTTCCCGTATGCGGCTCCTTGCCGCATATGGCGCAGCGACGTGCCATTGGACGTGCCCCCTCTCGAACAGCGCCGTTGAGTGTAGCACACGGCATCCGGGAGGGGCAATGCCGGTCGCGTAGAACATGGTCCGCCGAACGCGCGGATCGGCCAGACGCGTCCCGGCAGACGGCGCACATCAACGCAGGAGGGCGGGCGGCGGGATGGCGAGCGCAGGGAAGGCACGGGCTCGCGAGACCGCGGTCGCATCTCCGAAGATCCCGTCCGCCGCGCCGGACGTGACGCCGGATTCGGGCACCCCGCAGCCGTCCGGTCACCCCCTCGACACGTCCCTCCGATTCCTGCCCGGCGTCGGTCCGAAGCGGGCCGAGCGGCTCGACGAAGGCCTCGGACTGCGCACGGTGGGCGACCTCCTGTACCGGCCGCCCCGCCGCATCGAGGACCGGCGCACGCTCCACCGGATCTACGATCTCACGCACGGGGCGGTGGAAACGGTCGAGGGCACGGTGGCCAGCATCCGGGCGTTCCGGGTGCGGCGCCGCCGCAACTTCGTCATCGTCAAAGCGGCCGTCACCGATGGAACCGGCGTGCTGCACGCCGTCTGGTACAACCAAGGGTACATCGTCCGGCAGCTGCCGGCCGGGGCGCGCGTCATCCTGCACGGGCGCGTGCAGCGCCAGGCGGGTGAGATCCAGATGATCGCCCCGGAGTTCGAAGTTCTGGAGCCCGGGGAGGACACGCTGCACGCGGGCCGGATCGTGCCGGTCTACCGCGCGACCGAAGGGGTGACGCAGCGCGTGCTGCGGACGATGGTCATGCGCGCACTCGACGAGTACGCGCCGTCCGCCGTCGACTGGCTGCCGGACGAGCTGCGCGACCGGTACGCGTTTCCGGCGCTGCCGGGCGCCCTCCGGGCCCTCCACTTCCCGGAGACGGAAGACGAACAGACGTCGGCGCACGGCCGGCTGGCGTACGAGGAGCTGCTGCTCTTTCAAACCCTGCTGCTGCGGCACAAGCAGGCGCGGCAGCGGGAGCCAAAGGGCATCCGCTACGGCGACGCGGCGCCGCTGCTCGAGCGGTTCGAGGCGCGCCTGCCGTACCGGCTGACCCGCGCGCAGCGGCGCGTGGTGAACGAGATTGCCCACGACCTGGGCGCGCCGCACCCGATGAACCGGCTGCTGCAGGGCGACGTGGGTTCGGGGAAGACCGTCGTCGCCGCGGAGGCGCTGCTGCGGTGCATCGGCGGCGGCGCGCAGGGGGCGTTGATGGCGCCCACCGAGATCCTGGCCGGGCAGCACTATCTCACGCTGCGGGCGCTCCTCGACCCCATCGGCGTGACGGCGGTCCTGCTCATCGGCGGCCTCGGCCGCGCCGCCCGGAGCGAGGCGCTCGATCTGATCCGCGACGGCGGCGCCGACCTCGTCATCGGCACGCACGCGCTGATCGAAGAAGACGTCGCCTTTGCCCGCCTCGGACTGGTGGTGGTCGACGAGCAGCATCGCTTCGGCGTGGCCCAGCGGGCGGCGCTGCGGGCGAAAGGCAGCCGGCCGGATGTACTGGTGATGACCGCGACGCCGATTCCGCGGACGCTTGCGCTGTCGCTGTACGGCGACCTCGACGTCTCGGTCCTCGACGAGCTCCCGCCGGGGCGCTCGCCGATCCGGACCCACGTCCGTACCGGCGCGAGCCGTCCGCAGATTTACGCGTGGGTCGCGGAGCAGGTCCGCGGGGGACGGCAGGCCTACGTGGTCTGTCCGCTCATCGAAGAGAGCGACAAGCTGCAAGTCGAAGCGGCCACCGGCCTCGCGGCCCGGCTCGCCGCCGGGCCGCTCGCGGGCCTGCGCGTCGGGGTGCTGCACGGGCGCATGAAGGTGGACGACCGCGACAAAATCATGGGGGAGCTGCGCGCCGGCACGATCGACATCCTGGTCGCGACGACGGTCATCGAAGTCGGCATCGACGTGCCCAACGCCACCGTCATGGTGATCGAGGACGCGGACCGGTTCGGATTGTCGCAGCTGCATCAGCTGCGGGGCCGCGTCGGCCGCGGCCAGCACGCGTCGTACTGCGTGCTGGTCGGCGATCCGAAAACCGATGACGGCGGCGTGCGCCTCCAGGCGATGCGGGAGACGACGGACGGCTTCGTGATTGCGCAGCGCGACCTGGAACTGCGGGGCATCGGCGAGCTCCTCGGGGAGACCGGACGCGAGGCGCTGCGGCAGCACGGGCTGCGGGGCGATCTGCGGATCGCGGACCTCATCCGCGATCGAGACTGGCTTGAACGGGCCCGCGGCGACGCCGCGGCCATGCTGGCGAAGGATCCCGCGCTGCGCCAGCCGGCGCACCGGCCGGTCGCCGACGCGCTCCGGGCCCGGTTCGCGGCGGCGCCGGTGGCGAACGTGCGGGTGGGATGATGCGCGTCACGTCGGGGCGGGCCAAGGGGACGCACCTCCGCGCGCCGGGCTCGGGCGTGCGGCCGACGTCCGACCGGGTGAAGGAGGCGCTGTTCAACGCGCTCGCGCCGCGCCTCGCCGATGCGCGGGTGCTGGACCTCTTCGCCGGGACCGGGGCGCTGGGGATCGAGGCGCTGAGCCGCGGGGCCGCGCGGGCGGTCTTCGTCGAGCGGGACGCGCGCGCGGTCGCGGTGATCCGCCGCAACCTCGCCGCGGCGCACGTGGACGGGCAGAGCGAAGTGCGGCGCGGCACGGTGCCGGGCGCCCTCGACGGGCTCGAGCGCGACGGCGCGGTGTTCGACCTCATCGTGCTCGACCCGCCGTACGGCCAGGACCTCCCGGCGCGCACCCTCCGGCGGCTGGCCGCCTCGGCGCTGCTGGCGGACGGGGGCGTGATCGCCGCGGAAGGGCACTGGCGCGACGACCCGGGCGAGATTCCCGGCCTCCGGAGAACGCGGGATGCGCGCTACGGTGAGACCGGACTTTGGTTCTATTCGAGAGAGGGTGGGGAGGCGGGATGACGACGTCCGACGGTGTCACCGCGCTCTATCCCGGGAGCTTCGACCCGGTGCACAACGGCCACCTCGACATCATCGTCCGGGCGCGCCGCGTCTTCGGCCGCGTGGTCGTGGCGGTCGCCACGAACGTCGGCAAGCAGGCGATGTTCTCGACGGAGGAGCGCGTCGAGATGCTGCGCGGGGCGATGACCGGGCAGGAGGGCATCGAGGTGCGCGCCTTCGAGGGCCTCACCGTCGAGTTCGCCGCGTCCATCCGCGCCGGTGTGATCGTCCGCGGACTGCGCGCCAACGAGGACTTCGAGTTCGAACTCAAGATGGCGGCGATGAACAAGCGGCTCCATCCCGAGATCGAAACCGTCTTCATGATGACGAGCCCGGAGTACGCCTATCTCAGCTCGACGCTCATCCGGGAGGTCACACAGTTCGGGGGATCCGTCGCCGGGCTCGTTCCCGCGGCGGTGGAACAGCGCCTCGCGCAGCAACGCGGGCGCACACCGCCGGCTGGTCCCGCGTGAGCGGGGCTGCCGAAGCCGCGCCGTCGCGAGTGACGCCGCGACGACGGGCGGTCAGATGGGTTTGGTGTCTCGGGTGATGCCGCTCTCGCTCGGCCGGTAAAGGGCGATCCGGTCCGGTGCGGTGCGGTCGCCTCGCGGCGCGCCCTCGCTCAGCGGTTTGGCAGGGACGGCCACCACGGCGGGCAGTTTGAACTTGACGCCGTAGAACGATAGGGGCTTGATAGAGCCTCGCTGGCGCCGCGCCGTCACAGCGATCACACCCCGGCGGCGGCGGGGCGCTTCTCGTCCACGAACGGACCAATTGCCGGCGCGGACTCTGTCACGACCGGGTCATTCGCCGGCGAACGGCGGGGGACGATGTGGAACTTCCCCAATGCGAGTTCTTCCATCGCGACAAGCACCGGATTGCGAGTCGTGGTCTCGATCGCGGGGATGTCGCCGCGGATCAACTGCTCGGCCCGCGCGGCCACGGCATTCACCATGGTGAAGCGCTTGGGGATTCGTTCCAGAAGTACTTCGGTGGGCGGCTGGCGCATATGTTCCCTCCCGGAGAATGAAACTACTGGTGCGCTCGCCTCCGAGGGGGGCCAATCCCAGTTCGCGAGGATTGATCGAGGACACAAGGAAGAGAGGAGAGCCTTCTTCTTCATGGTACGCCTGTTCGGCCGTGAAAGCAAGGACAACGCGCGACGGGCCCGCCGCCGCCTTGACATCGCAAACCGGGCATTCGTATAATGAACGCGTGTTCGTGTGCCCGGCGGTGCCCGCCGGGCACATGTTGTGAGGTGCGGCTGTGCGCGTGAACGTGGCTGAGCTCCTGGCGGACCGCGACGGCGTCCGGGTGCTCGCGTTCGCGGAAGAGTTGTCGGCGCCCAGCGAGGACATCGCCTTCGCCGAACCGGTCACCGGCGAGATCACCTTGACCGGCGCGGCGGGCGGCGTCTCGCTTCGCGGCCGGGTCCGCACGGTCGCCGGCTGCGTGTGCGGGGCGTGCCTGCGCCGGTTCGAGCTGCCGATCGCGGTCGACGTCAGCGAGGAGTTCGGGCCGCGCGGGGAGCGGCCGGAGGCGCCCGGCGAGGAACACGAACTGACCGCCGGCGATTTTCTGGTTCCGGTTGAGGCCGGCGACACGATCGACGTGACGGAAGTGGTCCGCCAGCACGTGCTGTTGGCGCTGCCGCTGGCGCCGCGGTGCCGGGACGGCTGCCCGGGCCTGTGTCCCCGGTGCGGCGCGGATCTCAACGACGGACCGTGCGGGTGCGATCCGCGCGAGGTGGACCCCAGGCTGGAAGGACTGCGGCGCTGGAGCGCCGGGCAGGCGTGAGATGATCCTCGCGCCGGCGACGTTCAAGGGAGTGTGACGGATGGGACTGACCAAACGGCGATTCAGCAAGGCCCGCACCGCGTCGCGCCGCGCCGGGTTCCGCGCGCAGCCGGTGACGCTGGTCGACTGCCCGCAGTGCCACGCGCGGATGGTGCCGCACCGGGTGTGCCCCACGTGCGGCTACTACGCCGGCCGGCAGGCGATCCAAATCAAGACGAAGGAAGACAAGAGCGCCTAGTGCACCAACGCCGCCGTCGGGGGACGGCTTCCCGCGATATCGACAGCACGGCGTCGCGGATGCCCCTGCCCGATCCCCGCGGGGCGGCTGAGGTCACGAACGCCGGGCGCCGATGATGCGGGTGGCGCTCGACGCGATGGGCGGCGATCACGCGCCGCGCGAGATCGTCGCCGGCGCCGCGGACGCGGCGCGGGAGTTGGACGTCGAGGTCATCCTCGCCGGCCCGGCCGACCGCCTCAAGGAAGAGCTCCGGCACGTCCCCGCGCCGCACCGGTCCGAGGCCCTGCGCATCGTCGACGCCCCTGAAGTCATCGGGATGGCCGAGGCGCCCGCGATGGCGCTGCGGCGGAAGCGCCGCTCGTCGATCGCCGTGGCGCTCGACCTGGTCCGCCGCGGGGAGGCCGACGCCATGGTGAGCGCCGGCAACACCGGCGCGGTCATGGCCGCCGCGCTGTTGACGCTGCGGCCGATCGAAGGCATCGACCGGCCGGCCATCGCGGCCGTGCTGCCGACGCAGCGCGGCCGCGCGATCATGCTGGACGCCGGCGCCAACGTGGACTGCCGGCCCAAACATCTGCTGCAGTTCGGCGTCATGGGCAGCGTCTACGCGGCGCGGGTCCTCGGCATCGAATCGCCGCGGGTGGGCCTGCTCAGCAACGGCGAGGAGGACACGAAGGGCAACGAACTCGTGATCCGGGCGGCGGAGCTGCTCCGCCGGTCGGGCCTGCGGTTCATCGGGAACGTCGAGGGGCGCGGCGTCTTTGCCGGCGCCGCCGACGTCGTGGTGTGCGACGGGTTCGTCGGCAACGTCGTCCTCAAGTTCGGCGAAGGTCTCGCCCTCGGCATCTTCAGCCTGCTCCGCGAAGAGTTGAGCCGCGGCCTGCTCGTGCGCCTCGGCGTCGCGCTCGCGCGCCCGCGCCTCAAAGCGCTCGCGCTGCGGCTCGACCACACCGAGTACGGCGGCGCGCCGCTGCTGGGCGTCGACGGCATCTGCATCGTGAGCCACGGAAGTTCCAAAGCCAGAGCGGTGCGCAACGCCATCGGTCTGGCCGCCGAATCGGTCCGCGCGCGCATGGTCGACGCGATCCGGGCCGACGTGGCACGCCTGGCGGAGCTGGCGCTCGCCCAGGGATTCTCCGCAATCTAGTCCGGGGAGGAGACGCGTGCGAAGCGGATCCACGATCGTGGGCATGGGCCGGTGCGTGCCCGAGCGCGTGCTGGCCAACGCCGAGCTCGCAGCCTCCGTCTCGACGACGGACGCGTGGATCGAGTCGCACACCGGGATCCGCGAGCGCCACATCGCGGGGCCCGAGACCGCGACCTCCGATCTGGCGTACGGCGCCGCGGTGGAGGCGCTCGGCGCGGCCGGGATCACCGCCGCGGACGTGGACCTGATCGTCGTCGGCACGACCACGCCCGACATGGTCTTTCCGAACGTGGCGTGCCTCTTGCAGAAGCGCCTCGGCACGCGCACCGTCGGATGTCTCGACGTCTCGGCGGCGTGCTCCAGCTTCATGTACGCGCTCAGCGTCGCCCACGCTTCGATCGTCGCGGGCCAGGCCCAAACCGTGCTCGTCGTCGGGGCCGAGACGCTGTCCCGGATCACCAACTGGCAGGACCGGTCGACGTGCATTCTCTTCGGGGACGCCGCCGGCGCGGCGGTGGTCCGGCCGGCGCGGGACGGCTACGGCTTCCTGTCCTTCGCGCTCGGCGGCGACGGCGCCGCCGGGGGCCACCAGCTCTACCTGCCGGCCGGCGGTAGCCGGAAGCCCGCGTCGTTCGAAACGGTCGAGCAGAACGAGCACACGATCCGCATGGAGGGGCCGGAGGTTTACAAGTTCGCCGTCCGGACGATCCCGCGGGCGGCGCTGGAGGCGATCGCCAAGGCGGGGCTCGCGCCGGGCGACATCGACTTCGTGATCCCGCACCAGGCCAACCTCCGCATCATCCAGTCGGCGGCCCACTGGCTGCGCGTGCCGATCGAGAAGTTCTACATCAACGTACAGCACTACGGCAACACGTCCGCGGCGTCCGTGCCGGTGGCGCTCTACGAAGCGGTGGCCGCCGAGCGCGTGCGCGAGGGCGACGTCGGCGTGATGGTCGCGTTCGGCGCCGGGTACACCTGGGGCGCGTGCGCGATCCGGTGGGGCGGCGCGGCGTGAAGGTCGCCGCCGTCTTTCCCGGCCAGGGCGCGCAGCACGTCGGGATGGGCCGCGAACTCGCGGAGCGGTTCCCCGAGGCGCGCGAAGTCTTCCGCCGGGCGAGCGACGCCGCCGGGATCGATCTCTACGCGCTCTGCGCGGACGGCCCGGAAGACGCGCTGCGGCAGACCGCGAACACGCAGCCGGCGATTCTGGCCGCCAGCCTCGCCTGTCTCGCGACGGTGCCGCTTGCGCCGGCGTGCGCGGCGGGGCTGAGTCTCGGCGAGTACACCGCGCTCGTGTGCGCCGGCGCCGTGTCGCTCGAAGACGCGGTCCGCCTGGTGCGGCTGCGCGGACAGTACATGCAGGAGGCCTGCGACGGACTTGACACGATGATGGCCGCGGTCGTCGGGCTCGATGGGGAGCGCGTGCGCGCGGTGTGCGAGGCGCACGCCCACCTCGGCGTGGTCGAGCCGTCCAATTTCAACAGCCCCGGACAGGTGGTCGTGGGCGGGGAAGCGGCGGCCGTGCGGGCCGTCCTCGACGCCGCCCGCGCCGCCGGCGCGCGGCGGGCGATTCCGCTCGCCGTCAGCGCGCCGTTCCACACGCGGCTCATGGCCCCGGCCGCATCCAGGCTCGCCGCCGATCTCGAGCGGATGCCGCTGCGCGACGCGCGCATCCCGGTGATCGCCAATGTCTCGGCGGCGCCGGTGCGCACCGCGGACGAGATCCGGCGGGCGCTGCTCGCCCAGGTCGCCTCCCCGGTGCGGTGGGAAGAATCGGTGCGCGCGATGCGGGCGGACGGCATCGAGGTGTTCGTCGAAGTCGGCCCCGGCACGACCGTGAGCGGGATGATCCGCCGCACCGTCGACGCCGTGACGTGCCACGTCGAGGACGCCGCGTCGCGCGAGGAGACGCTCGCCCTGCTGGCCGCGGGCGGGACCCCCGCGCCGGGACCCGGCACGGCGGCGGGACGTGAGGGGGTCGCTCGGTGATCGCCGCCGGACGGGTGGCGCTCGTGACCGGCGCCTCCGGCGGGATCGGCCGCGCGATCGCCGTCCGGCTGGCGCGCGAGGGCGCGGCCGTCATCGTTCACTACGGCCGCCGGGCGGAGGAAGCGGAGGAGACGCTGCGGCAGATCACCGACGGCGGCGGCGAGGGCATCATCCTCCAGGCGGATCTGACCGACGTGGAGGCGTGCCGGCAGTGCGCGGACGCGGCCCACGGCTGGCGCGGACGGCTCGACATCGTGGTGAACAACGCGGGCCTCACGCGCGACGGCCTATTGATACGGATGCGGGACGAGGACTGGCACGATATCATGGCGATCAACCTGCACGCGACGTTCTATCTGACGCGCGCAGTGCTGCGGGAGATGCTGCGGCAGCGGTGGGGACGGATCGTCAACATCACGTCCGTCGTCGCGGAGGTTGGGAACCCGGGGCAGGCGAACTACATCGCGGCCAAGGCCGGCGTGATCGGCTTCACGAAGGCGGTCGCGCGGGAAGTGGCTACCCGCGGCATCACGGCCAACGCCGTGTCGCCCGGCTACATCGAGGCCGGGCTGACCGGCAAGCTCACCGACGCGCAGCGCGCGCGCTTCACCGAGCACATCCCGGTGGGGCGCACCGGCCGGCCGGAGGAAGTCGCGGCCGCGGTGGCGTTCTTCGCGGCCGAAGACACAGCGTACATCACGGGGCAGGTCCTGAACGTCGACGGCGGATTGGTCATGCGCTAGTGGAGCATCGACGCGCTGGGAAGGTCCGGGGTCCCCAAGGATTCGCATCGTTCCAGCGAAACCTTGGGGTGGACTGGCGTTAGTCACCGAGGAGGTGCACGAACGATGGCATCGGCATTTGACCGGGTAAAGGCGATTGTGGTCGAGCAGCTTGGCGTGGACGCCGCCCAGGTGACGCCGCAGTCGAAGTTCGTCGAGGACCTGGGCGCGGATTCGCTCGACGTCGTCGAGCTGGTCATGGCGCTCGAGGAGGAGTTCGACATCGAGATTCCGGACGAGGACGCGGAGAAGATCGCGACCGTCGGCGAGGCGATCAAGTACATCGAGAGCCATGTCGAGGCGCCCGCGGAGTAGCCGGACGCCGGGGCGGGCCCGCACGTACCGCAATGACTGAGACACGGGTGGCCGTGACCGGCCTGGGCGTGGTGTGTCCCATCGGCACCGGCGCCGACGCATTTTGGAACGCGATGATGGAGGGCCGGTCGGGCGTCCGCCGCATCACGTCGTTCGATCCGGCGGGTTACGATGCGCAGATCGCGGCGGAGGTCCCCGATTTCGACCCGGCCGCCTACCTCGACCGCAAGGAAGTCCGCCGCAACGACCGATGCGTGCATTTCGCCGTGGCCGCGTCGCGCATGGCGCTCGACGACGCGCGCCTCGCAATCACGCCGTCGATCCGCGACGACGTCGGCGTCATCATCGGGACCGGCACCGGCGGGGCGATCACGTGGGAGGCGCAGCACCAGCTGCTGCTCGAACGCGGGCCCGGCCGCATCAGCCCGTTCTTCGTTCCCATGATGATGCACAACAGCGCCTCGGCCATCGTCAGCATGCTGACCGGCGCGCGCGGGCCCAACTTCTCCGTCGCGTCCGCCTGCGCCACCGGCGGCCACGCGATCGGCGAGGCGATGCGGAAGATCCAGCGCGGGGACGCCGTGGCGATGCTGTGCGGCGGCACCGAAGCGGCGATCACCCCCCTCAGCCTGGCGGGGTTTTGCGCGGAGAAGGCGCTCAGCACCCGCAACGACGCCCCGACGAAGGCCGTCCGGCCGTTCGACCTTCACCGGGACGGGTTCGTGATGGGCGAGGGCGCCGGCGTCGTGGTCATCGAGGCGTGGGACCACGCCGAGCGGCGCGGGGCCCGGATCTACGGCGAGCTCGTCGGGTACGGTGCGAGCGCCGACGCCTTCCACATCACCCAGCCGGACCCGGAGGGCGATGGGGCCGCGCTCGCGATGCGGCGGGCCCTTCGGGACGCGCGGCTCGAGTCGCACGAGATCGGCTACATCAACGCCCACGGCACGAGCACCGAATACAACGACAAATTCGAGACGTTCGCGATCAAGCGGGTCTTCGGCGAGGCCGCGCGGCGCATCCCGGTGAGCTCGACCAAGTCGATGACCGGGCATCTCCTCGGCGCCGCGGGCGGGGTCGAGCTGATCGCCTGCGTGCTCGCGATCGCGCGCGGAGCGCTGCCGCCGACGATCAACTATGAGACCCCGGATCCGGAGTGCGACCTCGACTACGTCCCGAACGTGCCGCGGGCGGCCCGCATCACCACGGCGATGTCGAACGGCTTCGGCTTCGGCGGCCACAACTCGATCCTGATCGTGCGGAGCCCCTCCTGAGATGGTGGAGCTGTTCGAACCGCTCGCCCCGGATCGGGACGCGCAGCTCGCCGAGCTGGAACGCCGGCTCGACGTGCACTTCCGCGATCGGACGCTCCTGCACACCGCCCTCGTGCACGGCTCGGTCGGCACGGACGCGCGGAGCCGGCACGGCGACAACTACGAGCGCCTCGAGTTCCTCGGCGACGCGGTCCTCAACCTCGTCGTCGCAGACCACCTCTACCGGCTGTTCCCGACCCGCCTCGAGGGGGACCTGGCGCGCCTGCGGGCCTCGGTGGTGAGCGAGGGGCCGCTGGCCCGGATCGCGCGCGTGATGGACCTCGGCCGCTACATGCTGCTCGGGCGGGGTGAGGAGAAGGGCGGGGGACGGTCGCGGGCGTCGCTCCTCGCGGACGCGCTGGAAGCGGTCGTCGGCGCGGTGTACGTGGACGCGGGGTACGGCGTCGCCCACCACTGCGTGACGCGGTGGTTCGCGGAGGACCTGTCGCGCCTCGAGGAGCCGGGCGGCAGCGATTACAAGAGTCTGCTCCAAGAACTCGTGCAGCAGCGCGAACGCCGCCTGCCGCGCTACCGCATCACCGGCCAGGAGGGTCCGGAACACAGCCGCGCGTTCGTGGCCGTGGTGGAAGTGAGCGGCCGCGTCATCGGCGAGGGCCGGGGCAAGAGCAAGAAGGAGGCGGAGCAGGCCGCGGCCCAGCAGGCGCTGGACCACCTCCGCCCGAGCCGCGACGGGTGAAGTACCTCTGGGCGCCGTGGCGGCTGCAGTACATCAAAGGACCGCCGATGACGGATTGCATCTTCTGCACGTTTCCCCGTGAGGGCCGGGACCGCGACCGCGGCATCCTGATCCAAGGCCGGCTGGCCTTCGTCATTCTGAACGTCTACCCGTACAACTCGGGCCATCTCATGGTCGTGCCGCACCGGCACGTCGCCGATCCCGGCGATCTGACGGACGACGAGCAGCTCGAGATGCAGCGCCTCGTCCAGGCGTCCATGCGCGCGCTGCGAGAGGTCTACCGGCCGGAGGGATTCAACATCGGGATGAACATCGGCCGCGCCGCCGGCGCCGGCATCGCGGACCACCTCCACACCCACATCGTGCCCCGCTGGGTCGGGGACACGAATTTTATGCCCGTCCTCGGGGAGACCAAGGTGCTGCCCGAGGAACTGACGGCCACGTACGATCGCCTCGCGGCGGCGCTCCGCGCGACGCCGCCGGCGGGCCCGGAATCCTGACGCGGCTTCGTCTTGCCGCCGGATGCGGCGTGCTGGCGGCCGCGCTCGCGGCTGCGGCCGTTGCCGCCGCGCCGTGGGAGCCGGCGCCGGAGATCGACGTCGCCGTCAGCGACCGGACCGCGCGCGCCCTCGGTGTTCGGGCCGGCGACGAGATCGAAATTGCCTCGACCGCCGCGGGCCCGTGGCGGCGCGTTCGGATCGCGCATCTGTACCGGCCGCTCCTGTACCCGACCGAGGTCGCCGATCGGGAGGCCGACGTCCGGCTGCATCTGAGCGACCTGCAGGCGCTCACGGGAAGCGCCGACGAGGTCGACAGCATTGTCGTCCGGCTGCGCGATCCGTCGCGCGCCTCCCGCGTCGCTTCGGATCTGACGTCGATGGGCGTCGGGGTGCACGCGTACACCTCCGCCGACCTCGCCCGCCGCAATTCCAGCTCGTTCGAGGTGGTGGCGCGGTTCCACCGCGCGATCGGGGCCGTCGCCGTCCTCGCCGGCAGCGTCTTCCTGGTGACGATCATGACGCTGCGGGGCGAGGAGATGAGGCGCGAAGTCGGCATGATGCGGCTCATGGGCGTCGGCACGCGCACGGTGGCCGCCGCCGTGCTGCTCGTCGCGACGGCCGTTGCCACCGCGGGCAGTCTGGCCGGCGCGGGCCTGGCCTACGCGCTCTCGTTCGCCATCAACGGGTACTACCGGCGCCTGTTCGAGACGGACATCGTCTTTTCGCAGGTGACGTGGGGCCTCGTCGCGGACGCCGGCGCGCTGTCGGTGGTGCTCGGGGTCGCGGCGGGCGCGCTCACGGCGTGGCGCCTCTTGCGCCGGCGTCCGCTCGACCAGATGGGACGGTAGGCGCATGGCGTCGCTCGTCTTCCTCGCCCGCCGCACGCTCGGGCGCAGCCGCGCCCGCACCGCGCTCGTCCTGCTCGGCCTCGCGGTCACCGGGGCGCTGCTGCTCGACATGACGATGCTCGCCCACGGCCTCGAGACGAGCCTCGGCGCCGTGCTCGGCCGGATCGGCTTCGCGCTCCGCGTGCTGCCGAAAGGGTCGCTGCCCTTCGCGGGTGACGAGGAGATTCCCGCCGCCGACGGACTGGCGGGCGCGATCGCGCGGCAGCCCGGGGTGACCGCGGCGGTGCCGGTGGCCGCCACCAACGTCTACGTCGAGCACGGCGGCGCGCGCTTCCCGTCGTTCGTGCTGGCGGTGCCGCGCGGCGGCGTGGGCGCCTACGCGCTCCTCGAGGGGACGGACCTGCCCGCCGCGCCGTCCGCCCTGGGACCTCCGGCCGCCGTCATCAACCCGATCATGGCGCGGCGCGACGGCGTGCGCGTCGGGGACACGGTGGTGCTCTCGGCCGTCCCGTCGCGCGGGCTCGCGCCGCTCGCGGCGCCGCGCGCGTTTCGCGTCGTGGGCATCGCGGACTTCTACGTCGACCTGGCGGCGCAGCGGTCGATCTCGATCGCGACCGCGGATCTGCGCGCCCTGCAGGGCCGGCCGGCCGGCGCGGCGTCGATGATTCTTGTGCGCCTCGGCGATCCGGCGCGCGCCGGCCCCCTGGCGCGCTGGATCGCCGCGCGGGATCCGCGCGTCGACGCGCTCAGCAACGCGGACTTCCTGGCGCGCCTCGCGACGCGGCTCACGTACTTCAGCCAGTTCTCGCTGATCCTCGGATCGCTCAGCGTGGCCGTGTCATTTCTGCTCATTACCGCGATCGTCACGCTTTCGGTCGCCGAGCGCCTGGGTGAAATCGCGATGCTGCGGGCGATCGGATTCACGCGCGCGCGGATCGCGGCCCTCGTCGTGCTGGAAGGGATGGCCCTCGGCGTGGCGAGCCTGCCCGGCACGTTCGTGCTCGGGCTGGTCATCGCGCGCTACCTCGACGCGATCCTGAGGCAGGCGCCGGGGCTGCCGGTCGATCTCCACTTCTTCGTGCTGACGCCGGCGGCCGCGGCGCGAACGGTGATGCTCCTCACCGCCACCGGCGCCGTCGCCGGTCTGTATCCGGCCGCGGTCGCGTCGAGGACCGCGGTCGCGGCCACCCTGCACGCGGAGGTCCTCTCGTGAAGACGTCGCCTGCGGCGGGAGGGACATCTTCGGCCCGCACCGCAGGCCCAGAAGCGGCCGGCCCGCGCCGCGACGCCGCGGTCGTCGTGGCGGCGGCGGTCACGAAAGAGTACCGGACGGCCGGCGACACCGTGCACGCCCTGCGCGGGGTCAGTCTGACCGTGGACGCGGCCCGTATGATCTCGGTCGTCGGTCCGAGCGGCTGCGGCAAGTCCACGCTCCTGCATCTGCTCGGCGGCGTCGACCTGCCCACGAGCGGAACCGTGACGCTGCTGGGACAGCCGACGCACGCGCTCCCCGACGCCCAACTCGCCCGGGTGCGCCTCGCGCACGTCGGCTTCGTCTTCCAGCGGTTCTTTCTGCTGCCGATGCTGACCGCCGAAGAGAACGTGATGCTGCCGATGCTCGAAGCCGGCGTGCCCGCCGGTGCGCGGCGCGCGCGGGCGGCGGCGCTGCTCGAGCGGATGGGCCTCGCCGGCCGCGCCGCGCACCGGCCCGGACAGTTAAGCGGCGGCGAGATGCAGCGCGTGGCCATCGCCCGGGCGCTCGCCAACCGCCCGGCGCTGCTGCTCGCGGACGAGCCGACCGGCGAGCTCGACGACGAGACGGGACGCGAGATCATCCGCCTGCTGCGCGACGCGACGCAGGACGGCTGCGCGGTGGTGGTCGTGACCCACAACGTGGAACTGGCGGCGCTCGCCGATCTGCGGCTCCGCATGCGAAACGGCGTGGTCGTATGACGCCCGCGGCGTGGCTGGTCGCCCGGCGGGCGCTGCTGGATCGGCCGTGGCGGTCCACGCTGCTGCTGCTCGGCTACGGCATCGGCGTGGCGATCATGATCGCGCTGCTCTCGGTCGGCGACGCGCTGCTGCTCGAAGCGAAGGACCGCAACCTCGTCGCGGGCGGGGACGTGGTCGTCCTGCCCGAGGGGATCGACCCCGCGGTCATCAAGGTCAACGGGGTGACGGGCATGTTCTTGACCGTGCCCAACGCCGGCTTTCTCGTGCGCGAGGTCCTCGAGGGCCCGCGGTTCCGCCGCGACGTGATCGCCGCGGCCCCGCAGATCTCGTCCCGGTTGCTGTACGTGCGCGCCCGCGGACGCGTGGTGACGGCGGACGCCTCGGCCGGGATTCCGTCGCTGGATACGCAGGCCCACGCCGCGCGCGCCGTCACGGACGGGACCGACAGCGCGGCGGACAAGACGTGGCTGAACCCGCCGCCCGCGTCGCTTGCGGACCGCCTCGATCACTTCCATCAAGCGCCGGCCCCGTCCGACGCGGGACCTCCGGCCGCGCCCCGGCCTCCCGCCGGGACGGGGGCCGCTCCGAGCCGGCCGGCACGAGCGCGGGCCGCGTGGGTGGAATGGGATTATTTCAACGTGCTCGATCCGGCGACCGGCGGATACGCCTATTTGACGCTCATGACCGGCGCGGATCCGCTGGGCGTGGTGCTGGCCCGGGTGAAGCTGCCCGGGGCGCCGGTCCAGGACGTCTTCCTGCCGAGCGTGCTGCTGCCGGGCGACATCTCCACCGCGACCGCCGAGCAGCACGTCGGGCCGGCCCGGCTCTCGGCCGACGCGGCCGGATACCACCTCGCGGTCGACGACCCACGCCTCCGGGTCCGTCTCACGATCCGGCCGGATCGCGGCTTCGCGCTGCCGGCGACGGAGCTGCGGCTCGGAAGCGTCGTCAGCGGATATGTCGTGCCGGTGGCCCGCGGACGCGCCGACGGGACCATCCAGGCGGGCGGCCGTATCCTCACGCTGACGAACGCGCCGGCCTTCCACGACCACAACTGGGGTACGTGGGGCGGCGTGTCCTGGGACTGGGGGCAGGCATCAAGCGACGCGGGCGCGCTCGTGTACGCGAACGTCCATCTTCCGGGCGGCGCGTCCGCGGTGCGGTCTCCTGCCGGTGACGGAAGCGGGACGCGGGCCACGATGTTTCTCTGGCGCTCCGCCGGCGCCGCCGCGTCGTCCGCGCGGGAGCAGGGGGGCTTCGTCGGCGCGCTCCCGATCACGGACGTCATCTACGCCGGCTGGCGGCCGGGACCGCTGGTGGACGGCCGCCGGGTGCCGGCGCCGTCCGACGTCACCATCCGGGCGGCCAGCGGTCCGGATACGGCGACGGTTCGGATCAGGGTCGTAGACGCGCTCGGCGGCCGGCCGCTCGGATCCCCGAACGCGACCGGGACGTCGCGGGGCACCCCCATCTTTTTACAGCTGCGCGGCGACGCGACCCTTCGCGGGACGGTCGGCGGGGTGCCGGTCGCCTGGCAGGGTCCGGCGGTGTCGGAGACGTTCGTGCGGCCGTGACCGCGCCGAACCCGAGCATGACCGCCGGAGTCCGCGCCGTCATCTTCGACATGGACGGCCTCATCGTCGACAGCGAGACGCCGGAGTTTCTGGCATGGCAGGCGGTGCACGCGCGCCACGGCTGGCCGTTTCCGGTCGAGTCGTGGCGCCGCAACATCGGCAGGAACGACAGCCCGTTCGATCCGCTCGGCCGCTTTCGAGAGCCCGGCAGTCCGATGGCGCCGGAGGCCGCCCGCGCGCTGTGGCAGGATCACCACGACCGTCTCCAGCCGGCGTTTCTCACGCCGCTGCCGGGCGTCGTGGCCCTGCTGGAGAGCGTCCGCGCCCACCGGCTCCGGACGGCCGTGGCCTCGTCGTCGCGGCGCGAGCGGGTCCGCGAGTTGCTCGAGCGGCTCGGGCTGGCGGACAAGTTCGACGCCGTGGCCGGCGGCGACGAGGTGCCGCGGGCGAAGCCGGCGCCGGACGTCTATCGCCTGGCCGCGGAGCGGCTGGGGGTCGCGGAATGGGCGTGCGTCGCGATCGAGGACAGCGAGTCCGGCGTACGCGCCGCCAAGGCGGCGGGCATGCGGTGCATCGCCGTGCCGTCGGCGCTGACCCGCGGGATGGATTTTTCGGCCGCGGACCTCGTCGCGGACAGCCTGATCGAGGTGGGCCTCGAGACGATCACGGCGCTGGGCGGCTCGGCCGGCCCGCTGTCCTGACGATCGTTTGGCGACCCCAGCCGTTTTCTGGACCGCCTTCGCGCTCGGCGTGGTCTTCTGCGCGCCGCCCGGCGCGGTCATGGCTGAAGCCCTCCGGCGAGGCGTCCGCCGCGGATTCGCCGGCGCGCTGCTGACGGAGCTCGGTTCGCTCGTCGGCGATGCCACCTGGGCCGCGCTCGCGCTGTCCGGAGTCGCGTACCTCGCGGTGTATCGGCCGGTTGCGACCGGCCTCACCGCCCTCGGCGTTCTCCTGCTGTTCTACCTGGCGTGGCACGCGCTCCGGGAGGCGTGGGCGGGCGCGCTGCCTACGGCCCGCCGGCCCGCCTCCGGCGGCGACTTTGCGGCCGGTGCCGCGTTGTCGCTGTCGAACCCGCAAAACATCGCGTTCTGGCTTGGCGTCGGCGGCGGCGCCGTGGCCGCCCTGGGAGTCGTGCACCGGCTACACCTGCTCGTGATCTTCTTCATCGCGTTCATGCTGGCGTGTATTGCCTGGTGTTTTTTCATGGCCGGCATGATCGCATGGGGACGGAGATGGTTATCGGCGCGCTTCTACCGATGGATCAACCTGGCCTGCGGACTCGCGATGGCGTACTTCGGGGTCAAGCTCCTGGCCGTGCTGGCCGCGAACGCGGGGATCTTGCGGCGGCCCTGACTAGGCACGGGTCTGTCCCGTGCCCCAGACGATCCACTTTGTCGTCGTCAGGTCCTCCAGGCCCATCGGCCCGCGCGCGTGAAGGCGGTTGGTGCTGATGCCGACCTCCGCGCCCAGCCCGAATTCGCCGCCGTCCACGAGCCGCGTGGACGCGTTGACCAGCACTGCGGCGCTGTCGACCTCCCGCACGAACCGCTCGGCGCGGGCGCGGTCTCGCGTCACGATCGCATCGGCGAGGCCGGTCCCGTGCCGCCCGATGTGCTCGACGGCCGCGTCCAATCCGTCGACCACCCGAATCGCCAGTGTCAGGTCCAGATACTCCGCGTCCCAGTCCTCGTCCGTCGCCGGCGTGACGTCGGGCGCCCACCGGCGGGTCTCGGCGTCGCCGCGCACCTCGACGCCGGCCGTCCGCAGCGCGGCGACGAGCGGCGGGATGACCCGCGGCGACGCCGGCGCGTCGATCAGGACCTTCTCCAGCGCGTTGCACGTGCTGGGACGATTGGTCTTGGCGTTGACGACGAGCCGCACGGCCATCTCGAGGTCGGCGTCGCGGTCGACAAACACGTGCGTCACGCCGCGGTCGTGCTTCAACACGGGGACGCGGGCGTGCTCGACGACGAGCCGGATCAGCGCCGGGCCGCCGCGCGGGATGACCAGGTCGACCAAGCCGTCGAGACGCACGAGTTCGCGGATCGCGTCGTAGTCGCGGCGGGCGAGCAGGGTGACCGCGGCCTCGGGGAGCCCCGCCGCGCGCAGCCCGGCCGCGATCGCCTGTCCCAGCGCTTCGTCGGAGTGGCGGGATTCCGCGCCGCCGCGGAGGATGACCGCGTTGCCCGAGCGAAGGCAGAGCCCCGCGGCGTCCACCGTCACGTTGGGGCGCGACTCGTAGATCATCGCGACGACGCCGATGGGCACGCGCACCCGCCGGACTTCCATGCCGTTCGGCCGCGCGCGCACATCGACCGCGGCGCCGACCGGATCGGTGAGCGCGGCGATCTCCTCCAGCGCGCGCGCGAGCTGCTCGACGCGGCCGGGGGTCAGCGTCAGCCGGTCGCGAAACGCCGCCGGACGATCCCCGAGCGACGCGAGGTCCCGGCCGTTCGCCTCCAAGATCGCCGGCGCTTGCGACCGGATCGCCGCGGCGATGGCGGCGAGGCCGGCCCGGCGCGCCTCGTCGGACGCGTGGTGCAGCGTGCGCGCCGCCTCACGCGCGCCGCGGGCCTGCGCTTCCACGCCGACGACCGCCGCCGTTCGTCCCCGGGCCTCAGACGGGATGCTCACCGTTCCGCCGTCACCACCAGGTTGTCGCGGTGCACGACCTCGTCGTGGGTCCGCTCGCCGAGCACCCGCGCGATCTCGGAGGTCCGGCGTCCCCGGATCTTGGCGAGATGCGCGCTGGAGTAGTTGACGAGCCCGCGGGCCAGCTCCTGCCCGCGGCCGTCGGCGATCGTGACGGCCTCCCCGGCGTCGAACGTCCCGTCGATCCGGACCACGCCGGCCGGCAGGAGGCTCTTGCCGCGGCGCAGCGCCGCGCCGGCGCCGTCGTCGACGACGAGCGTGCCGCGCGCGACGAGCCCGAAAGCGAGCCAGCGTCCGCGGCCGGAGAACCGGCCGGCCGGCAGAAATAGGGTGCCGTGCCGTTCGCCCGCGAGCAGGCGGGTGAGGGGGCGCTCCACGGATCCGCCGGTGACCACCGTCGCCACCCCTGACTCGGTCGCGATGCGGGCCGCGTCGATCTTCGTGGCCATGCCGCCCACGCCTTGCGGGGTCATCGTCCGGCGCGCCACCCGGACGATCTGCGCGTCGATCCGCTCCACGGTGGGGATCAGCCGGGCGGCGCGCTGCCGCCGCGGATCCGCGGTCATGAGGCCTTCGACGTCCGAGAGCATCACGAGCAGGTCGGCGCCGACGAGGCTGGCCACGAGCGCCGAGAGAGTGTCGTTGTCGCCGATCTGAATCTCCTCGGTCGCGATCGTATCGTTCTCGTTGATCACGGGGACGACGCCGTCGGCGAGCAGCGCAAGCAGCGTGAGACGCGCGTTCACGTAGCGCCGGCGGTCGGCGAAGTCCTGGCGCGTGAGCAGAATCTGCGCCGCGCGCAGTCCGAGGCGGTCAAACGCCGCCCCGTACCGCTGCATCAGCACCGGCTGGCCGACCGCGGACAACGCCTGCTTTTCCACGAGGCGCCGGGGCCGCCTGCGGCCGAGCAGCCCGGCGCCGGTGGCGATCGCGCCGGACGAGACGAGCAGCACCTGCCGGCGCTGCCGAACCGCGGCCGCGACGTCCTCGGCCACGGCGGTGATGCGGCCGGCGTCGACGACGGGCCCGCCGCCGGTCAAGGTGGTGGTGCCGACCTTCAGCACGATCCTGGACGCGCCGGTCAGAGGTCCCGCCTCGGCCGGGGCAGGAGGGCGCTTCGCGGCCGGAGGTCCTGCGTCAGACGGGACGACCGGCGTGGCCGGCATCACGGTGCGCCGAGGGTGAGACGCACCGGGTAGTTCGACCCGCTCTCCGGGACGGTGAGGATTCGAATCGTGCGGCGCGTCTGCGGCCGCAGCGGGAAGGTGGCGACGACCTGCGGCGCATTCGGCTGCACGAGTTGGCTTTCGACGACCTGCTCGCCGATCACGAACGTCCCGCGGGCCTGCCCGCCGTCCGCGTGCAGGACGAGCGCCGCCGCGGCCGGTGACGAGGTCGCGTTGACGACGTCGACGTTGAACCGGTAGACGACGCCGTAGTTGCCCTGCAGCAGCGCCCCGGTCTGCCCTTCGTGCAGCAGGTCGGCATCCGCGGCGAGCACCATCATCACCGGCGGGCCGCCGACCGAATAGGTCATTGTCCGTCCGATCTGCGGCCGGACGAACGCCCCGCGCTGATGCACGCGGTCGAAGTCCGGCGCGAAGCTCATCGTCGGCGGCTCTCCTTCGTCCGCGAGCCGCGCCGCCACCTGGACGTTCACGCGGTCGCCATCGAGCAGACCGAACTGCGCGATCCCGCTTGTGATGCCGAGCGGCGGCAGGTCTTCGACAAACAGCGGCACGGTTGTGTTGCCCGGCAGACGGACCAGAAAGCCGGCGTGATGGGCGTACTCGTCGAGAAACGTCCGGGCGGCGTCGTGGCCCGGCGTGACCTCCTCCTGCGACGGCGCGCCGGCGGCGCCCTGGACCCACAGCGACACCGCGTCGCGGGCGGGGTTGCTGAGCGTCACCGTGATGAACATGTGCTGGGCCTTCGAGCCGTTCTGATGGTGGAACAAGAGGCGGACGGTCTGCCCCGACGACAGCGCACCGGTGTAGAGGACCTTGCCGAAGGGGATCGTCTCCGGACTGTTGCTGACGAGCAGGATCTCGGCGTCGTTCCAGGGGATGATCGCGTTGGTCAGCGCGACCCGGACCAGCCGGGTCGCCGGCGGCATCCCGGGCGCGTGGACGGTCAGCCCGGCGAGCACCGTTTCGGCCGCGGACGCGTCGAGCGGCACCAACGCGGGCTGGGTCTGCGCGACCCGGACGACGGCGGACGGCTGAAACCCCAGCGCGAGCCGGGCGGACGTCGTGATGGCGAGCCGCAGCGTGTCGACCGTGGCTGGGCCGCCCGTGACCGAAACCGGCGCCAGCGCCTCGACCGCGGGACCCTGCGCGGCGCCCGGCGGCACCCGGGCGGCGGTGAGGGTCGCGGCCAGCGCGAGCACCGCGGCACAGCGCAGGGCGGTGTTCCGTCTCATCGCTCGTCGCACACAGCTCTGTATACGGACGCGCACGCGTCTGGTGTTTCCCATGTACGCGCCGACTCCTCCACCGTGCGTCGCCGCCTCCCGCGGCCGGAGGAAGCGGCGCGCGACGAGGCCAAGAACCCAACGATGTAGTGTGCCTCCTACCAAACTCGAGGAGGAGCGCGTATGCAGGTGGACCTGTCAGGCCGCGTGGCCGTGGTGTCGGGCGCGAGCGCCGGCATCGGCCGCGCGATCGCGCAGGGCTTCGCCGAAGCCGGGGCCGACGTCGTGATCGGCAGCCGCCGCGAAAACGCCGTCGCGCGGGCGGCGGACGAGATCGCGGGCGCGACGCGCCGCACGGTCGTGCCGGTAGCGGCGGACGTCGCCACGCCGGCCGGCGTCGACGCGCTGCTGGAGACGGCGTGGTCGCGGTTCGGCCGGCTCGACATCCTCGTGGCCAACGCCGGCGGCCCCCCGGCCGGCTCCGGGCTCGCGCTCACCGACGCGCAGTGGGAACAGGCCTTCAACCAGAATCTGATGAGCGCGGTGCGTCTGATCCGGGGCGGGGTGCCGCTGATGCGCGCGAACAACTGGGGCCGCATCCTGACCGTCATCACGTCGGGGGTCAAGGTCCCGATTCCACAGCTCATCCTGAGCAACGTCTTCCGGTCCGGCGTCGTCGCGTTTACGAAAACGCTCTCGTTCGAGCTCGCGCCGCACAACATCCTCGTCAACAACCTCGCGCCCGGCCGCATCGACACCGACCGCGTGCGGTGGCTCGACGGTGTCCGTGCGAAGGAAACGGGCAAACCGGTGGACGCGATCGTGAAGGAGAGCGTGGCCGGGATCCCGCTCGGACGCTACGGCGAGCCGCGGGAGTTCGCGGCGCTGGCCGTGTTCCTCGCCTCGGAGGCCGCGAGCTATATCACGGGGCAGACGATCTGCATCGACGGCGGACAGACCCGCTCGATGATGTAACGCGGCCCCGCGATGCGTTCCCAAACCCGCGCCGCGCTGGTCGTGGCGGCGTCGTCGTCGTTTCTCAACCCATACATGGTCAGCGCGCTCACCGTGGCGCTGCCGGCCGTGGGACGCGAGTTTCACGCCGATGCCGCGACGCTGAGCTGGCTCACGACGGCGTACCTGCTGGCGAGCGTCATCTGCCTCGTGCCGCTCGGACGCGTCGCCGACCTGTACGGCCGCCGCCGCGTGTTCACGCTCGGGGTCGTGCTGTTCGTCCTTTCGTCGGTGCTCTGCGCGCTCGCGCAGTCGACCGCCGTGCTGCTGCTCTGCCGGGTCTTCCAAGGGGCGTCGTCGGCGATGATCTTCAGCAACGGCGTCGCGATGCTCACCGCAGTTGCCCCGCCGGCGCTGCGCGGCCGGCTGCTCGGGGTCACGGTAGCGTGCGTGTACATCGGCCTGTCGCTCGGCCCGGTCATCGGCGGGCTGCTGACGCAGGGGTTCGGGTGGCGCTCGGTGTTCTTGGGGACGGTGCCGATCGGCCTCGTGACGTTCTGGCTGGCGGCCTGGTATCTGCCGCGGGAGGCCGATGCGCCGAGGCGGGGGGAAGGGCTCGACGGTCCGGGTGTCCTCTTGTACGCGGCGATGTTCACGGGGTTCGCGATCGGGCTCTCGACCGTGCCCGCGCCGGCGTCGGGATGGCTGATCGCGGCGGGGCTCGGCGCCGGTGCGCTGTTCGTGTACCGGTCGTGGCACGTGCGGTCGCCGGTCCTGGACGTCCGGCTGTTCCAGACCAACCGCGTCTTCGCGCTCTCCGGGGTCGCCGCGCTGCTCAACTACGCCGCGGGGGCGCCAAGCGCGTTCCTCGTGAGCCTCTATCTGCAGTACGTGAAGGGGATGTCGCCGGCGCACGCGGGGGCGATCTTGATCGCGCAGCCCGTGATGCAGGCGATCGTGTCGCCGGCCGCCGGATGGCTGTCGGAGCGGATCGAGCCGCGGATCGTCGCGTCGATCGGCATGGCGATGACCGCGGGCGGCCTCGCCGCGCTCGCGGCGAAGCCGCCGGGCCCGGCGTCGTACGTCGTCGGCGCGCTCGTCGTGATGGGGGCCGGGTTCGGCCTGTTCTCGTCGCCCAATACCAACGCCATCATGAGCAGCGTACCGGCGGGCGCCTACGGCGTCGCGGCCGGGGTCACCAGCACGATGCGCATCGGCGGGCAGCTGCTGAGCTTCGCGGCGCTTACGGTGATCTTCAACGCGTTTCTCGGCGCGGCGCCGGTCACCGCGGCCAACCTGGACCACTTCCGCGCCGCGGCCCGCCTGGGATTCGCCGTCTTCGCCGCGGCGTGCGGAACCGGCGTGCTGGCTTCGCTCGCCCGCGGCAACCTGCACGCCGGCCGCCCGGCCGGCGGACCCGCCGCCGGCCACGACGAAATTGAAGTCGGGCAGTCCGCGGTGCCGAGACCCGCGGCGTTCCGGAGGGAGCCGACCGATGCCTGAGCCGTTTTCCGTCGTCGCCTTCACCGGCAGCCTGCGCGCCGCGTCGTACAATCGCGCGCTTGCCCGGGCCGTCCGCGATCTGGCCCCGCGCTCGCTCGCCGTCAGGATCGAAGAGATCGACGCGATCCCGCTTTACAACCTCGACGTGGAGCGGGCCGCGTTCCCGGACGCGGTGACACGCCTCAAGCAGGCGATCGGGGCCGCGGACGGGACGCTCATCGTGACGCCGGAGCACAACTTTTCGATGTCGGGCGTGCTCAAGAACGTCATCGATTGGATCAGCCGGCCGCCCGGCGACGCCGCGTTGAGAGGCAAACCGGTCGGCATTCTCGGCGCCACCACCGGGCTCGTCGGCACGGCGCGGGCGCAGATGCATCTGCGCACGGTCCTCACCAACCTCAATGCAATCGTCATGCCCCAGCCGGCCGTGCTGATTCCCCGGGCGAACGAGAAATTCGACGCGGCGGGCCGGCTCACCGACGAGGAGACGGCCAGGCACATCCGCACATTCCTGGGCGCGTTCACGGACTGGATCGCGCTGATCAGCCGGAAAGAGCGTCCGGACGGTTAGCGGGCGCCGCTCCCCATGAGGGCGCCCAACCGGCGCGCAAGCGGACGGTTGACGGCGTCGAGCACGGCCTTGCAGACCGCGCGCGGCAGGTTCCGCTCGGTGGCTCCGCCGACGTAGCGCTCCGCCTCGCCGCCGTTTTTGCGCGCCCCCGATACCACCGCGACGACGAGCGCATACGACGGTGCCAGGGAGTCCAGCACGTCCTCGAGCGTGTAGGCGTGCGGCTCACCGAGGATGCCGTGGAGCGCCGCGAGCGTGGCCTCCGCGACGAGGAACCGCGGCGCCGGCTCCGAGGTCAGGATCGACCCGGACGAGGTGCCGACGACCTCGCGGGCGCCAAGACGCAGGCGCACCTGCGCCGACGCCCGCCCGCCCTCGGACTCGAAATGGACGTCCAGCAGCCGTACCCGCGCTTCCGCGGGGAGCGCGCGCTCCGGGTACCAGGCCGCCCGCCGCGCCGCGGCGGCCGGCGACATCTTCGCCGCCGTGGAGGCGCGGCTGGCGAGCGCCAGCAGATCGTCCACCGTCGAAGGGGGATGGCCAGGCTCGCGGTTCTCGTGGCGGCGGCCGCCCGCGAACCCGACGCTGACGGTGACGCGGCGGTCCGACCCGGCCACCGGGACCTGCACCACGTCTTGGATGCGGGCCGCCAGGGCGCGCGCGTCGTCGTCCGCGCGGGTCGTCGCGATCGCAAACTCGTCGCCGCCGTACCGGCACAGCAGGTCGGTCATGGGATCGGTGCAGCGCCGCAGCAGGTCGCCGACCGAGCGAAGGACACCGTCGCCGACCACGTGCCCGAGCGACTTGTTGACCTCGCCGAAGCTGTCGAGATCGATGAACAGCACAGTGACTTCCTGTCCGCGCGCCAGCGCGCCGGCCGCCCACGTCCGCAGCGCGGTCGCCCACGGCAGTCCGGTCAGCGGATCGGTCTGCTGGTTGATCGCGCGCAGCACCGCGGACAGCGTGAGGTAGCCGACCGCGCGATCGCCCTGCATGACGGGCAGCACTTCCAGCTCCTGCGACATCAGCAGCGCGTGGGCCTGCAGCAGCGGCAGGTCCGGGCTCGGGGGCGTGACCCCGGACCTCATCAGATCCGTCACGGGACGGAAGGGCCGTTCTTCGAGCAGATCGAGCGAGGTGAGCACGCCCACCAGCCTGCCGGCGTCGAGCACGGGAACGACGGGAAGGTGGTGAACCCGCAGCGCGGCGGACGCTTTCGCCGCGGTATCGCACGCCGACACGAAGACCGCCGTCGGCGTCATCACGTCCCCCACGCGGTCGAGCGCGCCCTCCATTTGCCTGTGCTTTCGCTCCACCGCCTCGCGTTCCTCCGGACAACGGGCGCGTATGGCGGGGCCCGGCGGCAGGGTGCCGTTGCGAAGCGGTCGAAAGCGTCTGAAATAGGTTCCATGCGTGTCGCGATCCCCCGTCAGAGGCGGTGATCCCAGGTGGCGGTTTCCCGGTACGTCGGCGCACGGGTCAAGCGCATCGAAGACCCCAAGCTCATTCGCGGCGAGGGCGAGTACGTCGACGACCTGAGATTCCCCGGTTTGTTGCACGCGGCCTTTGTGCGCAGCCCGCACGCCCACGCGCGCATCGTTCGAATCGACCTGGCCGGGGCCGCGGCGCTGCCGGGGGTGCGGGCCGCCATGTCCGCGTCCGACCTCCCGGAGATCCAAAAGCCCCTGCCGGCCCTCACGGTCGACGAGATGCGCGTCGTCGCGCACCGGCCGCTTGCCGACGGGGAAGTCCACTACGCCGGCCAGCCGGTCGCCGTGGTCGTGGCCGACGACCCGTACGTCGCGCGCGACGGCGCGGAGCGCGCCGTCGTGGAGTACGCGCCGCTGCCGGCCGTCATCGACCTGGACCGGGCCGCCGCCGGCGCTCCGTATGTCCACGAATCGCTCGGCACGAACGTCGCGTACCGGCAGGTCCTCGACGAGGGGGATGTCGACGCCGCGTTCCGGCAGGCTCCCGTCGTGGTCCGGCAGCGCATGCTCAACCAGCGCCTCGCGCCCGTCCCGCTCGAGCCCCGGGGAACCGTGGCGATGTACGACGGCAGCACGGGGCAGGGCATCCTGACGGTCTGGAACTCCACCCAGGAAGCGCACGCGATCCGCGACGGCATCGGCCAGGCACTCGGGCTCGAGACCCGGCGCATCCGCGTCATCACGCCGGACGTCGGCGGCGGCTTCGGCGCGAAGCTCAACACATACCCGGAAGACGTCGTCGTCGCGCAGCTCGCGAGGCGGCTCGGCCACGCCGTGAAGTGGATCGAGACGCGCCGGGAAAACATGCTCACGACGACCCACGGCCGCGCGCAGGCGGCGGACCTCGAGGTCGCGGCGGAGCGCGACGGGCGCCTTCGGGGTCTCCGCATGCGGCTGCTCGCCGATCTCGGCGGCGAGCTCATCTACCTCACGGCGATCATCCCGACGCTCACCCCGCTCATGATTCAGGGACCCTACAAGATCCCGGCGATTCACAGCGAGCTCCTCGCGCTCTACACGAACACCTGTCCGACCGGCGCCTACCGCGGCGCCGGGCGGCCGGAGGCGACGTACTACCTGGAGCGCGTGATGGATCTCGTGGCGCGCGAGACGGGCGTCGATCCGGCGGAGGTTCGGCGCCGCAACTTCATTCCGCCCGAGGAGTTTCCATATAAGACGCTCACCGGCGCCACGTACGACTCCGGCGAGTACGCCAAGCCGCTCGACGAGGCGCTGCGCCTCTCGGACTATCACGGCCTCCGGCAGCGGCAGGCCGGCGCGCGGCAAGAGGGGCGCCTCGTCGGCATCGGGGTAAGCAGCTACGTCGAAATCTGCGGCTTCGGCCCCTGGGAGCTCGGGACGGTCCGGATGAATCCCGACGCCACGGTCACCGTCATCACCGGCACTTCTCCCCACGGGCAGGGCGGCGCGACGGGCTTGGCGCAGATCGTCGCCGACGCCCTCAGCGTCTCGCCGGAGCAGGTAACGGTCGTCCACGGCGACACGCTCATGGTCCAGTACGGCGGCGGCACCAGCGGCAGCCGCAGCATGTCGCTCGGCGGCTCCGCGGTGTATCTCGCGTCGATGGAGGTCCGCGAGCAGGTCCTCGGGATCGCCGCGGACATGCTGGAAGCGGCAAAGTCGGACCTCGTGCTCGAGGACGGCGGGGTCACGGTGCGCGGCGCCCCCGGCCGCGGGGTCGCGCTGGCCGAGATCGCCAAAGCGGCGTACGGCGGCAAGCATCTGCCGGAGGGGCAGAGCCCCGGGCTCGAGGCGACCAGCCGGTTCAAGTCGCAGGGCACCACGTTTCCGTTCGGCAGCCACGTGTGCGTCGCGGAGGTCGATCCCGACACCGGCGGCGTGCGGCTCGAGCGCTACGTATGCGTCGACGACTGCGGCCGCGTCATCAACCCGCTGCTCGTCGACGGGCAGATCCACGGCGGGGTCGCGCAGGGGGCGGCGCAGGCGCTCTTGGAATACGCGGCCTACGACGAGAACGGCCAGCTGCTTACCCCCACGCTGTCGGAGTACGCGATCCCGAAAGCACGCCACATCCCGCGCGTCGAGCGCGGCAGGTCCGTTACGCCGACCCCGCGCAACCCGCTCGGCGCGAAGGGCATCGGCGAAGCGGCGACGATCGGCTCGACGCCGTGCGTGGTCAACGCGGTGGTCGACGCGCTCGCGCATCTGGGCGTCCGCCATCTCGACATGCCGCTGTCGCCCGAACGCGTGCGGGCCGCGATCGCGACGGCACGCGACACCGGCCGGAGGCAAGCATGAATCCCGGACACGTGCTGACTCTCCACGACCTCGTGGTCGATCACGTCTACACACTTTTGGAGAAAGAGGGCTGGCAGTGGCAGCCGCCGCTGAGCACGGCGCTCGACGGGCTGACCGCGGCGCAGGCGGCGTGGAAGCCCTCGCCGGAGCGGCATTCCATCTGGCAGATCGTCCGCCATTTGATTCTCTGGAAGGGCGGCGTGCTCGACGCCTGGAACGGGAATCCGCCCGACGGACAGCAGCTGCTCGCACGGGACTGGCGGGAGGCGGGCGGGGCCGAGAGCGACTGGGAGCGCGACCGGCAGCGACTGCTCGCGATCTCCCTGGAACTGTTGAGCCTGGTGCACGGCCTCGACGACGCCGGCCTATCGAAGCCGATCGATTGGTATCAAGGCCGGCACCGGCAGGCGCTGGCGGTGCGCGTCGTCCGGACGACGACCCACGACGCCTACCACACCGGGCAGATTCGTTACCTGCGGGCCCTCCAGAGCGTCAAGCGCTAGCGACAGGCCTAGACTAGGAGCCGGCCGCCCGGCCACGAGTCACCCCCCCACCGTCGAGTTCTGCTTCGGCCGCGGCAGGAGTCCAACCGCGCGGGGCGAACATCCGTTCGTAGCGCTGGTCGAGCCATTCCAGGAGTCGAAGCATGACATTGGAGCAGATCATCGAAGCGCTGCGCACCCGTCCGCGGTTCGCGCCACAGTTCACGGCGTGGCATACGATCCCTGAACGGGCCGCGCACTACGAGCCGTTTCCCTCGGACCTGGATGCACGGCTCGTCCAGGCGCTCGGCCGCACAGGGATCACCCAGTTGTATTCACACCAGGCCGAGGCCTACGGCATTGTCCGCGGCGGGTCCGATGCCGTCGTCGTGACGCCGACCGCGTCCGGGAAGACCCTCTGCTACAACCTTCCGGTCTTGGACACGGTGCTGCGCGACCCTCAGGCCCGCGCGCTCTACCTGTTTCCGACCAAAGCCCTCGGCGCCGACCAGGTCGACGAGCTTCAGACTTTGATCCGGTTGCTCGGCGCGGACGTGCGGGCGTTCACGTACGACGGCGACACGCCGGCCGACGCGCGGCGGACGATCCGGACCGCCGGCCACGTCGTGGTGACCAACCCGGACATGCTGCACACGGCGATCCTTCCCCACCACACCAAGTGGCTGCGCCTGTTCGAAAATTTGAAGTACGTTGTGGTCGACGAGCTGCATCACTACCGGGGCGTCTTCGGCTCGCATCTCGCGAATGTGCTGCGGCGGCTTGCGCGGATCTGCGCCTTCTACGGCAGCACCCCGCAGTTCATCTGCTGCTCGGCCACGATCGGCAACCCCAAGGAACACGCCGAACGCCTGACGGGCCGCACGATGGCGATCGTCGACCGGAACGGCGCGCCGTCCGGCGAGCGCATCGTCGGCTTCTACAATCCGCCCGTGGTGAACGAGCAGCTCGGGATCCGGATCGACGCGGTGCGGGAATCGGTCACGCTGGCCGGCGAGCTGCTGGGAGGCCGCATCCAAACGATCTTCTTCGCGCGCTCCCGACTCGCCGCGGAATTGCTGACCACGTATCTGCGGGCGGCGGCGGAACGGCGGTCGCTGCCGGCCGACGCCATCTGCGGGTATCGGGCAGGATATCTCCCGTCGGAACGGCGCAAGATCGAGGCGGGACTGCGCAGCGGCGCGGTGCGCGCGGTCGCCGCCACCAACGCCCTGGAGCTCGGCATCGACATCGGACAACTGAGCGCCGCGGTGCTGGTCGGGTACCCGGGCACGATCGCCAGCACGTGGCAGCAGATGGGCCGGGCCGGCCGCCGGCGGGAGCGGGCGCTCGCCGTCCTTGTCGCGACGAGCGCCGCGCTCGATCAGTTCATCGTGCGGCACCCGGACTATCTGCTGCGGCAGGGTGCGGAAGAAGCGCGGACCAACCCCGACAATCTGCTCGTGCTGGCGAGCCATCTCAAGTGCGCGGCGTTCGAACTGCCGCTGCGCGACGGCGAGACGTTCGGACCCAATACGCTGCCGGAGATCCTCGCCTACCTCGAGGAGGCGCGCGTCCTCCACCACGAGGACGACGCGTGGCACTACATCGCCGAGGCGTACCCGGCCGAAGAGGTAAGCCTGCGCAGCGCCAGCCAGGAGAACGTGGTGATCATCGACACGACCCCGGCTTCGCGGGGCGGCTCGGCCCCGGCTTCGCGGGGCGGGGCGGCCGAGCCGCGGCCCCGCGTGATCGGTGAGATCGACCTTGCCTCCGCCCCGGCCTTCGTACACGAGGACGCGATCTACATCCACCTCGGCCAGCAGTACCACGTGGACCGGCTCGATTGGGAGGAGCGGAAGGCGTACGTGACGCGCGTCGAGGTCGACTACTACACGGACGCGCAGATCGCGACCGACCTGCGCGTGCTGGCGGAGTTCGCGCGCGCGGAGGACGCGGCGCACGGCGAGGTCACGGTCACGTTCCGGCCCACGATCTTCAAGAAGCTGACGCTGTCCAACCACGAGAACGTCGGCTTCGGGACCATCCACCTGCCGGAGACGACGCTCCACACCACCGGGGCGTGGTGGGTGTTTCCGCGCGCCCGCGCCGCCGACCTCGACCCCGTCTTCCGCGGGGCGAGCGGCAACGACGCCCTCCAGGGGGCGCTGCTCGGGGTGGCCAACGCCCTCCACAACGTCGCGCCGCTGTACCTGATGTGCGACCCGCGCGACCTCGGCGCGCTCGCGGAGACACGCTCGCCGCACACGGGCGAGCCCACGGTGACGGTGTACGAACAGATCCCGGGCGGCGTGGGGCAGGCGGAGCGGCTGTTCGCGCTGCGGCGCGACCTGTTGGACACAGCCGCGGCCTTGATCGATGCCTGCGGGTGCGAGGCAGGTTGTCCCTCCTGCGTCGGCCCGGTACTGGGGCTCGGCCCGGACGCCAAGCGCCGGACGCTGCGTCTGCTGCGCGACGTCTGTGTCCCTGCCTGACGCTTCGATCGACAGCCTGCGGGAGCGGCTCCGCCGCTATGGCGCGGGCATCGCGCCGGCCCGCCGTGCGACGCCGCCGCCACAACGGGGTCCCGCGCCCCCGTCGGGCGGCGATGGAGTCGTTCGGCCCGGGGCAGACGGAGTCGAGGTGGTCCGCGCGCGCTACGCATTCGGCCACCGCCACGGCGCGGTCGAGATCGGCGCGAGCGTCGGGTGGGTCGCCGCGGAGCATGCCGGTGCGGCGGCCGGGATGGTCTGGCTCGACACGGAGACGACGGGCCTCGCCGGCGGCACGGGCACCTACGCGTTCCTGGTCGGACTGGCCTACCTCGACGGAGAAACCCTCGTCACGGAACAGTTTTTGCTGCGGCGCCTCCGGTCCGAAGCGCATCTCCTCGATGCGGTGAGCGAGCGGCTCGCCGGACGTCCGCATCTCGTCACGTTCAACGGCCAGCGGTTCGACTGGCCGATCCTCGAGTCGCGGTTCATCCTGGCGCGCCGGCGGCCCTCGCCGCCGGACGTCCACACGGACCTGATCACGCCGGCGCGGCGGTTGTGGCACCGCGTGCTCGGCACCCACCGGTTGAGCACGCTCGAAGCCGAGGTGATCGGCGCGCCGCGTCACGACGACATCCCCGGCTGGCTGATCCCCGGCGTCTACGTCGAGTACCTGCGCTCGGGCAACCGGGCGGCGCTCGATCCGATCGTCGCCCACAACCGCGCCGACCTGCTGGCGATGGTCGCGCTCCACGGCGAGGTGATCCGCACGCTCCGCGACCTCGAGCGCTCGCGCGTGCGCTTCGACTGGGAAGGCGCCGGCATGCTGCTCGTGCGGCGCGGCGAGAACGAGCGGGCGGCGGGGTGCTTCGATCGGGCCGTGGACGAGGCGACGGAGCCCCGCGACCGCTGGCGGGCGCTGCGGCGGCTCAGCCGCGCCTATCGCCTCACCGGCGCGGAGGCGGTCCGGCGTGCGCGGGTCGAGTCGGAGGCGGCGTCGTGGCGATCGGCCGACCTCTACCGGGTGCATGTGCTCGAGGAAGCCGCCAAGATCCGGGCGCGGAGCGGCGACCTGACCGGCGCGTGCGGGGCAACCGGCGAAGCCCTGCGGCTGGCGTCACGGCTCGGGCTCGCCGCCCCGGCGGCGCGCCTCACGAAGCGGCTCGGCCGGCTCGTCGAGCAACAGGGGTAGCGGCCGCCGTCACTGAGCGGTTGTTCAGTCTATACCCTCTATACCCAGCGTGCGACCCGATATGGCGGCTACGACAACGACACCGGCAGCACGCCCTGCGCCATGATGAGCCCCGCGAGGGTCCGCGCGGCCGCGCGGAGGGACGGGGGGTCATCGCCGTACACGGCGAGGCACGTCGCCCCGGGCGGCACCTCCGTGAGGACGTACGGAGCGCCCGTCGCGACGGCGACGATCGGGCCCGTGGCCGCCGCGGCCTGCGCGACGCGCGCCGCGGCGGCCCGCGTCTCAAGCGTATCGCGGCGCGCATGGCCCACCGGCACGATGCGCACCGCGCCGCCGGAGGCCTGCGCGACCGCGTCCGCCGGCACCACGGCCGCCTCACGGCCGGCTGCGCGCAGCGCCTCCGCGAGCCGCGCGGCCGTCCCGTCGCCCGCGGCCCCGTCGATCACCGCGAACGTTCCGGTGCGCACCGGCAGCAGGCCGGCGGGATCCCGGACGACCGTGACGGCGGCCTCGGCCGCGTGGTCCGCGACCACGAGGTGGGACGGCACCCCTACGCGCCGCGCGACGTCCTCGACCGGCACGATCGTGCGCTCGGCGAGCCGGAACCGCTCCCTGAGCGCAGCGACCCGCGCGCCGGCTTCGGCGATCCGCGCCGCCGGGATCCGGCCGCCCTCCGCCGCCTCACGTACCGCCCCGAGCGCCTCCCGCTGCGCCTCCAGCGCCCCGCAGGCAAGCACGATGTCGGCGCCGGCCGCGAGCGCCTGCACGGCGGCCTCGCCCGGCGGGGCGTAGCCGGTGATCGCGTCCATCGCCATCGAGTCCGTTACGACCACGCCGGAGAATCCCATCCGCGCGCGCAGAAACCCAAGCACGGCCGGTGAGACCGTCGCGGGACGGTCCGCGTCCAGCGCCTTGAACACGATGTGCGCCGTCATCACCGCGGCGCAGCCCGCGGCGATCGCCTGACGGTACGGCGCAAGTTCGACGCGGTCGAGCCGCCGTAGATCGTGCGCCACCACCGGCAGCCCGAGATGCGAGTCCAGGACGGTATCGCCGTGGCCGGGGAAATGCTTGACCGTCGCCGCGACGCCCGACACCTCCATCGCGCGCACGGCCGCGGCGCCGAGCCGGCCGACGCGCTCGGGGTCCTCGCCGAACGAACGCACGCCGATGACCGGATTCAGCGGATTCGTGTTCACGTCCAGCACGGGCGCGAAGTTCATCTGCACCCCGACCGCGCGCAGTTCCCGGGCCGTGATCCCGGCCGCCGACGCAACGATGGCCTCGCTGCCGGCCGCGCCGAACGCCATGGCGCTTGGGAAGTGGGTCGCGCCGGCGCGGAGGCGCACGACCGGTCCGCCTTCCTGATCCATGCTGATCAGCAGCGGCGGCCGGCCGGCGTCCGCAGCAACGCGCTGGAGCGCGTTGGTCAGGGCCGCGACCTGCGCCGGCGCGGCCACGTTCTTCTCGAACAGGATGATCCCGCCGACCCCGTCTCGGATCAGCCGCTCCACCTCGGCCGAGGGCTCGTGGCCGGTGAAGTCAACCATAAACAGCTGGCCGGCCTGCTCCAATGCGCTCACGGGAACCGGCCCGCCGCCGCGGATCTTCCAATCGCGGACGTGACCGCGGCGAGGAGCGCCGCCGGCAGCAGCAATATCCCGAGACTGGCCGCGCCGAGGGCGACGCCGGCCCACAAGACGGCGGTGAGCAGCCAAAGGCCCGTCAACGCGGCGCGGGTCCTCCACCGGCTGTGAACGTACGCGCAGGCGGCGGCACCGAGCGCGGCCAACGCCATCGTGAGGAGATAGACCGTGGCCGGCGCACCTAGACCGCGTTGCGCGAGGCTCTCCGACCCGCTCGCCATGTATGTGCTGCCCCTACTGGTGACGGTGCCTGCGACGTATCGATACGTCGGCCCAAATGCCGCATAGAGGCAGCCCGCGATTGCGGTGACGGCCGTCGTGAGGCCGGTCGCGGCCTCAACCCAACTAAGCCTTTGGCCGGACCTCACAGCGTCCGCTCGCCGTGCCGGTAGCGCCGGAGCGGCACGAAGCCGAGCCGCCCGTAGAAGTCGAGGAGTATCGTCCAATCGATCACCATCTCCCGCACGCCGAGTGAGGCCAGGTGCACCATCGCACGATCGAGCAGCACGACGCCCAGTCCGCGGCCCCGCAGGTCCGGAGCGAGACCCATCGGCCCCAGCCCGCCCGCGGCCGGCGCGCCGCCGCCCGAGGCCGCCCAGGCGATGCTCGGTCCGATCCAGCGCGACTCGGGATGAAAGAGCATCGCGAACCCGCGGACGGTGCGGCCCCGCACGACGCCCATCACGTCGCCGATCGGCCCGCCCAGGCGAAGGAACCGCGCGATCGTGTAGCGCCAGCGTCCCGGGAACGTCGCGTCGAGGAACTGGAGCAGCGCGCCATCCTCGCCGGACGACAGCGGCCGCACCTCGACATCGGGATTCGCCGCGCGCGCCGCGGTCACCGTCTCCGCGGTGCGGTAGCCGTCGAGCGAGCGGTGCAGGTCGTAGGCCTCGCCGCGGAGAGTGTAGCCGGCGGCCTCGAAAAACGCCGCCGCGCCGATGTCGTCCGGGATCCCGGGAAAGAAGTGGGCCGGGTCCGCGCCCAGCACGGCCGTCGGCCGCTCCCGGGCGCGGAGAAACGCCTCCCCCGCGCGCACGAGCGCGGTGCCGATCCCCCGCCGCCGGTGATTCGGATGCACCGCGACGAAACTGATCCACCCGCGGTCCGGACGCAGCCCGTCCGCGCCCAGCGGCTCGCGAGCGACCTTGGCAAGGCCGCACCCCACGACGCGCCCCGTCGACGCCTCGCAGGCGAGTGAGGCGCCGGCGGGATCGAAATGCGGATCGAGCACCGTGTTCTGCCGGAACAGGGCCTCCCGCAGCGGAAACGCGCGGCCGGCGGCGGCGTTCCATGCGGCGACAACCTCGCCGATCCGGCCGGGGTCGAACGGACGCAGCTCGATCCCGTCCGCCATCCCTAGGACGGAGACGCCCCGACCCGGATCTCGAGCGCGACGTGGAACAGCCGGTTCCACGGAAACCCGACGGGGCCGACCTCGATCGGCACGCCGAACGAGGCCGCGACCGGCGGCACGTACGTCTCCTGGAGCCAGCGGCGCGCGGCGTCCGCGCAGGCGCCGTACGCCGGACCGATGTCCGGCAATCCCGCGCCCGGGTACCGCGGCAGCACCTCGCGCGCCAGCCGCTGCCGGACGTTCGCCTGGTACCCCCAGTCATCGAGAAGACGCAGGATCGTGAACTCGCGGTTGGCCTCCTCGGATGCGGCGGCGCCGGCCGGGCCGCCGGCCGGCCGCGTCGACAGGAGGGCCTGGGCGAGCGCCATCCCGAGCGTGTTGCTCATCGTGTTCCATCCGCCGTAGGCGGACACACCCGAGGCGCGCGGCGCCGCGAGCAGCCGCGCTACGAGCGTGCGATCCGCGCCGTTGCTGTATCGGACGTCGGCGAGCGCGCGGGGGAGGCCCGCGGCGGCCGCTTCGCCGAGGGCCGCGAAGAAGCCGTCGAGCTCCGCCGGGGGATAGGGCCGCTGGTCCGGCGCCTCGACCTGATCGCCCGGCGAGTTGTGCACGAAGAGCGCGAGGTCCGGCGCGGTCTCGACCCGCCGGCACCCCGCGGTCACGATGTGCGACGTAACCGTCAGGTCGAGCGCCTGTCCCTCATAGCGTGGAATCACGCCGCGGTGCGCCGGCGCGGAGTACGTCACCCGCACGCCCGGGCGGTCGCGTCCGGCGCCCGCGACCGCCCGGGCCAGCAGGCGCGCGGCGAGCTCGTCGGTGCCGTACGTCACCCACGCCCGGGACGCCGCCCGGCGCTCCTCGACCGCGGCGGCGACCGCCCGCAGATCCCGCCGCGTCCACCCGTACTCGGCGGCATCGTCCTGCCCGATCAGCAGGCCGTCGAAGACCTCGGCGCCTGCGAGATCGATCAAGCGGAGCAGCACGGCAAGATTCCGCGCCCGGCGCCACCGCACGTCGGCGAGCACGCTCGCGGGCACCGCGGCGGCGGCCGCGGCCGCCCGGTCTCGCGATGCCGGATCGGCGGTCGCCTCGTAGCGGTCCTCGTGGAAGCTCAGAGCAAAGATCTGCGGCCCGTATTCGACCCAGTAGTCGGGCTCCTCGGTCGCGTCCGCGCTGTTGGGAAGGCGCAGATTGCTCGCGGAGAGAAAGAGGCGGCGGTGCGGCGCCGCGCGGCGCAGCCCGGCCCACCGCGCGGCCAGCGCGAGGCACCGGTCGAGCGGCTCGCGCCCCACGCGGGACGGCACGAGGCCGCCGTAGATCAGCAGCTCCGCGGACGCGATCACGACGTCCGAGTCGGCCCCGGGCCCCTCGAGCCACGCCCACATCGCCTCGACGTCGGCGGGACGCTTGAGACGGCCGAGCTGCTCGCGCGGGGGCGTGACGACTCCGGCGCCGGCGATCGCCGCCAGCCGGAGAAACGCGTCGCGGGTGACGGGCCGCTCGTCGAGCGGCAGAAACGCGATCGTCACTTGACGGCGCCGAGCATGATACCCCGGAGAAAGTACCGCTGCAGGGCGACGAACACCACGATCACGGGCACCGTCATGAGCACCGCGCCGGCGGCGACGTAGCGGGTATTGTGCGCGAACAGGCCGGAGAGGTAGAGGAGGCCGACGGCGAGCGGATAGCGGTCCGGCGACTTCAGCACGATGAGCGGCCAGAGAAACGAGTTCCAGTACCCCGAGAACTCCACGATGGCGAGCGTCGCGAGCGCGGGCGTGACCAGGGGCAGCATGACCTGCGCCCACAGCCGCAGCTCGCCGGCGCCGTCGATCCGTGCCGCGTCCTCGATCTCCGCCGGCACGACGAGATAGGCCTGCCGCAGGAGGAAGATGCCGAAGATGCTCGCGAGGCTCGGCAGGTACACCGCCGCGTAGGTATCGACGAGATGCAGCCGCATCATCGTCACGAAGTTCAGGATCAGCCCGACGTGCTGCGGCAGCATCAGGCTGCCCACGATCGCATAGAAGATCAGATCGCGGCCGGGAAAGCGCATGCGGGCGAGCGGATAGCCGGCGAGCGCGCTGACGAGCAGCGTGAGCACGATGCCCATGCCGGTGATATACACGGTGTTCGCGAAGAACCGGCCGATCGGCATCGTCTGCCACACGCCGGCGAAGTTGGCGAGCGTCGCAGGGTGTGGAATCAGCGCCGGCGGGAAGGCGAAGACCGCGCCGCGCGACCCGAGCGCGGTCGCGAGCAGCCAGAGAAACGGGAACACCGTGACCACGGCGATCGCGCCGAGCAGCAGATACAGACCGGCCGTCTGCGCGGAGCGGGACAGCCGGGGACGGGGCGCCCTAGTAATAGGACAGCCCTCCCTGCCGCATCAGCCGGAAGTTGACCGCGGAGAACAAGGCGGTGATCGCCGCCAGCACCACGCCGACTGCGGCGGCATAGCCGAGGTGCAGCGAATTGAACGCCTGGTCGAACATGTAGTAGAAGATCGTGTACGTCGAAAAGATCGGCCCGCCGCCCGTCATCACGTAGATCTCCTCGAACACGCGCAGCGCCGCCAGAATCGAGATCGTGCTGCAGAGCAGAATGCTCGGCCGCAAGAGCGGAATGGTGACCTGGAAGAGGCGCGCGACCGGGCCGGCGCCGTCGAGGGCGGCCGCCTCGTCGTAGTACGAGGGGATGGCCTCGAGCCCGGCGAGGTAGATGACCATGTAGTAGCCGATGCCCTTCCACCACGTCACCAGCATCACCGAGTAGAGCGCCAGCCCGGGGTCGCTCAACCAGTGGATCGGCGCGTGGATCAGGCCCACGCGCAGAAGCACGTAGTTCAGGAGGCCGGCCTCGTCGTACAGCCACCGCCACATCAGTCCGACGACGACGATCGACGTGACGACCGGGATGTAGTAGGCGACCCGGAACCAGGCGATTCCGCGCAGCGGGCGCCTGACCAACAGCGCCAGCACGATGGCGGACAACTGCAGGGCCGGGACGACCGCGAGATAGACCGCGCTGTTCCGCAGCGCCGTCCAGAAGTACCGGTCCTGCCACAGCGCGGCAAACTGGCTGAACCCGACGTACTGCGGCGGCGAGATGACGTTGTAGTCGAACAGGCTGAGCGCGGTGCCGAAGATGACCGGGTAGAACGTGAAGACCACGAGCAGCACGAGCGCCGGGGCGAGAAAGAGGTACGCGATCGCGGTGCGCGCGACGGCCTGCCGGCGGCCCGCCCGGCGCGTGCCGGACAGGGGCTGGGTACCTACGGCCTGTGCCATGAGACCCCGGGGCCGCGCGCTCGTGTCAGAGCCGGCGGTTCCATTCGCGGACGGCCCACTCCAGGGCCTGGCCCGCGCTCATTTTGCCGTAGAACGCGCTCTCGATCGCCTCGCGAAACACGCGGTACAACTCGTCGCTGTGCGGCACGGCGATCGTAAGGTCGCGCGCCTGGCCGAGCTCGCGAACGGCGACGAGGCGCGCGCGGTCCTCCGGGCTCGTCCCGCCGCGCGTGAAGTACGGGTCCGCCGCCGCGGCGCGCGTCGACGGGAAGATCACGACCTGTTTGGAGAACGCGAGCTGGTTGGCATCGTCGGTCACATAGAGCGCGAACGCCACCGCCTCGTTCCGGTGCCGGCTCGCCGCGGGGACCGCGAGGTCCATCGTCGGCAGGTCGAGCACCCCTCCGCGGCCCATCGGAGCGGGCGCCACCGCGGTGTCCTTGTACACGTCCGGGTTGTCGCTGCGCACGCGCAGCAGGAACTGCGGTCCGGTCGTCAGCATGGCCAGCTGGCCGTCGCCGAAGCGCTCCGTCGCGCCGAGATAGCCGCGCCGCAGCGTGTCGTCGGGAAACTGGTCGTGCTTGAAGAGGTCGACGTACCGGGCGAGCAGCGCGACGTGGGCGGGGCTCGCGAAGGCGGCGTGGCGCCGGTCGGCGCTCAGCACCGGCAGGCCTTCCTCCTGAAACACCTTGAGAAACCGGATCCCGTCGACGTTCGGCATGAACCCGTAGACGCCGGCCTTCTTCTTCACGACGGCGGCGGCGCGGATGAACTGATCGGTCGTCTCCGGCGGGTGGGCCGGATCGAGGCCGGCCTTGCGGAACAGCGCCTGGTTGTAGGCGAGGACGTCCGGCGTGACGTACCAGGGCAGCCCGTAGGCGCGGCCGTCGAGCCGCAATGACGCCCAGATGTTGGGGAAGTACCGGCCGCGGGCGTCCGCCGGCACCGCGGCGTCCATGTCGACGAGCGCGTGCGCCTCGGCGAGCCGCAGCGTCGTCTCGGTGTTGAGGTTGACGACGTCCGGCGCCACGCCGCCCGCGATCGACGACAGCAGCTTCTGGTCCAGCGCCTGCGGCTGCACGTCGATCCAGCGGATTCGAATGTCCGGGTGCTGCCGCTGGTAGCCGTCGATCATGCCGTTGATGAATTTCGTGAAGAACGGCTGCAGCGAGATCGTCCAAAATTCGATCGTCGTGGGGCCGGCGGTGCCGGCCGGCGCCGCGCCGGCAACCGCCAGGACGAGGGCGAGAGCGGCGGCCGCGCGGGCGAGCGGGCCCATCGATTTCACGCGCATGTGCGCAGGCTCCTTCGAACCATCTACCAGGATGGTACCATACGCGAGCGCGGCCTCATCGCCAAATGCGGAGGACCGCCGCGGATGGGTCCGAACCTTCCTACGCGTGGGCGGCTTCGATTGGTTCGACCTCGGCGGCCGGGTGGCGGTCGTCACCGGCGCGCGGCGCGGGATCGGCCGCGGGCTCGCGCTGGGCCTCGCGCGCGCCGGCGCGGACGTGGCCCTCGTGAGCCGCACGGCGGCCGGGGAGGTCGCCGGCGAGATCGAGCGCCTCGGACGGCGGTGCGTCCCGATCACGGCCGACCTCGCGTACCCGGCGCAGGTCGACCGGGTGATCCCGGACGCGGTGCGGGCGCTCGGGCGTGTGGACATTCTCGTCAACAACGCCGGCGTCACGATGCGCGGCCCGGCGCTCGAGGTGACCCCCCACGACTGGCACCGCGTGCTGCAGGTGAATCTCCACGCCGTCTTCACGTTGTGCCAGCAGGCGGCCCGCGACATGCTGCCGCGCGGGCACGGCAAGATCATCAACATCGCCTCGATGATGAGCTTTCAAGGCGGCATCCTGATCGCCGCGTACACCGCGAGCAAGGGGGCGGTGGCGCAGCTCACCAAATTGCTGGCCAATGAGTGGGGCGCGCAGGGCATCAACGTCAACGCGATCGCGCCCGGGTACATCGAGACCGACCTGACGCGCCCGCTCAAAGAGGACCCCACCCGCAATCCCGAGATCCTCGCGCGGATTCCGGCCGGACGGTGGGGCCGGCCGGACGACGTGGCCGGGGCCGCTGTTTTCCTCGCGTCGCGGGCGTCCGACTACGTGCACGGCCACGTGCTGGCCGTGGACGGTGGATGGCTGGCCCGGTAGACGGCGGCCGGCCGGAACCTGCCGCGCCCCCGGGACCCGACCGGCCGCCGGCGTTTCACGCCGCCGCGGGCGAGGTGCTCGACTGGATCATCCTGCTCGGCGCGCTCGGGCTGCTGGGCTGGACGGCGTACGCGGGCCTGACCTTCATGCCGGCCGCCGGTTTTCTCACGCACCGCCTCCCGCTGCTGGTGTTCCAGCAGGCCGCGCTCGCGGTCGGCGCGGCGGGCGGCATTCGCTGGCTCCTCGGCGGCCGGGCGCTTCCCGGCGGCGCGCTCGTCGTGCTCGCCACCACCGCCGCGCTGTGCCTCCTATCGATTGCGCACACGGCCAACCTCTACGCCACGAGAGAGGAAATCTTTCTGATCGTGGCCGTCGCAACGTTCGCGCTGGGCTTGTTGATGGTCCTGAACGACGGCATCAAAACGCACGTCTTCCTCGCCGGCCTCGTCGGGATCGCCTGCTGGGAGGCCGTGCAGGGTCTCAGCCAGTACGCGGCCGGCATTCCGACGCCGGCGTACTGGCTGAGCCCGTCGTTCGCCGACGTCATCCACACCCGCGTCTACGGCACCCTCGGGAGCCCGAACGTGCTGGCCGGCTTCCTCCTGTTCGGCATCGCCGGCGCGGCGGTGCTCGCCATGTCGCTGCCCATATTCTTGAGACCGATCGCCGCGGCGGTGCTGGTCGTCGAGGTTACCGCGCTCATGCTGACCTACTCGCGGGGCGGGTACGCCGGCCTCGCGGCGTTCGTGATCGTCGCCGCGGCGGCGTTGGTCCCGGTCCGGCGGCGGGCGTGGTGGGTGCTGCTCCTCATCGCCGTCGTCGCGGGCGTCGCGATCGCGCGGCTGCCCGCCGTCGGCCTGCGCGCGCAGAGTCTCGCGCCGGCGCAGGAAGACACCGTGACGAGCCGGCGATTCATCTGGCGAACCGCGGTGCGCGTCTGGGATGCCCACCGGCTCTGGGGCACCGGGCTCGGGACGTTCAACGTCGTCTACTCGGCCTACCGGCCGCCGGACGTGCTGACGACGTACGCGATGATCAACGTCCCGGGCTCGGCACACGACGACTACCTTCAGATCTTGGCTGAGACCGGCGCCCTGGGCGCGGGGCTCCTGGCGCTGGCGTTGCTGTGGGGCCTGTGGCGCGCCGGTGTCCACTACCGCGGCGGCGGGGCGGAGGATCGCGTCTGGCTCGGCACCGCGGTGGCCGCGGCCGCCGGCGTCGGCGTGACGAGCATCGTCGACGAAAACCTCTACGTCATCACGAATCTCACCATGCTGGCCGCGTTCGCCGCGGTGGCGGCGGCGCACGCCGTGCGCCGCCGGCGCCTCACGCTTCGCCTGTGGCAGCGGCTGTTCGTCCTGCCGATCGCCGCCGTGTTCATCGCGCTGCCGCCGCTGCTCGTGCCGCCGGTGGTCGCGACCGTGCTGCACAACGAAGCGTCCGAACAGGTGGCCGCGCTGCGGTTCCCCGAGGCGGTCGAGACGTTCCGAACGGCGCTGCCGCTCGACCCGTTGAACAGCGTCATCCCGGCGTACCTCGGCGACCTCGCGGCGGACCTGTATCGGCGGAAGCTGACGACCGCGCTCGGGCCGTGGCAATCCATGCGCGACGTGGCGGTCGGATACTACCGCCGGGCGATCGCGGACAACGCGTGGGACGCCTATCCGCGGGCCGAACTGGGACGCCTCCGCCGTGACCAGCACCGGTACCCCGACGCGGTCGCCGCCCTCAGCGAAGCGGTCCGCCTCGACCCGTACACGCCCAGGTACCGCCTCTGGCTCGGCGACGCGCTGCGCCTGGAGGGCGATCAAGCCGCCGCGAGGCAGACGTATGAAGCGGCGGCGCGGCTCTATCCGGTTGAGCTGGTGTTGATCGAGCACCACGAGGGCCGCGGCGACCGCTATGCCGCGTCGCTGGCGCAGCTCGACGACGTCCAGCGGGCGCTCCGAGAGCTCGGCTCGACTCCTTAGAGCGGCCGCCCGGTGAAGGCGTCGCCGAGGACGGACGGGAAATCCGCGCACCCGCTCACGACGGCGGCATCCGCAGCGCACGCACGATCTTCGCGGGCGTGATCGGCAGCGACGTCACCCGCACGCCGATGGCGTTCGCCACGGCGTTCGCGATGGCGGCCGGCGTGGGAATGATCGGCGGCTCGCCGACCCCTTTGACGCCGAGGTTGTTGGCCACGGGGTCCGGCCGGCCGACCGCGAGCGCCTCGATCTCCGGGATCATCGACGGCCGGGGCATCGCGTAGCTGTCGAAGCCGAGATCCATCACGGTCCCGCTCTCCGCGTCCGTGACGTGATCCTCGCACAGGGCCATCCCGAGCCCCTGAATCACGCCGCCGTGAATCTGGCTCACGTACCCCATCGGGTTGATGACCCGGCCCACGTCGTGGCAGGCGGTGATCTTGATCACCCGCACCTCGCCGGTCTCCGGGTCGACCTCGACCTCGGCGATCTGCACGCCCCACGTCCGGATCGTCACGCCGTCGGGATTGGCCCCGCGGAATCCGCGGCCGGCGATCGTGAAGTTACCCATCCGGGCGGTGAGCTCGTGCACCGCGATCTTCCGGTCCGGCACGCCGGCCACGGAGAGGCCGCCCGACTCCAGCCGGATGTCGGAGGGCGCCGCCTCGAGGACCGACGCCGCCGTATCGAGGAGGTGCCGGCGCGCCTCCTCCGCGGCCATGCGCACGGCCGGGCCGCACGACGCGATCGTCTGGCTGCCGGCGGAGAGCGGGCTGTATGGGAAGTCCGTATCCCCGAGCCGGACCGTGACCTTCTCGATCGGCAGCGTGAGCACTTCCGCGGCGATCTGCGTGAGCGCCGTCCGGGCGCCCGTGCCGATGTCCTGGGTGCCGATGCGGACGTCCGCGGTCCCGTCGGGGTTGAGCCGCACCTCCGCATAGGCCGGCGGCGACCCGGCGCCGCCCCAGATCTGCGAGGCCATCCCGAACCCGCGGCGCGGGCCGCCCGACCGCGCGGGCGACGCCGGCGTCGGCACGCGGCGCGACCAGCCGGCCGCTTCGGCCGCCATCGTATAGGCCTCGCGAAGGAACTTGCTCGAGTAGGCGCGCCCGAGCACCTGATCCGCCTCGGCGTAGTTTCGCAGGCGCAGCTCGAGCGGATCGATCCCGAGCCGGTCGGCCAGCGCCTCCATCGCGCAGTCCAGCGCGACCGTCCCTTCGACGAATCCCGGCGCGCGAAAGGCCGCGCTCGGGCCGGTATTGGTGAAGACATTCCAGACCTCGGTGCGCACGTTGGGGCACGCGTACATTTCCTTCGCCGGGCCGGCGAGCGGCGTCCCGAGCGCCCGGTACGCGCCGACCCCCGACACACCCCAATAGTCGATCGCGACGAGACGCCCGTCCCGGCCGGCGCCCAGCCGGATGCGCTGCGCGCTCCGCGGCCGTTTGCCCGCCGCGATGCTCTCCTCCGCCCGCGTGAACATGATCTTCACTGGGCAGCCGAGCCGCCGGGCGGCGACGGCCGCGAGCACCGTGTACTTGGCCGCCTGGTTCTTGCTGCCGAAGCCGCCGCCCATGAACCGGCTCACGACGCGGACGTGGTCCATCGGGACCTTCAACGCCGCGGCGACCTGGCGGCGGACGCCGAAGATGTGCTGGGTGGAGTCCCAGATCGTCAGGCGGTCGCCGGTCCATTCGCAGATCGAGCCGTGCGTCTCCATGCTGTGGTGCAGCACGTCCTGCGTCTCGACGCGCAGCTCCACCGTGGCCGCGGCCCCGCCGAATCCCGCCTCCACGTCGCCGCGCGCGTACCGTTCCGCCGCGCCGCCCAGCACGTTGCCGGACGCGTGGACCTTGGGGGCGTCTTTGGCCAGCGCCGCCTCGGGGTCCACGACATGCGGCAGGACCTCGTACTCCACGTCGATGAGATCGAGCGCGTCGCGCGCCGCCGCGGCGGTGTCCGCGAACACGGCGGCCACTTCCTCGCCCGCGTACCGCAGCTCCGCGTCGAACAGCGCGCTCAGTCCGTTGTACCAGGGAATGCCCTTCAAGTTGAGGTGGGAGAGCACCGCGCGCACGCCGTCCGCGCGCTCGGCGCGCGAGGTGTCGAGCCGGCGGATCCGCGCGTGGGCGTGGGGCGAGCGGAGGAGGGCGCCGAAGACGAGCCCCGCGGGATAGAGATCGGCCGTGTACTGCGCGGTGCCGGACGCGCGCTCCCCGCCGTCGACGCGGGGGACGGGCGTCCCGACGACGCGGAACGATTGGTCCGCCGGCCAGATGGGGACGTCGTCGCCTTCGAGAACGACCTCGCGCTCTTCGACACGGCCTTCGAACTCGATCTTCTGCTTGACGATCCTCGGCATCAGCGGCTCCGCCCGGCCGCGAGCTCCCGCGCCGCCGCCTGGATGCGCAGCTGCGTCCCGCACCGGCAGACGTTGCCCTCCAGCGCGCGCCGCAGCATGTCCTCGGAGGGCCGCGGGGTCCGGCGCAGCAGCCCCTCGAGCGCCATGATCTGTCCCGGCGTGCAGAACCCGCACTGCAGCGCGTCGTGGCGGACAAAGGTCTCCTGGACCGGCGCGAGCGCTCCGTCGCGGGAGAGCGACTCGATCGTCTCGATCGCCCGGCCGGCCGCCTGCACGGCGAGCATGAGACACGCGAGCACGGGGCGGCCGTCGAGGAGCACGGTGCAGGCCCCGCACGTGCCCACGCCGCAGCCTTCTTTGGTGCCGGTCAGATGCAGATCTTCGCGAAGCGCGTGCAGCAGGCTTCGCCGCGCCGGGACGCTCAGGGTCTCCGCCCGGCCGTTCACGGTGACGGCGACGGCATGGGGCGCGTCGGGCGACGCCTGCGCATCTCGCGGGCTAGTCCCCGAAGGGGGCGACGCAGGGGCAGTCGGCATGGAACCCTCCCAACTCTCGGGAATGGACATCCCTCGCGGGGAAACCGGCGCGGGAATCGCTTGCTGAGTTCGCGTCGTTGATTTCGGGCCGGTCGGGACGCGCTCCTCTGGGCGCGGCCGCCAACCATGAAATTCGTGCCGCCGTGTTACACTAACCACCGAGATGCCCCGCCGTCCCATGCCCATCCCAACCGACATCGTGGAAGACCGCGAGGCCCGCGAGCTGCGCGTCACGTGGAGCGACGGTCACGTAAGCCGGTACACGTACCGGCGCCTCCGGCAGGCGTGTCCGTGCGCGATGTGCGTGCACGAGTGGACCGGCGAGCGGCTCCTCGACCCGAAGCGCGTCCCCGCCGACGTGCACCCGAACGAGGTCGCCCGCGTCGGCGCCTACGCGCTGCGCTTCACGTGGTCGGACGGCCACATGACCGGGATCTACACGTTTCCGCTGCTGCGCAACCTCTGCGAGTGCGACGCGTGCAGCGCGGCCCGCGCCGCGCAGCCGCCGGGGTAGGGGCCTCCGCGTCGCGGGCGCGCGGCCGGGCGCGCCGGCCGGGTGCGGACGGTGAAGCGCGCGAGCTTGTCCGGGTCGAGCTCGAGCCCGAGGCCCGGGCCGCCGGGCAGCGCGATCATCCCCTCGCGCGGCACGGGAAACGGCGCGGTAAAAATCTCCCGCAGCGGATTCTCGACGTACTGCGTCCCCATGTACTCGTAGGTGAAGAAGTTGGGCGCCGCGGCCGCGAGGTGCAGCGACGCGAGGTGCGCCACCCCGCCGCTGAACCCCGTGTGCGGCGCGTACGCCAGGTTGTGCGCGTGCGCGAGGGCCCCGAGGCGTCTGGCCGGGGTGATGCCGCCGATCCGGGCGACTTCCGGCTGCAGCACGTCGACGCAGCCCCGCGCGATGAGGTCGCGAAACCCAAACAGTCCGAACTCCGTCTCCCCGGCCGCGAGCGGCACGCGCACCGAGCGCCGGAGGTGCGCGTACCCGTCGAGGTCGTCGGCCGGCACCGGCTCCTCCAGCCAGGTGACGTCGAGCTCCTCGATCTGGCGTCCGACCCGCACCGCGGTCCCCACGTCGTAGGCGCCGTTGGCGTCGAACATCAGCGCGACACCGGGGCCGACGGCCGCGCGCACCGCCCGCGCCGTCTCGACGTCGGTCCGATCGCCGCCGCGCGATGCCGGCCACCCGAGCTGCACTTTGACCTGGGAAAAGCCCCGCGCGACCTGCGCCCGGGCCTCGGCGGCCATCCGGGGAATGTCGTCGAAGTAGACCTTCGAGATGTAGCAGCGCACGCGTTCGCGTCCGGCGCCGCCGAGGAACTTGTAGAGCGGGACGCCGGCCGCCCGGGCCAGCACGTCCCAGAGCGCCGTGTCGATGCCGCTCATCGCTTCGAGCACGAACCCGCGCGAATGCCCCCACCGGCGGAGCAGCGCGAGCATCTCGTCCCACAGGCCCTCGACGTCCCACGGGTCGCGGCCGATGACGAGCGGGGCGAGCAGCCGGTCCACGATTGTCGTCACGACTTCCGGCGCGCGGCGCACGATGCACTCGCCGGCGCCGGCGAGCCCATCGTCGGTCCGGATCTGGACCACGGCCGCGTAGAACGTCGGAAACGTACCGATGGAAAACTCCACGGCCCGCGGCGCCTTCGCGGCGAGCGGCGTACAGGTCACCGACGCGATCTTCACAACGCCGACTTCGCGGGCGGGAAAGACCTCTCCTCGAACGGGGAATGACCCGGCGCGCCGGCACGTTCGTGTAGTACGATTCGTGTAGTACGAGCGGCTGCGATGCGCGCGCCGTCGGCGCGATCGAATGGGAGGCACGCATGGATTGGGGTCGGGAGTTCGCCGAAGGGCTCAGTTACGACGAATTCTTGAAGCGCCACGGGACCGTGGAGCACCAGGCCCGGTGGAAGGGCGTGTACGACAAGGTTGCGCTCACCGGCGAGCAGCAGGAGCTGATCGCCGGGTTCGTTCGCGAGATGCACGTGCTCGTCATCACCGGCGCGTGGTGCGGCGACTGCGTCAACCAATGTCCGATCTTTGAGCACATCGCCCGTCAGAACGCCAAGGTCAAGGTCCGCTACGTCGACCGCGACGCGCACGCCGCGGCGCAGGACGCCGTCATGCTGAACATGGGCAGGCGCGTGCCGGTGGTCGTGTTCCTCAGTGAGGACGACCAGGAATGCGGCCGGTACGGCGACCGCGCGCTGGCCACTTACCGCCAGATGGCGGCGGACCGCCTCGGGCCCGCGTGCCCGACCGGCATCGTCCCGCCGGGACCGGCGCTGCTCGCCGCGGTGACGGCCGAGTGGGTGGGGCAGTTCGAGCGGATCCAGCTGATGCTGCGGCTGTCGAAGCGTCTTCGCGAAAAGTACGGCGACTGACCCGGCTCAGGCGCCGGGCGTGCGAACGTCCGCGGGCACGTGGGGGCCGAGGACCAGCATCGCCTCGAGCCCGGCGAGCAGGTCCGACGGGGTGGTTCCGTCCTCCGGAAACGAGACCACTCCGGCGCTCAACGCCATCCGGTCGACCATGAGAAGCCGCGTCGCCACGTCGTCGCGCTCGAGCCGCGAGATCAGCTCCTTGGTGACCTCGAGCGCGCGCACTTTCGCGGCCCGCGGCAGCAGCAGGGCGAACCGGCCGGCGCCGTCATAGGAAAGGATGTCCACGCGCCGGAGCGACGCCTGCAGCAGCTTCACCGCGCGGCGCAGCGCCATGTCGCGATCTTGCGCGTCCGCCCGCGTCGACGCGTAGTCCTCCAACTGCACTTCGGCAACCGAGAAGACAAGGAGGAGCGACCCGCAGCGTTCGACTTCGTCGCGAACCAATTGCTCGAAGGTCGGCCACGGGCACAGCGCGCGCATCGGATCGGTCCGGATCATGCCCTGCACTTCTTCGTGGAGGCGCGCGGCCTCCACCGCGGCCACGCTTTGCGTGGCGAGCCCGCGAATCCGCAGGCGCACCGCCTCCGAAAGATCGAAGGGGGTCTCACGGTAGGCCGTGAGCCACGCCCGCGGCTGACCCGAGCGCACGAGCGCGGTGGAGCACCACCAGCCGTCGGGGCGCGCCGCCGGTCCTCGCGGCCGGATGTGCACTTCGCCGCTTTCGGGGTTGGCGGGCAGCGCCGCATCGGGCGCGGCGGCCGCCTCCTCGGGTACCGTCCCGTGCGATACACTCGCCCGCAGACCGCCGGCCTCCGCGACGACGTGGCCGATGCCGGCTTCCGCGCCGACGAGACGGCGAAACGCCTGCAGCAGCGCGTCCATCACGCCCTCGACCCGCAGCTCGCCGCTGATCTGGCGGGCGATCTCGTTGTAGGTCTCGAGTTCGTCGACGCGCGCCTCGAGCTCTCGGGTCGCCTCCGCAAGGCGCCGGTCCAGCTCGACGTTCCAGCGGGCCTGCTGCACGCTCGCGCGATGCTCCTGCGCCACCATGCCGAGGACGAGCGCGAGCAAGAAGGCCCCCGCCATGAACGCGCCGAGATGGAAGCCGGCCGTCGCGAACATCGACGACTGGCCCCCGGCGGTCCACAGGAGGAGCAGCAGACCGGCGGTCGCGATGGCCGCGGCGAGCGCCTGACGGAGATCTAGATTCACCGCCGCTTCCAAAATCGCCAGATAGTAAAGATAGATGAACGGACTGCTGAGGGTACCCGACAGGAAAAGCACGGCGGTGATCACCGTCAGGTCGAGCACGAGAATGAGGTCGGGCCGCCTGAGGATCGGGAACCGGCCCGCGCCCGCGGCGAGGAACACGACGTAGGCTGCCAGCACCGCCATGGTCGCCACGGCGCCGGTCGGCGGAACCACGATGACCCCCAACCACGTTGCGGGAATCAGGGTCGCGAGAATGAGGAGACGGACGAGCGTCGGCCACAGAGGAGAGGCACGGCTCTGGGACCCGTCGGCCGGGGGGCCGGACTGCCCTGAGCCTCTAGTCGCCTGAGAATCCAGAGGACGGGCCGAGACTACGATGGAATCGGCCATATATCTAGATAGTATGCCCTCGCTTTAGTCCGAAACGGACATAACCCGCGGACGCACTGTACAGGTTCAGATAGATCCGAAAGACCCTCGTTGAAGGGTGTCGCGACGGACTCGGCGCTATCAACCGCTGGGCCATGGCTATACTGGCCCCATGCAGATTCACCAGAGCCTGGTG
>Ga0070731_10000403_pt1 | contig 60231 bp, 51 predicted proteins | sample Coa_R1_2_FD_66448 | JGI IMG/M metagenome (GOLD analysis project Ga0070731, IMG submission 66448) | Surface soil microbial communities from Centralia Pennsylvania, which are recovering from an underground coalmine fire - Coalmine... | ecosystem: Environmental > Terrestrial > Soil > Unclassified ... | reverse complement strand
GCAGCGGCGCGTCCTCCTCTGCCGCGGCCTGGACCTGCTTCAGGGTCGCCAGCTGGGCATCCGCCGCGGTGAGTTCGCGGACCGCTTCCGCATGGGCATCGGCGGCAGCCGTATTGGCCAGCGCCAGCGCTTCCGTTTCCGCCTGCAACGCATCCAGTCCCGCCTGCGCATCCGCGATCGCGCGGTCCAGTTGCAGCACGCGTACGTTCGCGGCAGCGGTCGCCGCGGCGTCCGGCTCGGCCAGCGCCTGCAGCTCCGCCTCGAGACGTTCGCGCCGCTGCGAAAGAGACTGCAGAGTGCCTTCGAGGTGCGCCACGCTCTGCTGTTCGAGCAGCAGCCGGCTCTCGACCTGCAGCAGCCTGCTGCGGGACTCGTTCAATTGTTCCTGTACCGCGCGATAGGCCCTCTCCGACTCGGGAAGGCGCGCGTTCTCCGTCGCCAGGGTGGCCTGCGCGTCCGCAACACGCTGCTTCGCCCCGCCGGAGCGCGCTGCCCACATGTGCAGCGCCTGCGTCAGCTGCGAACGCTGCTCCCGCCACGAGGTGAGCTGGGCCCTGCGTTCGGTGTGCTGGCTTTCAAGCCGGTTGCGGCTCTCCTCGACGTGGCGCAACTCCGATTCGTGCCGCGCAACCTCGGCGTTCGCCGCATAGACAGCGGCCTGCGCCGCGTTCAGCGCATCGCCGGCCCCGTAGTGCGCTATCCGCGCGGTTTCGGCCCGGCTCTCGACTTCCCGCAACTGCGCGGTGCCGGCCTCGACTTCGGTCGTGACCTTCGCGATCTCCTTTGCGTGCCGCTCCCGCTCTACGGCCGCGTCCTTGCGGCGCACGAACCAGAGCAGGTGCTGCCTGAATTGCAGTTCCTGTTGCAGCTCCTTGTACCGGGAAGCGATCTTCGCCTGCCCCTCCAGTTTTTCGATCTGTGCGCCGAGTTCGGTGCGGATGTCGGTCACGCGGGCCAGGTTTTCACGCGTATCGGAGAGCCGGTGCTCGGTTTCCTTGCGCCGCTCCTTGTAGCGCGAAATGCCGGCAGCCTCTTCGAGAAAGATCCGCAGCTCGTCCGGCCTGGCTTCGATCACCCGGGAGATCATTCCCTGCTCGATGATCGCGTAGGCGCGCGGGCCGAGGCCGGTGCCGAGAAACACGTCGGTGATGTCCCGGCGCCGGACATGCGTGCCGTTGATGTAATAGGAGGATTCGCCGTCGCGTTGCAGCACCCGCCGGACCGACAGCTCGGCATATTGCGACCACTGACCGGCCGCGCGGCCCATGGTGTTGTCGAACATCAGCTCGACGCTGGCGCGCGCCACCGGCTTGCGCGTTCCGGCGCCGTTGAAGATAACGTCCTGCATCGAGTCGCCCCGCAGCGCCGAGGCGCGCGATTCGCCCAGCACCCAGCGCACCGCGTCGATGACGTTGGACTTGCCGCAGCCGTTCGGGCCCACGATCCCGACCAGCTGGCCAGGGACGTGGATGGAGGTGGGATCGACGAAAGATTTAAAGCCGGAAAGCTTGACTTGAGTGAGGCGCACGGAGTGTTTTCGAATTTTGAAAATGATACCATCCGGGCGCTGGTTTTCTGCCGCAATTTCCGAGCTTTTTATGCCTTCGCGCCCAAGCAAGCGTCTGCAAACATTCGCCAATCCATCGCCTCGGCGGGACTACCGGATTTGCATGGAGATTCCGGAATTCACCTGCCTGTGCCCGATGACCGGCCAGCCGGATTTCGCGGTTCTGTCGCTGGAGTACGTTCCCGACAAGCTTTGCGTCGAGCTGAAGGCGCTCAAGCTCTACGTCTGGTCGTTCCGCGACGAAGGGGCCTTCCATGAAGCGGTCACCAACCGGATTCTCGACGACCTGGTGAAGGCGATGCGGCCCCGCTTCATATGCCTCACCGCGAAATTCAACGTACGCGGCGGCATTTACACCTCCGTCGTCGTCGAGCATCGTAAACGGGGCTGGAAAGCAAAAGATTGAATCCCCGCCTCGCCAGACTTCAGACCTATCCGTTCGAAAGGCTGCGTGGACTGCTTGCCGGCGTGACGCCGAATCCGGCGCTGCGGCCCATCGACCTCTCGATCGGAGAACCGAAACATCCTACCCCGGCGCTGGTCAAAGACGCCCTCGCGGGGGCGCTGGACGGCCTGTCGGCATACCCGCGCACCGCCGGCCTGCCGGAGCTGCGCGAAGCGATCGCCGGCTGGGCGCGGCGGCGCTATGCGCTGGCCGAGCTCGACGCCGAAACGCAGGTCCTGCCGGTCAACGGCAGCCGCGAGGCCTTGTTTTCTTTCGCTCAAACGGTCATAAACCCGGGCGCAACGGCGAAAGTCGTCTGCCCCAATCCGTTCTACCAGATCTACGAAGGCGCGGCGCTTCTCGCGGGCGCCACGCCCCTGTTCCTGAACGACGGCATGCGTTTCGACGCGATCGACTGGAACGGCGTGCAGCTTGCCTTTGCCTGCTCGCCCGGCAATCCGACGGGCCGCGTGCTGTCGCTCGATCGATGGCGCGAACTGTTCCAGCTTTCCGACCGGCACGGCTTCGTGATCGCCTCCGACGAGTGCTATTCCGAAATCTATTGCGACGAAGCCAAGCCACCGCTGGGCGCTCTGGATGCGGCACGACGGCTCGGCAGGCCGGATTTCCGGCGGCTGGTCGTCTTCTCCAGCCTTTCGAAACGCTCCAACGCGCCCGGCATGCGCTCCGGTTTCGTCGCGGGCGATGCCGCTCTGCTCAAACCCTACCTGCTCTACCGCACCTATCACGGTTCCGCGATGAGCCATTCGGTACAGCGTGCTTCCATTGCCGCCTGGAACGATGAAGCGCATGTGCGCGAAAACCGGCGCCTGTACGCCGGGAAATACTCGGCCGCCTTGCCGTTGATTCAAGGCCCCCTGAAAACGGAAGCGCCCGAAGGCGGGTTCTATCTGTGGATCAGGACTCCCATCGACGATACCGAGTTCGCCCGCGGCTTGCAGCGTGACTATAATGTGCTGGTCCTGCCGGGCAGCTATCTCGCGCGCGAAGCGCACGGGGAGAATCCCGGGAAAAATCACGTGCGCATCGCGCTGGTCGCGCCTCTCGCCGAGTGCGTGGAGGCGATGCAACGCATGGCGCGATTTACCAAGAGCCTATGAACGAGATCATCGAAAAAGCCTGGGAGAACCGCAGCTCCATTACCCCGGCCAGCGCTCCACGCGCTTTGCGCGATGCGGTCGAGGAAGCCATCGCCGGCCTGGATGCCGGCAAGCTGCGCGTCGCCGAAAAACTGAACGGCGCCTGGGTCACGCACCAGTGGCTCAAGAAGGCCGTGCTGCTGTCGTTCCGCCTCGAAGACAACCGGGTCATGGAAGGCGGCGCCACCCGCTATTACGACAAGGTGTCCTCGAAATTCGCTGCATTCGATTTCGAGAAAGGCGGCGTGCGGGTCGTGCCGCCCGCGATGGCGCGCCGCGGCGCCCATATCGCGAAAAACGTGATCCTCATGCCCTGCTACGTGAATATCGGCGCCTACGTCGACGAAGGCACCATGGTCGATACCTGGGCCACGGTCGGCTCCTGCGCCCAGATCGGCAAGAACGTGCACCTCTCGGGCGGCGTCGGCATCGGTGGCGTGCTGGAGCCGGTCCAGGCCGGTCCCGTCATCATCGAGGACAACTGCTTCATCGGCGCGCGCTCCGAGGTGGTCGAGGGCGTGGTCGTCGAGGAGAACAGCGTGCTCTCCATGGGAGTCTACCTCAGCGCCACCACAAAAATCTACGACCGCGCCAGCGGCAAGGTGGTGTACGGCAGGGTGCCGTCCGGATCGGTCGTGGTGCCGGGCAGCCTGCCCTCGGCGGACGGCAAATACGGCCTTTACTGCGCCGTGATCGTCAAGCGCGTGGATGCCCAGACGCGGGCGAAAACCAGCCTGAACGAACTGCTGCGCGAGGATTAAACTAGGGCCATAGTGCATTATCGGGAGAGCAGCATGTCCGCAATGAAACGTCTGTTCCAGGTGATGGCCGAGAAGAAGGCCTCGGACATCTTCCTGTCGGTCGGGTCGCCCATCAACATCAAGATCAACGGCGTCGCGATTCCGGTCAACCAGACCGTCCTGAACGCCGAGGCGGTCAGGACGCTGCTCTACGAAGTGCTGACCGAGCGCCAGATCAAGGAATACGAGGACGAGTGGGAGTTGAACACCGCGTTCGTGCTCGAGAACGTCGGGGCATTCCGCATCAGCGCGTTCCGGCAAAAGGGCTCGCCCGCAGTGGTGGTGCGCTTCATTCCCGGCAGCGTGCCGGCGTTCGCCACCCTGGGCCTGCCCGACGTGCTCAAGGAAATCATCATGCAGAAGCGGGGCCTGATCCTCATGGTCGGGGCCACCGGCTCTGGCAAGTCGACCTCGCTGTCGGCGATGCTGGACCTGCGCAACGAGCAGAAGTCCGGACACATCCTGACTATGGAAGACCCGGTCGAATTCATCTTCAAGAACAAGAAGTCCATCGTCAACCAGCGCGAAATCGGCACCGACACCAAGAGCTTCGAGACCGCCCTCAAGAACGCGCTGCGCCAGGCGCCCGACTGCATCCTGATCGGCGAGATCCGCGACAAGCAGACCATGGGCATGGCGCTCGCCTACGCGCAGTCCGGCCACCTGGCGCTGGCCACGCTGCACGCCAACAACAGCTACCACGCGATGAACCGGATCATCAGCTTCTACCCGCTGGAAAACCGGCCGACGCTGCTGCTGGACCTGTCGGCCGCGCTGCAGGCCATCGTCTCGCAGCGCCTGGTGCGCACCAAGACCGGCGCGCGCCGCGCCGCGGTCGAGGTGCTGCTCAATACGCGGCACGTCTCGGAGCTGATCGAAAAGGGCGACATCAACGAAATCAAGGACGCCATGGAAAAGAGCATGGCGCCCGGCTCGCAGACCTTCGAGCAGTCGCTGTTCAACATGTTCATGGACGGTTCCATCACGCAGGACGAGTGCATGGCAAACGCCGATTCCGCCACCAACATGCTGTGGCTGATCAACCAGGCGACTGCCGGCTCGATCTCCTCCGGCCAGGTGGCGGCCCCGGCGCCCGGGGAGAAGAAGGAAGAGAAGACCGAAGGCGCCCTGTCGAACACCGGCGGCGCCTCCTTCAGCGACTTCAAGATCGATACCACCGCCTGACGGGCCCGGCTTGCAAGGGGCGCTCGAACTCGCGCAGGAGTTGATTCGCAGGCGTTCCGTGACGCCGGAGGACGGCGGCTGCCAGGCGATGCTCGCCACGCGCCTCGCGACTGCCGGCTTCAATTGCGAGCCGATGCGCTTCGGCGAAGTGAGCAACCTCTGGGCCAGACGCGGTGCTGGCAAGCCTCTTCTTTGTTTTGCCGGCCACACCGACGTGGTGCCGACCGGGCCTCTCTCGGAATGGCATTCAGATCCGTTTGTTCCGACGATTCGCGACGGCAAGCTCTATGGGCGCGGGGCGGCGGACATGAAATCCTCGATCGCCGCCTTTGTGGTCGCTGCGGAAGCATTCGTCAAGGAACGCCCGAAGCACCACGGCTCGATCGCCTTCCTCCTCACCTCTGACGAGGAGGGTCCCGCGCTGGATGGCACCGCGAAGGTCGTGGAGACACTGAAGAAACGCGGCGAGACCATGGACTACTGCATCGTCGGCGAGCCGACGTCGGTGGACGCGCTTGGCGATACCTTGAAGAACGGCCGGCGAGGATCGCTCTCCGGCCGGCTCACGGTCCGGGGCATACAGGGCCATGTCGCCTATCCTCACCTCGCCCGCAACCCGGTGCATCAACTTGTGCCTGCGCTCGCGGAGCTGGCGAAGACGAAATGGGATGACGGCAACGAGAGCTTCCCGCCGACCACCTGGCAGGTATCGAACATCCACGCTGGAACCGGGGTCGGCAACGTCATTCCCGGAAGCGTGGACGTGGATTTCAATTTCCGCTTTTCCACCGAAAGCACCGACGCATCACTGGCGCAACGCGTCGAAGCGATCCTGAAAAAGCATGGCCTCGACTATTCCCTGTCCTGGGTTCTCGGCGCCCGGCCCTTTCTCAGCGGACAGGGCAAGCTCGCGCAGGCGGTGGCCGACGTTTGCAAACGGCACACCGGGCGTATCGCCGAGCTTTCCACTACCGGGGGAACGTCGGATGCGCGGTTCATCATCGAAATCTCGCCCGAGGTTCTCGAGCTCGGCCCGGTCAACGCCAGCATCCACAAACTGAACGAGCACATCGAAGTGGCCGCGCTCGACCAGCTGGCGGGCATCTACCTCGACACCCTGCGCGCGCTGCTTCCTTGAGGGTTTCGGAGCTGCTCCAACAGACCGCACGCCGCTTCGCGCGCGCCAGGCTGTCTTACGGACATGGCACGCATAACGCCCGGGACGAAGCCGCCTGGCTGATCTCGTCGGTGCTGGGATACCTGCTCGAAGAGGAAGTGCCGCCTGGGGCGCGGAAGAAAATCGACGCCCTGATCCGGCGCCGCATCCGCGAGCGGATTCCTGCAGCCTACCTGCTGAAGGAGGCCTGGCTGGGCGAGCATGCCTTCTACGTCGACAGGCGCGCCATCGTGCCGCGCTCTTTCATCGCCGAGTTGCTGCGCGACCACCTGCGCCCCTGGCTTGCGAGGGAGCCGAAACGGGTGCTGGATCTTTGCACCGGATCCGGTTGCCTGGCAATTCTTTCAGCGCTTGAATTTCCGGGCGCACAAACCGACGCGGCCGACCTGTCCGCCTCCGCCCTCCAGGTGGCCAAGATCAATATCAGGAAATACAAGCTGGGGAAACGCGTCCACCCTGTCCGGTCGGATTTGTTCAAGTCGATCGGTAGAAAATACGACCTAATCGTGACCAATCCACCCTACGTCACCGCGCGCTCGATGCGGAGACTGCCGAGGGAGTACCGGCACGAACCGGCGCTCGCGCTGGCAGCGGGCAAGGACGGGTTGGACCTGGTGCGCCGGATCCTGACGGAGGCAAAAGACCATCTGGCGCCCAGAGGACTGCTGGTGTGCGAGATCGGCGGCAACCGCAAGGCACTGGAGCGCGCCTATCCGAAGATCGAGTTTTCGTGGCCGGAGATCAGCGATCCCGGCACAGTGTTCATCGTGGCGCGGGAACAACTGCCAAGATGAGGAAGGTGGGGTGACCGATGGGACTCGAACCCACAACAACCGGAATCACAATCCGGGACTCTACCATTGAGCTACGGCCACCATTGCGACTGCCATTCTACTGGCCTGCCCGGCGGGACTCGAACCCACAACCCCCAGCTTAGAAGGCTGGTGCTCTATCCGGTTGAGCTACGGGCAGATTCGCTGCGTCCTGCCTGCATCCTGCCTTCACATCCGGGGCAGACCTGGTCGGGGTGGAGAGATTTGAACTCCCGACATCCTGCTCCCAAAGCAGGCGCGCTACCAGGCTGCGCTACACCCCGAAAATCGGGCGCCAATGATACTCTTTTTTCGGCTTGCGGCAGAATGGCTTATCTGCTAAAAAGCCTCCTTCATTTTTTCAGCAGATGCCCGGAATGCCATTGGAATTGAAGAAAAACGGTTTCGCGCCCTACGCCCCGAAAAAGGGCGAGGAGTACATGAACGCGAAGCAGCGCACCCATTTCCGAAAGATCCTCGAAAACCTCAAGTCCGAGCTTTCGCAGGAGATCGACCGCACCGTGCACACGATGCAGGACGAGGCGACGGTGTTCGCCGACCCGAACGACCGCGCCAGCCAGGAATCCGACATGGCGCTGGAACTGCGCAACCGCGACCGCGAGCGCAAGCTGATCAAGAAGATCGACGAGACCATCGCCCGCATCGACGCCAACGAGTACGGCTATTGCGAGAGCTGCGGGGTCGAGATCGGGCTGAAGCGCCTGGAAGCGCGGCCCACCGCTACGCTCTGCATCGATTGCAAGACCCTAGATGAGATGCGCGAGCGGCAGGTGGCCAAGTAAGGCCCGGAAAAAACCTTTCTAGTTCTGCTTCGCGGCCTCGGGGGTCCCGACGGCCTTCATCGACAGGCGCACTCTGCCCTTGTCGTCGGCTTCCAGCACCTTGACCTTCACGATCTGGCCTTCCTTGAGGTGATCTGAAACGGCGTTGACGCGCTCGTTGCTGATCTGCGAAATGTGCAGCAGGCCGTCGCGGCCCGGCATGAGCTGCACGATGGCGCCGAAATCCAGCAGGCGCAGCACCGGGCCTTCGTAGACCTTGCCGACTTCTACGTCGGCGGTGAGGTCCTTGATGCGCTTCAGCGCCGCTTCGCCGCCTTCCGGCGAGACGCAGGCGATAGAAATCATGCCGTCGTCCTCGATCTCGATGGTGGTGCCGGTCTCCTCCTGGATGCCGCGGATCACCACGCCGCCCTTGCCGATGACGTCCCGGATCTTGTCCGGGTTGATCTTGATCTTGAGGATGCGCGGCGCGAAGCTGGAGAGTTCGGTGCGCGAGCCGCCCATCGCCTGTTTCATCTGCGCCAGGATGTGCATGCGAGCTTCGCGCGCCTGGGCCAGCGCCACCTGCATGATGCCCTTGTTGATGGATTCGATCTTCAGGTCCATCTGCAGCGCGGTCAGGCCTTTTTCGGTGCCTGCCACCTTGAAGTCCATGTCGCCGAGGTGATCTTCGTCGCCGAGGATGTCGGTCAGCACCGCGAAGCGGTTGCCTTCCTTGATCAGGCCCATGGCGATGCCCGCCACGTGGTCCTTGATCGGCACGCCGGCATCCATCAGCGCGAGGCTGCCGCCGCAGACCGACGCCATCGAGGAAGAGCCGTTCGACTCGGTGATTTCGGAAACGATGCGCAGCGAATAGCCGAAGTCGGCGGCCGGCGGCAGCATGCCCACCAGCGAGCGCTTCGCCAGGCGGCCATGGCCGATTTCGCGGCGCTTGGTGAATCCGTAACGGCCGGTTTCGCCGGTTGCGTACGGAGGCATGTTGTAGTGGAACATGAAGCGCTCGCGGTACTCGCCAGCCAGCGCGTCGATGATCTGCTCGTCGCGGCCGGTGCCCAGGGTGACGGTGACCAGCGCCTGGGTTTCGCCGCGCGTGAACAGCGCCGATCCATGGGTGCGCGGCAGCACGCCGGTGCGGATGGTGATCGGACGCACGGTGCGAGTGTCGCGGCCGTCGATGCGCGGCTCGCCGTCCAGGATCTTGTTGCGCACGATCTTCGACTCGAGCGCAAAGCACAGGTCGTTCACGGTGTTGGCATCGGGTCCGCCTTCGCTGCCTGCGCCGACGGCCTCGTGCACGCGCTTCGAGATCGCCTTGAGGGCGTCCGAGCGCGCGCTTTTCTGCCGCATGTCGAACGCCTTGCGCAGGTCGCCTTCGATGAGCTCGCCGATCTTCGCGGCCAGCGCTTCGTCCTTCGCAGGCGCCTTCCAGTCCCAGGATGGCTTGGCGGCCTGCTCGGCCAGTTCCTCGATAGCGGCGATCGCAGCCTGCATCTGCTCGTGGCCGTAGACCACGGCGCCTAGCATCACGTCTTCCGGCAGTTCGAGCGCTTCCGACTCGACCATCAGCACGCCCTGGCTGGTGCCCGCGACCACCAGGTTCAGCTGCGACTCCTTGAGCTGCGACAGCGTCGGATTGAGCACGTACTGGCCGTTGACGTAGCCGACGCGCGCCGCGCCGATCGGGCCCGCGAAAGGCACACCCGACAGCGTGAGCGCCGCCGATACCGCGATCATGGCCGGGATGTCGGCGTCGACTTCCGGATTCAGCGACAGGACCTGCGCCACCACCTGCACTTCGTTGTAGAAGCCGTCCGGGAACAGCGGCCGGATCGGGCGGTCGATGAGGCGGCTGGTCAGGGTTTCCTTCTCGGTCGGCCGGCCTTCGCGCTTGAAGAAGCCGCCCGGGATCTTGCCCGCGGCATAGGTCTTCTCGGCGTAGTCCACCGTGAGCGGGAAGAAGCTCTGCCCGGGCTTGGGCGATTTCGAAGCCGTGACCGCGGCGAGGACCACAGTGTCGTCCACCGTGATGAGTACGGCGCCATGTGCCTGGCGGGCGATTTCCCCGGTCTCCAGCGTGACCTGCTGCGTGCCGAGGGTGAAGGTTTTCTTGATCGGGTTCAAAGGGAATCCTCTGTGTTGGGGCGCAAACAAAAAACGCTCACCGTTCGGATGAGCGTTGGTTGCTACGGCATTCGGGAAAAAGCGATGGCTGCGGAGGCTACTTGCGCAGGCCGAGCTGCTCGATCAGCGAGCGGTACTTGTCCGCGTTGCTGCGCTTCAGGTAATCCAGCAGCTTGCGGCGCTGGCTGACCATTTTCAACAGCCCGCGGCGCGAATGGAAATCCTTGACGTGCGACTTGAAATGCCCGGCCAGGCTGTTGATTCGCTCGGTGAGGAGCGCGATCTGCACTTCCGTGGACCCGGTATCGTTCCCGGCCCGCTGGTGCTGCTTTACGACTTGCGCTTTCTGCGCAACCTGCAAACTCATACGTTTCTCTCTTGGTTGGCTCTGTGTGTGAGGCGGGCATTCTAGCGGAAAATCCGGCCAATTTACAAGTTTTTCTTGGTATTTCAGCCGCTTGCAAGCAGCCGGACGGGGTGCAGACCGCCCTGCGCGCGCACTTCCCCGACCCCGAGCAGCGCGCCCGCCGCGCCGTAGACGCTTCGCGGCCCTTGGCTTGCCTCCACGGGAACGGCCTGCCCGTTGAGAAACCGCCGTGCCTGCTCTTCCGCCAGCTCAAGGCGCGGTAGATCGGCCAGCAAGCTGTCCGCCGGCAGCAACCAGCCCCGCCGGGCGTCGTCGCCCAGCGCCTGCAGGTCTTCCAGCGTCACCGCGCGGTCCAGCCTGAAACCTGCGACCGCCGTTCTGCGCAGCGCCTCAAGGTGGGCGACGGTGCCCAGTTCGGCTCCGAGATCCACCGCGAGCTGGCGGATGTAGGTTCCTTTGCTGCATTTCACTCGCAGGTGTAGCCTGTCCTGCGCGAACTCGAGCAGCTCGAGCTCGTGCACGGTGATGCTTCGCGCGCTACGCTCAACCGATCGCCCGGCGCGCGCCAGCGCATACAGCGGTCGCCCTTCATGCTTGAGCGCCGAATACATCGGCGGTACCTGTTCGATCGCGCCCCGGAAGCGCTCCAGGGCACGTGCGACCGCAGCCGCGTCCACTGCGGCCGGGCGCCGCTCCAGCACCTGACCTTCGGCGTCGCCCGTATCCGTGAGCACGCCCAGCCGTACCTGCGCCCGGTACTCTTTGATGGAATCGAGCCCGAACTGAGCGAATTTGGTGGCTTCGCCGAACAGCAGCGGCAGCAGGCCCGAAGCCATGGGGTCGAGCGTACCTGCGTGGCCCGCCTTTTCGGCTTCCAGCAGGCGCTTCACCGCCTGCAGCACGGCGCTGGAGCTCGGCCCAACCGGCTTGTCCAGCAGCAACACCCCGTCCAGCTTGCGCAGCATCAGCCGCAGTTCCTATCGCTTCGGCGGAACGACGCTGTTGATCAATTGCGACAGGCGGTCGCCCCTCTCCACCGACTCGTCGTAGACAAAGCGCAGTTCGGGCGTGGTGTACATCTTCATACGGTGCGCAAGCAGGGAGCGCAGGAAACCCGAGGCGCGCTGCAGGGCCTTGGCGGTTCCGACCAGCTTTTCCTTCTCCAGAATAGTGAAGAAAACCTTGGCGTGCGACAGGTCGGGAGAAACGTCGACCGAGGTCAGCGTCACCATGCCGACGCGGGGATCGCGCACTTCGCGGCGCAACAGCTCGGAGAGTTCCCTCTGGATCAGGTCGGCCACCTTTTGCGGCCGTCCCCGGCTCACGGCAACAACCGCCTTCGGCTCACAGGGTCCTGGCGACCTCGAGGACTTCAAACACCTCGAACTGGTCGCCTTCCTTTAGCTCCTGGAAGGTCTTGAGCGACATGCCGCACTCGAACCCCGCCTTGACCTCGCGCACGTCGTCCTTGAAGCGCTTGAGCGAATCGATTTCGCCGGTATGGATCACCACGCTGTCGCGCAACACCCGGACCTGCGCGCCGCGCTTGACCAGCCCTTCCTGCACGTAGCAGCCGGCCACGGTGCCGATCTTGGAAATGCGGAATACCTGGCGCACCTCGACCAGGCCGATGACGCTCTCTTTCCGCTCGGGCGCGAGCATGCCGGAGAGCGCCGCCTTCACCTCCTCGACGGCGTCGTAGATGACGTTGTAGTAGCGCACGTCGACGCCCGACGATTCGATCAGCTTGCGCGCGGTAGCGTCGGCGCGCGCGTTGAAACCGATGATTACCGCGCCCGAAGCGAGCGCCAGGTTGACATCCGACTCGGTGATCCCGCCCACGCCCGAGTGCACCACGCCGACCTTGACCTCCTCGTTCGACAAGCGCGTGAGCGCATGCGCCAGCGCTTCCTGCGAACCCTGCACGTCGGCCTTGATCAGCAGCGCGAGCGTCTTCTTCCCGCTCGTGCCCATCTCGCTGAACATGTTCTCCAGATTAGAGGCACGCTGTTTGGAGAGCTTTACCTCGCGGTACTTGCCCTGGCGGAACAGGGCGACTTCGCGCGCCTTCTTCTCGTCGGCCAGCACGACCATTTCCTCGCCAGCCCGCGGAACATCGGACAGGCCCTGGATCTCCACCGGAATCGATGGCCCGGCGCTCTGCACCGGCTTGCCGTTCTCGTCCAGCATCGCGCGCACGCGCCCGTAAACCGCGCCCACCACGACCACGTCGCCGCGCTTCAGCGTGCCGGATTGCACGAGCAGCGTCGCGACCGGGCCGCGGCCCTTGTCCAGGCGGGCTTCGATCACCACGCCCTTGGCCGGTGCGTCGATCTGCGCCTTGAGTTCCAGCACCTCGGCCTGGAGCAGGATCTGCTCCAGCAGCGCGTCTACGCCCTGACCGGTCTTCGCCGACACCGGCACCACAGGCGACTCGCCGCCCAGGTCCTCCGGCACGACGCCATGCGCGAGCAGGTCCTGCCTGACTTTTTCGGGATTGGCTTCGTGTTTGTCGATCTTGTTGATGGCGACCACCAGCGGCACTTCAGCCGCCTTGGCATGGGCAATCGCTTCGATGGTCTGCGGCATCGCGCCGTCGTCGGCGGCGACCACCAGCACGACAATGTCGGTCACCTTGGCGCCGCGCGCGCGCATCGCCGTGAAGGCCTCGTGGCCAGGCGTATCGAGGAAGGTGATGACGCCCCTGGGCGTCTCCACGTGGTAGGCGCCTATGTGCTGGGTAATACCGCCTGCCTCGCCGGCGGCGACTTTGGTGGTACGGATGTAGTCGAGCAGCGAGGTCTTGCCGTGGTCGACGTGGCCCATCACGGTGACGACCGGAGGCCGAGTAACCGCGACCGCAGCCGAAACGCCCGCGTCATCGACGAGGAACGCTTCCGGGTCCTCCAGCTTGGCCGCCCTCGCGGTATGGCCCATTTCCTGGACCACGATCATCGCGGTTTCCTGGTCGAGAACCTGGTTGATCGTCGCCATCGAGCCGAGCTTCATCAGAACCTTGATGACCTCGACGGCCTTGACCGACATGCGGTGCGCGAGCTCGCCTACCGTGATGGTTTCCGGCACCGCGATATCGCGGATCACCGGCTCGGCGGGCTGCGCAAACGCGGGTTCTCCGGCGGCAGGGCCCGCGCCCCTTTGCCGCCCGCCACCCCTGCCGTGCCAGCCCGCGACACCGCCGCCCATGTCGCCGCGGGTCTTGATGGTCCGCCGACGGACCGAATCGTCGCGCAGGATCGTGGTCTGCTTTACTTTCTTCGCCTTCTTGTCGGTCTTGGGCTCGCCTGCCTTGGGCGCGTGCAGCGTGCCGTCGGTCGGCGCAGCAGCAGCGGCACCAGCAGGCGCCGCGCGCTCGGTCTGCTTCTGCTCCGCCTCGCGCCGCTCCCGGTCCTGCTTCTCGCGCAGCTCGTTGGCCTGGATTTCCGAAAGCTGCCGCTGGCGCTTCTGCTCCTCCTCGCGCAGCTGCAGTTCCTTCGGATCCGGCCCGGCCGGCACCGGCGTCGGCGGCGCGGGCGGCGGCGCAGTCTCGGCCGCGGTAGCCGCAGCCTGGAGTTCGGAGGGATCACGCTTGACGAAGACGCGCTTCTTGCGCACCTCGACCTGGATGGTGCGCGCCTTGCCCGTGGAATCGGATTTCTTGATCTCGCTGGTCTGCTTGCGCGTCAGCGTGATCTTGTTTTTCGGCTCGATCGAGCCGTGCGACTTGCGCAGATACTCGAGCAGCCTCGCCTTGTCCTGTTCGCTCAGCGAATCCTCCGCCACGCGCTTCTCGACACCCGCAGCGCGCAACTGCTCGATGAGCACCGAAGGCGGTACCTTCAGCTCGCTCGCAAACTGGGCGACGCTGGTCTGTGCCACGCTATTGCGCCCCTTTCGACTGGCCGGCGGGCGTGGGCGCGGCAGCCGCCGCGGTGCCTGCGGTTCCTGCCTCGTCGGCGAACCAGTGCGCCCGTGCCGCCATGATCAGGCTCTTGGCGCGCTCATCGTCCATACCGGTCATCTCGGAGAGCTCATCCACCGCGAGATCCGCGAGGTCGTCGCGCGTCTTGACGCCATGCGCCGCGAGCTTGGCCGCGAGCTGGTTGTCCATGCCTTCCAGCTGCAGCATGTCCTGCTGCACGCCGTCGATGCTTTCCTCGCTCGCGATCGCCTGCACCAGCAGCGCGTTGCGCGCGCGGCTGCGCAGCTCGTTGACCGTGTTCTCGTCGAAGGCGTCGATCTCCATCATTTCATTGATGGGCACGTAGGCCACTTCCTCCAGCGTGGAGAAGCCTTCCTGGATCAGGATGTCGGCCACTTCCTCGTCGACGTCGAGCCGCGCCATGAACAGAGATTTGACCCGGGTGCCTTCCTCCTCCTGCTTCTTGGTGGACTCTTCCTGGGTCATCAGGTTGATGGTCCAGCCGGTGAGTTCGGATGCGAGCCGCACGTTCTGGCCGCTGCGGCCGATGGCGATGGCGAGGTTCTCCTCGTCCACCACCACGTCCATCGCGTGCTTTTCCTCGTCCACCAGGATCGAGCTCACTTCGGCGGGCGCAAGCGCGCCGATGACGAAGGTCGCCGGGTCCGCCGACCATAGGACGATGTCCACGCGCTCGCCGGCCAGTTCCTGGGTCACGGCCTGCACGCGCGAGCCGCGCATGCCGACGCAGGTGCCGATCGGGTCGATGCGGCGGTCGTTGGTATGCACCGCGATCTTGGCGCGCACGCCGGGATCACGCGCCGCGGATTTGATCTCGAGCAGCTTTTCCTCGATTTCCGGCACTTCCAGCTCGAACAGCTTCATGATGAACTGCGGCGCGGTGCGCGACAGGATCAGCTGCGGCCCGCGGGCGCCGCGGTCGATTTTCGCCACCCAGGCGCGCACCCGGTCGCCGACGCGAAGGTTTTCCTTCGGGATCATGTATTCGCGCGGCAATTGCGCTTCCAGGCGGCCGGATTCGACGATCGCGCTGCCGCGCTCCATGCGCTTGACGGTGCCCGTCACCAGCTCGTCGCCGCGCGACAGGAAATCGTTCAGGATCTGCTCGCGCTCGGCGTCCCGGATGCGCTGCAGGATCACCTGCTTGGCGGTCTGCGCGCCGATGCGGCCGAAGGGGACGTTCTCGATCGGCTCCTCGATCACGTCATCCAGCTTGGCATCGGGCTTGCGGTCCTGGGCTTCCTCGACCGAGAGCATCTGCGCGTTGATCCAGTCCGGCGCGTCGTCCGGCAGCACGCGCCAGCGGCGGAACGCCTGGTAATCGCCGGTATCGCGGTTGATGGCGACCCGGACATCGACGTCCTCGGTAAAGCGTTTCTTGGTGGCCGAGGCGAGCGCGAGCTCGAGCGCGCCGAACACCACGTCCCGGTTCACGTTCTTTTCGCGCGCCAGCGCGTCGACCAGCAGCAGAATTTCCCGGCTCATTTCTTTCCCTTCCCTTGCAGGTCCGGCACCAGCCGGGCCCGGTCAATTTCGTCCAGTCTCAACGCCACGTCGCGGCCTTCCACCTCGACCGTGGCCACCCCGCCCGCTTCGCCGCGCAACAGCCCGGTGAAGCGCTTGCGGCCGCTCTCGTCCCGCGTCCGCATCTTCACGTCCACTTTGCTACCGGCGAAACGCGTGAAATCGGCCGGCTTGCACAGCGGCCGGTCCAGCCCCGGCGACGACACCTCCAGCCGGTCGTAGTCGATGCCCTCGACCTCGAATACCCGGGCCAGATGCCGGCTTACGTCGGCGCAATGGTCCACCGTGATGCCGCCAGGCCTGTCGATGAAGATGGACAGATGCCTACCCCCGCCGGATGCCCGCGCATCCACCAGTTCGAACCCCATGCCCGCCAGGGTCAGCTTCACCACATCCGCCATCGCCATAGCGCTTTTCCAGCCGTGCAAACAAAAAATGGGCCGAGGCCCATTTGCATCTGAAACGACTTGAAGTTTAACAGCTTTTTGCCGTTCGGACAATCTCCGCGACGGCTTCGGAGCGCAGTTCCAGCGAGCGTCCCGCGGGCAGGTCGAGCGGCAGCTTCACCGGTCCGAACCGGACCCGCAGCAGCCGGCTGACCCTGGAGCCAACGGCCTCCACCAGCCGCCGCACCTCGCGGTTGCGTCCTTCCACCAGCACCACCTTGTACCAGCGGTTGGTGCCAGTGTCCTTTTTCGCCATCAGCGGCTCCAGTCGCGTCACCTTTGCCTGGCCGTCGTCAAGCTCCACCCCCGTAAGCAGGCGGCGCATCGCCTCCGAGCCCAGGCCACCTTGCACGCGCACTTCGTACTCGCGCTCGATCTCCTGGCGCGGGTGCATGAGCTGGTTGGCAAGTTCGCCCGAATCGGTAAACAGCAGCAGGCCCGAGGAATTAAGGTCCAGGCGGCCGACGGCAACCCAGCGCCCGGGGCTGAGCTTGGGCAGCTTGTCGAAAACCGTCGCGCGTCCTTCAGGGTCCTTGCGCGTCACCAGTTCGCCGATTGGCTTGTGATAGACGATGACGCGGGGACTGGTTTTGCTCGCGCTTATTTTTATTTCTTTGCCGTCGAGGAGAATCAGATCCCCGGGGCTGGCGCGGTCACCCAGCTTCGCGGTCTGGCCGCGGACCGTGACCCGGCCCGCCGTGATCCAGGTTTCGATTTCCCTGCGCGAACCGAAGCCGGCCGCCGCGAGCAGCTTTTGCAGCCGCTCGGCGCTACTCGGTGCGGTCTGCGGCGGCTTCGTTGGCGGCGGGTTGGGAGGTCGCAGGCTCAAGCTGCAGCGTCCGGGCGATTTCCTCCAGCGGCGGCAGCTCCTGCAGCGAGCGCAGCCCGAGGTCATCGAGAAATGCCTTGGTCGTGGCGTAAAGCGCCGGCCGCCCGGGCGTATCGCGATGGCCGACGACGTCGATCCAGCCCCTGCTCTCCAGGGACTGGATCACCGGTGTCGAGACGACGACGCCGCGGATATCCTCGACATCGCCGCGCGTCACCGGCTGGCGGTAAGCGATGATCGCCAGCGTTTCCATCACGGCGCGGGAATAGCGCGCGCGCTTGTCCGGGTTGAGGCGGTCCGCGAAAGGCTGAAACTCGGGCCGGGTCTGGAACCGCCAGCCGCTGGCCACGCTGGCGAGCTCCACGGCGCGGTCCGCCCATTCCTCGCGCAATTCGTCGAGCAGCTGGCGCAGCACGCCGGGCTCGATCCGGTCCTCGAACAGCCGCTTCAGGTCCGCCAGCGACAACGGCTCCCGCGAGGAAAGCAACGCCGCCTCGAGGATGCGCTTGGGCTCAGATTGGCTCGGCATGGGCGATCCTGATCCTGACGTAGATGGGCGCGAAGCCTTCCGACTGCGTGACGTCGATCAGCAGTTCGCGCGCGAGCTCCAACAGCGCGAGGAAGGTAACCACCAGCACCGCGACGCCGCGCGCCGGGTCGAACAACTCGGTGAATTCCAGCACGCGGCTCTCCTTCAGCAGGCGCAGGATCTGGCTCATGTGCTCGCGCACCGAGAGTTCCTCGCGCGAAACACGATGATGCTCGGTCATGCGGGCACGGAACAGCAGCATGCGCCAGGCTTCCGCGAGGTCGCGCGGGTGCACCTCGGGCAGGCGTTCGATTGCGGTCCGTTCGACCAGCACCGAAATCGCAAGCACGTCGCGGCCGACCTGCGGCAGCGCGTCCAGCTGCAGGGCCGCTTTCTTCATCTGCTCGTACTCGAGCAGCCGGCGCACCAGCTCGGCCCGCGGGTCCTCCTCCTCGTTCACCGCAGCCGGGCGCGGCAGCAGCATGCGCGACTTGATCTCGATCAGCATCGCCGCCATCACCAGGTATTCGGCCGCGAGCTCGAGATTCTTGGAGCGCATCAGCTCGACGTACTCCAGGTATTGGCGCGTGAGCGGCGCCATCGGAATGTCGAGCACGTCGAGGTTCTGCTTGCGGATCAGGTACAGCAGCAGGTCGAGCGGCCCCTGAAAGGCATCCAGCAGGATCTCGAGCGCGTCGGGCGGGATGTAGAGGTCAAGCGGGATTTCGGTCAGCGGCTCGCCGTAAATCGTGGCGAACGGCGTCGCGGCCCGAACTATGGGCGTAGCGGTTTCGGTCACGTGTAGGACAGCCCCATGGCCTCGCGCACGTCGCGCATCGTTTCGCCGGCGAGCGAGCGCGCCTTGTCGCAGCCGTCGGCGAGAATGTTTTTCACCAGCGTCGGATCGTCCAGGTAGGCCTGCGCGCGCTCGCGCATCGGCGCCAATTCCGCAAGCACGCTCTCGATCACCGGTTGCTTGCATTCCAGGCAACCGATGCCAGCGGTGGTGCAGCCCTTGCGCGCCCAGGCCTTGGTTTCGTCGCTCGAATAGACGAGGTGCAGCGACCAGACCGGGCATTTTTCCGGCGTGCCCGGATCGTTGCGCTTCACGCGCGCGGGATCCGTCGGCATGGTCTTGATTTTCTTCGCCACGGACTCCGGGTCTTCGCGCAGCGCGATCGCGTTGCCGTAGGACTTGGACATTTTCTGCCCGTCCAGCCCGGTGAGCTTGGAGGCTTCCGTCAGCAGCGCCTCCGCTTCCACCAGTATTTTCTTGCCGCTGCCCTCGAGCCAGCCGAACAGCCGCTCCCGGTCGCCGCGCGGCATGTTCTGCTGTTCATCGAGCAGCGCCTGCGCGCGCTTGAGCGCCTCGGCGTCGCCGCTTTCCAGGAACTTTGTGCGCAGCTCGTTGAACACGCGCGCCTTCTTGCTGCCCATCTTCTTCACCGCGGCCTTCGCCTTGTCCTCGAACCCCGGCTCGCGGCCGTACAGGTGGTTGAAACGGCGCGCGAGCTCCCGGGTGAATTCGATGTGCGGCACCTGGTCCTCGCCCACCGGCACGTATCGGGCGCGGTAGATCATGATGTCCGCGGCCTGCAGCAGCGGGTAGCCGAGGAAGCCGTAGGTGGTGAGATCCCTGTCGGCGAGTTTTTCCTGCTGGTCCTTGTAGGTCGGCACGCGTTCCAGCCAGCCGAGCGGCGTCATCATGGACAGCAGCAGGTGGAACTCGGCATGCTCGGGGACCTGCGACTGCACGAAGATCGTCGCCTGGTTCGGGTCCACCCCGGAAGCCAGCCAGTCGATCACCATGTCGATGCCGACATCCTGCAGCACGCCGGGTTTTTCATAGTCGGTCGTCAGTGCGTGCCAGTCGGCGACGAAAAACAGGCACGGATGCTCCGACTGGAGCTTTACCCAGTTCTTCAGCACGCCGTGGTAGTGGCCCAGGTGCAAGGCGCCGGTGGGGCGCATGCCGGAAAGGACGCGGGTTTCAAACATTGGATCTCGAATTCCGCCCTAGATCCGGAACACCGTTCCGAGAACGCGAAACGAGAAATTCACCATCGGCGCGAGGATGACGCCGAGCACACTGGTAAACATGAGCAGCAGCAGGATCGGGAAACCCCAGGGCTCGAGTTTCGCGTAGCCCCAGGCCATGCGGCTCGGCAGCAGGCTGGCCACGATCCGGCCGCCGTCCAGCGGCAGGATGGGCAGCAGGTTCAACAGCATCAGGATGATGTTTACTTCCATTCCGGCCTTGCTCATCAGGAGCAGCGGCTCGGTGAAGTAGTTGATCGGCAGGACATCCGCCGTTTTGAACAGAGCGGCCCAGAAAAAAGCCATCGCCAGGTTGGCGCCCGGGCCGGCCGCCGCGACCCAGAGCATGTTCTGCCGCGGGCGCCGCAGCGCCGAATAGTTCACCGGTACCGGCTTCGCCCACCCGAACAGCAGGCCCGCGCCGCCCGCGAACTTGCTCAGCACGAGAATCGCGATCGGCACGATGATGGTGCCGACGAGGTCGATGTGGCGCGCGGGGTTGAGGCTGATGCGTCCCTGCGCGTAGGCGGTCATGTCGCCGAAATAGCGCGCCACATAGCCATGCGCCGCCTCGTGCAGCGTGATCGCAAACAGGACCGGGAGCGCATAGATGGCGATGATTCTTACGATAGGTTCGATGTCCATCCAGGCGGAGAATTTTATCAGAGCAGGAACTTCTCGATCAGCCGCGCGACTTCCTCGGGCTGGTCGTGATGCAGCATGTGTCCCGCGTCCGCGACCGTGCGGTGCTCCAGGCTCCTGAATGCGCTGCGGCGCTCCGCCAGTTCGGTATCGGTGAGCCTCATCCGCGCCCTGGTTTCGGATTCGGCGGCATCGACCCACAGCACCGGCGCCGCGACGCGCTCCCAGCAGGCGCGGGCTTCGTCCAAGCGGTAAAGCGTGGCGTTGATGAGCTTGTGCGCGGGATCGCTGCGCAGCTGCACTTCGCCGCCCTCCACCTCCTTGCCCCAATGCCGCGCGAGGAATTCGGCACGCTCCCGTTTCAGACGGGGATTGTTCTTCTGCAGCCGGTCCGCGAGTTCGGCATAGCTCGCGTACGGGCGCAGGCGCGGCGTCTCACGCAGTTCGTCCATCCAGCGGGCGTAGCGCTTGGGCGCCTGGTCCGCCCTGGTCGTCGGCATGCCGAAGCCTTCAAGGTTGACGAATTTCTCGATTCGTTCCGGCCTGATCCCCGCGTACAGGCCGCCGACATTTCCGCCCAGGCTGTGGCCGACCAGCTTGACCGGCGCTTCGGGCTGGATGTGAGCGAGCAGCGCGTCCAGGTCGCCGATGTAGTCGGGAAACCAGTAATTGTCGGAACCCGACCAGGAGGTCAACCCGTACCCGCGCCAGTCCGGCGCATAAACGTCCCAATCCGGCGCCAGCGCATCCACCAGGAACTGGAACGACGCCGAGACGTCCATCCAGCCGTGCAGCAGGATGATCTTTTTCCCGGGTGTTCCGCGCCAATGGCGAACGTGATAGCGCAGGCCGCGGATGTCGAGGAAAAGCGATTCGCTGGGTTTCATGGCGGGTGGAACGTGATCGGTGGAACGACTGCGGCTATCATACCGGCCATCCATGCCGGTCTTTTCCCTGAATGAGCGCCGGGTCGAACTCCGCGGCGCGCACCACTACATCGCCTGGGACGCCACGCTGGCGGGCTCGATCATCCTGGAGAACGCGGTGAACATCTGGTTCAACGTGGTGATCCGCGCCGACAACGACCAGGTGCACATCGGCGAGGAGACCAACATCCAGGACGGCTCGGTCCTGCATTGCGACCCGGGATTTCCGCTGACCATAGGGAAGCGCGTCACCGTCGGGCACAAGGTGATGCTGCACGGCTGCACGGTCGGCGACGGCGTGCTGGTCGGCATCAACAGCGTCGTGCTGAACGGCGCGAAGATCGGCGCCGGCTCTTTGGTCGGCGCCAATTCGCTGGTGCCGGAGGGCAAGGAAATCCCGCCCGGGGTGCTTGCCGTCGGATCGCCGGCGAAGGTCGTGCGCGAGCTCACGACCGAACAGATCGCCGGGATCCTGAAGATCTCGGAAGGTTACGTGGCCCGCGCCAGGCTATTCAAGGAACACCTGAGAGAGCAAACCTAGTTATTTCGGCGCCATCCGGATCGCGCCGTCGAGGCGGATGGTCTCGCCGTTCAGCATTTCGTTCTCGACGATGGACTTCGCCAGCTGCGCATATTCCTCCGGCTTGCCCAGGCGCGAGGGGAACGGCACCTGCTTGCCGAGCGAATCCTGCGCTTCCTTCGGCAGGCCGAGCAGCATCGGTGTCAGGAACAGGCCCGGCGCGATGGTGACCACGCGAATGCCGTTGCGCGACAGGTCGCGCGCGATCGGCAGCGTCATGCCGACCACCCCGCCCTTCGACGCGGAATAGGCGGCCTGCCCGATCTGGCCATCAAAAGCCGCGACCGACGCGGTGTTGATGATCACGCCGCGCTCGCCGGCCGCGTTCGGACCTGCCTTGATCATCGCATCCGCCGCGAGGCGAATCATGTTGAAGGTGCCGATGAGATTGATGCTGATCACTTTCGTGAAGCGCGCGAGGTCGTGCGGCGCATCCTTGCCGACCGTGCGTTCGGCAACGCCGATCCCGGCGCAATTCACAAGCACGTGAATACCGCCGAAACCCTTGACTGCAGCCTCGACCGCGGCCTTGCCGTCGGCTTCCGAGGTCACATCGCACTTGCAGTATCTCCCGCCGATTTCCTTCGCCAGCTTCTCGCCGGCTTCCGCCTGCAGGTCCGCGATCACGACCTTGGCACCGTTGGCCGCGGCCATTTGCGCCGTCGCCGCGCCCAGGCCCGATGCGCCGCCCGTGACGAGGAATATGCTATTTCTGATTTGCATATAAGAGCCTCCCGAATGATTTCAACGATAATTCTACCTGCATGAAACTCTCATTCGGCCTTGGTTTCGGCGATCTCTATCGGCGTGAGGGGCTGCTGCGCCTGGACGGCGCGTTTTTGTCGTTCCTCGATCCTGCTCTTCGGAAAAAACTTCTCGAGGCGAGAGACAATCCTCCTTCTTGGAAAGCGGAGTCCGAACTGCTCATCGAGCTCGCGCCGCATCTCGAGGATTTCCTCGCGCAACTGTTCGGCATCGAGACCGAAGCACAGGCGCTCGCGGCGCGTCACAACGAGCTCGCGCCGCTGTTTTCGGTGAAGCGTCTTTTCGTCCAGCGCCACGCCCTGCACAAAGTGAAGCCCGGGGATGCGACGTCCGGCGGTTATGCTTTTTCCACCGAACTGGAATTCGCGAAGCAGGTAACGGAATGGGGCAAGGACCAGGCTGCGAACGCGGGCAAGATCGAAGGCGCGGCGCGTTATGCCGCCTGGGCGGCCACGACTCCGGAAGGCAAGGCGAAGCATCGCGCGGGCATTCTGTTCAAGACCCCGCTCAAGCTCGATTTCATGCGCCTGGTGCCGGTCCACACCGATATGTCGCAGGGATTCGCGAAGCACAGCCTCGAGCACCTGCGCCAGCGCGACGGCTTCGCCCTGACCGATCACGGTACCGACCTCACAGGTGCGCTCGACCAGGCGAACTACTGCATCTGGTGCCACGAGCAGGGCAAGGATTCCTGCTCCAAGGGCCTGAAAGAGAAGGCCCCTGCCACCGGATTCAAGAAGACCCAGTTCGGCGTGCCGCTCGCCGGCTGCCCGCTCGAAGAAAAAATTTCCGAATTCCACCTCGTCAAGGCGCGCGGCGAACCGCTGGCAGCGCTGGCAGTGATCTGCATCGACAACCCGATGGCCGCGGCCACCGGGCACCGCATCTGCAACGACTGCATGAAATCCTGCATCTACCAGAAGCAGGCGCCGGTGGACATTCCCCAGGCGGAGACACGCACGCTCAAGGACGTGCTCGAACTCCCCTGGGGTTTCGAGATCTATTCTCTGCTGACGCGCTGGAACCCGCTTAACCTGCGCCGCCCTGTTCCGCTCCCGGAGAGCGGGCGCAAGGTGATGGTGGTCGGCCTGGGGCCTGCCGGGTTCACGCTCGCCCACCACCTCATGAACGACGGACACGCGGTGGCCGGAATCGACGGCCTCAAGCTGGAGCCGCTGAGCGTGCCCTTCGAGCCGGTGAAGGACGTGCGCAGCCTGTACGAGGACCTCGGCGGGCGCGTGATGGCCGGCTTCGGCGGCGTCGCCGAGTACGGCATCACCGTGCGCTGGGACAAAAACTTCCTCAAGATCATCCGCCTGCTGCTGGAGCGGCGCAGCCAGTTCGCCATGTTCGGCGGCGTGCGCTTCGGCGGCACGGTGACGCTGGAAGACGCGATGGCGATGGGCTTCGACCACGTTGCGCTGTGCGTCGGCGCGGGCAAGCCGACGGTGCTCGACATCCCGAACGGACTTGCTCGCGGCGTGCGCGCCGCATCGGACTTCCTGATGGCGCTGCAGCTCACGGGCGCCGCCAAGGAAGACTCCATCGCCAACATGCAGCTGCGCCTGCCGGTGGTGGTGATCGGCGGCGGGCTGACGGCAATCGACACCGCCACCGAGTCCCTCGCCTACTACGTCGTGCAGGTGAACAAGTTCCTCGAGCGTTATGAAGCGCTTGCGGCGGAGATCGGCGAGGACGCGGTGCGGGCGAACTGGGACGACCAGGAGCGCGAGATCGCGGAGGAATTTCTCGCGCACGCGAGGACTTTGAGAAATACGGCGAAAGAAAAGCACATCGAGTTGTTGCGGCACTGGGGCGGGGTCACCATCGCCTACCGCCGGCGCCTCATCGATAGTCCCTCCTACACGCTGAACCACGAGGAAGTCGAAAAGGCCTTGGAAGAAGGCATCTGGTTCGCCGAAGGATTGACCCCTGCTGCAGTGGACGTAGACAACTTCGGCGCCGTCAAGGGTATCCGCCTCAAGGGCGCAGCGACCGAGCACTGGCTGCCGGCGCATACCGTGTTTGTCGCTGCGGGCACCCAACCCAACACCGTGCTCGCGAGGGAAGACGCCGCGCACTTCTCGCTCGACGGCAAATACTTCGCTGCCTGCGACACCGACGGCAAGCCGGTCAAACCACAGTACTCCACTTCCAAACCGGCGACGCCGAATGTGTTGCTGTCGAAGCAGCTCGACGGCCGCTTCGTCAGCTACTTCGGCGACGTGCATCCGTCCTATTTCGGCAACGTCGTGAAAGCGATGGGCAGCGCAAAGCAGGGCTATCCGATTGTCTCGAAGGTTTTGAACTCAAGACCTCCCGTTGCAAAGGAAAATTTCTTCGATCGACTTTCCGACCAGCTCAATGCAACCGTCCACAAGGTCGAACGGCTGACGCCCACCATCGTCGAGGTCATCGTCCGCGCGCCTCTGGCGGCAAAAAAATTCCAGCCTGGCCAGTTTTATCGGCTGCAGAACTTCGAAACTCTTGCTCCTGTCGCCGCGAAAACGCGCATGCAGATGGAAGGCCTCGCGATGACCGGCGCCTGGGTGGATCGCAAGAAAGGACTAGTCTCCATCATCGCGCTGGAAATGGGCGGCTCGAGCGATTTGTGCGCCATGCTCAAGCCCGGCGAACCCGTGATCCTGATGGGACCAACCGGGACGCCGACCGAGATCGCGGGTGGCGAGACGGTAGTGCTATGCGGCGGCGGCCTGGGCAACGCGGTGCTGTTCTCCATCGGCGCGGCATTCCGCGCCGCGGGCTCGAAAGTCCTCTACTTCGCCGGATACAAGAAGGTCGCCGATCGCTACAAGGTTTCCGACATCGAGAACGCCGCCGACGCGGTGATCTGGTGCTGCGACGAGGCGCCCGGCTTCAAGCCCGGGCGCCCGCAGGACCGCAGTTTCGTCGGCAACATCGTGCAGGCCATGGACGCCTACGCCGAAGGACGGCTGGGCGCGCTCTCGATCCGCCTCGACGATTGCGACCGGCTGATCGCCATCGGCTCCGACCGCATGATGGCCGGCGTCGCGAAAGCGCGCCACGACGTACTCAAACCGCACCTGAAACCCGCCCACTTCGCAATCGGCTCCATCAACTCGCCGATGCAATGCATGATGAAAGAGATCTGCGCGCAGTGTCTGCAGCCGCACCGCGATCCGGTCACCGGCGAAACCAGCTACGTGTTTTCCTGCTTCAATCAGGACCAGCCGCTCGACAGCGTGGATTTCAAGGGCCTTCACGAGCGCCTGAAGCAGAACTCGCTGGCGGAGAAGCTGAGCGCAGGCTGGCTGCGCCACTGTATGCCCGGGCTCAGGAAGCAGCGCAGCTTCGTCTAGGCGCCACTTGACGGGATATACAAGTCTTATATAAGATTTGTATATGCCGAAGCTGAAATCGAAGATCAGTACCTTCTCCGCGGCGCCGCGGGACCTGGAGATGCTGGACGTCGTCGCGCGCTATCACGGCACCAACAAGAGCGCGACGATCGTCAGCCTCGTGCGCCGGGAATTCTGGCGTGCCTTTCCGGGTGGCACGGACAAAATCCGGCCCGATCGTGGTGCCAAGGTGGAGGACGGAAAATGAGATTCCTGTTGCTGGCTGCCCTGCTCGTCTCGTCGAGCGCTTTCTCGCAGGACATCAAGCTCGGAGAGCTGAACAGCTACAAGGTCTTCCCTGCTTTCCTGGAGCCTTATAAGAAGGGCATGGAGCTCGCGATCGAGGAGATCAACGGCTCCGGCGGCGTGCTGGGAAGAAAGCTCGAACTGATAACGCGGGACGACGGCGGCAATCCGGGCGACGCGGTGCGGGTCGCCGAGGAGCTGATTTCGCGCGACAAGGTAAACGTGCTCATGGGGACGTTCGCGTCCAACGTCGGCCTGGCCGTGTCGAATCTCGCCGCGCAGCGCAAGGTGCTGTTCATCGCCTCCGAGCCGCTCACGGACAAGATCGTGTGGGAGAACGGCAACCGCTACACGTTTCGGCTGCGGCCCTCTACCTACATGCAGACTGCCATGCTGATCCCCGAGGCGGTGAAGCTGAAGAAGAAGCGCTGGGCGATCGTCTACCCGAACTACGAGTACGGCCAGTCGGCGACGGCGTCGTTCAAGAAGCTGCTGAAGGCGGCGCAGCCGGACGCGGAGTTCGTCGCCGAGCAGGCGCCGCCGCTGGGCAAGATCGACGGCGGCGCGGTGGTGCAGGCGCTGATCGACGCCAGGCCGGACGCGATTTTCTCGTCTCTGTTCGGCGCCGACCTGCAGAAGTTCGTGCGCGAGGGCAACACGCGCGGCCTGTTCAGGAACACGCCGGTGTTCAACCTGATCGCGGGCGAGCCGGAATATCTCGACACGCTCAAGGACGAAACTCCCGACGGCTGGTGGGTGACGGGCTATCCGTGGAGCGCGATCAGCACGCCAGAGCACCGCAAGTTCCGCGATGCCTACCAGAAGCGCTGGAAGGACTATCCCCGCGAGGGCTCTGTCGTGGGCTACGTGTCGGTCTACACAGTGGCCAACGCGCTGCGCAAAGCTGGCTCGACGGATACCGAGAAGCTGGTCGAGGCGATGAAGGGCCTGGAAATGGGAACGCCCTTCGGCCCGATCGTCTGGCGACCGCTCGACCACCAGTCGACCATGGGCGCCTATGTCGGGCAGTTGGCGCGAAAGGATGGCCAGGGCGTGATGGTGAACTGGCGCTTCGCCGATGGAGCCAATTTCCTGCCGTCGTTTGAAGAGGTAAAGGCGCTTAGAAAAGAATAATATAATCAATGTCTTTATCGTCAGTCCTCATCCAGTTTCTTAACGGGCTGGCGAGCACCTCGGCGCTATTCCTGGTCGCTGCGGGGCTGTCGCTGATCTTCGGCGTTACCCGCATCGTCAATTTCGCCCACGGCTCCCTCTACATGCTCGGCATGTACCTGGCGGTCTGGCTGGCCGAACGGGTCGGGTTCTGGGCGGCGGTACCGCTGGCTGCGATCGTGGTCGCAGCCGTAGGATGCCTCGCAGAGATCGGCCTTCTGCGAAGAATCTACAAGGCGCCCGAGCTGCTGCAGCTGCTCGCCACCTTCGCGCTGATGCTGGTGATCAAGGACGCGGCGCTCTGGGCCTGGGGGCCGGAAGATCTGCTTGGACCGCGCGCTCCCGGTTTCGCCGGGGCGGTGAAAATCGCGGGCAGCGCATTCCCGCAGTACGACCTGCTGCTGATCCTGCTGGGCCCCCTGGTGTTCATTTTTCTCCAGTTCATTCTTTTCAGGACCCGCTGGGGCATCCTGGTCCGCGCCGCGAGCCAGGACCGCGAGATGGCCGGCGCGCTCGGCGTCAACCAGCGCTGGCTGTTCACCGGGGTGTTCGCGCTGGGCGCCCTGCTCGCCGGGCTGAGCGGCGCGCTGCGGATCCCGCTGGAGCCCGCGACCCTTTCGATCGACCTGTCGGTGATATCGGACGCCTTCGTCGTCGTCGTGGTCGGGGGCCTGGGCTCGATTCCGGGCGCGTTTCTCGCCGCGCTGCTGATCGCGGAGATCAAGTCGTTCTGCATCGGGCTCGGCTTCTCGCAGGCCACGCTCGTCGTGGAGTTCATCGTCATGGCCGCGGTGCTGGTGGTCCGGCCACGGGGCTTGCTGGGTCAAGCGCAGGCTTTGGCGAGAAATCCGGGGATCACGGAAGCATCCCTTGAACCGCCGGAAAGAAAATTCCTCGCCGCAGGCTCCGCGCTGCTCGTCGTCCTCGCGCTGGTTCCGATCGCTTCCCCCGGTTACACGCTGGTATTGCTCGAAGACATCCTGGTCTTCGCCCTGTTCGCTGTCAGCCTGCACTTCATCATGGGGCCTGGCGGCCTCTATTCCTTCGGCCACGCGGCCTTCTTCGGACTCGGCGCCTATGCGGCCGGCATTCTCCTTCTGCGGGCAAAGCTGCCGATGGAACTCGCGCTGGCGCTGGCGCCTCTCGCCGCCTGCCTGGGCGCGATCGTCTTCGGCTGGTTCGTGGTGCGGCTCTCCGGCGTGTATTCCGCGATGCTGACGCTCGCCTTCGCGCAGATCGCCTGGTCTGCGGCTTTCGAGTGGGATGCGCTCACCGGCGGATCCAACGGCCTCGTCGGAACGTGGCCGGCGGCCTGGCTGTCGTCGGAGCCGGCGTATTACTTCCTGACGCTGCTGCTGTGCGCGTCCGGAATTCTCTTCCTGTGGCGGGCAATGTATTCCCCGTTCGGCTACGCCCTGCGCGCCTGCCGGGATTCGCCGCTGCGCGCCGAGTCGATCGGCATCGACGTGCGCGCGACGCAATGGGCCGCATTTGCCTGCGCGGGACTGGCGGCGGGCGTCGCCGGCGCGCTGTACGCCTTCTCCAAGGGCTCGATCTCGCCCGACGTGCTGGGAATACAGCGCTCGGTCGACGGCCTGGTGATGGTGATGCTGGGCGGCATCCAGACGCTCAGCGGGCCGGCCTGGGGCGCGGCGCTGCTTACCTGGCTGCAGGACGCCGCCGCACGCAACATCGACTACTGGCGTGCGGTGGTCGGCATTGCGATCCTCGCGCTGGTTCTGATCCTGCCGAACGGAATCGGTTCTCTCTTTCAATCGAGAAAATGAGCATTCTCGCCGTCAAGGGTCTCACGAAATCTTTCGGCGGCGTGCGCGCGGTCTCCGGCGTGAGCTTCTCCGTGGATGCCGGCGAACTGCTGGCGATGATCGGTCCGAACGGCGCCGGCAAAACCACCTGCTTCAATCTGGTCAACGGACAACTGCAGCCCGACGCCGGGGAGGTTCTGTTTCAGGGAAGGAAAACTCGGGGGATGACCCCCCGTGAACTGTACCGCCTGGGCGTCGGCCGCACATTTCAGATCACCGCCACCTTCGGCTCCATGAGCGTGCGCGAGAACGTGCAGCTTGCGCTGCTCTCGCATGCGAAAAGGCTCGGCTCCCCTTTCTCGTCCTTTTCCGGAGCGATTTCCGGACCAACGGATGAATTGCTGGAAGGCGTCGGCATGCGGCGGCAGGCGGACAAGCGGTGCGCGGAACTCGCCTACGGCGACCTCAAGCGCGTCGAACTGGCTGTGGCGCTTGCCGGCCGCCCGCGGCTGCTGCTGATGGACGAGCCCACGGCGGGAATGGCCGCGGCGGAGCGTCACATGCTTATGAAGCTTGTCGAAGGAACTGCAAAGGAAGAAAACATATCCGTACTCTTTACGGAGCACGACATGGACATCGTCTTCGGGCATGCCGACCGCGTCATCGTGCTCTCCGAGGGCGAACTGATCGCGCAGGGCAGCCCGGCCGCCGTCCGCGCGGACCCGCTGGTCCGCCGCGTCTATCTCGGCGAGGAAGCCGCCCGTGCTTGAACTCAAACGCATCAACGCAGGCTACGGCCGGGCGCAGATCCTGTTCGACTTCGACCTGGCGCTGCGCCGCGGCGAAGTTACCGCCCTCCTCGGCCGCAATGGCGCCGGCAAATCCACCGCGTTGAAAGCTACGATGGGACTGCTGCCGGCACTATCCGGGGAGATTCTTTTTGACGGCCACAACCTCCGCGGCCTTGAGCCCTTTCGCATCTCGCGCTTCGGTCTCGGCTACGTGCCGGAGGACCGGCGCATCTTCACCGACCTGACGGTGATGGAGAATCTCGAAGCCGGCCGCCAGCCCCGGCGCGCGGATGCGCCCTACTGGACCCTGGAACGCCTGTTTGAACTGTTTCCCAACCTCGACCGGATGCGTGGGCGGCGCGGCGGCAGCATGTCGGGCGGCGAGCAGCAGATGCTCGCCATCGCGCGCACGCTGATGGGCAATCCCCGCACCATTCTCCTCGACGAGCCGTTCGAAGGCCTCGCACCGGTGATCGTCGATAGCGTCGCCAGGGCCATCCGCGAACTGAAACGGGAGGGGCTGAGCGTCCTGCTGTGCGAGCAGAACCCGCGCTTCGCCCGGCTGGTTGCGGATCGCGCCTGCATTATCGAAAAGGGCCGGCTGTGCCACGCCGGCACGCTCGCCGGGCTGGACGCTGACCCTGCGCTACGCGAGCGCTACCTCGCCGCTTGAGGCGAGCGCCACGGGCTGATACTCGGCGCGCACGATCGAGGCGCGATCATACCCCTATCCGGAAAGAACGCGCAGCGCCGTTTCACCGCGCAAGGTGACGATGGTCGCGATGCAGACCGCGACCACAGGCAGCACGAACATCGCAAGGCTCAGCGTCAGCATGCCCCGCGGCGGCGGCGCGGCGCGCCACCGGTTGAAGGCAGACTGGGGGAGCAGGATCATCAGCACCCAGCAAAACAGCTCCAGTAACGGCCGGCTCCAGGCTTTATCGAGCAGCACGCCGATTCCGCCCGCCAGGCCGAGGATCCAGATGCCGAACAGCAGCGAATCATCCAGCACCCGCGCCGGCAGCTCCTTGCGCGCGATTTCGTCCCTGAAATGGATGACGACGATCAGCCAGCTGCCGAAGGCGAGCGCCAGTCCCGAAACGATGGAGAACAGCCACCCGATCAGGGAGATATCCAGCAGATCCACGCCCTACTCCAGCCGCAGCGTACCTTCGATGCAGGTCACCGCGCTTCCCCCCAGCAGTATTTTGCCGCCGTCGAAGCGGATCGAAACGCGGCCGTCGCGCCCGAGCTGCATTCCCTGCCTTGCCGTGTAGCCGGCGCCGAAGCGATCCGCCCGGCCCGATGTCGCGACATAGGCCGCGACGCTGATATTGCCGCTGCCGCACACCGGATCCTCCGCGATGCCGTGCGCCGGCGCGAACGAGCGCACGTGCATGGCGGAGAGCTTGTCTTCGGACGCGCCGAAGACGGTCACCCCGCCGATGGCCAGAGCGACGCTCATTTCCGTCAGAACCTGCATGTCCGGCTTCAGCGCGGCGACCGCGGCGACATCATCCAGCTCCGCGATCAGCCAGCGCGGACCGACGTTGATGATGCGGGGCTTGCCGCTGACGCGGCCGCCGAGCGCCTGCTCCAGCCGCGAGATCTCCGGCTGCCCGATGGGCGTGTCCGTTGCCGGCGGCGAACTGAGCCAGATGGTTTCCCCGTCGACTTGAAGATCCAGGTTTCCCGCACCGCATTCCTGGCGCAGCCTGCCGCCCCGTGCCTTGACGATGCCCGCCTCGAGGACTGCATGCGCGCTGCCGATGGTCGGATGTCCCGCAAAAGGCAGCTCGGCGCGCGGCGTGAAGATCCGCAGCCGGTAGTCGGCAGCCGCGGACGTGGGCGGCAGCACGAACGTGGTCTCGGAAAGATTGGTCCACGCCGCGACGCGCTGCATGTCCGCGGCGCTCATGCCCGCGCCTTCCAGCACGACGGCAACGGGATTGCCGAGGAACGGGCGGCTGGTGAAGACGTCGACCTGCTTGAATTTGAGGGTCTTCATTCGATCCGGCAGGCTTCTTCGAAGGCGAGGCGCGGCAGGCGCTGCATCACCTTGGCCGGATCGCCGTGGCCGACGTTGCAGAGGAAATTGGATTTCCAGCGCCCCTCGGGAAAGAACGCCGCATCCACCTTCTCGTTGTCGAAACCCGACATCGGCCCGGTATCCAGGCCGAGCATGCGGGCGGCGATGATGAAGTACGCGCCCTGCATCGAACCGTTGCGGAACGCGACTTTCTCGTTGCCCGCCTTCCTGTCTTCGCCCATGAAGCCGTTTTTCGCATCCGGACGGTGCGGAAACGTCTTCGGCAGGTTTTCATAGAACAGCAGGTCGTACGCGATGATCGCGGTGGCAGGGGCGGCCATCGTCTTGTCGAGGTTGCCGGGGCTCAGCGCAGGCTTGAGTTTTTCCTTCGCCTCTTTCGAGCGCACGAACACGATGCGGGCCGGCTGGGTGTTCATCGTCGTCGGGCCCCACTTCATCAGCTCGTAGATCTCGCGCAGCTGGGCATCGGTGAGCGGTCCCGCAAACGCATTGTGCGTCCTGGCCTGGCGGAAGATGGTGTCCAGCGATTTGTCATCGAGCATGTTTTCTCCGGGGGAAAGCGAGCGCAAATGTTAGCATCGCGCGATGCCGCCGGACCTCGCGCGTTTCATCCGCCCAGGCGACGGCGTGATCGTCGGCCAGGCCTGCGCCGAGCCGCAGACGCTGGTCGAGGCGCTGGTGGCGCAACGCGCGGCGTTCACCGGCGCCAGCGTATTCCTCGGCGTCAACTATGCGGGGATCGTGAAGCCGGCGCACGCGGACCATCTGAAACTGTCGTCCTACTGCGGCGCAGGCCACAATCGGGCGCTGGCGGACGCCGGCGTGCTGGACATCCACCCGCACCCATATTCGCGGCTTGCGCCCCTGATCCGGGAACGGAAGATTCGCTGCGACGTGGCGCTGCTCCAGGTCAGCCCGCCCAACGCGCGCGGCGAATACAGCATGGGGCTCGCGGTCGACTACCTGCCGCCCGCGATCGAATCCGCACGCGCCGTGATCGCGGAAGTGAACGAGCGGATTCCCTGGACCCGCACCGAGAAGATTTTCCGCAGAGAGGACTTCGCCCTGCTGATCGAATCCTCGCGCGAGCCTGCGTTGCCGCCGCCCGCCCGCGTGGGGGAAACGGAGACCGCCATTGCACGCCATGCCGCGGAATTCATTGCGGACGGCGCGACGCTGGAATTCGGGCTTGGTTTGCTGCCCGACGCGGTTTGCGCGGCGCTGAAGGGAAGGAAATCCCTAAAAGTTCACTCAGGCACAGTGGGCGACGGTATCGTCGGGCTGATGCAGTCCGGCGTCTTGACCCGCACGGACTGCGCGATGCTGATCGGGACGCGCAAGCTGTTCGATTTCGCGCGCGATAATCCGGCCCTCGGGCTGCGCTCCACGGAATACACGCACGACCCGCGCGTGCTCGCCTCGCTGCAGAAATTCGTGGCCATCAATTCGGCGGTCGAAGTCGACCTGAGCGGCCAGGTCAACGCCGAGGTCGCCAAGGGCAGCTACCTGGGCGCGGTGGGCGGCGCGCTGGATTTCATCCGCGCCGCCGGCTATTCACCGGGCGGGGTGTCCCTGCTGCTGCTGCCCGCGGCGCGCATCGTCGAGACGCTGTCCGGACCCGTCGCCACCCCGCGCAGCGAAGCCGGCGTCATCATCACCGAGCGCGGGGCGGCGGACCTGCGCGGCTGCACCCTGAAGGAACGCAGGAAACGCATGTCGGCCATCTCGGCGCTTGATTCATGAACGCGGCGCAAATAGCGGAACCGGCGCCCTGACCTAACGATAGTTACGCAACGCCGGCACCATCCAGAACGGCGTCGACGCCAGAGCAATCGAGCATACGGAGAACACCAGGCCCGTCGCGTAGCCGCCCGTGAGGTCGTGCAGCACGCCGCCCACCAGCGAGCCGAGCGCGGCGCCGAGAGAATTGCACGCGAACACGGTGCCGTAAATGGTCGCCACGCGCGGCCCCGCGAAATGCCGCGTGCAGATGGACGAGATGATCGGGCCGCGCACGCCCATCGATGCTCCAAACACCAGCACGAACGCCGCCAGCAACGGCGTGGAGGGATAGGCGGCCAGCGCCAGCAGCAGGAGCATGCCGGCCATGGTGCCGACGAAGCTCACGCTGACGGTCTGGCGCGAGCCGAAGCGTTCGGTCAGGAAGCCGCTGCCCATCACGCTGCCGGCCGAGAGCATGCCGCACACGCCGAATGCCGTCGCCGCGGTGAGCGGCGGGAAACCGGCGTCCACCAGGAACGCCACCAGCTGCACGAAGATCGCGAACATCCCGACCGCGGTGAAAAAGAACGCCTGCACCATGCCCCAGTAGATGCGCGTGCCCGTCGCCTTGCGCAGCGTCCATTCGGAGCCCGAATGAGGCAGCTGGCTGGCGCGCTCTGCGGGCCGTCCGGCGGCGAAGCGGCGCCAGGGCAGGACCAGCAGCACCAGCGGCGCGACTCCCAGCATGACGCTTCCCATCAGCTTGTAGGCGCCCCGCCAGCCGTATTGCCCGATCAGGGTCTGCGCGATCGGCACGAAGACGATGATCCCCACGCCCGTGGCGGAAAACGCGATGCCGATGGCGCGCGACAGGCGCGCGTGGAACCATCTTGAAAGCATCGCCGAGGCGGGGACCATGCCGGTCATCGCCACTCCTACCCCCACCGTGGCGCCGATCAGCAGGTAGAACTGCCACAGGCGATGGAGCGAGCTGGCGGCAAGGTAGGCGCCGCCGATGCAGGCGATGCCGGCGCTGTAGACGAGGCGCGGCCCGACGCGATCGAACAGGATCCCGATCAGCGGCGCGGTAAACCCGCTCACCAGCAGGAACACGGAATAGACGCTGGTGAGCTGGTAGCGCGTCCAGCCGTACTCGCGCTGCAGCGGCAGCAGGAACACCGCATAGGAGTCGCCCAGGCCGCGGCCGAGCATGTTGAGGACGAAGCAGACCGCGAGTACGGCGACCGCGGTGTTCAATTCACTCCCGTCTTGTCCAGCCCGAAGACCTGGCGCAGGTAGGTCAGGTAGCCGGCATCCTTGCTGACGGTCTTGCCCGGCGAATCGGAAACCTTGGCCACCGGCTGGCCGTTGCACTCGGTCATCTTGATCACGATGTTGATCGGCTCGTAGCCCAGGTCATTGGTCAGATTGGTGCCGATGCCGAAGGCGGTGATGGCGCGGCCGTGGAAGCGGCGCGCGATCTCGATCGCGATCGGCACCGTGAGCTGGTCGGAAAAGATCAGCGTCTTGGTGCGCGGATCGACGCGGTTCTTCCGGTAGTGCTCGATCAGCCGCTCGCCCCAGACGAAGGGATCGCCCGAGTCGTGCCGGGCGCCGTCGAACAGCTTGCAGAAGTACATGTCGAAATCGCGCAGGAACGCGTCCGTGCCGTAGGTGTCGGCGACCGCGATGCCGAGATCGCCGCGGTATTCCTTGGCCCAGACGTCGAAGGCATAGATCTGCGAGTCGCGCAGGCGCGGCCCGAGCGCCTGGCAGGCCTGCATGTATTCGTGCGCCATGGTGCCCAGCGGCGTCACCGCGTGCTTCATCGCCAGCAGCACGTTCGAGGTGCCGGCGAAGTGTTCCGGGGTCTCGCGCTTGAAGGTGCCGATGAGTTCCTCGTGCCAGGCGCGCGAAAAGCGCCGGCGCGTGCCGAAATCGGAAATCCGGAAGCCGAGCGACGGTTCCAGCTTGCGCACCGCCTCGATCTTCGCCTTGAGCCGGCGCCGGCCCTGATCCAGGTCCGGCCTCGGCTGTGTACGGCGGAAATACACTTCCGACACGATCGCCAGCACCGGGATCTCGTACATGATCGTATGCAGCCAGGGACCGCGGATCGTGATGTCGATGCCGCAGGGCTCGCCGGGCGCGCGCTCGATGCGGATGTTCCTCGCGTTGAACTGGAACAGGCCGAGGAAATCGACGAAGTCCGATTTCATGAAGCGCAGGCTGCGCAGGTAGGCCAGCTCGTCGTCGCGGAAACGCAGCTTGCACAGGTCCGCGACCCCGGCGCGGATTTCGTCGAGATGCGGCGCGAGATCGACGCCTTCGGTGCGGCACTTGAACACGTACTCGACCTGCGCACCCGGAAAATGGTGCAGCACGACCTGCATCATCGTGAACTTGTACAGGTCGGTGTCGAGCATCGAGTCGATGATCATCAGCCGATTCTACCCGTCGCCCCCGTTTGCCCCTGGCGCCGATACTGGATATAATGCCAGCACTGAACAAGGGCACAGTGCCCTGGAGACCCGATGAGCGAACCGCTGACCGAACGACAAGCCGAGATCCTGCGGCTGATCAAGGATCTCACCGAAGTCTCGGGATTTCCCCCGACGCGCGCCGAAATCGCCGAGCGGATGGGCTTCCGCTCGGTGAACGCCGCGGAGCAGCACCTGCGCGCGCTGGAGCGCAAGGGCGCGCTCGACATCTCCTCGGGCTCCTCGCGCGGCATCAAGATCCGCGACCGCAGCGGCCCGCGCCACGGCAAGCTGCTCGAACTGCCGGTCATCGGCCGCGTGGCCGCCGGCAGCCCGATCCTCTCCGAAGCGCACGTCCAGGCCCGCTACCAGATGGATCCGAACCTGTTCACGCCGCGGGCCGACTACCTGCTCCGGGTGCGCGGCCTGTCGATGCGCGACGCCGGCATATTCGAAGGCGACCTGCTCGCGGTGCACCGCACGCAGGATGCGCAGAGCGGCCAGCTCGTGGTCGCGCGCATCGGCGACGAGGTGACCGTCAAGCGCCTGCGGCGCCGCGGACACGCGGTCCAGCTGCTGCCCGAGAATCCCGATTTCGAGCCGATCGAGCTCGACCTGCGGCGCGACGAATTGACCATCGAGGGGATCGCCGTCGGCGTGATCCGCAGCGGCAAGAGTCTGTAAAATCGTCCGCAACAGCCGCGGATCATCGGCCGCGGCGGCGGCGCGTCCCCTATAATGCGGGGCGAATTTCCCTCTCCCGATGACACCTTCCAGCTCTGCTGCGGCCCCAGCGCCAGCCTCCGCGAAAATCAGCCTTCGCCAGGCAGCGGATCCGCGCAGCATCCTGGCCGACCGCGTCGAGCAGCTCTACAGCCAGCTGCCGACCGCGATCATCGCCACCTTCATCATCAGCGTCGTCGCGGCCTACGAGCTGCGCGAGGGCCGGTACTTCGAGATCGTGGTGTTCTGGGGATGCCTGGTGCTGCTGCTGACGATCGCGAGCGCGGGCCTGTATTGGAGCTACCGCCGCAGCGAAAGCAGAATCGCCGAGGCTGCGCAATGGCTGCGATGGCTCGGCATCAGCGCGCTCGCCACGGGCGCGACCTGGGGATTCGCCGGCGCCGTGTTCTTTCCCGCCCATGCCGACGAGCAACAGGTGTTTCTCGCGTTTCTGCTTTCGGTGCTGGTCGCCGGCGGCGTGGCCATTTACGCGGTGTCGTGGCCGGTCTATGCGATATACGCGGCAGGAATCCTGTTCCCGTTCACTTATGTGCTGGCGACGTTCGGCAACAGGCTTTTCGTCGAAATAGCCCTGATCGTGCCCGCGTTCTACCTGCTGAACGTCGGCATAGCCTACCGCCTGAACCGGATATTCGACTCGGGATACCGCCTGCGGCACGCTTACGGCAAGTTGACCGAGGACTACACAGCGCTGAACCAGCGCCTCGAGCAGCAGCTGGTCGAGCTCGAGGAAGCGCGCCGCCAGGTCGAGGCCTCGGGCCGCAAGCTGGCGCTGTTCGCCGAGCGCTCGCCGATCGCCGTATTCGAGTTCGACCCGCAGGGCCGGATCCTCACCATGAACCCGGCCGCGGAAACGCTGTTCGGCTACAGCTCGGCGGAGCTCGTCGGGCATCCCGGCACTGAGACGCTGTTCGCTGCCGCGGCGCGCAGCGACATCCCCGAGCGCTGGCGCAGCCTGATCCAGTCGCGCGAGCCGCTGTTCGGGCTGCGCGCCGGCACCGTGCGCCGCGACGGCGCCGAGATCGTATGCGAGTGGAGCCTGACCCCCCTGGTCAACCTGGAGCAGCGCGTCATCTCGGTGATCGTTCAGGGGCGCGACGTCACCCAGCAGCTCGAGGCGGAGCGCATGAAGCAGGAATTCACCTCGACGCTGAGCCACGAACTGCGCACGCCGCTGACCTCCATCATCGGTTCGCTGCAGTTGATCAATTCGGGCGTCATGGGCGAAATCGAGAAAGACATCCTGGAATTGACCTCGATCGCCGAACGCAACGGCCAGCGGCTCCTCGACCTGATCAACGATATCCTGGATGTCGAGAAGATCGAATCCGGCAAGCTGACGCTGTTCACCGAGAAGCTGGAGCTGGGCGAGCTGCTCAACGAGTCGCTGGCGCTGAACCGGGGCTTTGCCGACCGCTTCAAGGTCCGCCTGGCGACGGTCGGCGACCTGCGGCCGGTGACGGTCGGCGCCGACCGCAAGCGCGTGCTGCAGGTCATGACCAACCTGCTGTCCAACGCGGCCAAGTTCTCTCCCGAGGGCTCGACGGTGGAAGTGACCATGGAGGAGAGCAATGGCGCGGTGCGTGTCGGCGTCCACGATGCGGGGCCAGGCATCCCGGAGAGTTTTCGCGGCCGGATATTCGGCCGCTTCGCGCAGGCCGACATGTCGCATACCCGCCAGAAAGGCGGCACGGGACTCGGCCTGGCGATCTGCAAGCGCCTGCTCGAGATGATGGGCGGCCGCATCGGCTTTACCGACCGCGCCGGCGGCGGCACCACGTTCTGGTTCGAACTGCCCAAGCAAGGCTGAAAGGACATCATGCCCGCGCAACCGCTGGTCCGCGTCTGCTATGTCGAGGACGACGAGGACATCCAGAGAATCGTGCGCATGGCGCTGGAGCGCGTCGGCAAGATGACGGTGGAAGTCGTCAGCGACCCGATGGTCGCCATCGAGCGCATGATTGCGTTCAAACCCGATCTGGTGATGCTCGACTGGATGATGCCCGGCATGGACGGACCGACGCTGCTGCGCAAGATGCGCGACACGGACGGGACACGGACGCTGCCGGTGATTTTCATCACGGCGAAGGCATCTCAGCGCGAGTTGGAGGAACTGCGCACGCTGGGCGCCGTGGGCACGATATCGAAGCCCTTCTCGCCCAAGGACCTGCCCGAGCAGCTGCGGGCCATATGGAACACCTTGCCCTAGGGCAAGGCGTTTTCGAAGCGGGCAGCGATCCCCCGCCTAGTTCAGCCTGGTGGTTTTCTCGACGCCGAACGCGCCGGTGCCCTGGTAGAACTTGCGCGACAGGAAGCCGATGACCTCGTCGGCGTTGCGGAAGCGCGCATCGCGGTCCTTTTCCACCAGCTTGTCCAGCAGGCGCTGGTAGCTTGCCAGATGCTCCGGCAGGTCTGGCGGCTGCGTGTTCAGGTGGTGCAGCGCGACTTCGACCGCGGTCTCGCCGTCGAACAGGTGCGATCCGCTCAGCATCTGGAACAGCAGCACGCCGGCGCTGTAGATGTCGGTGCGCAGGTCGAGCGCGGCGCCCCTCACCTGCTCCGGGCTCATGTAGCGCGGCGTGCCGAGTATCTCGCCATGCCCGGTGCGGTCGATGGCGTCGATATGCTTGGCTATGCCGAAATCGAGAATGGCCAGGCTGCCGTCGGCGCGAAACATCAGGTTCTGCGGCTTGAGGTCGCGGTGCAGGACCCCGGTTTCGTGGATGTCGCCCAGTGCGAACATCAGCTCGCGGAAGATCTTCAGACACTCCTCCGGTGCGAGCGCCTTGTTCGCGAGCCGCTTGTTCAAGTCGCCGCCGTCGAAAAATTCCATGACCAGGTAGGCCAGGTCGCCCGAAACGCCGTGGCCGAAGATGCGCGCAACATGGCGGCTGCGGATGCGCTCGACCAGGTTGTATTCCTCGATGAAGCGCGCCAGCGCCGTCTTGTCGCCCGTCACTTCGCTGCGCAGGATCTTGACCACCAGCGGTTCGTCGTCGCCGTCGCGCGACGCCAGGTACACGCGCGACATGCCGCCCTCTCCGATCAGCCGGAGCACCTTGATCCCCGGAATCTGGATGCGCGCGCCCAGTTCGTGCCCCTCGATCCGCGCCGCGACCTCGGGCGCGACCGTCTTCTCCATCTTGCTCCTGGACAGCTCGCGCACCGAGGTGACCAGTTTTTGCCGCGTCAGTTCCTGCTTGCGCTGGTAATCGTCGGCGCCCGCTTTCATGGCGCGAACCGCGACCACCTCGTTGCCGGCGCCGGTGAGGAACAGCACGGGCGGGCAGTCGGAGCGCGTCTTGAAATGCTGCAGCCAGTCGAGGCCGTCGCCGCGCCCGAGCATGTAGTCGAGAATCACCACGTCGTAGCTGCCGAGCGGAAACGAGGCGTCGGGCATGTCCCTCTCGAGCGGGTCGAACTGCTCGACCTCCAGCTCCGGCCATTCCTGCTTCAGATAGTGCGCGAGGATATTGCGCAGGTCCTCGTCGTCATCGATGATCAGGATCTTCACCGCCCCCCCTCAGGCCCTCTAGGCCGGTGCCACCGTCAACGATACCACCGCCACCGGTTCCGCCTTGCCCTTGAGCGCGACTTCGCGCCGCTCCAGCGGCGTCGAGCCGCCGAGCAGCGCGTGCAGGGAGAGGGAGGCGCCGGGGCCGATCAGGATCTCGTTCGCTGCCGCCGTCTGCATCAGGCGCGCGGCGACGTTTACCGGGTCGCCGATGATCGTATAGCTCATGAAGCTGGGCGCGCCGACGTTGCCGACCACGACTTCGCCCGACTCGATGCCCACGCCGATACCGGTCGCCAGGCCGTACTCGGCCTGCCAGCGCGCCGCCACCGGGGCGAAGCGCTGGATCATGGCCCGGCCGGTCGCCACGGCGCGGCCGGTGGCGTCGGGCTGCGGCACCGGAACGTTGAAGCCGACGAGCAGGCTGTCGCCCGCCATGCTGATCACCGTGCCTTCGTTTTCATGCACCGCCGCGGTCAGAACGGTGAAAAATTGGTTCAGCATCGGCACGATGCTGGAAACCGGCACCGTTTCCGACAGCCGCGTGAAGCCGCGCAGGTCTGCAAACAGCACCACCACCGCGGCGCGGTTCGAGAGATTGCGGAACACGTCTTCGCTGCCGCGCGATTCGTTCAGCACTCGTTCGGCAAGGCGAGGCGAGATGTAGCGCGTGAACGCCTTGCGGATCTCCTCCTTGCGCTGCACCTCGGCCGCCAGGCGCCGGCCTTCGAGTTCCTTGCGCGTTTCGTGCAGCCGCCGCAGCGTCTTGACGCGCGCGATCAGCTCTTCGCGGCGCACCGGCTTGGAGAGAAAATCATCGGCGCCCGCTTCGATGCCGCGCACGCGGCTGTCCTGGTCCTCGAGCGCAGTGACCAGCACCACGGGCAGCAGCGCCGTCGCCTCGCTGGCCTTGAGGCGGCGGCAGACGTCGAAGCCGCTTGGTCCCGGCATCTGCACGTCCATCAGCACCAGGTCGGGCGCCGCGGACGCGATCATGGCGAGCGCGGCATTGCCGTCGCCGGCGATCTCCGCCTGCATGCCCTGCTGCTTCAGCAGCCTGGCGAGAAACCCCGCCATGTCCGGATCGTCGTCCACGACCAGGACGCGGAACGCGCCCAGCGCGACGTCCGACGCGCGGCCCGAGGCAAGGTCACTCATAGACGATCGACACGCGCGCCAGGTAGTCGGCGTATTCCGCGATGCAGGCATCGAGGCCTGTGCGGTTGCCGCTCTTGGCGCCGTCTTCGATCTGCTTGCCGAGCTGGGAGACCTTCTCGAAGCCGTAGGAGTTGCCCACGCCTTTCATGCGGTGGCCGAGCTGGCGCAATTGCTCCATGTCGCCCGCGGCAACAGCGGCTCGAAGACTGTCGAGCTCCTTGGCGCGGTTCTTCATGAACGTCGGGACCAGGTCTTCGAGATCCCTGGCGACGGTAACGATGATGGGTTCGCTCATCAAACGATTATAAGGTGTTGACGCAAAAGCCGCTTTCGAGCTTTTGTGAAAGTCAGTGAAAGTCGTGGGAAGCGATGTCCAGGGGCCCCAGCAAGCGGGACAGCAATGGAGTATGGTCGACAAACCGCCGCGCGATCAGGTGGGCTACGCGGCCATCGCTCTCGATCACGCCCTCCACGCCCAGCAGGCGCGCGCCCAGCAGTTCCTTGCGGTAGCGCGCGAACGGTCCGCTCCAGACAATCACATTCGTACAGCCGCTCTCGTCCTCGAGAGTGACGAACACCACCCCGGTCTTGGTGCCGGGCCGCTGCCGGCAGGTCACCAGCCCCGCCGTGCGCACCCAGCGGCCATGGGGCAGCAGCGAAAGTTTCGCCGCGCTGACCAGCCCGATTTTTTCCAGGCGATTTCTCAACAGGGCAAGCGGGTGCCTGCCAAGGGTAAAACCCAGGCTGTCGTAATCCGCCGCGATGTCCTCCGCCTCGGTCGGCGGGACGAAACCGGGAGCATGCTCGACGGCGTGGACGTTCATAGGAGGGCGGCTTTCGACGCCAGCAGCAACCCAGTGCGCGTCCTTCCGGTGTCCCGCCAGGGATTGCAAAGCTCCGGCATCGGCAAGGCTTTTCAGGTCCTTGCGGTTCAAGCCGGCGCGCTGGGCGAGTTCCGCCATCGAGCCGCAGGGCCGGCTGGCAACGATGCGCGTGCCCGCCGCGGCAGCCAGCCCGCCCACCATGCGCAGGCCCAGCCGCACGGCCGCTTCCTCCAGCGTACAGTCCCACTGGCTCAGCATCGCGTCCGCCGGCCGCACCTCCACGCCGTGGCGCCTCGCATCCTGGATCAGTTGCGAAGGCGCATAGAAACCCATCGGCTGGCTGTTGAGCAGCCCGGCGAGGAATGCCGCCGGATGATGGCATTTGAGCCAGGCCGAAAAATACGCCAGCTGGGCGAAGCTTGCGGAGTGCGATTCCGGAAAGCCGTATTCGCCGAAACCCCGCATCTGCAGGTAGATCCGCTTAATGAAATCAGGAGGACAGCCGCTGCGTTCCATCCCCTGCTTGAGTTTTCCCTCGAACGGCTCCAACCCTCCCTTTCTCTGCCATGCCGCCATCGCACGGCGCAGCTCGTCCGCTTCGCCAGGCGTAAAACCGGCAGCGACAATAGCCAGCTGCATGACCTGTTCCTGAAAAATCGGTATGCCGAGCGTGCGCTCAAGCACCGCTTTCACCGCAGGAGTCGGGTAATCCACCGGCTCTTTCTTGTCGCGCCTGTTCAGGTAGGGATGCACCATGCCGCCCTGGATCGGCCCGGGGCGCACGATCGCCACCTGGATCACCAGGTCGTAGAAATTTGCCGGCCTCAGGCGCGGCAGCATCGACATCTGCGCGCGCGATTCGATCTGGAACACGCCGATAGTGTCCGCCTTCTGGATCATCTTATAGACGCGATCATCGCCCTCGGGGATGTCCTGCAGCTTTTCGAGACCGACGAACTTCAGCATGCGCCGCAGCGCCGTCAGCATGCCCAGCCCGAGCACGTCCACCTTCATCAGCCCCATCGCCTCGAGATCGTCCTTGTCCCACTGGATCACGCTGCGCTTTTGCATGGCCGCGTTCTCCACGGGCACCAGCTCGGCCAGCGGCCCGCGCGAAATCACGAAGCCGCCGACGTGCTGCGACAGGTGCCGCGGGAAACCGATCAGCTGGCCGGCGAGCGCAAGAAGCTGCCGTGCCTGCCTGCTTGCCGGATCGAGACCGGCCTCGCGGACACGATCTTCCCAATCCGACCGGCCGTCCCACCAAGCGAGGGACTTCGAGAAGCGGTTCATCTGCGCCGGGCTGAAGCCGAGCGCCTTGCCGATGTCCCGCAACGCGCTTCTCGACCGGTAGCTGATCACGGTCGCCGCCAGCGCCGCGCGCGCGCGGCCGTACTTGCCGTAGATGTACTGGATCACCTCCTCGCGCCGCTCGTGCTCGAAATCCACGTCGATATCCGGCGGTTCGTTGCGCTCCCTGGACACGAAGCGCTCGAAGAGCGTATTCCCGTTCTCCGGATCTACCTCCGTGATACGGAGGCAATAGCAGACCGCCGAATTCGCTGCCGAGCCCCGCCCCTGACAAAGAATGTCCTCGGAACGGGCGAAATTCACGACGTCGTGCACGGTGAGAAAAAATGCTTCGTACTTCAGGTCTTTGATCAATTCGAGTTCGCGCGTCACCATCGCCCGGATCTTGGCCGGCACGCCGCAGGGAAAGCGTTCATCCATCCCCTTGAAAGCGAGCTTCCTCAGGCGGGAGGCCGGCGTCTCGCTCTCCGGCACCAGCTCTTCGGGGTACTCGTAGCGCAATTCGCCGAGGAAAGATCGGCACATGCCGGCGATGCGGACGGTCTCCTGCAGCAGTTCCCGCGGGTACAGTTGCGCCAGCCGCGCGCGCAAGCGCAGGTGCCGTTCTCCGTTCGGATACAGCGCCTGCCCGCACTCGGCGACCGGCTTGCCCAGCCGGATCGCGGTGAGCGCGTCCTGCAGCCGCCGGCGCGAGCGCAGGTGCATGTGCACGTCGCCCGCGGCCGCCAGCGGCAAGCCCGTGCGGCCGGAAATTTTTTCCAGCCGCCGCAGCTTCTGGAAATCGCCGGCGCCGTGATGCAGCTCCGCCGCCAGCCAGCTGCGGCCCGGGAACCTTTCCATGACCCAGAAGCAATCGGTCTCCGACTCCGACAGGCACAGCGCGAGCAGTCCCTTCAGGTCCGTTTCCAGGTCCCTGCGGGAAATCGCATAGCTTCCCTTTGCCGAGCGCATGCGCCCGGCCGTGATCAAGGCGGAAAGCGCGCCGTAAGCCTCGCGGTCCGGCGCCAGCAGCACGAGCTTCGGGCCGTCGCCGAGGCGGAACTCGCTGCCGACGATCAGCTTCAGCCCGGCTTCCTTCGCCGCGACATGGGCGCGAACGATGCCCGCGAGAGAGCATTCGTCGGTGATGGCGAGCGCCGAGTAGCCGAGCTGCGCCGCGCGCGCTACGAGTTCTCCGGGCTGCGAAGCGCCGCGCAGGAAACTGAAGCTGGAAAGGCAGTGCAGCTCCGCGTAGCCGGGCAGGCGCGCAGGCGGCGATTCAGGCGAAATACCCATGCAGGAACCAGCCGCCTCCCCGTTCCCGGTAGATCCAGCCGAGCGACGCCTTGCCGATCCGGGCGATGAAGTAGTCGCGCAGCGCTTCGGCCTCGTCCCACCAGCCCGATTCGATGCGTTCCGGCCCCGCGAGCAGCGCAAATTCGTTCTCTGCGAGCCGGCGCGGCCGCTCAAGCAGCCACAGGGGGCGCGGTCCCTGCGCCATTTTTCCTTTCGACGGGACGTCCGCCACAGGAGAAACCGCGGCCCAGGCTAGCTCGGGGCGGTGATCTTCATGCGTGTCCAATCCGTGCACTGCGGCACTGCCCAGCCGTGCCTGCAGCCGCTCGACGAGGTGCAGCCATTCCTCGCCGCCCGCCCGGGCATTCCGGAAGATCCGCCCGTTCTCTCCCGCGAGGGTCTCGGGCTTGCCGGCTACGAGGCAGATGGCCTCTATTGGCCCGGCCAGTCTGGCCTGCGACAGGCGTTCCCGCAGCAGCCGCGCGAAATGCTCCGCGTCCCGGCCAGGTGCGGCCAGCCCGACTTCCACTGGCGTCGCCGCCGCGTCGTCGTGCACCAGCTCGAGCGTGAACACCCGCACCCCCGCCTGCCTCGCGGCAAGAAAGCCCTCCATCTGGTCCAAAAGCCGCTTTGCGGCGAACAACGCCTGCCCCGCCTGGCGCACCGGCGCCGGCATCTTGAGACGCGCCTTGAAGCGCGCCGGCGGCACGAAGAATTCACGCGCTTCGGGCGCCTGGCCATGGGCCTGGTCGAGTTGCCGGAGCAGGACGGCAGCGAAGCGCCGCGCAAGGTCGTCGCGCGGCAGCCGCATGAGACCGCCGATGGTGTTCACGCCGATACGGGCGAGAAGAGCGGACGCCTCCGGGACGAGCTCCATGACCGCAACCGGTTGCGCTTCCAGCCTGCGTCCGTCGCCGCGCGCCCGCCAGAGCGCGGCGCGCGCCGTCGGCGCCTCTGCGATGCGCGCCTCGAAGCCGAGGCCGGTCAGTCCCGCGCGCAGCCGCGCGAGGAATTTCCAGCGTCCGCCGAAATAGCGCAGGCTGCCTTCGACTTCCATGAGCAGCGCCTGCGGCGGCTCGAGCGAGACGCGCGGCGTGAACTGGCAGGCCCAGGCGGCCACCGCCGCGAGCGCCTCCCGCTCTGGCTCAGGCGGCGCATGCCCGCGCGACAGCGCCTGGCGCCGGAGCTGCGGAAAATGGAGCGCGACCCAGAGCATGTGCGGGTCTTTCAGTGAATGGCCTTTCGATGGGGAGAGGAAACGGCGCTTCGATCGGCGCGCCCCGCCGTTTGAGGATGCATACCTTCAGTTCGCTTTCCGGCCCGGGCTGGAGCGCGAGCCGTAGCACCGCGGGCGAGGATTCGCAGGCCGCCTCCGGCGGACGGAACGCCAGCACGAACCCCGGAGCGCCCTGGGCCGCCACGGCAAGCCGCCGCAATTCCGGATAGCTCGCCCGCGGCAGCCATAGAAGCAGCGCGTGGAAACTGCGCGCGCGCAGCGCCTGTTCCGCCGCCCACAGCGCATCGCGCCGCCCCGGCGCACGCACCACGGTCAGGCGCTCCAGGCGCACGCCCGCGGCGCGCAGCGCAGGCGCGTAAGGCAGGTACGGCGGCGCGAGCCAGGCGATGCGGTGTCCCGCGGCGGTCAGTGCCGCGAGCGCCGGCAGCACGACCTGCAGCTCGCCGATGCCCTCGGCCCGGCAAAGGATCTCGACCAGCCCTCCGGCCGGCCACCCGCCCCCGGGAAGCTCGGCATCGAGTCCGGCGTAGCCGGTGGGCGCAGCCGGCACCGCCGGCTCGGCGAGTGCGCCGCCGCGCCAGACGGCTTGCCGCTGGAGGATGTCTGCTAGGATGACCATTGATACTGTATTTTTATACAGTATCCGGCTGCTTGGCAAGCTCTATTTTGACGTCGCGGATCACGCTTTCCCAACCGGCGCCGGTGCGAGCCTGCCGGAACAACCGCGCCGTGGGGTACCAAGGGCTGTCCTCGCGCCCGGTCAGCCAGACCCAGTGCGGGGTATGAGGCAGCAGCAGCCAGAACGGCTTGCCGATCGCGCCCGCCCAATGCGCCCAGACAGTGTCGACGGAGATGACCAAGTCCAGCGCCGCGACCATTTCGGCGGTGTCGTTGAAACTCCCGCCTCCGTGAATCAGCGGCAGTCCATCCGCCAGTCGCCGTTCTTCCCCGGTCAGTTCCTTCTGCAAGCTGAAGAAGCGGAAACCCGGCACCGACAGCAAGGGGGCGAAATCAGCGAAAGCGATGCTGCGCTCGGCATCGCCGCCATAGTTCTTGCTTCCCCGCCAGCACACCCCGACGAGCCTGTCGCCACCCTTCGCCAGCCGCGCACGCCATGCGGCGGCGGCTTCCTCCCTGACCGACAGGTACGGAACGGGGGCGGGAATCGTCTCGGGGATGGTGGCGAACGCGAGCGGAAGACTGAGCAGCGGACAGTGGAAATCCGTCTGCGGCAGCGGTGCGCCCCGCGCGATGACGCGGTTCACGCCATCAAGCGAAGCCATCAGCGGCGCGATCTCCGGAAACGTTTCGAGCGTCACATCGGCGCCCAGCGCGGCGACCCGTGCGGCGTAGCGCACGAAATGGATCGCATCGCCCAGGCCCTGCTCCGCGTGCAGCAGGATGCTCCTGCCGCGCAGATCCTCGGTACCCAGCCAGAGCGGCTGGGCGAAGGCGCGCGGCGGCAGCTTCAGCTTGTCGTTGCGCCAGCGCCATTCATATTTTTCCCATCCCCGCGCATAGTCGCCCAGCAGGAGCCGGCAGATACCTTCGTTCCAGTGTGCTTCGGCGTACGCGGGATCGACGGCTTGCGCCGCTGCATAGTCGTCGAGCGCCTCCTTATACAGCCCCAGCTGGTAGCAGGCGGCGCCGCGATCGTTCAGCGCTTCGCGATACCCGGGCCGCAGCGCGAGAACGCGGCCGTAAGTGGCGAGCGCCGCTTCGTAACGGCCGAGCAGGTGCTGCACGTTGCCGAGATTCTTCATTGCCTCTGGCCAGTCAGGGCGGACGGCGAGGGCCTGCTCGTAGGACCTGAGCGCCTCCGCATGGCGGCCGAGGGCCTGCAGGGCGTTGCCGCGGTTGTTCAGCGCCTCGTCGTACGCGGGATCAAGGGCCAGGGCGGTCTCGAGGCTCGCCAGCGCCTCGGCCGGGCGATTCATCGCGACCAGTACGTAGCCGCGATTCGAATGCGCCATCGCCGAACGCGGATTGCCGGCCAGTGCCCTGCCGATCAGCAAATGCGCCGAATCGTAGCGCTGACGTTGGGCTTCCAGGACCCCGAGCATGTGGAGCGCATCAAAGTCCGCCGGCTCGGCCTCAAGTATCGCGCGGTAGATCTGTTCGGCGGCCGGAAGATCGCCCGCCTGGTGCGCGGCCAAGGCGCGCTTCATTGCCTCCTGCAAAACCGCCGGCCCGGGCAACTCTCTAGCGGCTGCCGCGCAGCCGCTTCACCTGTTCCATGTAGGTGCCCATGAATTCACGGCCGAAGACCTTGTTGAAATCGTCCTCGGCGTCGCGAGCCAGTTTTTGCTGGAAGGCGGCGAACTGCTCCCAGAGCTTGGCCTTGCGGTTCAGGCCCAGGCCGCCGGCGTTCTTTTCCAGCTCGGCCTCGAGCGTCTTCGGATCGAAGCGCTGGATCGAACCGAGCAGCGCCGCGCGCATGCCGGCGAACAAGGCCACCTCGTGCGTGCGCAGGTCGTCGAAGGCATCGCCCATCGCCCGCACCGGATCGAGAAAACCGCCGGCGCGGTCCTTGGTATCGAACAGGAACGCCAGCGCCTCCTCCGGATCGGACATCAGCTTGAGCGGATTGTTGTCCTTGGACGCCACCATGGTGCGGTCTTCGGCGCGCAGTTCCTTTTTCGCCGTGGCGCGCGCAACCAGCAGCGCCATGGCCCCCTCCACTGCGGCGCGCATGATCTTGCCCGATTGCAGCAGGAAGGCTTCGATCTCGGCATCCGAAATTTCCTTATCCTGCAACCCGGCGCCTTCGAGGAATGCCTGGACCGCGGCGCGCATACCCCCGCCGCCGCCAGACTGGCCCGCGCCGGCCGGCCCCGCTCCCTGCCCCGGCGGCCTGCCGCCGACGTAAGTCGCTTCATCGAAGAGGTTCGACGGCGGCGCGCTGGAGGCTCCAACGTAGGTCGATTCCGCGAATACATCGCCCTCGGCCGCAGCCGCGGGCGCGGGCGCTACAGCCGCCCCGGGTTCGTCGAATATTCCCGGCTCCACGGGCGGCAGCTTGCTGTGGTCCAGCGCGGGTTCCTCGGCCTCGGCCGGCGCAGCGGCGGCTTCCGGCGCCGCGGTTTCCACCGGCACGGTCTTTTCCGACACCGGTTTCGCCGCCTCTGCCTTCGGCATCTGCAGCATCGGGTTGTCGGGCCGCGTCGTCTCCTCGACATCAAGCACCGGAGCGGCCTTGTAATCCGTCTTCGGCGGCGCCAGCAATTCGAGCTCGTACTCGCCCAGCTCGAAGCGGTCCCCCGCGCTAAGCGCCATCTGGCTGCCCGGCGCATGCCTCTTGCCATTGACGAAAACCGGGTTCACTTTCGATATCACCGTCAGCTGGAAAGTGCCCTCGTACTTTTCCTCGAGCTCGACGTGCACGCGCGAAACGTGCTTCTTCGGATCCTCGAGCACCAGAGTGCATTCCTCGCCGCGGCCGATGGAGATCTTGTTCTGCGGCCAGGAGCGGCTCGCGATCATGTCGGAGCGCCCGCCGGCTTTTTTCGAGATTTTGATCGAGAGGGACATGGCGTCGCCTACGCGCTCCGGCGCTCGCCCGGGCGCGATATCCACTCGCCATTCAGCATGGCGCAGAACTGATCGACCGCCGGCAGCTTCTCGCACAGCATCAGGCTGCGGCCGAAAATTTCGGACTCCTCCGCCAGCCAGGCGGAATATGGTTCGGCGAGCGGCTTGGCCAGTCCGCGCAGGCCGGCTTCGCCCTGGAAGTCGCTGCCCAGCGGGATCCACAGCGCGCGCTGCCCGCGGCTGCGCGGCGGCACGGTCTCTTCCGTGGATTCCGGAATGGCGATCAGATCCTCCGGAAAGCTCCGGTTGCGAAGCTGCGCGTCGAAGGTCTCCATCTCGGCATCCGGCGAAAGCGCGGCGTAGGCCACGGGCTCGACTTCGCCGTACCAGTTATGGGCCCGCACCACGGTAGTCACCGGATCCATGCTCTGCGACGGCAACGCGCTTGCCACCGTGATCGGAAAATAGCGGCCGACCGAATCGACGCTGGGCACGATCAGGCCGGCCCAGCCGTGATCGCCGATGATGCCGGGCGCGAGCACGAAGCGCCAGGCTGGAGCCGAAAGAAACGCGTCGCGCCAGGCCGGACCCAGGCGCTCGCGGCTGCCCGCCAGCATCGCGTTCAGCCAGGCGTCCCATGGCTCGATGAAGGACGGCGGCAGCCGCCGCGTGACGAAGTCGCCGTTCGCGGGCAGTTTGCCGTACCAGCCGGTTTCGAAGGATCCGCTCATGAGGTCTTTGCCGGCGCTGATTTCCTGCGCCCGTTCTTGATTATCGCCTCGTCCCGCGTTTGGTGCATCAACGTCATGCCCTCCGCCAGGCTGGCCCGCAAATGCCCTGCCAGGTCAGCGCGGTCTTCGTTCGGCAGCCGCCACTGGCGCACCGCGGCGGCCGCGATCTGTTCCGCATCGGGTTTCGGGTCCGCGTACAGCCTGGCCGCGTCGTCCAGCGCCGCCAGGCGGGGCATCAGGGCGTCGCGCAGCGCGTTTTGGTAGGCGCGCATTGCCTGCGCTCCTATTTTTTCTTCCTGAGAAAGTCCGAAGCCGCCAGCCGCGGCGGTACCGCTTTCCCGGTCTCCGTATCCGCCGGGCAAGTCGCGCAGCGCGTTCAACGTCCGCAGCAGCTGTTCCTGGTCCCCCGCCTTCGGCACCCCCAGTTTTTCGAGTTCGCTCCTGGCCGCCCCGGCTTTCGCCTGCGCCGCAGCGACGAATGCGCGATTGCCGAGATAGCTCAGCGTCCAGACCGAAAACAACGCTACGGTCGCGACGGCCATGGCGCCGTAAGCCAGCTGGCGCGCCCGGCGCCGCATGCGCTCGAGACGTTCGTCGCTGCCCGCCATGCCGGATTCCGGAAAAATCACCTCGCGCACCAGCCGGGTCAGAAAGAAACTCTTGCCGCTGCCGCCGGGCGCCAGGTTTCCGGCAGGCGCCGGCCTGCCCTCGCGTTCCAGGTTGAAACTGCGTGTCAGCGCGCCCAGCACGCGGTCGATAGGGTTGCCCTCCTGCGTGCCGCTGGTGAAATAGATGCCGCGCAGCAGAGGTTCGGGAGCGCCCTGCACGCCGATGAAAGCCGAATCGAGGAATTGCTCTATGAGCGGCCCGGCGCTGCGGAATTGCTGCGGGAAGCGGTACACGGCGGCACGGCGCTGCAGATCCGGTTCGGCCTGCAGGCGCTCGAGCATTTCGCCGTAGAGCCGGCGCTCGAGCGCGCTGAATTCCTCGGCGAAGCGCTGCCCCGGGGTGCCCAACACGAAACCGCCGTCGCTGAGGCCGAAGGTCGCGCCCCAGACGCGCGCCCTTTCCTCGGCACCCTGTTCGTCGAAAAATTCCATGAACCCCGCAAGCAGGTCCGCCTTGGTCACCAGCAGGTAGACCGGAAAGCGCACGCCCAGGCGTTCGTAGAGTTCCGCCACCCGCGCGCGCACATGCCAGGCGTAGCGCCTGCGCTCGTCTTCGTTCCACAGCATCAGGTCCGAGATGCTCAGCGTCACCAGGGCGCCGTTGAGCGGCCGGAGCGGCCGGAAACGCTTGATCAGATCGAGAAAACCAAGCCAGGCCGCGGCGTCGGCCTCCAGGTCGCTCTCCTGGGTGGTGTAGCGGCCCGCCGTGTCCAGCAATACCGCTTCATCGGTAAACCACCAGTCGCAGTTGCGCGTGCCGCCGATGCCGGCAAGCGCCGGGTCGCCGCTCGCACCGGCAGCCTCCCGCAGCGGGAAACGCAGGCCGGAATTGACCAGCGCGGTGGTCTTGCCCGATCCAGGTGCGCCGATGAACACGTACCAGGGCAGTTCGCTGACGTAGCGGCTCTCTCCATCGGGCCCCTTGAAGCGCGCCTGCTTGAGGATCGCGGCCGCTTCCTCGAAGCGCTGGTGCAGCACCGCGATTTCGCGCGCCGCGCGCGCCGCCGAATCGGAATCGCCGCCGCTCGCCAGCACTTCGAGCAGCTTTTCGTTCTCCATCCGCGCCTTGCGCGAGCGCCGGAATTCCAGGCCCGCCCAGGCGATTCCCGCCGCCGCTATCAGCGCCGCGCGGCCCGCGGGCGTCTCGAAAGGGCGCCAGGCGCCGATGCAGACCAGATCGCCCACGAACCACGCCACCAGCGAAAACGCGACCAGCGCCAGCGCGCCCAGCAGCCATCTCTTCATGTCGCGCTCCGCAGGATGATCACCACGCGCCGGTTGCGGGCCCGGTTTGCCGCCGAGTCGTTGGGCACCAGTGGCGCCGAATCCGCGACGCCTTCGGCGCGCAGGCGGGCCGGATCCGCGAGCTTGCCGGCCATCAGCTTCATCACGGACGCCGCGCGCTCCTTGGACAGTTCCCAGTTGGACGGGAAGCGGGCGGTGCGGATCGGTACGTCGTCGGTATGTCCGGCAACAAGGATGATGCCGGGCACCCGGTCGAGCGCCGAGGCAACGCGCTGGACGACCGGCTCGAGATCCGGTTCCAGGCGCGCGCTGCCGGAGGCGAACAGCCGGTCGCTGCGTATCACGATCGTGCTCATGCCGGCGCTGTCGGTAACGGCGACCTCGCCGCGCGCGATCTCCGCCGCCAGCTGTTCGCTGATCGCGGGCGTGGCCGCCGGAGGGACCGGGCTCGCTGCGGGGGCGGACTCTGCCGCTTTCAGCTGCGCCAGGTCGCGCGCCACCGGATCGGACAGCGTTCCCAGCGATACGCTGTAGCCGACGTACGCAGCCGCCAGAAACAGTGCCGCGCCGCAGGCACTCGCCCAGAGCGCGAGGCCGCCGCCCGGGCGCCGCGCCGGCGCAGCCACGCCGCGCCAGTGTGCCGACAGTTCGCCGTCGCGCGGCGCGTGCTGTTGCCGGATCAGGCCGAGCAGTCCCGCGCGCAGTTCGATCAGCGCCTTGCGGCCGTCGGCGGCATCCCGGTAGCGGCCTTCGAAGCCAAGCGCGAGGCAGGCGTAGAAAAATTCCAGCAAATCGAGATGCGCCGCGGGATCCGCCGAGAATTTCTCCAGCAGCGCGAAGAATTTTTCGCTCCCCTCGCCATCGCCATGGCGCTCCGCCAGCAGGTTGTTGCCTCCCCAGCCGGCGCCCCAGGGAGTGGAAGCGGCCGATTCGTCGAGCAGAGCGCAAAGAGCATAGCTGGCGGCAGAAACCGCCTCCTCGTCGGCGCCGGCCGCACGTGCCTCGCGCTCGAAACTGTCGATGCTCCCGAGCAGGCTTGCCCGCAGGCCTGCGGGATCGGGATGACGCAGGGTGTGCCGGACCTGCGGCACCACCGCGAGAACCGGATTCGCCGCACCGACGAGCGGATTGATTCCACCGAGCGCGGCGGTATCGGTGGAAACCGCCTCCCGCCCTGCCGGCGGAGCGGACGGCGGCGCGGTCGGCACGGCGTCGCGCTTTCGGCCCGGGGTCGGAATTGCAATCGTTGCTTCGGGGTCGGGTTCCGCTGCAGCGCCGGCGTCGCCTTGCAGCGGCAGCATGACCGTCGCGTCATCGTCGGTATTTTCGGCATTGCCGGCACGTTGCGCCGGCAGCATCACCGTGGCATCGTCATCGGGGCCGCCGACAGGCGGCACGGGCATCATGACCGTCGAATCGGGGTCGGGCGCGGCATCGGCGCCGCCGCGCGGTAGCACCACGGTCGCGTCGGGGTCAACGCCGTCTTTCGGGCGCTCGCTCATCGCAAGTCCTCGTTATGACCCTCTTTGTCCATCCAGCCTCGCAGAACCGCCGGCTGGTGAATTCTAAACGTCAGCGCTTGCCTGACAGCTCGACCGTTTCGCCGAGTTCGCGTGCCTTTTCGTACCAGGAAAGGGCCTCCTGGTAGTCGCGATCCACGCCCGGCGCTCCCTTGTCGAAAAGCTCGCCCAGCCGCTTCGCCGCCTTGCCGTTGCCGTCCCGGGCCGCGCGGCGATAGATCCGTACCGCCGCCTTCGCATCGCTGCTCTCCATCTTCAGCGCCTGCTGGTACAGCAGGTCGCCTTCCGCCCCCTTGGAGATGGCTGCCGGTGGCGATGTCGAAGCGGAGGTCGCATCAGGCGCAGCTGCCGAGCCCGGGGCCGCGGAAGCAGACGGCGCGACTGCAACCTGCACCGGCGCCTTGCCGGCTGCGGCCAACGCCTTCGCGGCCGCTTCGGCATCCCGCGCCGCTTCCCTCTCGGAACGGGTTTTCGGCTCGTGCTTGACGGGTTCCGCCTGCTTGGCGGTGGCGGCTGCGGCATCGACCTTGGCCGGCTCGGCCTTGGCCACGGGCTCCTGCTTCGGCGCCACCACAGCGACTTCCGCCTTCGTCTCCGTTTTGGCCGGAGTAACCGCGGATTGCTTGGCCGCATCCTGCGCCTTCTTCATGTCGTCGCGCGCCTTGTTGGCGGCAGCTTCACGCTGCTTGACGAGTTCGGCCTGCTTCTTCGCTTCCTCTTCGGCGCGGCGCCCGGCTTCCTGCGCTTCCTTCATTTTCGCGGTGTCGCCCGACTTGCGCGCCGCTTCCTCGTCCGCGCGCGCCTTCTCGATCGCCTTGAGCGCATCCAGCTGCTTGGCCTGCGCCTGCTTGAGTTCCTCGGACGCCTTGGTCGCGGTCTCGAGCGCCGCGGTCAGGGCCGCCTGCCTTTCAAGATTGCCCTTGTTGAAGTAGTACCAGGCGCCGCCGCCCGCCAGCGCAATCGCCACGATCGCGCCGATCACCGTGCCCATCGGCATCTTCGCCTTGGGCGCTTCGGCGAGCTTCTTCTTCAGTTCGGCTTCGCGCCTGGCCGCTTCGGCATCCTTCTTCGCCCGCTCCTCGGCTTCCCTCTTGGCCCTGATTTCCGCTTCGGCCCTCGATTTTGCTTCTGCCTCCCGCCTGGCCTTCTCCTCGGCTTCGCGCCTGGCCCGCGCCTCGGCCTCGGCCTTGGCGCGCAGTTCCGCATCCCTCTTCGCCTTTTCTTCCAGCTCGTGCCGCGCCTTCGTCTCGGCTTCGGCCTTGGCGCGGGCATCGGCTTCGCGCTTCTGGTACTCGGCTTCGCGCTTCGCCAGCTCGGCCTGGGCTTCCTTCTTCGCCTTCTCGATCGCCTCGAGCCGCGCCTTCTCTTCGATCGCCGCTCTCGCCTTGGCCTCGGCCTCCCGCTTGGCATCCGCTTCGGCGCGCGCCTTGGCCTCCGCGGCCTGCCGGGCGGCGGCCTCTTCCTCGCGCTTCTTGTATTCGGCTTCCTTGGCCGCCAGCTGGGCCTCGAGCTTGGCCTTTTCCTCGGCCAGTTTCCGCTTCACCTCGGTCTCGCGCTTGGCGGCTTCCTCGGCTTCCTTCTTTTCCTGCTCGGCCTGCGCCTTGGCCTTGGCGCCGGTTTCCTCGGGGGCTACGCCGCGCAGCTTGGCGATCTTGCGCTTCGCGAGCGCCGCGTATATGCCGTTCGGAAACTGCTGCACGTAGAGTTCGAAGTCGTCGGGGTCGTTGCCGTCCTTGATCGCGCGCCAGAACTCGAGCTCCACTTCCTGGCTGCCGGTGGCGGTGGTCCCCTTGGTCGAATCCGCCTTGGCCGTCGCCATCTGCGCCGACGGTTTGGCGATGTTGCCGATGTCGACCATCGAGCCCACGACCGTCTTGTCGGATTCGTCTTCATCCGATTTTCCCTCCAGCGCGCGCTTGAGCGCCGAGCCGAACTCCTTCGCGGACTGGTAGCGTCCCTCGACGCTCTTGGACAACGCCTTGTTCACCACCGAGTCGAAGAGCGGCGATATCGTGTTGTTGATCGACGAGGGCAGCGGCGGATGGTCCTGGATGATCTTCTTCGCGATCGTCCAGGCGCCCGAGCCGGTGAACGGCTTTTCACCGGTGAGGAACTGGTACAGGATGATCCCGGCCGAGAACACGTCGGTGCGCCGGTCGATGTTGCCGCCGGTGATCTGCTCGGGCGACATGTAGGCGGGCGTGCCGACCATGGTGCCGGCCTGGGTCTTCTCGGCCGAGGAGCGGTCGTCCGTGACCCGCGCCACGCCGAAGTCCGCGAGCTTGACGCGCGCCTGGCCGTCGAGCATGACGTTGGCCGGCTTGATGTCGCGGTGGACGATGCCGCCTTCGTGCGCGAAGTCGAGCGCGTCGAGCAGCTCGCACATGATGCGCACCGCCTCCTTCAGCTCGAAGCGCTCCGCCGCGTCGAAGAAATTCTTGAGTTCCTTCCCCTTGATGAATTCCATGACGATGTACGCGACTTCCTTCTCCTCGCCGAAGTCGTACACCTGCACGATGTGGGGGTGGTTCAGCCGCGCGACCGCCTGGGCCTCGCGCATGAAGCGCATCGAATATTCCTTGGCCGCTTCGTCGTCGTCGAGGTGGCCCTTCAGGATGGTCTTGATCGCGACCTTGCGGTGAAGCTTCGGGTCGAGGCCTTCGTAGACGATGCCCATCGCGCCCTTGCCGAGGATCCGGGTAAGGTCGTACCGCCCCAGCTGCTTGAGGTCTTCAGCCGCCGCCATGGCAGCAGCCCCTAAGCGCTAGATTTCGCAGGCGATTTTCCACGTCTGCCTATTATCTTGACGCTATGGGCGTTAGACAAGGGCAGAAGTCGCATGGCCGCGGTCACTTCGGCGTCATCCGTTGCAGGGGTTTGTCGATCTCCACCCCCTGCTCCCGCGCCTTCTGGTACCACTTGAGGGCAGCCTGGTAGTCGTGCGATACAACGGAGTTCCCCTTGTCGTAGATTTGCCCCAGCTTGCGCTGCGCCAGCCCATAGCCCGCCTCCCCGGCTTCGAGGAACGCCGCCAAGGCCCCTTTGTCGTCGCCTTGACGCTCCAAGTTGAGGCCGTCGCGATAGCGCTTGGCAGCCTTCTCCATGCCCGGAGGCACCACTTCCGGCTTGGGGACAGGCTTGATGGTCGCAACAGGCGGAACCGCCGCTGGCTTGGCGGCCAGCAGGCCGCGGACCGCCCGGTCAGCCTCAGCAGGGTCGATTGCCGCTACAACCTCCCGAGACGGGATATTGAGAATTGTTCCCACTGCCAGAATATTTACGTTCCCGCCCGGAAATGCTCCCGGGTTAGCCCGATAGATCGCGAGGATCATCTGGTTGCGCGTCACTCCGTCGTGCTTGGCTTTGCGTGCCACTGCAAACAGGGTGTCGCCCCTGCGCACTTCGTGGGTCGCCCGGACCTGGTCCTGCGCCACTGCCGCAGGGACAGTGGCCAGGCCTGCCCACGCCAGCAGCACCGCGCCGGCGATCCGCGCCGCGTTCATTCGCAAAAGTATTCGAGGATGTCGGTCGCGGTCGTCTTCGACTGCCCGAACGCGATCCAGCCCTTGCCGCGCAGCGTGAATTCCTCCCGCCGCAGCACGATCTCGCGGTCGCCGTCGACCATCACGAACGTGCCGTTGGCGCTGTGGTCGGTAAGGATGAATTTGTCCAGCCGCCGCTCGATCTTGCCGTGCGAGCGGGAAGCCATGCGGTCCTTGATCACCAGGTCGGCCGTCGCATCGCGCCCCATCGAAACGGCGGTGCGCTCGTCGGTCAGGAGGTGCTCCTGCCCCTGCAGGATCAGGCGCAGCGTGGTCTTCTTCGGCTTGTAGACCGAGCGCGACGCCGCCATCGTGGTCGCGTCTTCGCTCTGCTGCCACATCAGTTCGTAGACCTCGACCTCGGCGGCCTTGCCCTTGATCTGTATGGCGGTGATCTTGCGCGTCGCCGACTTGAGCATCGGCGACATGAGCACCACGGTATCGCGCGCGGTGATGATCTGGCCCTTCACCGCGACGTGCGACAGGCGCGAGGCGACATTGACCGCGTCGCCGAAAATATCGCCGTCGGCCTGCACCACGATCGGCCCGTAGTTGAAGCCGATGCGGATCCCGATCTTGGTGTTGCCGACCGGCTTCAGTTCGCTGATCGCGGACTGCATTTCGATCGCGGCGTCGGCCGCGGCATCGGCGGTGGGAAACGATGACATGACCTCGTCGCCGATCGTCTTGATTACCCTGCCCTTGGCCGCATCGGTGCGCTCGCGCATGATGCGGATGCACTCGTCGATCGCGGCCTTCGCGACCTGATCGCCCGCGGTCTCGTACAGCTTGGTGCTGCCGCTGACATCAGCGAACAACACGGCGGCTTGGGCTTGCTCCTCGGCCATCTGGGTGCTTCCACTCCCCTGGACACGGCGGCTAACCGTGCAATTTTACACGGCCCCAAAAAAAGGGGCGCCGGAGCGCCCCCTTGATTCCTCGCCGTCGCGCCGGGGCCGTCCCCGCCCCCAGGCCTGGCTAGCAGTCTTCGCCTTCCCGGCTCTCGTTGAAGCACTTCGGAACCGAGATGCCGACGCCCGTAAGCCTGTGGTCCATCGGCGGCAGGTTGCCGACGTCGCCGGCGAAGCCGTATTCGATCTGCTCCGCGACGCTGTCGGTGCCGAACGTATTGGCCGCCTCCTTCGCCGCCTCCGCCGCCGCGTTGGCCGACGCCGTGGAAGCGGCGTTTACGGCTTGCGACTGCAGCGCGCTCTGGCTCAGGACCGTGCCACCCACTGTCACGCCGATGTCTGATCCGGAAGGCGTTAGCACCTTGTTGCTGCTTACCGTCCCGCCCAAACTCCAGCTCGTGTTCGCGCCGGAGATCGCCAAATTGGTCACGTTGACCGATACCGCATTGTTCGGCGGCGGCGTAATCGCGTTAAGTCGCAGCAGCCCGGTGGTGTAAGTCCCCCCCGTCAGCCCGGCAAGATTCGTCGCGCTCAGCGTGATGGTTCCCGTCGTGGAGCTCGAGCTCGTGATGCTCTGCGAGCTGATGATGGCGCCCGCTTTCGGAATGTTGGTGAGATCCGTGAACGGATTCGGCTCTGCGGCGGTCGGCAGTAAACCCGTGACGTAAAAGTTCGTCATGCCGCTCACAGGGCCGCCCAACGTAACCGTTCCGCCGGTTGCAATCTCGAAATTCGTGCCGCCCGTGATGGAGCCGCCGAAGGTGATCGCACTGGCTGCCGATTGAACGTAATTCGTCGTCCCGCTCGCAGTCACTGCGCCGGTGTAATTCTGCGTGCCCCCACTCGTGATTTGGGCGCCGTTCATCCCAGTCGTCCCGGTCACCGACAGGTTCCCATTACTTGAGAGAAACCCGCTCACCGTCGCGTTCCCGCCCACCGACAGGTTGCCGCCGGCAGCAAGCGAACCGCTCAACGCGGCGTTCCCCGTCACCGCAATATTGCCAGCCACGCTGCCGTTACCCGAGATCGCAGCGCTGCCGGTGTCGGTAAGGTTCTGGAACGACGACCAGTTGAATCCGCCGCCGGTGCCCGAGTTCGCGCCGGTCAGGGTCCAGATCACGTTCGTGCCTTCCACCAAATTGGTCTGCGCCGCGTTCGCGTTGACCGTCTTCGTGCCGTTGAACGTCAAAATCCCGCCCACGCCGCTATTGAGGAGCGACGATGCCGTCACGTTCAGCGTCAGGGCCTGGCCATATGTGGTGTAGTTAAACGTCTGCGCCGACAAATTGCCCGTCAGGCTGCCCGTGTTGTTGAAGTTCACCGTGCCGGTCGCATCGGTGATGTTCTTGAACGCCGTCCAGTTCACGCTATTGGAGCTGCCCGCATCCGGCGTGCCGTTGGTCAGCAGGTAGGTCTGCCCCGTGCCGCCCATCGTGTTGCTGTTGGCCCCGTTGGCGTTGATCGTGCTCACGCCGCTGAACCCGCCGGTGCCCGTGATCGTGCCCGCGTTCGCCCCCGTCACCGTCGCCGAAATCGGCGCCGTGTAGGTGCTGAAGTTCAGCGTCGGCGCCGTCACCGTCCCCGTGATGCTTCCCGTGTTCTGGAAGTTAACCGCCGTGCCCGCGTTCAGCTTGCCGAAGTTCGTCCAGGCCACCGTGCCGTCCGTGCCCGCGTTCGCCGTGCCGTTGGTCAGCGTGTAGGTCGCCCCGCCCTTGATCAGGTTGGTCGCCGCGTTCGCCGCGTTGCCCGTCACC